>Ga0187890_10000528_pt1 | contig 27048 bp, 23 predicted proteins | sample June2016WEW_21_1_FD_133005 | JGI IMG/M metagenome (GOLD analysis project Ga0187890, IMG submission 133005) | Peatland microbial communities from SPRUCE experiment site at the Marcell Experimental Forest, Minnesota, USA - June2016WEW_21_10 | ecosystem: Environmental > Terrestrial > Soil >... | reverse complement strand
GCTTGACCTGAACCTTCCCGACAGCCACGGGGCAGAAACCTTTCGCCGGATCATGCAGAAGGCTCCGAACGTGCCGGTGGTGATCCTTTCGGGCCAGGACGATGAGGCGCTGGCGCTCAAAGCGGTGCACATGGGGGTTCAGGACTACCTGGTGAAAGGCGACATCACCAGCAAACAACTGGAGCGAGCCCTGCGTTATGCGGTGGAAAGGCAGGCGCTGCTGCGCTCTCTGGAAATCACCCGCAAGCAGCAGATTGAATTCAAGAACCAGTTTCTGTCTCACGTTTCGCACGAATTGCGAACGCCGCTGACCTGCATTCACCAGTACGTCACGCTGCTCTTGGACGGGTTGGCTGGTCCCCTGGCGCCGGACCAGAATGACTATCTGAGAACCGTCCTCAAAAGCGTGAATCAGTTGCACGCCATGATCCGCGACCTGCTCGAAGCCACCCGCGCGGAAAGCGGCAAGCTGCGCATCGAACCGCGCTGCATCGATATCGGTGAGCTGATCCAGCAGGCGGTCGCGATGATGCGCCCCGCCGCCGCCGAAAAACACGTTGGCCTCGAAGTTGGATTGGACCAGACCATCCCTCTCGTTTATGCGGATCCCGACCGCACGCTCGAAGTCCTCATCAACCTGATCGACAACGGAATCAAGTTCACGCCACAGGATGGATCGGTGATCGTGAAAGCCTCGAGGGTGGAGACGGACCCGTCCGCCGTCTATCTTGCGGTCAGCGACAGCGGACGTGGCATTCCTCCAGAGTCGCTTCCGCAGGTTTTTGAACGCCTCTATCAGGACCCCGATGCGGTGGACGGCAATCGGACCGGCCTCGGTCTGGGGCTCTACATTGCCAAAGAAATTATCACGCTCCACGGCGGGAGGATGTGGGTGGCGAGCCAACCCGGAAGCGGCAGCACGTTCTCCTTCACCTTGCCGTTCTATTCCCTGGCGAAGCTTCTTTCTCCGGTGATCACTCACCAGGGACGGTTGCGGGATGCCCTGGTGCTGGTGCGGGTGGAGCTGACCCCGCGGTCCAAGGCAATGCGCGGAAGCTGGAAAGAAACCTGCCAGCGGTGTCTGGAGCGTCTACGCCGGTGCATCTTCGTGGACAAGGATCTGGTTCTACCGCCCATGGGAAACAGTGGCGCGGTCGAAACGTTTTTCGTGGTCGCCTGCACCAGCATGGAGGGGGTCAGCATCATGATGGATCGCATCCGTGACCAAGTGGGCGCGCTGCCTCAGTTGAAAGCCAGCGGCACTTTGCGCGTGGCGGCCGAGCCGATCCCTGGCCCGCCGACTGCCGACGCGAGGACGTTGGAACAGCAAGTCTGGGGCGTTGCCGATTATGTCACCGAAGCTATTCAGCAGGGTCTTTGGAGCAAACAAAATTTCACCGAAAAGGAGAACCAAAATGCGAAGTGAGAGTTACGGCGACGGGCAGCCCATGAATCGAGCGAAGATTATGGTCGTGGATGATGATCCCGATCTCAGACAGGCTCTGAGTCTGCGTCTGCGGGCCAATAACTTCGATACCGTGAATGTTTGCGACGGTTATTCGGCCATCGCCATGGCTCAGAAGGAACGTCCTCACCTCATCATTCTGGATCTGGGGCTGCCGGCGGGCGACGGATTTGCGGTGCTGAAAAATCTGCAGCAGTATCCGGCGCTTTCGGACATCCCGGTGATTGTTCTCACGGCCCGCGATCCCGAGTCCAATGAAAAACGTACTTTGGAAGCGGGCGCGGTCGCTTTCTTCCAGAAGCCGGCTGATAACGAGGAGTTGCTGGGAGTGATTCGCGCCAGCCTGCAGGCGGGGTGGGGCTGGGGCGGGCGGCCGTCATCATAAGCGGTCCGCGATGCTGGGCGGTTCTGGTCACGTAAGGAGAGCGCTATGTATGTAGACAGCCGGGGGACGTCGGTCGGTTCCCGCGCGTACAACGTGCGGCGCCGGGAACCGCGCTATGTTTCCGGCATCCCCGTGGCGCTGGAGCGCTTCTTGCGGTTTGGACCGTTCGTCACTCGCGGCATGTGCCTCGACATCAGTATGCGAGGGATGTCGGCGCTGGTCTGTGGCGCGCCGCGGGTGGGTGAAACGGTTGCGATTGAGTTGCTATTGTCAGGGGTTCCGGTCGAGATGCTGGCAACGGTTCGCCACAGCAGTGACGCCAAGTCTGGATTTGAGTTCTACCCTTTGTCAGCGATTGCCAAACAAGGAATTCAGGACTGGATCCAGGAACTGCGGAAGCACGAAGAAAAGTTGTTTCCCTATCCGTACTCGTTCGCGCCCAAGGCGGGCCGCGGCTAGTGAGGCGAGGGCGCGACGATTGATACGATGGAGCGACGGGCATCTTGCCCGTCCGGCCGGGCGGGGACGCCCGGCGCTCCATTACCAACCTCACTCCGCCGGCAGCGGCATGCCCTGAATATTCCAGGAAATATGGTGGACGGCGCTGTGGGTGGCGAGGATGGCCGACTTGCCCGGAGCGAAGGCCAGTCCGACCAAGCCCTGGCCGGAGACTTCGAGGTTGGCCGCGCCCTGCGGAGTGATCTTCACGATGCCGCGTTTTCCGGCGAGAGAAGCGGCGACATAGATATTGCCCTCGACATCAAGAGCCAAGCCTTGCGGGCGACCCAGACCGCGGTAGAAGACGGACACGGTTCCGTGAGGGTCGACCTTGTAGACGCAGTCGAAACTGGAAGTGCTGGGGCCGGTGACGAACATATCGCCGTGAGGGCCGAAGGCGATGTGATAGGCGGAAACGCTCGGCTCCAGGGTGGCGAACACAAAGATCTGGCGGTCGCGAGCGATCTTGAAAATGGTTCCGCTGCGGTCGCCGACGTAGAGATTCTCCGCGGCATCGAAGGCGATCCCGGTCGCGATCCCCATGCCTTCGGCGTAGGTCGACATGGCGCCGTTCGGCGCCACTTTGTACACGGCCTCGTCATGCCGCGAAGAAACGTACATCTGGCCTTCGCGGTCGAAGGCAATCGCGGTGGCGTTCATCATGTCGCTGAGAAATGGCGTTACGTTGTGGTTCGTGTCGATCTTGAAGATTGACACCGGAACTTTTTGCCCGCGCGATCCGGAGAACGTCACATAGATGTTGCCTGCGCGATCGAGCGCTGGATTGGTAACCGGATGAAGGTTGTCGGCAATGGGAACTGCAACCTTAATAGAATGCGGATTGCTGACATTGCCGTTGGTGCCCGCACCGTTCGTACTAACAACGACCGGCCCCGACGCCGCTCCCTCGGGTACGCGGGCCACGAGGAAGTCGTCGGAACTGATTAACACGGAGCCTTCGATCTCGCCGAAGTGCACGCTGGGGCGGCGCAGCTCGGCCGGACGCAGGCCCTTCCCAATGATACGAACCTCGCCTCCGGGCAAAGCAAAACTGGGCGCGACCGCTTCGATGTGCGGTTTGCCGTTGACGTTCTTTTTTCCCAGCAGGCGGTCGGAGATGCTCATAAGTCAGAGGGCAGCTGTCGGCTCTCGGCTCTCTGCCAAACCATTTACATTAACCCAGTGCTACTTCATTAGAAGTCCAAAGTGCAACAGAAGATGCATGACGGCGAGCGCATAAAGTCCCGCTCCCAGGTCGTCCACCACAATGCCGGTGCCCTCGGGCAGCCGCTCCAGCCGTCGAATGGGAAACGGCTTCCAAATATCGAAGACACGGAAGAGTATAAGGCCCGCGAGAAAGGATTTCCAACCGAGGGGAACGGCGATGAGCGTCACCAATTGCCCCGCAACTTCATCGATGACGACGAACTGCGGGTCTTTCAAGCCGGAGGCGCGCGCGGCCAGCGTGGCGGCGGGAATTCCGATGAGAGTGACGGCTGCGGCGGCGACGATGGTCGCCCAGGGGCGGCTCGCGAAGGGAATCTGGGAACTCGCCAACGCCCACAGAATAACCGTGGCTAACGATCCCCATGTGCCGGGACCGGGCTTGAGGCGTCCCGCTCCGACGAAAGTCGCGACCAGCGTGGCCCACAGCGGAGCGCGGGGCTTGGCAGCGACTTCGGGCGGAGTGTTCATCAGTCCCCGTCCTCGTCGTCGAGGCTGTCTTGCCGCACTGCTTCTTCGGCGTCAGTGACCGGCGACGAAATTACGTACGCACCGCTGGCCCACTTGCCGAGATCGAGCAGGCGGCAGCGCTCGCTGCAAAAAGGGAAGTCCGGGTCGGCGGACTTTACCGGCTTCTTGCAGATCGGACAGCGGAGCTTGATGGGGCGTTTGCGCGGCATAGTCGGATTGCAGAGGTCAGAGGTCAGATTGCAGAGGTTAGAACATTTTTGCTCTGGGTGATCTTGACCTCTGCAATCTCACCTCTGACTTCTGACCTTAAACGATTTCCGCCACTAAATCATAATCGTGGGCCGCCGTGATGCGGCAGCGGTAAAACTCTCCCTTTTTCGGCTCGTCTCCCTCGGGATAGTCGTTGACGAACACTTTGCCGTCAATCTCGGGCGCGTGCATCGCGGTGCGGCCTTCGAGCAGGAGGTCGGACTCCGTCGAAGTACCTTCCAGCAGCAGATCGAATTCGCGTCCAATCAGCGATTTCTTCTTTGCCCGGCTGATTTTCTTCTGGATCGACATCAGCGACTTGCGGCGGCTCTCGATTTCGCGCGGGGAGAGCTTCTGGTCATGATCGAAGGCGCCCGCACCTTCCTGGTCGGAGTAGCCGAAGGCGCCCATCCAGTCGAAGGCAGCCTCTTTCACGAAACTGCAAAGCTCCTCGAATTCTTTTCCGGTTTCGCCGGGGAAGCCGACAATGAACGAAGTCCGCAGAGTGACATCCGGAATTACTCGGCGCATTTTCTCAATGGAGCGCAAGAACAGATCCGCGCCGCCTCCACGCTTCATGCGCTTCAGGACCGTGGCTGAAGCGTGCTGCAGGGGCACATCAATGTACGAACAAATATTGTCGTGGGCGGCGATCGTCGCCAGCAGTCGACCGGTAATTTTGTTGGGATAAGCGTAGAGAAAACGAATCCACTGCAGGCCATCGACGCCCGCGAGCTTTTCCAGCAACAGGGCCAAGCCGTCCTTCAGTCCAAGGTCCTCGCCGAAGCAGGTGGTGTCCTGTCCGATGAGCGTGATTTCGCGCACGCCTGATTGGGCCAGCCGCTCCGCTTCCGCGATGACGGATTCGAAACGCCGCGAGCGGAATTGCCCCCGAAGCTGGGGGATGATGCAGAAGCTGCAGGGATGGTCGCAGCCTTCGGCGATTTTGATGTATGCGGAATATCCCGGCGTGGTCAGCACGCGGGGCGTGTGGTCATCGTAAAGATAGTTGGGCAGGTCGGCGACGGCGCCGTCCCAGGAATCGCGCGCAAAGCGCCCATGTTCGCGGCGATGATCGCCCTCGGGCCGCGAAGTTAGCGTGTTTGAACTTAGAATGTTGAAGGGACTCGGCGCGCGGGGTGTTTCCGCTACTCCGGCAGCGGCCAGAATCCTCTCCAATTCGCCGGTGCCAACGACCGCGTCCACTTCCGGAATATTTTTTCGAATCTCATCGTGAAAACGCTCGACCAGGCAACCGGCAACCACCAGTCTTTTTGCCTTACCCCCCGCCATGCCGCCGGTTTTGTGGCGGGCCATTTCGAGGATCGTATCGATGGACTCCTGTTGCGCGCTGCCGATAAATGAGCAGGTATTCACCACGATGACGTCGGCGTCCTCCGCGTTGGGAGTAAGCTCGGCGCCGGCCCGCGCCAGCATGCCCATCATGACCTCGCTATCAACGAGGTTCTTGGGGCAGCCGAGGCTCACAAAACCTACCTTGGCCGGGGCAGCCGGCCCCGAAGTCGCGGATATGTTTTTCTTTATGGGCACTGGGACGATGACGATAATGATCAGCAGGAAACAGATCTGCACAATTCTAACATCCGGCATTGCCTTACCGTGCCCGTCGGACGCCGGAAGCCGAGCACCAAAGAGGGTACCTTATCTTTTCCGCCGATCCGGGCCGTCCGTGCTAATCTTATTAAAACAAAAACTACATCCCTCAATACTCTGGAGGAGAGATGTCGGCTAAACGTCTCGCGGTTCTAATTGTGCCAGTCTTAGTTCTCGTCTCCAGCGCGTTGGCGCAAGTGAATGAGATTTCCGCCACGGCAGGGCGAACTTTCGTCAGCACCCAGACGGTGCCGAGTACGGATTTGCCGATTCATTTCGAAAACACTCCAAGCTTCGCATTAAATTACAGCCGACTGCTCAAGACCTATAAGATTTTCGGACTGCGTGCGGAGTTGCCCGTAGGAATCTACCCGCATATGAATCTGAACTATTTCTACGACCAGATTCCCAAGAATATGGGGGCGCTGTTCGTAACTCCATCCTTGCGCGTGAATATTTTTTCCGGCGACTCATTTAGCCCGTGGGTTAGTGTAGGCGGCGGCTACGGTCACTTCTGGGAATCCTCGAATCTCAATTTCTACGGCGTGAATCCCGGGCCAACCGGAACCAATACCGGCGTAGTACAGTTCGGAGCTGGATTGGATGTGTGGGTGTGGCACCGGTGGGGCGCGCGGTTCGAAGCGCGCGATTTCTACTCCGGAACTCCCGACCTGAATGTCGATACCGGGAGAAGCCGGCAGCACAACTACTACGTGGGTCTCGGGGTCGCGCACCGCTTCTAGCTGACGGCTGCGCGGTCGGTCGTGTTGTTGGAGTTCGCCGTTTCGGCGGCAGTGATGTCTTGGAAAAGGCCGGGCAGGCTTTGGGCGTCGTCCACCGACTTGCCGAAACGTGCCGATTCGTAAGCGCGCGTAAACCTAGCCACCTTCTTCTGCAGTGCCGCTTCCTGAATGACCGCGACGAAATCCAGCGGTGTTTGCGACGGCGACTTGCGCCAGCCCAGCCGAGCCATGCGGCTCACCATGCGGTCATACCAAAGTGCGGCCGCTTCGCGCGGGGCACGCTCGGGATGCGCCCGCAGGCTATGGTCACGCAGACCGCCGATCAGACGCCTGAGATTCAGCAGCGCGATCATTACCGCCGTGAACGCGATGAGGCCGCCCAACCATCGCATGGGAAAAGTGGTGAAGTGCTGGTGCGCGCGCCGTGCCGAACGCAGCAGGGCGCCATGCTGGCGCGCAATCCACCGGCGAGCCTGGTCAAAGAAGCGCCGGCTGCTATAGGCCGCATCCTTCCCCAAAGTGCGCTGGTGGCTGACATCGTAATTGATAATCCATTCGCGCCAAAAAGATGCGGCCGCATCCATATAGAGCTGCAATCGCGACCAACCGGTGCGTGCCGGCAGACTGCCCACCGGAGTCGGGTCAAAGCTGATCCAACCGGATACTGGAAAGTAAGCTTCAACCCACGAATGGGCGTCACTGGATCGCACCACATACTGGCCGGTGAGGTCATTGAATTCACCGCCGCGGAAGCCCGTCACAATTCGCGACGGGATGCGCAACGAACGCAACATTACCGCCATCGAACTGGCGAAATACTCGCAGTGACCTTTCTTCCTCTCGAACAGGAAATTGGCGAGTGGATCCTGCGGCAGAGAGCGGGGCAGTTCCAGCGTGTATCCGAAGTGGGTCGATAGATACTGTTCCAATGCGACCGCCTTGTCATAGTTGCTGGGAGCCTTGGCGGTAATGTCCTCTGCCAATTTCGCAATGCGAACATCGAGCGGCGGTAGTTTCAGGTAATCGTTCATGCCCACGGGCGCGGTGTTCGCGGCCAGACGAAGTTCGTCCCTGTCCGTCCCGGCCAATTGCGACTCGGCTTCGTAGCGATTGATCGGACGTTCGGAATCGAGGTCGTAGACAGCGCCCCCGGAGTCCGTGCTCACCTGCCGGAAATCTCCCGTGAGACTCTGCGGCCTCTCTGCCAGGAAAAAGACGTTGGTTCCAAGCGGCTCCATCAGGACACGATAATGAATGTTTCGGCGCGCGACGGCCTGCACGCCACGCGGGTTCACCAAAGGGGCCAGGCGATAGCTGCCATCTCCCGCCGGTCGCACCAGGTTTTGCGCAAACGCATTCGACCAGACTCTGCCGTCAAAATTGCTCAACGCAATGCCGCGCCACTTCAAGTCGTAAACGCCTTGCAGATCGTTCTGGATCTCGACGTGCATCACGACGGCAGTGGACTGCTGAATCTGGCCGATGCGACCCAGTTGCACGCGATCGCTGAAGCCGGTGGCGACATCGCTCGTCGGAGTGTAGGCGCTCAGGTAGTGTGACGAAATGCGCGGAAGGAGGAAAAAGATCAGGAAACTGCCGGCCAGGATCATCAGCATGAGCGCCGGAGCGATCGCAAGCAGTCCATAGGCCATGCGCTGGCTTGGAGAAACAATGCCTGGAGAAGCAGCGCGTGGATCCTGAGCGTGGGTTTGCTCAGTGGCGACCGAGTGCCGCATCTCCATCAGCACAAAAGTGATGACTGCAACCAGCAGGAAGCCGGCAAAGGAAAGCAGGAACACACTGCCGACGGTGAGCACGGCGGCGGCCAGCACCATCAGAAACGAAAGTATGGCGAGCATGTAGTGGTCGCGCGGGCGCTGCAACGAGAAGAGCCGGACGACCATCACGAAAAGCACAAGGTGAACGCTTGCGGCCAGAAAGCTGCGCGAAAGAAAGAAGTAGTCGGCGAGGTAGATGAAGACGTAAACCAGCGTCAGGAAAGTAGTCCAGCGTTCCGGGATGACAAACTCACGCCGCGTGAGCAGTTGGTATCCGCGGAGCACCAGCGCCAGCCCGACCAGAACGACTGCCGGCAGATCCAGCCCTCCGGTCGAAGCCAGAGCGCCGAAGCCACTGAGCACGAGCAGATAAAGCGCCAGATTAAAGTAGCGCTCGATGGCCTTGGCCATGGTGATCCCACCCGGGTTGATGGAGGCTTCGGTCACGATAAGCATCTATTGTTGGCGAAACTGGCGCAGAAGGGAAGTGTCCGCGGTAACAAAGATGACCTTTGGGCCGAGCCAGCGCACGCGTCGTCGTGAGTTCAGGGAAAGGCGGATTGCCGGCGGTGCTTGACACTGGTGCGAGGCGTTACTAGAGTATGGCGTTGCTCCGCACAGCGGCAAAATAATTGACGTACCTTTATCTGACAAAGCGTGGCGCGGGATGGGGCAGCGAGAAGTGTGTAGACGCTTCCCGCGGGGAGATAGATTATGAAAACGATTCGCGTGGCACTATTAATCACTGGCTTAATTTTCCTGGCGATTGGGATGTGGGCGCAGACCTCACAAGGCAGAATCATGGGCACAGTGGTCGATCCTTCTGGTGCAGTTGTGCCGCAGGCCAAGGTCACCATTGCCAACAAGGCAACCGACGTGCGCCGCACCATGGTTACAACCAGCGCGGGTGACTACACGGCGCCGAACCTCGATCCCGGCACGTACACGGTTTCTGTCGAGGCGACCGGGTTCAAGAAAACGGTGAGCACGCCCATCCTGCTGGAAGTATCGCGCGAGGTGCGTGTCGATTTGAAGCTGCAACCGGGCATGGTAACCGAGACGATCGTGGTCACGGCAGAAGCGGCGATAGTCGACACGACCAACACAACACTGAACGGGGTACTATCGAACAAAGCAATCTTGGAATTGCCGGTGCAAGGGCGTGATTTTCAGAATCTGCTCGAGCTTCACCCCGGAGTGCAGCGCACACCGGGCGGCGGTTTTCACTCCGTCACCTCCAACGGAAACCGGCCCGATGACAACAACTTTTTCATTGATGGCGCTGACGATAATGATGCGTATTACGGCGAAACCGTGGTCAATGACGCTGGCATACAGGGCACGCCGGCCAGTTTTCTGCCGCTCGATTCGATCCAGGAATTCAACACCCAGGAAAGCCCGACGGCGGATTATGGCGTCAAGCCCGGCGTGGTCATGAACATCGGCATCAAGTCCGGCACCAATGATCTTCACGGCACGGCGTACTATTTTAACCGCAATTCTGCTTTCGACGCCCGCAACTATTTCGACCCGGCTCCCGAGCCGATATCGGCGCTCTTGATGCACGAGTTCGGCGCATCGATCGGCGGCCCCATTAAGAAGGACAAATGGTTTTACTTTTTCAATTATGAAGGCATTCGCGACAAGGTTGGCAATCCTGGACTAACCGACAGCCCGGTGACCGTGTCGTTGGCCAGTCAGTTAGGTGGGATTGCGAACTCCGACGGGAGTCCTAATTCAGCTCTCTACAGCGTTCCGGACGCGATCGCGTATTACAACAATCCCAATAACGTTGCCTATTGTCTGGCGAATACTTACGGGACCTGCACCGTGAACCCGCTCAGTATTCAGTTGACAAAATTGTTTCTGCCGAATCCGGGATTTACCTTAACGCAATCCGATCCAGCCGGGATCAATTTTGACTTCAACAACAAGAACCGGGGTGACAACCTCGTCGCCAAGACCGACTACACGCTAAACTCGCATAACATCCTCAGCGCTCGCTTCATCTATGCGAACACCGATCAAACCGAAGAAGATACAGTGCCATTGCGGCAGGATTGGCTTTCGACCACCAGTCCGACTACGCAGGTGTTCGGTGTGAGTCTGGCTTCCACGTTCGGTTCCGCATGGTCAAACGAGATTCGCTTCAGTTACAACCGGTTTAGTGAAGCCATTTTCCCGGTCGACCACAACGTAAATCCGCTGGCTTACGGCCTCAACACCGGCGTGACCGATCCCCGACTGTTCGGCTTCCCGCGCATCAACCCAGGGACGGACGCATTTGACTACATGGGCGGCAATTCGAGTTGGCCCTTGGAGACCACTCCTAGTAAGACGGACAGTTTTTCCGACACTGCCACTTACATCCACGGCAAGCATTCCATCCGCTTCGGCGGATCATTCCGCTACGGCGACGTGAATTACTATCGCGCAGGTGAGGGAAGAGGCCGCGTCGATTTCAGTGATCTCACGGACTTCATCGATGGCAACGTGCACCGATGGGAGTTACTTTATGGCGACCCCGCGCGGAACGTCAGCCAGAAGTCCTTCGGCTTTTTCGCGCAGGACGATTTCCGGATCCGCTCCAACGTGACCCTGAACCTTGGGCTGCGCTACGACATCACCAATCCGATCAAGGACTCGCGTAATCTGCTGGCCAACTATGTGCCAACATCGCAGGCGGGCATTGTTCAGGTAGGCCAAGGCATCGGCTCTCCCTATCCAACCAACTACAACAATCTGTCTCCGCGAGTGGGCATCGCTTGGGACGTTTTTGGCAAAGGCAAGACGGTGTTTCGTTCGGGGTTCGGCATCATCTTTGAGCAACCATCGATCCGAACTTTCATGTTCAACGGTGGTGGTCTCAACCTGAACCCGAGTGGAGTTCCGTACGTCGACGCGAGCGGAAATCTGATTCAGCCGAAGGGCACAATAACTTCCTTTCTGAGGGAATCGAGTGATCCGACGCTGATCAACTGGAACACTTCGGGCCCCATTTTTCCCTCGGCTGCGGGGAACCAGTGCAGCCTGTTTGACGCGGACGGAAACCCCAACCAGTGCAACGTCTTCGCCGTGGATCAGCACCTGAAAACTCCCTATGTGATGAACTGGAATTTGAACCTGCAGCAGGAGTTGACGAAGTCGACGGTGCTGCAGATCGCGTACGTCGCCAATCATGGCGTCAAGCTGTACAGCATCACCGATATCAACCAGGTGAACTACGCCAACGACCAGATAGTGAACTCCGCTAACCTTTACCCTGGAGGCGAGGCCTACGGGCGGCCGCTTAATACCAACTGTCCGGTAAGCGAAGGAGGTCTAGGTACAGGTGGACCGTGTTTTCCGTGGCTTGGCTTTTTCAACTATCTCAGCAACCGGTCGGATTCTATTTATAATTCGCTGCAAGTTACACTGACTAAGCGTTACTCACATGGCCTCTACCTGCTCGCGGGCTACACCTGGGCACATGCGATCGATACTGCGACCAGCAATCTTGCTGGCGTACCTCCGGACAGCACCAACTACAACGAGGAGCGCGGCAACGGCGACTACGACATTCGCCACCGCTTCACGCTGTCCGTGACTTACGATCTGCCATCCGTCAAGACGAAGTGGCAGATGCTGGAAGGCTGGCAGGCGACCAGCATCGTCAATCTGCAAGCGGGCGAACCCTACACGCTCGGTGACTATGGCGACGACATCAGCGGTACAGGCGAGTATAACGACCGCTGGAACATGACCGGCCCGTCGAGCAATATTCACTGGTCTCCGTCTACGACAATTCCTTACTTCACTTTCACTACCGATCCTGTAACCGGCAACGTGGTCGGCAACCAGCAATGCATCAACGCGGTCGGCGGCCCAGATCCTTCAAATGCCGGAGCGCAGCAACTCCTTACTTACGGCTGCTTCGTTTCCGGGAGCACGGTTATTACTCCGCCTGTGACCGGAACTCAGGGCGACATGCATCGTAATATTTTTCGCGGGCCGATGTTCGCGAACTGGGACTTCTCACTCTCAAAAATCTGGAAGCTGAATGAGCGGATCAGGATGCAGTTCCGCGGCGAATTCTTCAACATTCTGAATCACGCCAACTTCGATGTCTTCACTATGAACACGGACTTGTCCAGCCCATACTCGGTTGGCTTGGTCATTTTCACACCTGACGTTGCTTCCTCCAACCCCGTCATCGGTTCAGGCGGCTCGCGGCATATTCAGTTGGGCGCGAAAATAATCTGGTAAGGGAAAGAGTTCACATTGAGCTGAGGTTTTTAATGAGCCGATTCCGCATGTTGCTCCTCCTTGTGCCTGCTGGACGGTTGGCACAGGTCTTGCTATTGGCGTCTGCTTCGTTTGCAGCCGGCCCGCACTATAAGTATTTTCGCGCGGGGAGTCCGACGGATGTGCAAACGAAGACTCAGGGCGGATTCGCACTGCTAGGTGGAGGCAAAGACCTCGATCGCGCCTTCCAGTGGATGTGCGAGCGTTCCGGCGGCGGCGACTTTCTCATCCTTCGCGCCAGCGGAGACGATGCCTATAACCCTTATATTCAGGGCCTCTGCCACGTGAACTCGGTCGCGACGCTGGTGATGCCGGACCGCGCCGCTGCGGAAGATCCGTTTGCGGCTGCGACCATACGTAACGCGGAAGCCGTATTCATTGGCGGGGGCGACCAGGCGAACTACATTAATTTCTGGATGGGAACCCCCGTGCAACAGGCTCTGAATGAGGCCATCGCGCGGAATGTTCCGATTGGAGGCACGAGCGCCGGGTTGGCCGTTCTGGGCGAATTTGTGTACTCGGCGCAGGGCGATGCTCCGGATGACCCCGCGCTTACATCACCTGAGACGCTGTCTAATCCTTTTCATCCACGCGTCACCATCGTGCATCAGTTCCTGGATATTCCGCTGCTGAAGGAAGTGATTACCGACACACACTTTTCCGCGCGTGATCGATTGGGGCGGACTCTGGTGTTTATGGCGCGAATTCTGCAAGATGCCAAAGCTCATCACATTCGAGATATCGCGGTGGATGAACGCACAGGAGTGCTTCTGGAACCGGGCGGTATGGCGACAGTCGTGGGCGCGGGCTCCGCCTATTTCCTGCAAGCTACCGAGAAGCCTGAAACCTGCAAGGCCAATACTCCGCTCACCTTTCGCGGAGTAACAGTGCGAAGCTTACGTGCGGATGAGCGATTCAACGTGTTGCAATGGTCGAGCAACGAGGGCGCTTCTTATACCCTCTCGGTGGAGGCGGGAGCAATTCATTCGACCTTGCCGGACGGCGCCGTGTACACGAAAGCGACCAAGTAGCTGCGGATCGTAAACAGGCTGCCGTGGCCGCCTGATAAGTCATACGATGGAGCGACGGGCGTCTCGCCCGTTCAACCGGACGGGGCGCGCCCGGTTCTCCACCGCTTCCGATTTCTTTCTTCCGCGATTCTTTTCTGGGTACAATACCTGCCCATGGACTATCTTCTGAAAACTGAACCGACGGTGTATTCCTTCGCGGATCTTGAGCGCGAGAAGGCGACAATTTGGGATGGGGTGACGAATCCGGCAGCGGTAAAGCATCTGCGCGAGATGAAGCCGGGAGAGCGGCTGGTGATTTACCACACCGGCGACGAGAAAAGCGCGGTGGGAACGGCGTTGGTGGTGGCGGTGGATGCGAGCGATCCCAAGACTCCGAAGGTGAAGATCAAGGTTGGGAAGGCGATCGCGAAGGCGAGGACGCTCGCGGAAATCAAGACGCACAAGTTGTTCGCCGAGTCTCCGTTGGTGCGGCAGGGACGATTGAGCGTGGTGCCGCTGACGGCGGCGCAGTACGCATGGCTGGCGGGGGAGTGAGAGGGACGGCAGAAGTCAGCTTGCGCGGACATATGAGTCAGGTTCGCACTAACCGTTCGCCACAATCGGATTCGGGGCAGGCGTAGGTTACGTGATTGCGCTGGCGGTCGAGGCTGATGATGAACATGGGGCGTCCATGGCGATCGCAGGTGGGCTGGTTGGGGGTGAGGACTGGGGCCTCTCCGCGCTTGGGCGTGGTGTAGCCGATGCGCTCGCCGAAGCAGCGATGGCAGAACTTGTCAGTGCAGCGAAAGAATTCGATGGAATAGTCGGTGTTGTAAGGAGCGAGTGCGGGCTCCATGGTGCGGTAGTGCTGGTCGCAAAGGGGCAGGAGGTCCGTCCGCATGCGAAGCGAGTTTAGCACCGAAACCATTGAGTCATTGGGTCATTTAGTTATTTAGTCATTGAATCATTTAGGTATTGAATCAATGGAATGATTCAATACCTTACCTCAGCCGATGTGGCGCAGGGCGTCGACGATGCCGAGGTGCGAGGCGCGGTAGGAGGGAATGAGGCCGCTGACCACCCCTACAAAGGCTGCGACCAGCATGACGAACAGCGCGGTCGCGGCGGTCATGTGCATCGAGACGGGCAGCCCGATTCCAGGTTGCGCCATAAAGAGAATGGCCCCGCTCGCGAGCGCGACGCCGATCAATCCTCCGATTACCGAAATGGCGATCGATTCGCTTAAGAGCAATTTGAGGATGCTTCCGCGGGTGAAGCCGAGGGTGCGCAAGACGGCGACTTCGCGGGTGCGTTCGCGGATCGACATGGCCATGGTGTTGGCGCAGACGAGCAGCGTGGTGAAAAGCACGGCTCCGCAGATGCTGAGGATGAATGCTTTGACGCTGCCGAGAGTGTTGATGAAATCGAGTTTGAACGCCTGTTCGCTCTCGCTCTTGGTGGGCACCGGGCTGCCGTGGAACATGTCGTCAATGGCGTGGGCCGCTTGCGGCATGTGTTCAGCAGTATCGACGCGAGTGAAGTAAAAGCCGGCGGTGTCTTTGAACCAGTCGACAGATTCTTCCAGGTATTTGGTGTGGAAGTAGAGGTTACTGGAGGGCGGATCGATGGTATAGATGCCGCGCACGGTGAGGTCGAGATTGGCGGGGAAGATGGTGCCTTGCAGGATGATGTGGTCGCCGATCTTCCAGTGGTGTTTCCTGGCAAGGTCAGCGTCGACGACGCAGCCCGCGCGGTCGCGCTTCCAGGCGGCGAGTTGGTCGGCGGGCATGACTTTGTCGGCGGCGACGTCGAAGTATTCGTCGGGGTCGGTGGCGAACTGAGCGAAGAAGTTTTCCGGCTTTTCGTCTTTATACGTGCCGCCAAACCAGGTCATGGGGACCACATGCACGACTCCAGGAACGGCGCGGATCTTGTCGCGATAGTAAATAGGAAGGAAGTTGGCGAGCGAGACCTTGTGCCGGGTCATGATGCGAAGCGCGGAGTCAGGGGCTCCCTTGTCGATATAGAAGCTGCGCCAGACGCAGAGCATGATGCAGAGCAGGAGCAGAGAAAAGGCGATGCTGGCGACCGTCAGCAGACTGCGCCGCTTGTTGCGAAAAGCGGATTTGGCGACGAAGGTCGTGAGGGTCATGAGGTGACAATATTTTACACGCGCGCCATGGTGGCGACTGCAGGGGGTCGGATCTAGACTGACAGTCGCATGTTTGGGAAACGAACTGAGTTCAAGAAACAGCCTTCCGCAGCTCGCGGCGCAGGATCTTGCCCGATGGAGTCCGCGGGACGGCATCGACGAAGTGAATCTCGCGGGGTTGCTTGTGGTGGGCGAGGCGGTCGGCGACGAAGTCGCGGAGTTCTTTGTCCAACGCGTCAGAGGGCGTAAAGCCCTCGCGGAGGACGACGAAGGCGCAGGGAATTTCGCCGGCGGCCACATCGGGTTTGGCGATCACTCCGCAGTCGCGGACGGCGGGATGTTCGAGCAAGAGCGATTCGACTTCGGCGGGAGCGACGGGGAATCCTTTGTACTTGATCATCTCTTTACTGCGGTCGAGGACGTAGTAGAAGCCGTCGGCGTCGGCGCGCACGATGTCGCCGGAGAAGTACCAGCCGTCGCGCAGAACGGCGGCGGTGGCTTGCGGGTCTTTCCAGTATCCGAGCATGATTTGCGGGCCGCGCATGACGAGCTCGCCGGGTTCGCCGGGCGCGACTTCGTTCCCGTTCACATCCAGAATGCGGCATTCGGTGAGGGCCAGCGGCTGTCCGATGGAGGCGGGGCGGCTCATTTCAGGGGGAGCGATGTAGCCAACGTGGGTGACGGGTGAGGCTTCGGTCATGCCATAACCCTGGGCGACGACGATGCCGGTGAGGGCGGCCAGGCGACGGGCGAGTTCGGGAGCGAGCGGCGCGGCGCCGCTCTTGATCCAGCGGACTTTGTGATTCTTTGGGAAGATGCCGGCTTCGGCGGCCTGGCAGAGCGCATTAATCGCGGGCGGGACCATGGGCATCATGGTGACGCCTTCCTGAACCAGAAGAGTGCACAGCTTTTGCATGTCGAAGCGCGGCATCAGCACGAGCGTGGAGCCGAGCGCGAGGGAAAGAGTCAAAGCTACAGTAAGTCCATAGATGTGGTAGAGAGGCAGAAAACAGAGCATGACGTCATCGGGCGTAAGAATCGCGGCATTCGGGCCGATGATCTGATAGACATTCGCGACCAGGTTGTAGTGCGAGAGCATGACGCCCTTGGGCAGTCCGGTGGTGCCGCTGGAGTAAGGCAGGGCGGCGATAGTTTCTTGCGAGTTCTGGCGAGCTTCGGGGAATTTGACGGAGGTTTTGCCGAACTCTGACCGCAGCAGAATCGCGAAGTCTTCGCTGTGCGGGGCGGAGCTGCGCGTGGTGAAGATGCGGCGCAGTGCGGGCAGCCCCGCGAGGTTCACGTTTCCGAGAAGCGGTGCATCGGTGATGAGGAAAACGGCGCCGGAGTTTTCCAGTTGATAGCGGATCTCGCGTTCGCGGTAGGAGGGATTGAGCAGTGTGGGGATGCCTCCGGCAAGCGTGGCCGCGTGATAGGTAATGGCGAATTCCCAGGAGTTGGGGAGGAAGATGGCAACCACTTCTCCGGGAACGAGTCCGGCGGAAATGAGGCCGCGGGCAAGGGATTCGACGAGGCTGCCATATTCGGCGAAAGTGAAACGGCGATCGCACGAAGTGTCGACCAGGGCGGTCTTGCTGTTGTTCCTACGGCAACTCTCGAGGACAATATCGTGAACAAATCGGCCGGTAGGATCGGCGTACAGCTTAGTGCGAGCCATCGAGGTGATTGTAGTTCCAGAGGGCAGAAGTTAAAAGCAAGATGGTAGCGGCGGGAAAAGAGCCGTTGCTCAAGCGCTCAGTTTGCGGAGAAATTCCTGCTCGTCCATGTGGTACTTAAAGGCTTTGCGGCCGTTGATGAAGACCACGGGAACCTCGTCGTTATAGCGACGGCGGATTTCAGCGTCGGAGTCTACGTCGATTTCACGCCAGGTGAAGCCGCCACGCTTGTGGAGCTTGACGATGCTCTCTTTGACGATCTCGCAGAGATGACATCCCTTGCGGGAATAAACGATGACTTCGCGCGGCTTCTTCATTTGAAGGAGTCTAGCAGCCTGAGTGCAGGATTTCCAAGACACGAACGGGCGTAGAATTTCGAAATGACTATGGTGAAGACGAACGGACGAACACTTTCTGGAAGGACGCTGCTGGTGACGGGAGCGGCGAAACGGCTGGGGCGTGCGATTGCTTTGGCGGCAGCCGAAAACGGCGCCGACGTGGCGATTACTTATCACGAGTCGGCGCGCGCGGCGCGGACGGTGGTGGAAGAGCTGGCGCAGCACGGAGTGGAAGCGCTGGCGGTGCGGTGCGATATTACCGATGAGAAGAGCGTCCGGGAAATGGTGAAAGAGGTGGCGAGGGAACTGGGCGGGATCGACGTGCTGGTGAATAACGCGGCGAATTATGAGGACGTCGAGTTTGAGAAGATTACCGTCGCGCAGTGGGATGCGATTTTTGCTTCGAATGCGCGCGGACCGTTTCTGGTGTCGCGTGAGGCGCTGCCGTATTTGAGAAAGCGCAGAGGGCGCATCATTAATATGGGGTCGCTGGGCGGGCTGCGTCCTTGGGCGACGCATGTGCACTATTGCTCGTCGAAAGCGGCGGTGCACATGCTGACCAAAGCGATGGCAAAGGCGCTGGCGCCGGAGATTGCGGTGAACGCAGTGGCTCCGGGCGTGATTGATTTGGGCGAAAAATCGGCGGCGGCGTTCATGAAAAAGACGGCGAAGCGGACGCCGATGCTGCGCAACGGGACGGCAGCGGACATCGCCGCCGCAGTGATGTTCTTCGCCGCGGCTCCGCCGTTTATTACCGGGCAGGTGCTGGCGGTGGATGGCGGGCTGGGACTGTAGATTGCATTTGTTTCCTGGCACCAGTTCACGTATCGTTCGTTTTCGACCTTGACCATACTTATGACAAGATCCATTCGACCTGGGGGCTTCTTCTTTCTGACGCTGTTTCTGGCAGCTTCTCTTGCCGTCGCCCAGGATCGCCCGGAGGAGGGTGGCCATGAGCTCCAAGTTTGGACGGGCGGCGGGCATTCGGTTCCGGGCGGGACCAGGGATACGAACGTGTGGAACGCGGGAGTTCGGTACGGATGGATCCTGACGAATCCGCACGGGCCGGGATTTCTCAACGGACGCTTCGAGCTTGCGCTGGACGCGGTGCCGGCGTTTGTTGTGTTCCAGCGGGCAAACACTGCTTACGGAGCAGGAGTGAATCCGGTGGGGTTGAAATGGATTTTCGCCACACGCGGACATGTTGCACCTTATCTGGAGTTAAACGGAGGAACGCTGTTTACGACGCATGAAGTGCCGGCGGGAACTTCGACGGTAAATTTCACTTCGGGCGCGGCGTTCGGGATGTATTTTTTGGGAGAGCATGCGTGGTCATTGGACGTCCGCTACATGCACATTTCTAATGCCGGGCTGACCGTGCCGAATCCAGGAGTGAATACGGTGCAGGTGCGGTTGGGATTTGGGAAGTTCTTTGGGAAGAAGTAGCGGGCGCGTCTCCCGTAGAGACGCGGCCTGCCGCGTCTGAGACGGGCAAGCCCCGTCTCTACAGTCGAAGCTAACGTCGATCTGATAATGCAGCAGCTGTTTGCCGGGGTTCGGCGCGACGTCCGCAGCAGGGGCCGGGCGGAATTGGGGCGCCGTGGGGGCAGGTGCGCGGGTGGTTTAGGAAGGTGCAGATTTTGTCGGTGGCTTCGGGCGAGAGGATGTGCTCGAACTTGCAGGCCTGTTGCTCGATTTCGGTTTCGCTGTCCATGGCGAGTGAATCGGTGAAGAGGCGTTCGGCGAGGCGGTGGCGGCGGATGATGTCGGCAGCGCGCTGGTGTCCGCGCGGAGTGAGTTCGACGATTGCGGAGCCGTCGCCCGTGGAAAAGCCAGCAGGCTTCAGCGCGTCGTGGCAGGGATTGACGAAGGGCTTGTGATCGTGCGTTTCGGGCGGGTGCGGACGCGCCGTTACCAATCCCATGGCAGCCATTTTTTCCACGGCGAGGGATACGGGCAGAGCGCCGTGGACTTCCATCCGGCCAATCTCCGCGATTTGGCCGTTCTCTTCCAGGGCAAATAATTCTTCGAGCACTTCGTCGAACTGCTCTTCGTCGGCCATGGCAAACACTTCCTGGGCGGCGATTTTTCCGTGATGCAATTCGATGCGGCGGTCGGCCAGACGCGCTACTACGGGATCGTGCGTCACCATGACGATGGTGCGTCCCTGCTGATGAAGCTCGCGGAGCAGGCGCAGAACGATTTCTTCGTTGACCGCGTCGAGGTTGCCGGTGGGCTCGTCGGCGAGCACGATTTTAGGATCGTTGATGAGGGCGCGGGCGATGCAAACGCGCTGCTGCTCGCCTCCGGAAAGCTGCGAGGGCAGGTGGCCGGCGCGGTCTTTGAGGCCGACGCGATCGAGAGCTTCGAGGGCTTCCTTTTCGTCGGTCATGCTGTGAAAGTACTGGGCGAGCATGACGTTTTCGACGGCGGTGAGATACGGGATCATGTGGAACTGCTGGAAGACGAAGCCGATGGTTTCGGCGCGGACATGGTTGAGATCGGAGGCGCTGAGGCTGGCGACGTTTTGGCCGTCAAGCCAGATTTCGCCGCTGGTGGGGCGGTCGAGGCATCCGATGAGATTGACCATGGTGCTCTTGCCGGAGCCGGAGGGACCCATCATCGCGACCCACTCGCCGGGGGCGATGGAGAGAGAAATGTCGTCGAGTGCTTTAATGACGCTGAGGCCGCCATTATTTTCTTCCGCTCTGGCGGGATAACTCTTGGTGACGTGCTTGAGTTGGATCATGCTAGTGTTTCCTCTTCTACGACTCGTGCGTGCAGCCCCTAAAGGGGCGTCTTTTTTCGACAAATTTCGGTATCGCTAAAGCGATACCCTGATACGAAACTTGTCTTCCCTTCAAAGTCGATCACTCTACTCTCCCCTCAAAATAATCGCCGGTTGCACGCGGCGAAGCAGTTCTATGGGCAGGATGGCCGAGATGAGGGCCACGGCAACACTGCCGGCGAGCACGTACGGAAAGACGCTGAAGCGCGGCACGACGGGCGCGTGGAAGTTGACTCGTCCGATCCAGGCGGCGACGCCGATGCCGATGAAGAAGCCGAGAATCGCGCCGACTACGCCCAGGGCCGCGGCTTCGGCGGCGAAGAATCCGTTGACCAGATGTTCGGACGCGCCCAGCGCTTTCATGATAGCGAAGTCGCGACGGCGGTCGAAGACCCATCCGATGAGCGTGGCGAGCACGCAGAGTGCGGAAGTAAGAACGACCAGCGTGGCCGAGGCGTAGAGCGTGGCGCGCGTTTTGTTGAGCACGTTGGCTTCGCCTTCCATGATCTGGCGGACTGGGCGAATGTCGGCTGCAGGCAGAACCTGCGCGAGCTGGCGAATCGATGTTTCGACTTCCGCGCCGGTGCCGGTGGCGGCAACTTCGATGGTGGAGGGCGCGATGCCGGTCCAGGCCTGGAATTCAGATTGATCGAGATAAATACGACTGTCTTCGCCGGCGCCGGTCTGGAGCATTCCGTTGGGAGCGAGTTGGATCGCTTTGCCCTGGAAAGTAAGTTCAAAGGGCTGGCGCTTCGGACTTACGGCAGTGGCGGCGCGCATGCCGACGAGGGCTTCGTTCGGCGCGTCGGGCCAATGGCTCACCTTCCACCAGTGGTTCAACTGGCGGGCGCGGGCGAAGTCAGTGCCGACGACGACCACGGATTGCCCGTCATGGGTGCGCGCGACAGCATAAGAGAAAGGAACGGCCAGCGCCTTTGCACCTAGAACGGATTCGACTTTGGCCAGAGCGTCAGCGGGCAGGGATTTGCCGTCTTTGGCGACGATGACCACGTTGGCGCCATAATTTCGGAACTCGGTGCGGAGCTTGGCTTGCACGTCGACGTAGAGATTCATCATCGCAGTGGCGACGGCGGCGGCAACGATCATGGCGAGCAGGGCGGAGGCAGCGCGTCTGCGACGAAGGACAGCGGCGCGGAGAAGCATGCGCGCGAACATGGAGGTATGCGGCGACTGAGCGCGGCGATCGGCGACTTGCTTCGGAGTAAGGAGGGTGCCGGGAGTGGTGATCGTTGTCATTGCCGTTGTCGTTGTCGTTGTCATCCTTCACCTCGCAGGGCGAAGACGGGATCGAACTTTACGGCGCGGCGGATGGCGGCGGCGCTTCCGGCAAAAGTCACGAAGACGGCAATGGCGATGATGATGGGAAAGAGCACGGGCTCGATGGAAATCTGCGAGTTGAAAATAGAGCGGCCGATCTGGCGGGCGAGCAGGGCTCCGGCAGCAAATCCGGCAATGCCGCCAACGAGCGCGAGCAGCAGCGCCTCCGCAAAGAAGATGGCGGAAACCGCGAGATCGCCGGCGCCTAGAGCTTTCATCAGGCCAACTTCGACGCGGCGCTCGTAGATGGCCGTGGCCATGGCAGCGGACACGGCGAGAGCGGATGCCAAAAGCGCGGCGAAAGTGATCAGCAGCATGAGTCCTTTGATACGCGAGAGCACGGTGCCTTCATTTTGCGCGACCTGGCGGATCTGCTCCGCGTGCGAATGCGGAATGACTTCCTGTAACTGGTAAGCAATCGACTCCACGTAGGGCGAGCAGTACCAGCGGTCGTAAACCTCGGGAGTCATCGTCTTGGGATCGCGGACGGAGAGCGCGTCCGGAGGCTTGGTCAGAGCGCTGACGTAGACGCGGCGCACGGCGCCGGGTTTGCCGAGAATCTGCTGCGCGAGGGCCAGGGGCGCGACGATCTGGTCGTCTTCGGCGCCGCCGGTCGAGAGGATGCCGGAGATGGTGAGTTGACGGCCGGCAACATCTAGGGTGTCGCCAGGTTGCTTGTTGAGCTTCGTTGCCAGGCGTTCGCCTACGAGAATATTTTCAGAATCGTCATCCGGCCACCCGCAGTTTGGAGACTGTTTGCCATCCCCACACGAGACTTTCCACCAGGGGTGTGTAATGCGCACGCCGGTGGTGAAGTCTTCTTTACCGAACCTGAGCGCCTTACTGAAGTAGGTGCCGAGGAGCGTGACATCTTTTGCATCGCTGCCGCTGCCGAGTTTTACCGTGACGGGCAGCATGGGCGAGAATCCGACGATGTTGTGGTGCCAGAAGGTGCCGCGAATTTTCGGGAGATCCGCCTCGTTGAGAAACGCGCCGTCGCTAGGCGGCTTCAGGTTGACGCCGCCGACTTCCACGTCGAGTGTGTCTTCCTGCGGAGTGACGACCAAATTAGCGCCGTAGCTGCGCAGTTCACGATTGATCTTGTCGCCGATGTCGGTGGCGACGGCGATCATGGCGGTGGCGACCGCTACGCCGAGCGTGATCGCAATGCCCGCGAGCAACTTGCGGCGCGCTTGGCGGCGAAACGATTCGTAAACGATGCGCGGAAACATTTTTATTATTTCTGCTCGAAGTAGTGTCTGCCGGCCGCGACGTCGGTCTCGGAAACGATGACCATTTCGTCGGTGACCTGCGCTTTCAGCGGGATCGGATTACAACCGCCGGGCATGCCGATCGACTGCGGGTTCATTTGGGCGGCGCAGTTTTTGCAGATCACTCCCTGTTTGTTTTTGTAGAAGCCGACGGGGCCGCAAATTTCGCAGGCGTCGAAGAGGGTAGCAATTTTTCCGTCGGGCTTCTGATAGAGCCAGAAGCGGACTTCGACGCCTCCTTCTTTAGCTTCGAAGCGATGCAGTTCGCCGTCGTAAATCTCCTTCACCGGGATGGAGACTTTGCCGTCGACGAAAGTGACTTCCGTGGCCGGCGAGAGCGCGCTGGCGCTCTTCTCATAGATGAAACCGGCGGTGATCATCACTATGAAGGCGAAGGAGCAGATGTAAACCGAGGCCATCCAGAGGCGCTCGCGGCGGGCCGTCCAGAGAGCTTTGCGGCGAGCGGCGCCGGCGGGCGGGAGTTCGACCGGCTGGCGGCTCTTCATTTCAAACAGCACCATGAGCGCGGCGAGCACGAGGATGGTGACGAAGAAAAAGAAATCGTTGCGCACGATGGGGCCGATGATGGCCATCTCCTGGCGCGAAGAGGGAAGGACGCCGTTCTCGGAGAGTTCGTGCAGGCCCGAGATTACAAGTTGCCCGGCTACCAGGAAAAGAATCGCGGTGGTGACCTTGAAAAATTTCTGCAGATTGATTTTGACGCTGCCCTTGACGAACATCACGCCGAACAGGACGGCGACGACCACGCCCATGACGGTGCCGATGAAGCTCATCAGCTGGCTCGAGTTCAGGGTGACGGCGGAAAGGATCAGAACGGTTTCGGCGCCCTCGCGCAGCACCATGAGAAAGACGAAGAGGAAGAGGCCGATCCATGCGTCGCCGCGGGCGAACAAGCCGACCTTGCCTTCGATCTGGCCTTTGAGCTTGCGGCCGGTCTTCATCATGAAGACGATCATGGTGACAACGAAGACGGCAGCGACCAGCATGATCCAGCCTTCGAAGATGTCCTCATTCAGCTTGAACCGGGAGAGAACGACAGCCCCGCCGATCGATCCCACAAAAGCCGCGGCCAGCGCGGCGTAGACGGATTTGCGAAGATCGTTGCGGCCGATCTTGGCGAGATAGGCCAGGGTAATGCCGACGATTAGAGCCGCTTCGACGCCTTCGCGGAGCGTGATGATGAATGCCTGAAGCATGGAGAAAAACACCACCTTCTAGTTGAAAATGAAATTCAATTTCAATATCAATAGGATACGGTTTCGAGTGGGGAGTGGTCAACGCAGTGAATCACGGATGGCTGTGATTTACATCACACAGGGAAACAGGGCATTGAATGGTATTTCGCAGGAACGCCAAGTACTTGTCGCAATTTTCCTGTGATGCACGGACTTGCCTTCAAACGCTAGCCGCGACGCCTGTCGAAGGGTTCTGAGAATAACGCAGACAACTTCTTTGCGGGCTGTCAGTTCTGCCAGTTCCTAGTCCCGTACCTGCGCTCCTACAGTAAAATGTTCGCTGAACTGTGGCCCCCGGCGTCCACCGGCGACGAGAACGGACCAAACCGAGAGACACCGCTGTTGCGGTGCCTGCATTCCGCCGTTTAATGTTCTCGGCAACGTCTTCCGGCATTGCATCGCGCACCAATTCTCGCCGCGGGGAGGAGCAAATCGTGGCAGCAAAGAAACCAAATGTTCTGATCATCTGGGGCGATGACATTGGCTGGGCAATCGTCGGGATGTTCATGAAGAGCATGATGAAGTTCCCGCCGCGTCAGAGTCCAGAGAGCTGGAGTCCTGGCAAGGTGATGGAGAAGCTCCGCCAGCACCGGGAGATTGGTTGTGGCAGGCCGTTTACTTCACTCCGGCACTGAGCCGGATTTAGAGCCTGCATCGCGTTGAGTTGCGATGAACTTGGTTATTCGAACCGGTCCCCGGCGGACAACACGTCCGCTGAGTACTCGTTGTGCGTCAAATTAGAGATCAGGGAAAGGCCAACTATGAAAACAAAACTGCAAAATCTACTCGCCGCTGGGCTGGTTTGCGCGCTCGCGCTGGCGGCACACGCTGCCGATCCGAAGATCGAGAAAAAACAGCAAGATATCCGAGATATGGCGCATGACACTCTTAAGCGCCTCTACAAAGCAGAACCAAGCTCCAAATCGGCTGTCAAAGAAGCGGCCGGGTATGCGGTCTTCAGCAACCTGGGCGTGAAAATTCTGGTCGCCGGCTCCGGCAATGGAAAAGGCATCGCCGTCAACAACAAGACTAAGCAAGAAACCTTCATGAAGATGCTTGAACTCCAGGCCGGACTGGGTATGGGCGTGAAGAAGTTCAGCGTCATTTTCGTTTTCGATACCGAAAAAGCATTCAACAGCTTCGTGAACTCCGGATGGCAGTTCGGCGGACAAGCTACCGCCGCGGCTACCACCGGAACCCAGGGCGGAGCGATGGCGGGAGCGGTGTCGGTCTCGGATGGCGTCTGGATGTATCAGCTCACCGACAAGGGCGTTGCCCTCGAAATCACTGCGAAGAGCACCAAGTACTACAAAGACGACGACCTGAATTGAAGCGCGGGATATCTGTCTCGGCTCGGATTGGCCGCCGCTTTGCTGCTATGTCCTCTGCGGGTGCTTCATGCCCAGGACCTTGCGCCGCGCGCCTAAGCACCCGAGCAACGCCGATGATCGATCGCGCAAGATGCAGGAGCGAATGTTCCAGCTCCTGGTTGAGCAGATCGCTGCGAAGCGCCTCGTGCCCACCTCGGGAGGAACGCCGGGTTACCAGCCACCAAGTGAGGCTGTCAGGAGGAGACGGTTTACTCCAAGGCAGGCGGAGCGATCCGGGTCGCTGGGTCGGCCTCTCTTCTTAACCGGAGGATCGGACACCTAGATGAGAACAATTCTGATCGTAACGGCAGTGTTCGAGGCCGCCACTGGGGCTGCACTGGCCGCAGCTCCATCCCCAGTGGTTTCGCTTCTGATCGGTTCACCTCTCGATTCTGGCACTGGCTCGCTCATAGGGCGGATAGCCGGGGTCGCACTACTGACCTTAGGCTTGGTCTGCTGGCTGGCGCGCAACAACCAGCAAAGCGGCGGGTCGGCCGGACCGGTCGCGGCCATGCTGTTCTATAACGCAGCTGCCGCCACACTTCTGACATACGCCCGCCTGGGCTTGGGATTCTCGGGTATCGGCCTATGGCCGGCGGTCGCTCTACACGCGGTTTTGGCGCTGTGGTGCATCGCGTGTCTCCGAACTGAGTAGGATTCGCTTGCGAGCCCGCTGCTGCATTGCCTCTTGCCGGGCTTAGAACAGAGGGCCGCACAATAGCCGATTTCGCATAGTTGTTGCAAAATCGCCATTTCGCTCATTGAGAACCAGAGTTTCTCTCCGCTTCAGATAATCCGCAGGAACTTCTTTGCCTGGGCGAGTTCAGGGAAGAGCTCCTCTTCGGCTAGGAATTCCTTCGAGTGCACGCACCTTCTACTCCCTCGCAGCTTGACCGGGTGCTTCAGATGCAGCATCTCGTGGAAGAGGATGTATTCGACAGCGTATCGCGGGACGTGCGGGTGGTCGAAGACGCGGCTGATGACGATGGCGTTGTGCGCGGGGTCGTAGTGGCCGAGGCTGCTGCGGGCGTGGTTCTGGCTCCAGGTGAGTTGCGGGCGTCCCATGAGTCCGTGGAAGAAGCGGCGGTTGAGGTCGTCGAAAATTTCTTCCAGATGGTAGTGGTGGCCGCGGGCGGAGCGG
>Ga0187890_10000527_pt1 | contig 27075 bp, 29 predicted proteins | sample June2016WEW_21_1_FD_133005 | JGI IMG/M metagenome (GOLD analysis project Ga0187890, IMG submission 133005) | Peatland microbial communities from SPRUCE experiment site at the Marcell Experimental Forest, Minnesota, USA - June2016WEW_21_10 | ecosystem: Environmental > Terrestrial > Soil >... | reverse complement strand
GGGGAGGTGCGGGGAGGTGCGGGGAGGTGCGGGGAGGTGCGGGGACGTTCCGTGGAGGGGCCGGGTGACCGACGAGGTGGAGCAGCCGGTCAGGCCGCGGCGGCCTTGGTGTAGGAGCGCCGTAACGCTTCATCGACGAAGCGCTTGACCGCAGGCGACCAGAAGAAGCCGACGTGGCCGCCCGCGTAGGTCTCGAAGGCGGGGCGGTCCCAGTGCAGCCACAGTCGCCGGGCGTGGCCGAAGGTCGACATGCGGTCGGCGAGGCCGGCGAAGATGAACCGGCGCTCGAAGGGGACCTTGCACTCCAGGGCCAGGGGGGAGACGACGCGGTGGACCTCGTCGGCGCCGGGCCCGAGCACGCCACTCGTTCCGGCCAGGCGCGTGATGTCGGGTGGGCTGTGCCGCCGCACCAGGTGGGGGAGGTCGACCACGGGGATGCCGGCGATCACACACGCCAGGTCGTCCTCGAGGCCGGCGACGATCGACGCCACCAGCCCTCCGAGCGAGTACCCGATGACCCCCACCTGCTCGGCACCCTGCTCTTCGCGCAACCACCGGATGATGCGCCGCACGTCCCACGCGGCCTGCGCGACGCCGTGCATGCTGTCGACCATGTCGATGGTCATGAGGTCTTCGCCCCGCCCCCGCCCCGAGGCCCGGGGTCCGTGCAGAGGGAGCACGGGCACGACGACGTTGATACCCCGGCGGGCGAGTTGGGGGGCCCGGAAGGCCCTGAGGTCCATGGCCGGGTTGTTGCCCATCCCGAGGCCGTGGGCGCACACCAACCACGAACGATGATGGCGGCCCGGGACACGCGACACCCAGGCGTGCACGGTCTGGTTGGCCTCGTGCCCCATCCAGCGGGCCCAGCCGGCCTCGAGCGGGCTGGGCTCCCATCCGCTCGAGAAGGCGGCATGCTCGAAGCTCAGCCCGGTGCGGTGCTCCTCCCACGTCTCGATGTCGTGTGGGGGCGGCGGGTCACGGTGGTACGCGATGGGGCGATCCAGCCAGCCCTCGCGCGCGAAGAGAGCCCGGAGTCGCTCGATGTCAGCCGCCGCCGAGGCGCAATCGCTCTCCTTGGGAAGGAGCTCGGGGTGGCGCAGCACGGCGACGAGCACCTCGTCGAGATAGGCCTGGAGGGCGAGGCCCGGCGTGGCCCGGACCGGGACCACGGTGTCGTCGAGCGCCGCCCCTGCGCTGCGCACCCGGCTCCTGGCGATGAAGTACGCCACGCTGGGAGCAGCCCGCAACACGCCGGTCAGGCGCGGGTCGCCGGCCGCGTTCCGGGCGCTGAGATAGGTGCGCACCGCCAGACGTCCCACCGAGGCAAAGGACAATCCCCCCGACGGTGACGAGGAGGGCTCTTGCACCTCCTCGTGAGGAGCGGGGAGGACGACGCGCTCGAGCACCGACGCCGCGTCCGGCGCCCGACCGTTGATCCGGGGCACCCACAGTGGCGTGCCGTTGAGCTCTTTCGCTCGCCCGTTGACGGTGGACTTCCCCTGCGGCGCGCCGTTGATTGGAACGGGGGGAGCAGGAGCGACGTCGGTCACCGTCATCTCGGTCGGGGCGAACCCCGAGGCACGCGGCTCCCACAGCGGGGCCCGGCGGAGGTCTGTCGGTGCCACATCGGCCCGGGACCTCCAGAGAGAAGGATCGTCGAGGGCGATGGTCGCCGTCGCCCCCCTTATCCACAGCCCCTCTGGCATCGAGGTGAGCCTAGGACGCCGCGTGCCCAATTTCGGGGTTTTCCGACCCCCGCGTTGGTCACCCCACCATCACACCGACCGGTGTGCGGAGGCGCCGGCGCGTCCGGTGAGGTCGACGAGAAACGCAATCGACCGCTGCGGCCGGTGACGTCAAGAGGCGCGTTCGAGGATGACGACGGGGATCGGGCGCGCCGTCTTCTTCTCGTAGTCCGCGAACCCGGGGTTATCGCGCTTCTGGTCCTCCCAGATGGCGTTCCTCTCCTCCCCCTCGGCGACGCGGGCCACGACGGGGATGGTCTCGCTTCCCACCTCCACTTCGGTCTCGGGATGGGCGCGCAGATTGTGGTACCAGTCGGGATTGGTCGGGGCTCCGGCCTTCGAGGCGAAGATCGCCAGCGCGTCGCCCACCGGCCGATATGCCACCGGGTTCACGCGCTGCGCTCCGGTCTTGGCCCCTCTGTGGTGGAGCAGGAGAATGGTTGCACCCTCGAAGGGTCCCCCGACCTTGCCGCCATTGGCACGGAACTCCTCAATGATCTTGGTGTTGAAATCCTTCGCATCGGCCATGGCGGTCTCGGTCTCCTGATTGGCGGGCCCTCGTCAGTGTTCAACCAGTACAACGCCCACCGACGTCGAGACATTCCGGTCACCCGTCCCAGGCGGCGCTCGGATCCTTGTAGGTCTTGAACTCGATGGCGTTTCCGCTCGGGTCCGCCACCATGGCTTTGCGCTGTTCACGGGCGGTGCCGGCGTAGTCGACGGCCGGCTCGCGCAGGAAGGGCGTGTCGGTGGCTCGGAGGCGGTCCACCACGTCCCGCCACCGGTCCTCGGCCAGCGTCACACCGAAGTGGCGGACGCCTCGGTCCTCGGGAGCCAGGACCTCGGTCGGACGATCGTGGAAGGTGACCTGGCAGCCGAAGAAGAACACATCGAGGAACTCGTCCCGGACCCGGCCGAGCTCGCAGCCGAGGACGTCGACGTAGAAACGGCGGGTCTCCTCGAGGTCGCGCACCGGCAGGGAGAGGTGCAGGATCGGTTCGTCGGGTCGAAGGTTCACTGTTCTTCTCTTCCTGGTCTGAGCCCGTCGCCACGAGCTTCCCTCTCGGCGGCTTCAGTGCCAACTCCCATGTCCCGGTCGCCCCTGCGTCGCAGCACCAGCACCGTCGCCGCCATTGTCACGGAGATGAGCAGGTACGGGACGGCGTCGACGGTCGCCTGGGCGAGGGCACCGCTCGCCGCGGCGGCGATCCCCTGGCCCGCCGCCCAGGCCAGGTTGCCCAACCCGTAGGCCAGGCCATGGTGAAGCTGGCGACGGTCGGCTCCGTCCCCGATCATGGCCGCGGCCGGGACGAACAGGGTCCCGAACGCGGGCAGGCCGACGACGAGGAGGACGGCGAGCACCGTCAGCGGGTGCAGCCAGGGAGCGAGCACGGTGACGGCGATGGCGGCCACGAGCGACAAGCGCACCGGGGTCATCGGCCCCCGCCGGTCCGAGAGCCGGCCGACCAGGGGCGAGAGGACGACCTCCACCGCGGCCGACCCCAGGAAGACCCCGGCGATGACCACGGCGTCGGCGCCGAGCCGGTTGAGGCGCAGGGGGGCGAGCACGTCGACCACGCCGAGCGCCAAGCCGGCCAGGAAGGTCAGCCACATCCCCACCGAGATGGCTGGTTCGGCGATGGCCGGCAGCGCGCTGCGCAGGGTCTGGTAAGTGGCGGCCTGGGGCTTGGGGACGAGAAAGCTGGCCACCATCAAGATGGTGCCCGCCACCGTGGCCGCCGCGAACGCCGGCCCCGTGCCCACGTGGCTGGCGACGGCTCCGATGACCGGGCCGAGGAGGGCTCCTCCCACCGCGGCGGCGAAGGCCGTGCCGAGCGCGGCACCGCGGCGTTCGGTGGTGGCGGCTCCCGCCAGCCAGGCCAGGCTGCCCGCCCAGGTGCATGCGCCCGCGATGCCCTGGACGAATCGGGCTGAATCGAGCAGCGCAAGGGAGTGGCCGTAGCCGAAGACGAGGCTCGACACGCTCATGGCACCCAGCCCGATCAAGACGGCGGGTCGAACCCCGACCCGGGTGGCGAGCACGCCGCCGGGGACGGCGCCGAGGAGCGTCCCGAAGGGGAACGACGACACCAAGATGCCGGCCTGGGCCTTGGAAAGCCCGAGGCTGTGGACGTAGTGAGGCAGGAGCGGGGTGAGCGCGGTGAAGAAGACGGTGTCCACGAGCACCACCGCGCTCACGAGCACGACCAGTGTCGGCGCCACCCCCGACCGCCCGGGGGTGCGCGCCCGACGTTTCATCGACTCAGTATGGTCGCCCCGGTTGCGGTGAGGCCCGGTGTCGGTTGAGGTGGGCGAACATCGACTTCTGCGACCGGTAGAGGTTGGGGAACTCCTCAAACAGTCGGTCGTAGATCCCGGTGTTGGCGGCATCGGGCTCGAAGCGGGCGTCGACGGGGACGAGGCCGCTCACCTCGTCCAGCTCGACCTCGCCCAGGGCCAGCGCCGCGAACATCGCCGCGCCGCGCAGGTTGGCACGTAAGGGTTCGGCCACGCGCTCCATCGTCCGACCCATGACATCGGCGTGGATCTGGCACCAGAGGTCCGAGGTGGCGCCCCCGCCGATCACCCGCACGGGGTCGAGCCGGCGCTGGGCGAACCGCTCGACGGCGTCATGGAGCCATCGGCTGTTGTAGGCGACACCCTCGAGCACCGCCCGCACCATGTGCGCCCGGGTGGTTCCGAGTGACAGGTTGTGGAAACCGCCCCGGGCTTTGCGGTCGGCGACCGGTGAGCGTTCTCCCGCCAACCACGGGGTGAACAGGACGTCGCCGCTTCCCGCCGGCACCGACGATGCCAGCGCGGTGAGCGCGTCGAAGGTTGGTGGGGTGAGCTCGACGAGCCCGTCGGCGGGCGCGATCACGCTGTCCCGCAGCCACTGCAGGCACAGCCCGCCCGTGTCGTGGTTGTCGACCACGAGGTAGCGGTCGGGGCTGAGCCCGGGGATCGACGCGATCTGGCGCTGGGTGTCGGTCTTCTTCATGGGCACCGGACAGCTGATCCACGACGTCGTGCTGATGGCGAGGTGGGCCTGATAGTCGAGGACGGCCCCCGACCCGACTGCGGCGGAGTGGAGGTCGGGTGTCCCGCTCACCACCACGACCCCGGGTGGGAGGCCGAGTTGTTCGGCGATCTCGGCCCGGACCTCGCCCACCACCGAGCCGGTCGGCACCAGGGGCGGGAGCTTCTCGGCGGGGACGCCGGCCCGCGCCACGAGGACCGGGTCGTAGTCGAGACGCTCGGGTCGGCGGTTGTCGGTCAACCACGCCCCGGTCATCGAGGCATGGGTGGCGGCGGCCACCCCCGTGAAACGCATGGAGAGGTAGTCCACGGGCTCCAGGTACCACCGGGCCTGCCGGGCCACCTCCGGCTCCTCGTGCTCGAGATACAGCATGTGCCCTATGGGGTCGGCTCCCGACGTCGAAGGTGCGCCTCCGCTGTGTCGCACCCAGCGCCACAGGGCCACGGCCGAGTATCCCGAGACCAGGCCACCCACCGCCTTGCGGGTGTAGGGGGCACCCCGGCAATCCATCCACATCACGCAGTCACCCACGGGTCGGCCGTCCTCGGCGACGGGGACCGTGCTCGCCCACTGGCCGGTGCACGACACCGCCACGACCTGCTCGGGCCGCACCACACCGCTCGCCATGGCCCGCCGCGTGGCGTCGGAGATCACCTGCCACCACTCCTCGGCGTCCTGGACGGCGCCGCCCCCCGGAAGCAACCGGGTGCCGACGGCGACGTGGTCGCTCCACGAGACCGAGCCCGTGAGCGACACCAGGCCGATCTTCGGGCCGCCGGTCCCCAGGTCGACGGCGAGGACGAATCGCTCGTGGCGGGCCGGGCTCACCCCTCGGCAGGGACTTGCTGGTAGCCGTCCATCATGTCGGCCATCACGGCCTTGATGAAGGTGTCGGCCTCGTCGGTCATCCCCCCGGCGACACCGCCGTAGATGGCTCCGGACCGAGGCTGCTCTTCTTTGTGCTCGAGGGCGTACGCCACGGCGTCGGCGAGATCGACACCGAAGGCCTCGGCCACCCCGGCCTGGGTCTGGGGTCGGGTCACGGCCATGTGCAGCGCGTTCGGGTACTGCTGGCCGTTGAGACGCCACCCCCTCAGACGCATGAAGTCGTTCACGTGGTACACGTCGAAGACGTCAGAGGTGAAGCTGAACAGGAACGTCGGCCGGCCGAGGATGCGAAGCTCGGGATGCGAACGCACCGCTTCCTGCATGATCGCGGCGGTCTCGAAGATCCGCCGGGCGTGGTTCCGGTATCCCTCACGACCGAGGTGCACCATCGACGCCCAGGTGGCGGCGAGAAGTCCCCCCGAGCGCGAGCCCTCCATGCCCGGTGAGCAGTACTTCCCCCCGCTCCAGTCGGTGAGGAAGAAGTACTGGGAATTCCGCAGTGCTTGGTCACGGAAGGTCAGCACCGAGGTTCCCTTCAAGGCGTAGCCGTACTTGTGGGTGTCGGCGGACATCGAGGTCACCCCGGGCACGCGATAGTCGAAGACCGGGACGTCGTACCCGAGCTCCTGCCCGAAGGGCAAGATGAACCCGCCCAGGCAGCTGTCGACGTGGAGACCGACCCCGTGGCCCAGGGCCACGTCCGAGAGCTCGGCGATGGGGTCGACGGTCCCGTATCCGTAATTACAAGCCGAACCGATGATGGCGATCGTCTGGTCGTCGATGTTCTTGTCGACCCAGCCCACGTCGACGAGGGTCGTCTCGGGGTCGACCGGAGCGCGACGGAGCTCGATGCCGAAGAGATGGCAGGCCTTGTCGAAGGCGGGGTGGGCCGTCTCGGGTTTCACCACGTTCGGCCGGGTGACGCTGCGCTCCTGGGCGGCATGCTCGCGATAGGCCAGCATGGCGTGGGCGATGCTCCCGGTCCCTCCCGTGGTCACGAGACCGGCCGGCGTGGTCTCCTGCACCGCCTCGGCGTGCAGGAGATCGAGGGTCATGGCGATGATCTCGGCCTCGAACTTGGTGGAGCTCGGGCACATGTCGCGCTGGAGCGAGTTGACGTGGGCGAAGAGCCCGAACGCCTTGTTCAGGAAGTGATAGTGGTCGTGATCGCCGCAGTACATCGTCCCCGAACACTTCCCGGTCTCCCAGAAGGCGTCCTCCTCCTTGGCCATCACCTCCAGCTCGCCCAGGATCTCTTCGTGTCCACGGCCCGCTTCGGGTAACCGACGGTGGATCTCGAAGCGGTCGTGATACGGGAACGTGCTCATGGCGTGATGCCCTCCCGTGGAAGCGGGTGGTCGGTGGCCCGACCAGAGTGAAGTCCGACGTCGACCACTGTACGACAACCCTCGCAGGCTCCCCCCGGGCGTCTCGAGGCAGCTTCGGTCGGCACCCGACCACCTCGACTGGCAACCGGCCTCTGGCGGGCGGAGGCGAGTGCCGAGGCGAGCGATCCGGGCTCGTCACAGCCGGCGCCACCGGTGGCGCACGGACCCTTGACACGCGCCGGCTCCGACAACATCCTGGAGCCGGCGCCGACATCTGCGGCGACCGGAGGAGGAACGGTGATCGGTGCCCGCCGGGAGCCCGCGGTGATCGATCTGCTCGTCGAACGCGGCGCGAACGCCGTCGAGCATCCGGGCGGAACCCTCTTGGAGCATCTTGTTCGGGTCGCATCTCTGCTCGAGGGGGGGGCGTCCGACGAGGTGCAAGCCGCGGGGCTGTGCCACGCCAGCTACGGCACAGACGGCTTTGCCGTGACACTCCTCGATCTCGACGAAACGCGCCCTGCTGATCAGCGAGATCGGCCCCCGGGCCGAGGCGTGGGTGTACCTCTACGCGAGTTGCGACCGTGGCGCGGTCTACCCCGAGCTCACCAGTTCCGGACCGCTTCGTTTCCGGGACCGGTTCACCGGGGAGACCTCGGAGGTGCCCGAACGCGACGCCGCGGTCCTGGTAGAGCTGACCGCGGCCAACGAGCTCGACATCGTGACGGTCAGCGCGGCCTGGGCGACAGAGATCGGGGTCGGGCTGTTCGATCTCCTCCGAGGCGCTCGTCATCGCCTGAGCGGCGCTGCGTGGACGGCCTGGAAGTCCTGGGAGTCCTCCCGACCGGAGGGCACCTGAGTCTGGCCCGAGGAGTTATCCCCAGGGCCGACATGGGCGGACCTTGCGCTGCAGTCGAAGAGGGGAGGGTCTCGACGGACCGTGTCTGGAGCCAGCCCCCCCTCTCACGCAGAGTGGCGGAGGGGAACCAGGGGCGAGGCTGGGGCAGTGGTCGAGCGGGTATCCCGTTCGCGCGCACCCACACTTCGTAGGATGCGGTGCAACGGAGCGGACGGAGCGATCGGGGGCTCGTCGTTGCCGAGAGCGGGGACCACGGGTGATGGTTGAAGAGACGGCGACATCCGCCGACGAAGAGTTTTCGCAGGCTGCCCAGTCCTACATCCGGGCTGTCGGAGCTCGACTCCGCGTGGTGCGCAACCAGCTGGGCCTCTCGCTGCAGGCGGTGGAGGCCACCTCGAACCAGGAGTTCAAGGCGTCGGTGCTCGGCGCCTACGAGCGGGGCGAGCGGGCCGTCTCGGTATCCCGATTGCAACGACTGGCCAAGCTCTATGGCGTGAGCGTCGACCAGTTGTTGCCCCACGAGAGCGACGCCACCCGGTGGTGGATGTCGAAGGACGCCGAATCATCGGGTGCGGCGCCACCGGAGCGCCCTGCCGCCCTGCCATGGCAGAACAGTGACACCGTGACGATCGACCTGACCCGATTGCGTGACGTGAGCGGGCCCGAACGTGACCTCATCCGACGGTTCGTCAGCATGATCCAGGTGCAGCGCCAGGACTTCAACGGGCAGCTCATCACCATCCGATCGAGTGACGTGCGCGCCATCGCCTGCCTGTTCGGGATGACCCCCGACGCCATGGGACGGCGACTCGAGGAGCTGAGCCTCCGCATCAACACCTGATCGACGGCGACATCCCGCTCCCCGACCCTCAGTGCCAGGGGAGCGCGGCCCTGGCGTCCCAGTAGGCGCGGGGATCCTCGATGACCGACCCGAGTTGGTCCCAGTCCCGTTCGGTGAGCGACAGGTCGAGGGCGCCGAGATTCGACTCGAGCTGCGCGGGGGTGACCGCACCCGACAGGACGACGTCCGCCCACGGTTGGCCCAGTGCCGCCGCCACGGCGACCTGGTCGATCGAAGCCCCGTGGCGCGCCGCCACGTCCTTCAGCACGCTGCCGGGGCCCTCGTCGCCTCGGTCGGTGAGCCGACCGTTGGCGACCGCCTCCTTCACGAGCACCCCCCACCCCCGGGCGCGGGCTTCCTCCAGGGCCACTCCGACGGAGGGTTCGAGGACGTTCCACGTGGCCTGCACCGTCGTGAAGGGGTTCACGCCCTCGCCCCCGATATCGAGAGCGTGGCGCACGACATCGGCCTGGCGCGGTCCGCTCACGCTCAGGCCGACGGCGACACCGCTGTGGTGGAGCTCGGCCAGGGCATGCAGCACGCCTTGATCATCGAGCACGCCGCTCTCGAGCGTGGCCGAATGCACCTGGTAGAGATCGAGATGGGGACCGAGAAGTGCTGTGGTCTGGGGCAACTGGTCGCGCAACATGGTGAGTGAATGGTCCTTGGTCTCGTGGACCGTGGCGGCCATGTCCCACCCCCCGGTGTAGCGGTATCCCCATTTCGATCCCACCGTGAGCGCGTCGGGGGCGACCAGTCGCGCCTCCAACCACGACGCCAGGAACTCCTCGGCCCGTCCATACGAACGCGCCACGTCCACGTAGCAGATGCCGACCGAGTACGCCGCGTCGAGCATGGCGTGGCACCGCTGTTCCATGGTGTCGCGGTCGCGCCGGGCTCCGAGGTCGACGTCGCGCCCCAGGGTGATGTAGGCCGGTCGGCCCAGTGCGGCGAGGCCCAAGCCGAGGCGCGAGACCGTCAACCCCGTGCCCCCGAGGGTGGTGACGGGAACCCGGGCGCTGCTCACCATGAGGCGCTGCTCACCATGAGGCGCTGCTCACCATGGACAGTGCTCTTCTCGCCCGAGCCGGTGCGGTGTCAGGGTAGGGCCACGTCTCGGGGACCGGTGGCCACCGAGATGCGTGGGTCGGAGCTCGGCGCGGGGCGCCCGTGGCTGATCCACACGGCGCGCATCCCTGTCGACAGGGCACCGGTCACGTCGCGTTCCCAGCTGTCGCCCACCATCACGGCCTGGGCCGGGGCGGTGTCGACGAGCCCGAGCGCATGGGCGAAGATGGCCGGGTCGGGCTTGCCGATTCCCAGCTCGCCCGAGATCACGACGGCGGTGAGGTACTCGCCGACGCCGGTCTGTTCGATCTTGAGCCGTTGGATGTCGGGGGGCCCGTTGGTCACCAGGACCACCGGGACCGCGCCCGCCAATCGCCGGACCAGGTCGACGGCGCCGGGAAGCACTGGGTGTCCCGAACGCTGGCCCTCGATGTAGCGCTGCGACATGGTGTCGGCGAGGACACCGGAAGTGGCGTCGTCGTGACCGACCCGTCGCAGGGCTCCTCGCCAGGCCTCGGCCCGATACGACCCGATCCACGAGGCCAGGCCGTCGAAGCGGGGGTGGACCCCCTCGAACGTCGCCCACAGTCCCTCCCACGACGCGAAGCCCAGTTGTTGGAAGTCCGGGCAGAACCTCGACTCCCGCCACAGGGAGCGGGCCGAGTCGATCACCACGTCGTCCCAGGTGTCGGCGTCGATGCCGTCGACGAGCTCGGCGGTGAGGCGGAGCTGGGCCCGGGCGTGAAGCTCCTCCTCGATGAGCGTGTCGTCGAGGTCGAGGAGCACCGCCTGCACCGAGCCCGAGGCCGCTCCGCTCAGCGCTCGGAGTCCTCGGCGGGATGTTCGACGACCGCCACGACCCGGGCGGCCATGAAGCGGGCGGTGCGGACGGCCCGACCCGACCGGGTCACCTCGGTGACCTCGACCGAGCCGCGCGATGTGGCGATCTCGACGCGTCGTCCCGCTCGGGTGGCCCGGATGTCGAAACGCTGCACCCCGTCACCCACGTCGACGACCACCTCGACCCGGTCTCCCTTCACGCCCGTCCATGGTACGACGATCTCGAGACGGTTACCCACGGCCGAGACGGCCCCGACGGTCGAGACCTCAGGCCGAAGGAAGGGTCAGGGCGTTGCCTTGGGCCACGGCACCGAACCAGTGGGCGCTCGGCTTGGGTCGACGTGCGAAGGTCACGGGGTCGACGGCGCACAGGCCAAGCTTGGGGCCGAATCCGAGGTGCCACTCGAAGTTGTCGAGCAGGCTCCAGACGAAGTAGCCGCGCACGTCGATCCCGTCGGCGATACAGCCATGGAGGCACTCCAGTGCGGTGGAGATGAACTCGACGCGCTCGGGGTCGTGCTCGGTGGCGAGCCCGTTCTCGGTCACCAGGACCGGGAGCCCGGTGTAGGCGGCGGCCCGGCGCACCGTGTAGTCGACCACCTGGGGCCAGTACTCGTAACCCATCTGGGTCAGTCGGGTCCCCGGTGCCGGCGCGATCGGACCGGTGGGTCCGAGCACGGTGCGCTCGTAGCACTGGACCCCGATGAAGTCGTCGCCGGTCGTGCCGTCGAGGAAGGTGTTCTCGAGGATCTGCTCCGCCGCGTCCCTGGTGCCCTGGCCACCTTCGCCGGCCACGAGCTCTTCCATGGACAAGGTGAGGCCGACGGGGAACGACCCGGGACCGGCGCGCAGGGCGTCGACGGCCAGGCGGTGGGCCCGGACCAGGGTGTCGTTCACGGCGAAGTGGCGGGCGTACTCGTCCTTCATCCCCGGGGGGTAGATACCGACGGTGTAGCCCAGGACGGCCACGACGTTGGGTTCGTTGAAGGTGCAGGCCCATCCGATGAGGTCACCGATGTGGGCGACGGTGCGCTCGACGTAGCGGGCGAAGCGCTCGGCCGCGTCGGGAGCCTCCCAGCCGCCGCGGTCGGCGAGCCAACGGGGGTTGGTGAAGTGGTGGAAGGTCACCACCGGCGAGACGCCGCGCTCGTGGCAGGCCGCGCACATGCGCCGGTAATGGTCGAGCGCGGCGAGGGAGAACTCCCCATCGGCGGGCTCGATCCGGCTCCATTCCAACGAGAAGCGGTAGGCGCCGAGGCCGAGGTCCGCCACCAGGCCCACGTCCTCGGTGTAGCGGTGGAAGGAATCACAGGCGTCGCCGCTCGACGCCACGCACCCGGAGGTGGGGTTGTGCTCCCACTGCCACCAGTCGTTGTTGGTGTTGCCACCTTCGATCTGATGGGCGGAGGTGGCGGTCCCCCACAGGAAACCGTCGGGGAACTCCAAGGTGCGCGCGTCTGTGGGTCGGTCGGTCATGCCCGCACGGTAGCGGTCCATGCGGTGGTGAGCCCCGGGATCCGACTGCCCCCGGCGTCTATGCCCCCGGGGTCAGGGCTGCGGCGCGGTCGACCAGCGCGGGGTCGCGCAGGAACCGGGCGATGTCCTCGAAGTCCTCGGTGGGGCCCCGCCACTCGAGGTCGCCGACCGACTTCAGCAGGGACCGGTCCACGCGCAAGGTGGCCAGGTCCCGAAACAGCAGGGCGTGGTCCATCTCCGTGGCGAGGCGGTCGGCGAGCTTGGGGGCGCTGCGCACCGCGCTGCGCAGTGCGGGATCCCAGTCCGAGACCGAGGCGGGGATGGCCTCGAGGTGTTCGTAGTGCCCGAGCACCGTCGACGCCGACTGCTTCCCCCAGCCCTGGAGCCCGGGGAACCCATCGGCGCTGTCGCCGACGAGGGCCAGCCAGTCGGGGATCGAGGGGGGCCCGATGCCGTAGCGGGCGCGCACCGCCTCTTCGTCGGTGATCACGTCCTTGCGGCGGTCGAGTTGGACCACGCGCGTTCCCCGGACGCACTGGGCGAGGTCCTTGTCCGGGGTGCACACGAGGACCTGTTCCACGGCCCCGTCGTCTGCCGCCACGGCCGCAGCCGAAGCCAGGGCGTCGTCGGCTTCGAGCTCGACCATGGGCCAGACCACCACCCCCAGCGCCACCAGGGCGGCTTCGAGGAGGGGGAATTGGGCCATGAGCAGTTCGTCGACGCCCTCGCCGGTCTTGTAGCCGGGCCACATGTCGTTGCGGAAGGACTCGACGACGTGGTCGGTGGCCACGCCGATGTGGGTGGCCCGCGCTGCGAGCATCGACAGCACCGACTGCACCACGCCCCGCACCGCGCCCACCTCGCCCCCTTCGGAGCTGGCCCGGGGTGGGGCCCCGTAGAAATGGCGGAACAACTCGTAGGTCCCGTCGACGAGGTGGACCCGGAGGGGTTTCACGGGCGGGGATCGCGTCGCATGTACCAGGTCTCGACGTCGAGGACGGTGTCGTGGCCGGCGATCTCGAAGCCCAAGGCGGAGTAGAAGCGGACGTTTCTCTCCTTGTCGGTCTCGAGCCAGGCCAGGCGGCCGCCCTCGTCGAGCCAATCGCAGACGGCCCGCATGAGGACGCCGCCGATGCCCCGACCCTGGAACCCCGGCTCGACGCCGACCGGGCCCAGGTGCCAGTGCTCCTCGGCCGGGTCGGCCAGCGCCCAGCGGGCCCAGAAGACATGGGCGCGGGCCGGGTCGCCCACCGGCGCCGACGGGGTGCGGAGGAGCTCTTCGGTGGCGTCGCCTTTCATGAAGGCCCCGATGCAGCCGCCCGGTGGGGCCATGCCGGCCGCCGCGATGACGCAGCCCCCGGCGAAAGCCGCCAACTGGGGCGAGGGGAGCTGGTCGAAGAAGGGTCCGAGCTCGCCGTAGAGGCCGGCCAGTCCCTGGAGCGGGTCGTCGCCGTAGATGGCGATCGCCGTCGGAGAGTCCGCCAGGGCCCGACAGGTGACCGCGGCACCGGCCCGGCACTCCTTGGGGCGCAGGGCCCGGACCTCGGTGTCGACCACGCCCCCATCATGGTCACAACGCGGCGCCCCTGCCTCCTCGACACCTCGGTGATGGCAGTCGGCCGACGTGATGGCCGGGAGGGGAGGGGCAATGGGGCGCGACGATGCGGTCCTGTTACCATCGGCGCCTCTATGACGGTGCGTCAGATCCGGGGGGAGCACGTCACCGTCGTCGACGTCCTGCGTGTCGCCGGCGAGGTGAATGCCGAGGTCGAGGCGTATGTCGAGATGGGCGGGCCCGGATCGAGCGGTCTCGTGGCCGACGGCGCCGACGGCCGGAGGCGGCTGACCTTCGGGGCATGGGACGCCGGGGCCGAGGCCGTGGCGGGGCTGTTGGCGTCGATGGGCGTGGACAAGGGAGACGTCGTGTGCCTGCTCCTGCCCTCGTCGATCGATTACGCGCTGTGCTATCAGGCTGCGGCCCGCATCGGTGCCATCACCACCGGGGTGAACCTGCGCATGGGGCGTGCCGAGCAGGCCTCGATCACCGCCCGGGTCCACCCCACCGTGACCGTCGTCGACACCGCGGTGGTTTCCGAGGACGCCGTGGCGCCGGGAGCGGGCACGGTGCTGACGCGAACGGCCCTGGCCCGAGCGCCCGGGCACGGCGCACCGCGCCGGTGTGCGCTCGACGCCCACGACCCGGTGGCCATCGTGTGGACCAGCGGGTCCACCGGGGCGCCCAAGGGCGCGGTGTTCGACCACGCCAACCTGAAGGCCGTCGCCGCCGGCACCGACGTCCTCTCGCACCCGGGCGACCGGCGGTTGTCGCCCTTGCCCTTCGCCCACGTCGGCTACATGACCCGCGCCTGGGACGAGATCGCCCACGGCGTCACCACGGTGATCACCCCCCAGCCCTGGACGGCCTCGTCGGCCATCGAGTTGCTCACGAGTGAGCGCGTCACCGTCGGACAGGGCGTGCCCACCCAATGGGCCCTGATGCTGGCGCATCCCGATCTCGAGGACGCCGACGTGTCGAGCCTGCGGATCGCCGGGACCGGGGCGGCGCGCGTCCCCCCCGAGCTCGTCCACGCCATGCGGGAGCGGCTCGGTTGTCCCGTGGTGGTGCGCTACACCTCCACCGAATCGTCGCTGGGCACCGGCACCTCCCCCGACGACGACGACCAGGTCGTGGCGACCACGGTGGGTCGGCCCGTGCCCGGTGTCGAGCTGGAGATCGTCGACGACGACGGGTCCCCCGTCGACCGGGGTGCGGTGGGGCGGGTCCGGCTGCGGTCGGGCGCGGTGTTGCGCGGCTACGTGGGTGACCTCGCCTCGGGCGCGCTGGTGGACCCCGTGGCCACCGCGGCGGTGCTCGATGCCGGAGGCTGGGTCACCACGGGTGACCTCGGCGCCATCGGCGAGGACGGCAACCTGTCCCTGGTGGGCCGGGTGTCGGAGATGTACATCCGCGGCGGGTACAACGTGTACCCCGCCGAGGTCGAAGGGGTGCTGGGCGAGCTGTCCGACGTCGCCCAGGTGGCGGTGGTGGGGACGCCCGACCCCGTGCTGGGGGAGATCGGGGTGGCCTTCGTGGTGCCCGGGGCGACGGGGGCGGCACTCGCGGTGGAGGACCTCCGCGCCGCCTGTCGGACCCGGCTGGCGGACTACAAGGCACCGGACCGGGTCCACCTCGTGGCGGAGCTGCCGCTGACCCCGATGGCGAAGATCGACAAGCGAGCGCTGGGGGCACGTGCCGCCGAGCTCGAGACCATGCGAGTGAAGGAGCGAGTGAGCACATGACCGAAACCGACGCGCCGGCCAAGGCGGCCGGGGAGCGCCCGCCCCGCCAGCACCCCATCGTCGCCGGGGCCGAGCCGATCAAGCTGGGCTCGATGCTGGTGACGTTGGTCGAGCCCCGGCGCGGCCACGAGGTGGCCTACAACCGGTGGTACGAGCGGGACCACTTCTACTCGGGATGCATGATCGGCCCCTACCAATTCGCGGGCAAGCGGTTCGTCGCCACCGCCGAGTTGAAGGCGCTGCGCGATCCCGATTCCTCGAGCATCACCGGCGAGCCCGACCGGGGCAGCTTCCTGTCGGTGTACTGGGTGCTCGAGGGCTACCACGACACGTGGAACCGGTGGGCGGTCGACCAGGTCAAGGCGCTGCACAAGGCCGGGCGCATGTTCAACGAACGCGACCACGTCCACACCTTGCTCTACCGCTACGCCTGGGAGCGGGCGCGCGACGCCGACGGGTTGCCCGCCGAGCTCGCTCTCGACCACCCCTCGGCCGGGCTCGTGGCCGTGTTCACCGACCGAGCCGAGGACATCGACGCCGCGGACTACGAGAGGTGGATGCGCGACGAGCACCTTCCCGCCCTGCTGCCGGGGACGGCGGCCCGGCTCGTGATCGGGGCGGACCCTCTGCCCCTGCTCATCGACGCGCCGGGGGACGTGCCCCGGTCGGAGTCCGACGATCGGCGCCAGTTGACGCTGTGGTTCCTCGACACCGAGCCCCAACAAGCCTGGGACGCGGTCATCACCGCCCACCGCCGCGCCGTGGAGAGCTCGGGGAAGGGCCGGATCGTGGCCGCCCTCCCGTTCATCCCGACCATTCCCGGCACCGACACCTACACCGACATGCTCTGGGCCGACGAGGGTGACAAGGCCCAGAGCCCGACCAGTGACAGCCAGACCGACAAAGGGAGGTCTTCGTGAGCCCGGATCCCGCCGTGGTGGCACTGCCGGCGCGACGCTTCGAGGGCAAGACGGCGATCGTGACCGGTGCCGGCTCGGGCATCGGCAGGTCCACCGCCATCCGCCTGGCGGTGGAGGGAGCCTCGGTGGCCTGTCTCGACGTGGTGCCCGACAACCTCGACGAGACCGTCGAGGCCCTCTCCATCCTCGGGGGCAAGGCCGTCGCCTACCGCTGTGACGTCACCGACGAGGCCAATGTCAACGAGACCGTGACCGAAGTGGCCTCGGCGCTCGGCCGGCCCGAGGTGCTGTGCAACGTGGCGGGGATCGGGACCTTCGCGCACACCGCCGAGATGCCTCTGGCCGACTGGGAACGCATCCTGTCGGTGAACCTGACCGGGATGTTCATCGTCACCAAGGCGACGCTCGCCTACATGCTGGAGCCGCCCGGAGGGAGCATCGTCAACGTCGCCTCGACGGCGGGGCTCATGGGATCGGCCTACTCCGCCGCCTATGCCGCGTCGAAGGGCGGCGTGATCATGTTCACCAAGGCCCTGGCCATCGAGTACGCCGGTCGAGGTGTGCGGATCAACGCCGTGGCGCCGGGCGGGGTGGACACCCCACTGCTCGGGAGCTTCCAACTTCCCGAGGGCGGGGACATGAAGCACATCTACCGGATCACGAGCCGCATGGGCTTCTGCACCCCCGATCAGGTGGCGGCGGCCATCGCCTTCCTGGCCTCGGAAGAGTCGGCGTACACGACCGGAGCGGTGCTGGCCGTGGACGGGGGCATCACCGCGTAGCCCCGCCAGGTCGGCGTGCCGGTCGCTACCATCCACCACGATGAGCCCACCGCCGATGTTCATCGTCACCGACGTGTCGCCCTACCTGACCGGGCCCGCCGGCGTCCACGGCGTGTTGCCCCAGGCGGCGGTGGCGCTGGCCGAGCTAGCGGGAATGGCCGGCCTCGACGCCGTGCGGGTGGCCGAGGTCCCCGAGGTCGAGCCCGCCGCCCTGGCCGGGGGCGGGGTCCTGGCCCTGTTCACCATCGGGGAGACCCCGTGGTCCGACGCGCAGCGCGCCGCCATCACCGACGGGGTGCGGGGCGGCCGGTTGGGGATCTTGGGCGTGCATGCCGCCACCGACGCCTGCAGCGCGTGGGAGGACTACGGGTCGCTGGTGGGGGCCCGGTTCGACGGTCACCCGTGGACCGAGACGTTCGACATCGACGTCGACGTGTCGCACCCGAGCACGCGACACCTGGGCCCGGTGTGGCGCTGGCGCGACGAGGTCTATCTGTTTCGGGACCTGCGGCCCGACGCCCGGGTCCTGATGCGTGTGGCCGAGGGCCAACTCGACATGGGTGTGCCCGGGGCGCGTCGCCCCTCGATCGGGTTCCCCCTGGCGTGGTGCTTCGTCGAGGGGGCGGGGCGGGTCTTCTACACGTCGCTCGGGCACTTCCCCGGCGCCTGGGAGACCCCCGACTACCTCCGGCACCTCCACGGGGGACTGGCCTGGGTCCTCGGCGACGGCGACTGACCGGCGAGGTTGACGGTGGTGCATCTCGTCGACACCGTGGAGGTCGAGCCCGAGCACGTGGCGGCGTACCTCGAGGTCCTCCGGTCCCTGGGCACGGCGATCATGACCGATGCCGGTGCGTCGTTGGTGTCGTGCGCCACGACCTCGGGCGAGATCGGTGAGCACGTCTTCATCCAGGTGGTCTGGGCCGTCGGCGACCACGAGCGGTGGAACGAGATCAGGAGGGACCTGGTCCTCGATCCCCGCTTCCACGAGTACGGCGCCACGGTCGCCGCCCTGCGGGTGGGGGGCACCCGCCGCTTCTTCACCGCCGTCGCGCCGCCGCCATGATGCTCCGGCGCTTCGAGGTCTACGCCCTTCGCCCCGACGCGCCCGAGGATCGGGTGCGCGCCCTCGAGGCGGCCTGTCGCGACTGCGGGCGGTTCATCCCCGAGGTCCTCGACGGCGCCGTCGGCACCAACCTGTCCGCGGCGCCGGTCCAGCTGGTGTGGGAGCACGCCTACGCCTCGCCCGAGGCGTACCACCGCTACATGGTGCACCCCTATCACGCCGTGGTCATCGACCGGTACCTCCTCCCCGACGCACCCGAGAGGATCGCCATCGACGGCCCCCTCGGAGCGGGGCTGTACGGCTACGCCTGTGAGACCCCGTCGTACCGGATGACCGGGGGTGTGCGCCGCCTCGTGCTGCTGCGCCTCGACGGCGCCGCCGGCGAAGACGCCGCGGCGGGGATGCAAGGTCTGCTCGAGGCGGCCCCACGAGATGTTCCGGGGATGCTCGTCTCGGTGATGGCCGCCAACACCATGGGGTCGGCCTGGTTCGACGGGGTGACGCCGGTCATGGGCCCGCCCCGATGGACCCACGTGTGGGAGCAGGGGTTCGCCGACCTCGACGCGCTCGACGCCTACCGACGCGGTGACTCGCCCCTGGCCGACGTCGAGCGCGCCGGATGGGAAGGGTGGATGGGTGGCATCGTCACACGCAGCGCCGAGCTCTTCTACCTGAGGACGGGCTCCTGAGTCTCTCCGCGTCGACTCAGTGAGATCACAGAGAGCCTGCCCGCCTGACCATTCGCCCGGGCCGCGGCGTCTAGTCAGTTTTGAGAGTGTCGACGCCGTCAGCACCTCGATGACACAGGGCGACGGATCGTGTGGTTCGAGACGGGCGACGAGAACGGAAAACGGACCGGAGGGCGCAGGGCCCAACGGACCGGACCCGGGTACGCTCATTTACGATGCGATTCCGCCGTCCTCCACCGCCGCGGAACCGAGAATCGGTGTGGGTGACGCCCCCGGCGCCTGCTCCTCGGAGCACCTCGCGACGCCGGTTGTGGCCGAGCGGCGGGTCCAGCTCGCTGCTGTTGGTGATCGCCGCGGCGGCGATCGCCGCCGGTGGGACCGCGGTCGTGTGGAACATGGCGGGGAGCTCGACGCCACATCCGAGAACCACCGGCCATCACGTCTCGGCCATCAAAGCCACCGACGCCGGGCACCACAAGTTGGTGCCGGTGGTGATCCCGCCGGCTCCCACGCCCATCGTGATTCCGCCCGCCCCCAGTACCACGGTGGTCAGCGACACCGACGCGCCGTCGGGCCCCGCGCCCAGCACGTGGAGGGAGACCGTCGTGCCCGCCGTGGCACCGCTCATCAACAGCGCCCCGTCCAACGTCACCGACCCCTCGGTCATCGCCACCGCCACGGTGCACACGGTCCCGCTCTACGCCGCTCCCGGCGCCGCCACACCGGTGAGCACCATCGCCAACCCGAATTACCTGGGCGCCACGTTGGTCTTCCTCGTCACCGGCTACCAGCCCGGTTGGGTGCAGGCCTACATCCCGGTGCGGCCCAACGAGACCACGAGGTGGATACCGAGTGCGGACGTCACCACGTCCTTCGTCAGCGACCACATCGTCGTGAGCCTTTCCGCCCGCAAGCTCACCCTGTACCACGACAACGCGCCGGTGTTCTCGTCCTCGGTGGCGCCGGGGGCTCCGTCCTCACCCACGCCCACGGGGTCGTTCTACGTGGCCTACATCGTCAAGCTCACCGACCCCGGCGATGTCTACGGTCCCTATGCGCTGGGGACGTCGGCCTTCTCCAACACCTATTACAGCTTCGACGGGGGACCGGGTCAGGTGGGCATCCATGGGACCAACCAACCCTGGGTCATCGGCTCGTACGCCAGCCACGGCTGTGTCCGCCTTCCCAACAGTGCCATCACGACCCTGGCCCAGATGATCGTCCCCGGCACGCCGGTCGAGATCGAGCACTGACACCGGCCCGGCACCGACGGATAAGGTCGGGCGCCGAGGGCCGGCGGGCGGCCCGGGCGACGAAAGCGCGGTGAGGGTGCGATGAAGGGGTATGTGCTCACGGTCGAGCGGGTGGTCCCGGCCGCGCCCGAAGTGGTCTTCGACATCCTCGCCGACGCCAGCCGCCACCACCTGATCGACGGCTCGGGAATGCTCCAGGGCGCCAAGGAGGGCAACCCCGAGCGCCTGGCCCTCGGGATGACCTTCGGCATGGGGATGAAGATGGGCGTGTCGTACTCGACGGTGAACAGGGTGGTCGAGTTCGAGGAGAACAGGCGGATCGCCTGGAAGACGGGTCCCGAGGGGTTCGTGGGCCACCTGGTGGCGGGCCGGGTCTGGCGCTACGAGTTGTCGCCGGTGGACGGCGGGGGCACGCTGGTCCGGGAGAGCTGGGACATCACCACCGACCATCAGCGGGTCTTGCTGAAGCTCGGGGGCATCTACTCGGGCAAGACGCGTCGGGACATGGAGAGGACGCTCGACCGGCTCAGCAAGCTCGTCGCCGGTGAGAACGCGCCCGAGAGCCGGGACCACGCCTGAGGCGACGCTTCGGACCGGGAGCCCCGGTGCGAGCCGTTGGCACCTCACGCTACGGTAGGCCGGGCGCGGGCCCTGGGGATTCGGGCCTCGAGGAGGGACAGGCATGCCGGACATCGTGGCTGGCGTTATCGGGATCGCGGTCGTCTTCGTATGGATCTACTGCCTCTATGACGTGATCACCACGCACGACGGCCTCGTTCGCAACCTCCCGAAGATCGCGTGGTTCGTCATCGTCCTGGTGCTCTTCGACATCGGGTCCATCTTGTGGCTCTGCTTCGGTCGACCCCGGGTCCAGGGTCGACGCGTGGTGGGCGCGGACCGCCCCCGACCCCGGAGTGCGATGTTGGCGGCTGCGGAGCACGACGTCTCGTCGCTGGATCACCTGCATCCCGTCATCCGCGAGCGCGAGGAGCGGGCGCGGCTGAACATGATGGAGGCACAGCTCCGGCGCCGGGAGACCGAGCTGCGGCGGCGCGAGCTCGAGCTCGGCGACGGTGGCGGCCCGTAGTTCAAGGCCGTCACCGGGCGCATCGCCACGCCGCTGATGCCCACCGTCTCTGTGAACGGGATCGAGCTCTACTACGAGCGCGCCGGAGAGGGATCTCGGGTGCTGTTCCTCAACGGTTCGGGGGTGACGCTCGCCACGATGGCTCCGCTCATCGGGGTCTTCGCCTCGCACCTGGACGTGGTCGCCTTCGACCAGAGGGGCCTGGGGAAGAGTGCGATCCCTCCTGGCCCCTACACCATGGCCGACTACGCCTCGGACGCGCTCGGGGTGATCGACGCCGTCGGGTGGTCCACGTGTCGCGTCGTGGGGGTGAGCTTCGGCGGGATGGTGGCCCAGGAGCTGGCGGTGACCGCTCCGGCGCGCATCGACCGGCTGGCCCTCCTGTGCACGTCGCCCGGGGGCGGCGGGGGAGCGTCCTATCCCCTCCACGAGCTGGCCGGCATGGCCCCGGGCCGTCGGGCCGAGATCTCGTTGCCGCTCCTCGATTCCCGGTTCACCGCCGAGTGGTTGGCCTCGCACCCCCGTGACCGCATGCTGGTCGAGGCCAGGGCGCAGCGAGGGTCGGGCGAGGTGTCCGACGACGTACGTCGTGGTGAGGCCGAGCAGCTCGAAGCCCGCCGCCGCCACGACGTCTGGGACCGGCTGGGACGGATCACGTGTCCCACCTTCGTGGGCGCCGGGCGCTTCGACGCCATCGCCCCCCTCGCCAACAGCCGAGCCATCGTCAGCAGGGTCGCCGGGGCCACGCTCCACGTCTACGAGGGAGGTCACCTCTTCTTCGCGCAGGACCGGACCGCCCTGCCCGAGGTCATCGAGTTCCTCCGGTCCTGACGGTCAGGACGTGCGGCGCGACACCTCGATGAAATCGGCCACGACGCGCCCGAGCTCTTCGCCTTTGTCCTCTTGGACGAAATGCCCGGCGTCGGCGATGGTCGGATGGACCCGGCCGGCGGCGCCCGGTATGCGCTGCTGGAACACCGTCTCCCAGCCCCGGGTGGCAGGGTCGCCGTCGGAGAATGCGGTGAGGAAGGGGCGGTCCCACCGTCCCAAGGCCTCCATGGTGGCGCGCCCGATGGTTGCTCCGGGGTCGTGGCGCGAGAGCGGGATGAGCCCGGTCATCTGGCGCAGTCCGGCGGTGTAGGTCTGATCGGGGAAGGGGGCGTCGTAGGCGGCGAGCACCTCCGGGGCCAAGGCGCCCGAGGCCGAGTACAAGAAGGTGCTCGCCACCAGCTCCGGTGCCCGCTGGCAATAGGCCACGTAGTCGAGGAGGGACTCTTCGAGCACCACCCGGCCGTCCCCGGTGCCAAAGTTGGCCCACGTCAGCATTCCCTCGAGCGAGGGATCCGAGGTGTGCAGGACGGTGTTGGACGCCACGACCCGGGCGAATCGCTGCGGCCTGGCCGCCAGGGTGCCGAGGCCGATGGGCCCTCCCCAGTCCTGGACGACCAGGGTGACCTCGCGCAGATCGAGCGCGTCGACGAAGCTGGTCATCCAGTCGACGTGGCGACGGTAGGTGTACCGGGTCGCTTGCGTCGGCTTGTCAGACCGGCCGAACCCGATGTTGTCGGGCGCCAGGATCCGCAACCCGCGCTGCGCCAACACCGCGATGACCTTGCGGTACAGGTACGACCAGGTCGGTTGGCCATGGAGCAGGAGCACGACCGGGCCGTCGCGGGGGCCGGTGTCGACGTAGTGCATGCGCAGTGCGTCGATGCCCTCGGCCCGGACCGACACGTAGTTCGGCTCGAAGGGGTAGTCGACGAGCCCGGCGAATCTCTCGTCAGGGGTGCGAACGACGGCCACGTCGGGCGAGAGCGTCCCGCGTCGATCGCCGCTGCTCACCCTGGTGTCAGCATCGGGGTCAGGCCGGGGTGCTGTCGGTGTGGGCCTTCTTGGCCGCCATCCAGTCCTTCATGGCCGGTGCGAAGTTGGCGGGGTTGTAGACGTCCTCCTCGGAGGAGAAACGCATGTCGCCCGCGTACTTGAGGATCGTGATGTTGGCGGACTGGTAGACCCCACCGTCCCCGGGGTCGTTGAAGCGGTTCTCGATCTGGCAGATCCACCAGCCGCGCTCCTCGTCGCAGACGCACCAGTCGTGGGGGAACATCGTCATCTCGGTGTTGGGCCACTCCGCCATGGTGGTGGAGATCCACTCGAAGATCTTGTCTCGCCCCACGAAGCGACCGAAGAGGTGTTCGATGTACTCGGCATCGTCGGTGAACAGCTCGGTCCACGGGCGCCAATCGCCGGTTCGCCCCGATTCGTTGGCGACCGCCATGTAATTGTCGTGCGCCCTCTGCAGCTCCGCCTTGTCCCACTTGCCCACGAGTGCCTCCCGGTTCGGCGATCGGATCAGTCGAGTGCGAGGCTGGCGGCGCCGACGAAGAGGTCGGTGGCGAGCACCGGGTCACCGGTGACGACCGCCGCCAGCGCTGCAGGGTCGACGCGGTTGGCCACGAGCCGACAGAAGTCGACCGCATCGAGGACGATGCGGACGTCCACCGAGCCTTCCGGCGACGGGGCGTGAGGGGAAGAGCCCAGGTGCATCTGCCAGGTTCCGCCCCCCGCCCCGGTGAGGACGATCCTGGCGACGCGCCCCTCCCCTGAACGCTCGGCGCCGCCCATCACACCGGGCAGCATCGCCACCGCCAGGTCGGTCATGAGGCGAAGGCTGGCCGCGTCGGGCGGCTGCAGGGCCCGGCCGGTGGCGCGCCTGATGTCCTCCTCGTGGGTCCACAACTCGAAGGTGCGTACCACCAGGAGCTGCCCGAGGGGCATGTGCAGACCGTGGAGCGGGACCACCGCGCCGATCACCGCCGACGAACCCTCCACATCTCGCAGTGCCCCGAGAGTCTCTGCGGCGGCTTCGCGCCACTCGTCGTAGGTCTCTGCCGGTGTCCGACCGCTCTGAGCGGCGACCGTGGGGTCGGTCGCGGTCACGTGGTCGTCGTCGCCATGCACGCCCTCGGGGGCGGTGAGTCCCGTGTGGAAGTCGCGCTCCACGCCTGTCAGGTGGCCGACCAGATGCTGGACGTCGAGGCCGCGTAGAGCCGGGCGGCGCCATTCGGCGGGCGCGAGGGACGTGAGGACCTCGTCGACGGCGGTCACCGCCCGCCGAAAGGCCTCGACCGGGGAGATGGGCGGCGGCTCGCCCACGGGCCGTCCGGCCGACCGGGCCGCCAGTGCGGATTCGAGCACCGTCTGGCCGAGCCGGTGCGGCGGGCGCTCGGCGCCGCCTTCCTCCAGCGCGAAGTGGAGCTCTTCGAGGGGGTCGCCCTGTCGGGGCAGTGGGGTCATACGAGCTCCAGCAGGGTTCGGTCCAGCCACGACTGGAGCTTCGCTTGCGCCAAGCGAAGACGGGACTTGGCGGTGCCTTCGGGAATCTCCAGGGTGGTGGCGATCTCACGAAGGGTCAGGCCACCGAAATAGGCAAGCTCCACCACGGCACGTTGTTCGGCGGGGAGCTTCTCGATGGCCTGGTGGACCACACCCGACAGCGCGGAGTTCTGAGCCGCATCGCCCGGGGTGGACTCGGCCAGAGGGTGGAGGCGGTGGTGCCGGTGCTCGCGTTCGGTCCGGCGCCCGTCGCGGCGAATGGCGTCGATGGCTCGCCGCTGCGCGTGCACGCCGAGGAAGGCGCGCAGTGACCCCCGCCGGGCATCGAAGCGCTCGGGTTGTCGCCACAAGGTGACGAATACCTCCTGGGTGACGTCTTCCGCCGACGACGTGTCGCCGGTCACCCGGCGGGCGAGGCCGAAGACCAGAGAGCTGTGACGCTGCCAGACCTCGGCCAGGGCCTCTTCGTCCCCGGCCGCCAGCCTGGCGACCAGCACGGCATCCCCTGAGTCCACGACGCGGACGATATCTTCCCGCTGACTCCTGTGCTCACGGGGAACGGGGGCTGTGCGCGCCACCCGGTGGGCCGGACGCTCCGGGCTGAGGAGCATCATGGCGCCATGTCCGACGCAGCTCCGGTCGAGCGGGGCGCCCCTTCCCGGTCCATCGAGTCTCCTTGCGCCCTGGCCTGTGCGGTGTGCGCCGTGGCCCCCGTGGTCGCGACATATACGTCGCCGCCCCGCCCGTCAGATCACCACGGCCGAAGATATCTGGGAATGACCTGAGACGTGAACCCAGGGCGACGCCACGTCGACCGAAGGCGTCGGCTCAAGACGGCAGCGCCAGCGCTGCCATGAGGTCTCCGTGGCGTTCCACGCGATCGAGGACGTCGGTGGCGAGGAAACGGAGGACGGCGGGATCTCCGCCCTCTTCGCAGGCCGTCACCTCGTCCCAGGTGATCGGGGTCGACACGGTCGGCTCGGGACGGGCTCGCAGGGAGTAGGCGGCCACCGTGGTCTTGGCGGGGTGGTTCTGGCTCCAATCGATGAGGACGCGCCCTCGGCGCAGGTCCTTGCCCATCTTGGTCACCACCAGTTCGGGATGCTCCTTCTCGATGGACTGGGCGAGCTCGAGGGCCTGGTGGCGAGCCCGCTCCCAGTCCGTGCCCCGAGGGAGCCCGAGGTAGAGCTGTAGTCCCTTCGATCCGCTCGTCTTGGGGATCGCCGTCCCCAGTCCCGCGTCTGTCAGGTGGTCGGCGATCCACCGGGCCACGCGGCAGCATTCGACGATCGACGTGCCCGGGCCGGGGTCGAGATCGAAGACCAGGTGATCGGGCGGGCCCGGCAGCACCTTGTTGTCGCCGATATGCCAGAGGGGCACGTGAAACTCGATGGCGGCCAGGTTGGCGGCCCAGATGAGGGTGGGGCGATCGCAGGCGACGGCGTACTCGACGCCGTCGGTCTTGCCGCGCCTGCGCCCGGCAACGGCCTTCTCTCCCGTGGGGACATACATCGTTCGAACCCAACTCGGCGTATGCGACGGGGCGTGCTTCTCGAAGAAGGACTTCTCGTTCACCCCGTTGGGGAACCGTCGGAGGGTGAGCGGACGGTCGGTGACATGGGGAAGCATGACCGGGGCGATGCGCAGGTAGTACTCGATCATGGCGCCCTTGGTGAAACCCGCATCGGGATAGAGGACCTTGTCGAGGTTCGAGACCTGCAGCCGTCGGCCGTCGACTTCGGTCTCGACCCGCTCAGGGCTCACGGGTGACCTCGGAGGCAGCCTTGTCGGGGCGAAGTCCGCGCCACGACGGATGACGAAGGTGGTCATCGGTGGTCCACTCGCCGTACTGCACCTCGCCCACGAGCTCGGGTCGGACGAAATGGGCAGCCGCCGTCTCGGCGGGGCTCAGCCGGCTCGAGAACGGGCTCGTCTCGGCGGCGAGGGGTTCGAGCGCCTCGAGGAGCGCTCGGCGGGCGGTGGCGTCGAACCCCGTTCCCACCTTGCCGACATAGCCGAGGCCGTCGGGACCGGGGAGGCCGAGGAGCAGCGCGCCCAGGCTTTCGGACCGAGCCCCCTTGCCCTCGGTCCAGCCTCCGATGACGACCTCTTGGGTCCGGAAGATCTTGACCTTGACCCAGTCCCCTCTTCGGCTGCCCGGGAGGTAGGCCGAGGCGCGCCGTTTCGCCACGACACCTTCGAGGCCACCGTGGCGAGCTGCGGACAGGATCTCCGCGCCGGGACGGTCGGCAAACGACGGGGAGGTGGCGAAGGAGTCGCCTTTGAGCTCGAGCGAATCGAGGGCGGCGCGACGCTCCTCGTAGGGGAGGGCGAGGAGGGATCGTCCCTCGAGGTAGAGGAGGTCGAAGGCGATGTAGCTGACCGCCGCCTCGTGACTGCGGCGGGTCACCTCAGCCCGGGACCCGACGTGCAGGCGGTGCTGGAGGCGTCCGAAGCTGGGTCGCCCGGCGTCGTCGAAGGCGACGACCTCGCCGTCCAGGATCGCCGAGCGTGAACCGAGGTGACCTCCGATGTCGCGCAGTTCCGGAAAGGT
>Ga0187890_10000526_pt1 | contig 27083 bp, 27 predicted proteins | sample June2016WEW_21_1_FD_133005 | JGI IMG/M metagenome (GOLD analysis project Ga0187890, IMG submission 133005) | Peatland microbial communities from SPRUCE experiment site at the Marcell Experimental Forest, Minnesota, USA - June2016WEW_21_10 | ecosystem: Environmental > Terrestrial > Soil >... | reverse complement strand
GTGGGCGCTGAGGGACTCGAACCCCCGACCTGCTGGTTGTAAGCCAGCTGCTCTAACCAGCTGAGCTAAGCGCCCTCCTCGCCAATCTACTCGGCTCGTTCCGTCCATTGGCCTGGCAACGGGCCTTCAGCCTCACGGATCACGAGCGGGGCGACAGGCGATCTATCCACTTCGACCGGACTGGCACAACGCGCATCAATAGCCTGGCGCACCGCTCACCGTGTCACGTTATCGAAGCCAAGAGCGGCCTGAGCCCGGGCACCGAGCCCACGCCGGGCGTTACTCGTCCCGGAATACCCATCGCGTGGGGGAGCCGGTGAAGTCGGCTTCGTCGAGACTGAAGACACGCCACGGCTCGAGCCGGAAACAGGCGTTGTCGGTGAAGAACGCCACGGAGAGATCGGTTCGGTATTTCGTGTTGACCCACTCCGTGAATCGTCCGATCACCTCGAGGTCAACAATGCTCTCGGCGACTCCCTCGACCACGACGGGCTGCAAGGGATTGTCGGTCGTGATGACGGCTCGTGGATCTGCGGCGACGTTCCTCGTCTTACGGGACTGCGGACTCGAGCTGAACCAGGCCGCACCGGCCACCCACACCCCCCACACGGGCATCACGTGCGGACGGCCCGATGGGTGCACCGTGGCCAACCAGTAATCGTGTGAGGTCACGAGGCGCTCCTCGGCCCATTCCCAAGGCAACAGGCCGCCTCCTTCAAGCGGGCCCACAACGCCGTAGCCGGGCATGTGGGGACGACTCACGATCGGGTCTGCCATCAGCCTTCCTTTCGCGGATGCGCTTGCTCGCGGTGATCCTCCCCCATGGTTGTCGCGATGGCACGGGACCGTCTCGGCCCGGGCGCACCACCGGCGCCAGGTCGGCGGCGTCGATCCACGCGAGACTCGGGAGGTGGGGGTCGACTTCGGCAGGACAGCGGAGGACTACGCCGCCCACCGGGCCGGGTTCCCGAAGGAGCTGTTCGATCGACTGGCGGCCATGGGCATCGGTCGCTCGGGCCAGCATCTTCTGGACCTGGGAACCGGAACCGGCACCTTGGCCCGCGGCTTCGCTCGTCGAGGCGCCCTGGTCATGGGAGTCGACCCGGCCGAACGCCTTCTCGTCGAGGCTCGCCGCTTGTCGAGAGGCGAGGGAGTCCAGGTCGACTACCGGGTGGGACGGGCCGAGGACATCGAGGCCCCGGGTGGCTCCTTCGACGTGGTGAGCGCCGGTCAGTGCTGGCACTGGTTCGACGGGCCGACAGCCGCCGCCGAATGCCGTCGGGTTCTCGTCCCCGGCGGAGCCCTCGTGATCTGCCATTTCGACTGGCTCCCGCTCCCCGGGAACGTCGTCGCCGCCACCGAAGCACTCATCCTCGAGCACAACCCCGAGTGGCCCCTCTCGGGAGGTCTGGGCATGTACCCCCTGTGGACACTCGACGTGGCCGGCGCCGGGTTCAGGGGACTCGAGACGTTCTCCTTCGACGTGAACGTCGCCTACAGCCACGAATCGTGGCGCGGTCGCATCCGCGCCAGCGCCGGTGTGGCGGCCTCCTTGCCGGCCGACGCGGTGGCCGCCTTCGACGCCGAGCTGGCCACGCTCCTCGAACGGGACTACCCGAGCGAGCCGTTGGAGGTCCCCCATCGGGTGTGGGCTCTCGTGGCGCGGGCACCGGGCGCGGCGCCGTAGTCGGGGGGTTCACCCCTCGGGGGTCGTCCCCAGATGCCATCCACCGCAGATCTCGCACTCGTAGGCAGCCAGGTCGACACCGTGGTCGAGCCGGTTGGCGAAGGCGGCCCGGTTGGCCTCGTCCTCGGACCGGTACCGGGTCTTGGGCTGTCCGTCGGCCCGCCAGTGCGGGAGGCGGACCTGACGGGGCGGCCCCCGACGGCGCACCCGACGCCGGCTGGCCATCACGGTGTTGCCGGCGGCGCGGCGGCGTCTTTTAGCTGGACGAGCAACGCGGGCGTGGCTGCGGCCACCACGGCGAGGCGGGCGCTCGGGTCCAGGGTCACGAGCTCGCCACCGTGGAGCTCGCCCATCACGGCCCCGGCCTCTTGGCACACGAGCAGGGCGCCCAGGTAGTCCCACGGGGCCAGCGCGGCGTGGGCCCCCACGACGAAGGCGTCGATGGTGCCGTCGGCCACCGCACACAGCTCGAGCGCCGCCGCCCCGAAGGCCCGGAACTGGGCCCACCCGAGATGGCCCTTCGGCATGCCCGAGATCGCCACCACGGCGTCGCGGAGGGAGCCGCATCCCGACGGGGCCACCCGGGTCGTCCCGCGCCAGGCGCCGCCGCCCCGCACGGCGTGGTAGCGCACTCCCGTGGCGAGGTTCGTCACCACCGACACGCGGGGGCCGGCGTCGTCGAGCACGCAGATGCTCGAGGCGTACCAGGGGATGCCTCGAGAGGCGTTGGTGGAGCCGTCGACCGGATCGATCACCGCCACCAGGGAAGAGCCGGGCCGGTGCACACCGCTCTCTTCTGAGACCACCCCCACCCCCGCCTCGTCGAGCACGGTGAGGACGGCCCTGTCGGCGATCAGGTCGATGGCGTATTGCCCCGGGCGCTCCCCCGCCGGCCGCCAATTCTCGATGGGGGCGAGCGCCACGGGCACGGCATCGACCGCCCGGTGACACAGCGCCAGGAGCTGGTCGTCGTCCACCCCGGGGACCATACCGGGACCCCGCCCGCCCGACTGAGCGGCGTGGCCGAAGCGGTAGGCTCTGGTCACTGTGGCCGTCATCGACGTCGCGGGCTATGTCGCGGATCTGAAGGACCATTCGGACAATCACGGCTTTCACGTGCACGACGAGCGGCATTTCGTCGAGACCTACTCGTTGCGCCAGACCTGGGAGGTCGACCTGCACCCCGAAGAGGGTTGCGGGGGGCCCCTCGATCTCCATCTGGCCCTGGAGGTGGACCCGCGCACCCTGCTGTCGTTCGAGGATGCCGTGGTCGACCTCCCCGAGGACGCCGAGCCCCCCGACGAGTACCACTTCCCGCTGACCTTCACCTGGGGGCTGCCGCCCCTCCCCCACGGTCCCGACCTCCTGCGCCTGGCCATCGACCTGGCGGGGGTGGGGGGGATCGACCTCCCCCTCGAGGTGTCGGCCATCGACTCCTTCGCCTCGGCCACCGACGCCCCCGAACGACGCCTGTCGATCGTCGCCCGCTATCCGGTGTCACTCGCCCGTGTGCTCGGCGGCGAGGAGCTGCTGTGCGAGGTCTTCGACCGGTGCCTGGCGGTCAGCCGTTACCTGCTCGACGCGGCGCCGGGATGGCTCGACGGATGACCTGCCGCCGCTCGAGGCGGCGCCCCGATGGCCGCCGGGACGGGTTCTCGCCCCCCCGAGCCGGGCGGGCCTCCCTGGCCGTGTGCACCGTGGCGGCCGTTGCCTGTGGCCTGGCCGGGTGCGCCACCCGCGACGGGACCAACCTGGCCCGCCAGGCCTGCCAGCATGTCGAGCGGTCGCTCGCCCTCTACCAGGAGTCGCTGCACGCCCCGAGCCCGGCGGTGGCGTCGGCCAAACAGTCACAGGCGGTCGCCCAGCTCCGCGACGCCCTGCCCATCGCGGCGACCGCCGCCGGCGAGGCCGGCCAGTACCAGGCCCTCATGGCCACCCTCGACGAGAGCGATCAGCTGCCCGAGTCCCTGCTGGTCCACGCCCTGGGGGCGCAGTGCTCGGCGGCCGACTCCAACGGCGGGGAGACTCCGACGCCGCCACCCACGGCCGAGACGCCGGCCACGCACCCGCCGCCCACCGGCCTCTGAGAAGAGGCCCCGGACGCGGCGCCGGGGCCCGAAGGCCCCGGCCCGACAACCATTCGGAGACGGCGGTGGACCCGCCGCCGGCGCCCTCAGACCGAGGGGCTGAATCCTGCGGGCAGGTTGATCGACTTCTTCTCGAGGAACAGCTCGAGGCCGTCGGGGCCGAACTCCCGGCCCATGCCCGACTCCTTGTAGCCGCCGAAGGGCGTGGAGAAGTCGATGGGGATGGGGCTGTTGAGCATGTAGGTCCCGGTCCGCACGCCCCGGGCCACCTTCAGGCCACGCTCGGGGTCGTTGGTCCACACAGAACCGCACAACCCGTAGCTCGAGTCGTTGGCAATGGCCACCGCCTCGTCGTCGCCACCGTCGTAGGGGATCACGGCGAGCACGGGCCCGAAGATCTCCTCCTGGGCGATGCGCATGGAGTTGTCGACGTCCACGAAGACGGTGGGCTCGACGAACCAGCCCTTGCCCATGTTCGCCGGACGGCCTCCTCCCACCGCCACCTTGGCCCCTTCTTCCTGGCCGAGCTTGATGTAGCCCTCGACCCGGTCGCGCTGTCTCTCGGCGACGAGCGGTCCGACTTCCACGGCGGGGTCGAGCGGGTCGCCGACCTTCATGGCCGACACCGATTCGACGAGGGCGTCGACGACCTCTTGGTAGCGGTCGCGAGGAGCGAGGATCCTCGTCTGGGCGATGCAGGCCTCCCCGTTGTTCATGAGGGCGTTGGGAAGGAGCATCGGCAGCGCCAGGGCGAGGTCGACATCGTTCAAGAGGACCGCCGCCGACTTGCCGCCCAGCTCCAGACTGAAGCGCTTGAGCTGCTCGCCGCAGATGCCGCCGATCTTCTTGCCCGCCACCGTCGAACCGGTGAACGAGACCTTGTTGACCCCGGGGTGCCGCACCAGGTGCTCCCCGACCTCTCGACCGGCGGGAAGCACGCTCAAGACGCCCTTGGGCAGACCCAGCTGCTCGAAGACCTCGGCCAGACGGAAGGCGTCGAGAGGGGTCTCGGGGGCGGGCTTGAAGACCACGGTGCACCCCGCCACGAGGGCCGGTGCCAGCTTGGCCGCCGCGATGAACATCGGGACGTTCCAGGGGCTGATGGCCCCCACCACACCCACGGGCTCCTTGGCCACGAGCACCTCGCCCATGAGACCCTGACGCACCTCGTCGAACTGGAACGTCGAAGCCAGCCCGGCGTAGTAGTCGAGGATCATCGTGGGTGCGAAGACCTGCGCCATCGTCCCCCATGCGACGGGCGATCCCATCTCGGTGGTGATGAGCTCGGCGAAGGCCTGCATGTCGGCCTGGATGGCCTGAGAGACCTTGGTCAGGATCTCGGCGCGCTCGGTCGGCGCCATGCGCGGCCACGGACCGTTGTCGAAGGCGTCGCGCGCCAGGGCCACCGCCTTGTCGACGTCGGCCTCGGTGGCGTCAGGGACGCGGCCGACCACCTCTTCGGTTGTCGGGTTGATCACGTCGATGGTGGCGGTCCCCGCAGGGCTCACCCAGTCGCCACCGATGAACAGCCGGTCGTAGACCTTCACGTCCCCTCCTCGCAAAGTGAAACCTGTTTCCCCGATGCTATCCACCCGCCCGGGGGTCCGACAGTCCGGGACCACCCCGTCCTGCTCGCTCCCGCCCTGGCCCGGGGGCCTGTTCAGGGGGACGTCGGGGTGCTCGATGTCGGCCCCGGCACCAGGGACGACGAGGGCGGGGCCGTCACCGGGGGGGCGGAGCCGATCCTGGAGTAGACCAGGTCCACCTCCAGCCGCTCCCGCCCGTAGGTGGCCGTGATCGTCTCGCGGGTGAGCGAGCCGGCGCGCACCACGGCCGTCAGGCGGGGGGAGGACAGCTTCGAGGGTGCGACGCCCAGCACCTCGGTGAGGAACCGGTCCGAGCTCGTGGGCACGAAGCGGTAGAGATCGCCCTGGCGCGTGACCTTCGTGGCGCCGGCGGCGGCCTCCAGGGGGGACAGGATCGTCTTGACTGCTCCCGCGCCAGCGCCCCGGCTGGGGGGAAGCGCGGTCCACTGCGAGCCGCTGCCCTGGAAGCGCCGGTCACCGATCAAGATGATCGACATGGTTTCGCCACCCGGGCCCGCCTCGGACTCCTCGACGGCGTCGGGCGCCTGGTAGAGCACGCGGAAGGCGACGGTCTCGGCACTCCCGGAGGCCGCCGTCCCAGACGACAACGGCCCCACCGAGTTGGTGTCGAGGAGGGCGAAGCCCGCCGCGGACGAGGTGGCGGTGGCGCCGTCGCGGAGTTGCTGCTGGTCGAGCGGTGGCGCAGTCGACAGCGACAGCACGATGCCGCCGATCAGGAGGACGGCGAACACCCCGACGAGGACGAAGGGCAACAGGCGCGGCGTCGTCTCCATGGTTCGCGTCTCGCCCTCACGCCGCGGGTGGTGCCTTGGGCACCGCCTCGTCGCGCAACCGGCCCGCCAACCACGCCAAGCTCTCGGAACCCGTCATGGCGTCCTGCCATCCGGCGAGCACCTCCTCCAGGCGGTCGCGCGTGGGGATCCATCCCACCACCGCCACCGTGACGGCGGACACGGGGAGTGACCCGGAGAATTCGTCGCCGAAGAGGTCCTCGCTCATGCCCGACGCCGGCTCGCGCATCACATAGAGCTCGCCGGTGTCGGCCACCCACGACACCTCGTGGCGCACGCCGTCGCGGTCGCGCCATTCCGTTCCGAGCTCGATCTCTTCTGATCGGCGCCGACGCTCGTCGGCCTCGTAGAACTCCTCGATGTCCATGACTCTCCTGTTCGGTGTCGAGCCTTGCCGCCGCCATCTCTCGCCCGGCTGCGTCCCGACACGATCAGCGTGGGGCCGGGAGGGATCGAACCTCCGACCCAGGGATTATGAGTCCCCTGCTCTGACCACTGAGCTACGGCCCCTTACCTGTCCTCCGCCTGACGCACACCGGCCGGGTCGGAGCGATCAGCGTAGCGGTGACGGCGCATCGAAGCGGACGCGGCGACGCCGGAACGGCAAGGGCGAGCCCAGCTCCGGGGGAGAGACTCGAACTCTCAACCTAGCGGTTAACAGCCGCTTGCTCTGCCGATTGAGCTACCCCGGAACGGCACCACACGATCGGGCGCTGGTCGGGTAACGATAGCAGTGGCGTTTCTCACACCTCGTCGAGAAAATCTCGCAACGGCTGGGCGGCATTGGGGTGGCGGAGCTTGGCGAGCGTTTTCGCCTCGATCTGGCGAATGCGCTCCCGGGTGACGCCGAAGGCCTTGCCGACCTCCTCGAGGGTGCGTACCCGGCCGTCTTCCAACCCGAAGCGCAGTTCCATCACTTCGCGTTCTCGCCTCGGCAGCGTGGCCAGCGCGTCGCGCACCGCCTCGTGCAACATGGACCGGGTAGCGGCGTCGTCGGGAACCTCGGCGCCTTGATCCTCGATGAGGTCCGACAAGCTGAAGTCCTCTTCGTCTCCCATGGGCTGTTCGAGAGACACGGTGTCCTGGTTGATGCGCTGTATCTCGCGCACGCGTTCGGCGGGGAACTCCACCCGACTGGCGATCTCCTCCACCGTGGGCTCGCGACCGAGCTCCTGCAGCAGCTGCCGCTGCACCCGCACCACTTTGTTGATGGTCTCGACCATGTGCACGGGAATGCGAATGGTGCGGCCTTGGTCGGCCAGGGCACGGGTTATGGCCTGGCGGATCCACCATGTGGCGTAGGTCGAGAACTTGAAGCCCTTCGTGTAGTCGAACTTCTCGACCGCCCGCATGAGGCCGAGGTTTCCCTCCTGGATGAGATCGAGGAAGGCGAGGCCCCGGTTCCGGTACCGCTTGGCGATCGAGACCACGAGTCGGAGGTTCGCCTCGATGAGCGCCTCTTTGGCCTGCTGGCCCCGCCGAACCAGCATCCGCAGACGGGTTCGCTCTTCGGAGGGGAGCTTGCGCGTGGGCGAGGCCGCCTCGTGCACGGCGATCTCCTCGGCGGCGAAGTTGCCCGCCTCGATGCGCTTGGCCAGCTCCACCTCGAGCTCGCCGGTCAGCAACGGGACCTTGCCGATCTCCTTCAGATACGTGTGAACAGGGTCCGCGGCGGTTCCTCCACCGTGATCGGGCGACGAGTACGAGGCGATCCGACCCCGGCCGGGCCGAGGTGTCTGGCGATCCATGACCTCGTCGACCGGCTCGCGTTTGAACACCCGGCGCACGCGCTGCAAGGGCCCTTCACCGGGATCGCCCGCCGGATCCTGGTCGGCCTCGTCGGGATCTGCCCCGGGTTTCACCACGGCGAGGTTGGTGGGGAGCCCCTCGACGACCTCCTCGGCCACGACCTCGGCCACCGCTTCGGCCACCGCCTCCTCGAGCACCACGGGCGCCGCGCTGCTGCGCGTCTGCTCCACGTACTCGATGCCCTCTTCGCGGACGCGCAACACGACGTCCTCGATGACGTCGTGTGTCAGCTCCACCGCCTGGAGCACCAGGATCAGGTCATCCTGGGTGAGGTAGCCGCGCCGACGACCGACCGAGAGCAGTGTCTCGAACCCCTCGACCGCCACACCTTCAGGAGGTGGACGGAGGGAGCCGGCCGGTTGGTGAACCTCACTCATTCGTGTCGTCCCTTCCGACAAGCCAGGCTAGCAACCGGTCCGCGGCTGCGAGGCACCGTTCACTGTCGTCGAGTTCATCGAGGTCATGGCGCACGCGCGCGATAACCGGCGCGATCTCGCCGACCGTGTTGGGAGACAGACGGGCCTGGGCCTCGGCGACGGCGAGGGCCCGGCGCGAGGCGTTGCGCACGAGAGTCACCACCACGTCATCGGCATCGGTGGCCGGTTCCTCAACCGCCAGACGCCTGAGCAGGCTCGCCACCCGGGGATCGTGGTCCTCGGCCGCTTCGACCGCCTCGTGGAGGTCGTCGGCGCCGGTGAGCGCCTCGAAGGCCGCACGCTGCAGCTCGTCGGGAAAAAGGATCGCCTCGAGCCTGTCCCCGACCCGCTCGGGGCGGTGCACGGCCAGGCGCAGCGCCTCGAGGCCCGGACGGGAGATGTCGCCCCCCCGCCGGCTCGGCCCGGTGGGCGCCGAGCGCGAGCCGGCATTTGCTGACCCGGCCTCAGAAACAGGGCCACGCCCCGGGCGCGAGCCGTTGCTCTCCCCCGGCGCCGCCCGGTCCTGTCGGGCCACCCGCCCCGCCAGAGCGCGCAGGGCGTCGGGCTCGAGACGACACCGATCGGCCACGAGCATGAGGTACTGGTCTCGGACCAGCTCGTTGGGATGCTCGGCCACCACCGCGATCGCCGCCTCTGCGGCCTTGGCCCGGCCCTCGGCGGAACGCAGGTCGGCCGAGGCCAGGACCCGGTCCACCCGGAAGGCGAGAAAGGGTTGGGCATCGGCGATGGCGGCCCGCAACACGTCAGGGCGGTCGCGAGCCAGATCGGCAGGATCGGCCCCGGGCGGCAGGGCGGCGACAGCCACGTCGACCTCGTGATGACGCTCCCACTCGTAGACGCGTCCGGCTCCCTCCTGGCCCGCGGCGTCGGCGTCGTAGGCGAGGACGACACGTCGGGCGAAGTTCCGGAGCAACCGGAAGTGCTCCTCTCCGAGGGCGGTGCCGCAGGTGGCGACGGCGCGCGGCATCCCCGCCACGAAGAAGGCGATGACATCGGTGTACCCCTCGCACACGATGACTTCGCCGTTCTCGATGACGTCCTTCTTGGCCCAGTTGAGGCCGTACAAGGTGCGGCGCTTGGAATAGATCGGCCCGTCCTGCGAGTTCTTGTACTTGGGGCCGACACCCGGACCCGGGCCGGCGCCGGGGCCGGTGGCACCGACACCCGGACCCCCGTCCCCGACGGGGACGGGCAGGATCCGACCTCCCAGGGCGATGGGCTTCCCGGAGGTGTCGAAGATGGGGAAGATGACGCGCGCTCGGAAGGCGTCCTGGGCCCGGTCGCGTCGGTTCACGAAACCGAGGCCGGAGTCGGTGAGCACCTTCGTCGAGACCTTGAGGTACTTGGCCAGCGCGTCCCAGTCGTCGGGCGCCCAGCCCAGACGGAACATGCGGACGATGTCGCCGTCGTAGCCCCGTGAGCGCAGATAGTCACGGGCCGGCCCGGCGTCGGGGGCCGAGAGGAGCCGCTCGTGGTAGAACTCGACCGCCTTCTCCATGGCTTCGTGCAGCGGAGCCCGTCGCTGGCGATCTGCGGTCGCCGAAGGATCCTCGGTGATGGTGACGCCGCTGCGCTCGGCGAGACGACGCACGGCCTCGACGAAGTCCACGTGCTCGATCTCGCGCACGAAGGTGATGGCGTCGCCGGACTGTTGGCACCCGAAACAGTGGAACACGCCCATCTCGGCGTTGACGCTGAACGACGGCGTCTTCTCCTGGTGGAACGGGCACAGCCCCACCCAGCGCGTGCCCTGCTTCTTGAGAGCGGCGTGCTCGCTGATCAGCGCCACGATGTCTGTGGCGGACCGCACACGGACGACGTCCTCGTCTGGGATGGCCACGTCCGGACGGTACCGCGCCGGCGTATCGCCGGGGACCGAGGGCGCGTCCGGGTCTGCTACCTGGACCTGGGTCGAGTTGCTCGCCGGTTGGCGGCGGGGGCCTTGCGGCCGGCGACCTTGCGAACCGGAGCCCGCTTCTTGGCCACCGGGGCGCGCGTCGAGGCGGCGGTGGCTTTCCGGCCGGCGGTTTTGCGGCTGGCGACCTTGCGGACCGGAGCCCGCTTCTTGGCCGCCGGGGCGCGCTTCGAGGCGGCGGCGGTCTTGCGGCCGGCGGTTTTGCGGCTGGCGGTCTTGCGGACCGGAGCCCGCTTCTTGGCCGCCGGGGCGCGCGTCGAGGCCTTGCGGGCCGGGGCACGCTTCGAGGCCTTGCGGGCCGGGGCACGCGTCGAGGCCTTGCGGGCCGGGGCGCGCGTCGAGGCCTTGCGGGCCGGGGCGGGCGTCGCTTCGTCGGCCAACGCCACCTGGGCCGCCGACAGCCGGGCGATGGGGACCCGGAAGGGCGAGCAGCTCACGTAGTCACAGCCCGCTTCGGCGAAGACGGTGATGGACTCGGGATCGCCCCCGTGCTCCCCGCACACACCGATCTTGAGCTCGGGTCGTGTCGCCCGGCCCCGGCTCACGCCCAGCCGCACCAGCTCCCCCACGCCGTCGGCGTCCACGACCTCGAAGGGATTGTGCTTGAGGAGGCCCTTCTCCAGATAGGCCGACATCATCCGGCCCTCGACGTCGTCGCGGCTGAACCCGAAGGTCATCTGGGTGAGGTCGTTGGTCCCGAAGGAGAAGAAGTCGGCCACCTCGGCGATCTCACCGGCGCGCAGCGCGGCGCGCGGTGTCTCGATCATCGTGCCGATCATGACCTCGAGCTTGCGCCGAACCGAGCGATCCGAGGCCGCCAGCGTGGCGGTGACGGCCTCTTGCACCCAGCTCCTCGCCAGCGCAAGCTCTTCGCGGGTGACCGTGAGGGGGATCATGATCTCGATCACGGGCTTGCCGCCGTCGGCCACGCGTTGGACGGCGGCCTCCATGAGCGCCCGAACCTGCATGGCGTAGAGGCCGGGCTTGATGACGCCCAGGCGCACGCCCCGGGTGCCCAACATGGGGTTGAACTCGTGCCACTGCTTGGCTGCCTCGAAGAGGGCCTGCTCCTCGGGGGTGAGCCCGACGGTCGCCTCTTTGATGGCGAGCTCTCCGGTGTCGGGGAGGAATTCGTGCAGGGGCGGGTCGAGCAGGCGCACGGTCACGGGGAGCCCGTCCATCGCCTCCAGGATCTCGATGAAGTCGGCGCGTTGTGCCACCCGGAGCTCTTCGAGCGCGGCGTTCTCGGACACGGCGTCCTCGGCCAGGATCATGCGACGGACGATGGGCAGGCGGTCCTCGGCGATGAACATGTGCTCGGTCCGACACAGCCCGATGCCTTCGGCCCCCATGCGCCGCCCGTTGGCGGCATCAGGACCGTTGTCGGCGTTGGCCCGCACCTTGAGGTGTCCCTTTCGGATCACATCGGCCCAGCCGAGGAGGGTCTCGAACTCTTCTGAGGCTTTGGCCTCGGCCAGCTCCACCTGACCGAGGACGACCTCTCCGGCGGTGCCGTCGATGGAAATCCAGTCCCCCTCGTGGACCACGGTGGCGCCCACGGTGAAGGACCGGCCCGCGATCCGGACATGCTCCGCCCCCACCACGGCGGGCTTTCCCCAGCCCCGGGCCACCACCGCGGCATGCGACACCAGGCCGCCCCGGGCGGTGAGGATGCCTTGGGCGGCGAGCATGCCGTGCACGTCCTCGGGGGACGTCTCGGAACGGACGAGGATCACGCGCTTGCCCTGCTCGGCGGCGGCGGCGGCGTCATCGGCGGTCAGGTAGACCTGCCCCACCGCCGCGCCCGGCGACGCGCCGAGGCCCTTGGTCAGGACCTGCTGGCCCGAGCCGGCGAACTGGGGGTGCAGCACCTGCTCGAGGTGTTCGGCGGTCACCCGCTGCACCGCCTCGGAGCGGGTCAGGCGGATACCGGCGTCGGTCGTCATCTCCACCGCCATGCGCAGGGCGGCGCGGCCCGTGCGCTTGCCCACGCGGGTCTGCAGCATCCAGAGCTTGCCCTGCTCGATGGTGAACTCGGTGTCGCACATGTCGCGGTAGTGGCGTTCGAGGCGGACGAAGATGGCGAGGAGCTCGGCATGGATCCGGGGGAACTTGTCCTTCAACGCCGAAAGGGGCTCGGTGTTGCGGATCCCGGCGACCACGTCCTCGCCCTGGGCGTTGACGAGGAAGTCGCCGTACTCGCCCTTGGCGCCGGTGGCGGGGTCACGAGTGAACCCGACCCCGGTCCCCGACCGGTCGTCGCGGTTCCCGAACACCATGGCTTGGACGTTGACGGCGGTGCCGAGGTCATGCGCGATGCCTTCGTGGTCGCGGTAGGCGATGGCGCGAGGCCCGTTCCACGAGCCGAACACCGCCTCGATCGCGCCGCGCAACTGGGCGTCGGGGTGTTGGGGGAAGTCGGCGCCGGTGTGGTTCCTGATGATCTGCTTGTAGGCGAAGACCAGGCCCTGGAGCTGGCCCACGGGCACGTCGGCGTCGGTCGTCGCGCCGGCGCGCTCCTTGGCCTCGTCGAGCAGGGTGTCGAAGGCCTCGCCGGGGACCCCGAGGACGATGCGGCCGTACATGGCCACGAAACGCCGGTACGAGTCGTAGGCGAACCGCTCGTCGTCGGTCTGCTTGGCCAGGCCCTGGACCGACTCGTCGTTGAGCCCCAGGTTGAGAACCGTGTCCATCATGCCGGGCATCGAGAACTTGGCGCCCGACCGGACGCTGACGAGCAACGGGTCCACGGGATCGCCGAGGAGCTTGCCCATCTTCCTCTCCAACCGCCGCCGGGCCCGCGTGACCTCGGCGGTGAGACTGTCGGGCCACCCCCCCTCCATGTAGGCCCGGCAGGCGTCGGTGGAGATGGTGAAGCCGTGGGGCACCGGCAGGCGCAGCACCGACGTCATCTCGGCCAGGTTGGCCCCCTTGCCGCCGAGGAGGTCCTTCAGCTCCATGGGCGGCCGGCGGTGCGAATGGTCGAAGTCGTAGACGAACGGCATGGGGGCTCCTGGCCGTGTCGCGTGGGACACGTGTGGCGGTTCAGGGACCCCCCGAGCCTAGGGCGAAATCACCTCATCCCCGAGCAGCGCTCATGGCCGTCTGGGGGCGGCTCAGCGGCGCAGACGCCCGGCGATCTCCTCGGCGACGGCGGCGATGGGCACCCGCACCTGCTCCGTCGTGTCGCGGTCGCGCACGGTGACGGCGCGGTCCTCCAGGGAGTCGAAGTCGACCGTCACGCAGTACGGCGTGCCGACCTCGTCCTGACGGCGGTATCGACGTCCGATGGACTGGGTGGTGTCGAAGTCACAGACCGCCACGGGTTGGAGGAGCGTCAGCACCTCACGCGACAGCGGTATGAGCTCGTCCTTCTTCGACAGGGGCAACACCGCCACCTGGTAGGGAGCGAGGCGCGGGTCCAGGTGCAGGACCGTCCGGCGCTCTCCCCCGATCTCGTCCTCGTCGTAGGCGGCGAGCAGGAAGGCCATCATGGTCCGGGTGGCGCCCGCGGCGGGCTCGATGACGTAGGGCACGTACCGCTCCCCCGTCGACTGGTCGAAGTACTCGAGCTTCTCGCCCGAGTGCGCGGCGTGGGCCTTGAGGTCGAAGTCGGTGCGGTTGGCGATGCCCTCGAGCTCGTCCCAACCCCAGGGGAACAGGAACTCCACGTCGGCGGTGGCGGTCGAGTAGTGCGAGAGCTCGTCGGCGTGGTGGTGGCGCAACCGGAGTTTCGACTCGGGGATGCCCAGGTCGAGGTACCACCCCATGCGCTCCTCGAGCCAGTAGTGGAACCAGGTGTCGGCCTCGTCGGGCGGGACGAAGTACTCCATCTCCATCTGCTCGAACTCCCGGGTGCGGAACACGAAGTTCTGCGGGGTGATCTCGTTGCGGAAGGACTTGCCCACCTGGGCGATGCCGAAGGGGGGCTTCTTCCGGGTGGTAGTGACCACGTTCAGGAAGTTCACGAACATCCCCTGGGCCGTCTCGGGGCGGAGGTAGGCGACCGTGGCGTCCTCCTCCACCGGCCCGGCGAAGGTCTTGAACATGAGGTTGAAGGCGCGCGGCTCGGTCAGGTCGCCCGAGCCGCAGTTGGGGCAGGTCCCCTCGATCTTGTCGGCCCGCCACCGCTCGTGGCAGTTGCGGCAGTCGACGAGCGGGTCGGTGAAGTTGTCGAGGTGGCCCGAGGCCTCCCAGATCTTGGGCGTCGAGAGGATGGCGGCGTCGATGCCCACCACGTCGTCACGGAGCTGGACCATCGCCCGCCACCAGGCGTCTTTGACGTTGCGCAGCAGGAGGACCCCGAGGGGCCCGTAGTCGTAGGTCGACCGGAACCCCCCGTAGATCTCGGCCGAGGGGAAGATGAACCCCCGCCGCTTGGACAGGTTCACGATCCTGTCCATCAGGTCGGGGTAGGGCGCGACGTCGGGCGCGGCGTCCTCCCCGGGTTGCTCGGTCATGCGAGGAGGATATCGGGCGCCCACCGGGCCCTTGTTTTCCGGGGCTTCGTGCGACGGCTCGTCACGCGCGCAGGCGCACCGTCACCTCGTTGGCGAGCAACCTGCCCCGCATGGTGAGCACGGCCCGGTCGCCGCGGCGCTCGAGGAGCCCGTCGAGATCGGGGTCCTCGGGCACCGCCGTGGCGGGCACCCCCACCGACGTCCGCACCGACAAGGCGAGGCCCTCGAAGGCCACCTGTTCGTCGGTGAGCACCTCGTCCGCCGCCGTCGTGTCCACCCCGGCCCGCACCGCCTCGATGTAGCGCTCGGGGGTGCGGATGTTCCACCATCGCCGCCGTCCCCGGTGGGAGTGGGCCGCGCACCCGATGCCCCGGTAGTCACCCTGGGCCCAGTAGAGGGCGTTGTGGCGGCATTCGTGGCCCGGGACCGCCCAGTTCGACACCTCGTACCACCGGTAGCCCGCGCCCGACAGGGCCGCGTCGACCATGGCGTAGCGGCGGGCCACGACGTCGTCGTCGGGATGGCGGGCGGGGTCGCGGGCCAGGGGCGTCCCCGGCTCGACGGTCAGGGCGTAGGCGCTCACGTGGGTGGGGCGGGGCTCGAGGCCCAGGACACCGTCGAGGGTGCGGGCCAGATCGGCGTCGGTCTCGGCCGCGGCGCCCAGGATGAGGTCGACGTTGACCGAGGCCAGGCCGGCCTCGGCCGCGAGGTGCACCGCCCGCGCCACCTGGGTTGTCCCGTGCCGACGGCCGAGGCTCTCGAGGACACGGGGGACCAGGGACTGCACGCCGAAGGACACCCGGTTCACCCCGCTGTCCCGCCACGCCGCAAACCGCGCCGGGGAGGCGTCCTCGGGGTTGCACTCGGCGGTGACCTCGGCGCCCGGTGCCATGACGACGGCCCCGAGGATCCGGCCGAGCAACTCGGGGGGCAGCCGCGAGGGCGTGCCTCCTCCCACGAACACCGACGTCGCCGGGGGCAGGCCTTCCGCACGCCCGGCCCGGTGCAGTTCGACCACGCAGGCATCGGCGTAGGCCTCCATGAGCGCGTCGCGGTCGGTCCAGGTGGCGAAGGCGCAGTAGTCACACCGCGAGGCGCAGAACGGGACGTGCACGTACACCCCGAAGGGCGCGGTCATCTGGGCGGTGGGGCCATCTACGCGGTGGGGCCGGCCCGCACGCTGCGCAGCCGGCGGTCCAGGTGGGCCTCCATGGCCTCGGTGGCCACGTCGGTGACCTCGTCGGCGAGGGGACCGCCCGGTTCGGCCAAGGCCGAGGCCAGCCCCCCACCCAGGATGCGCCGCACCAATTCCAGGGCCGCGGGCGAGATGGACCGGCCCCGCCGACACGACCGGCACAGCACGCCGCCCTCGACGATGTCGAAGGCCACGAGCCCCTGGCGCTCCCCGCACGACACGCACTCGTCGACCATGGGCGAGGAGCCCTCGAGGGCCAGGACCTTGAGGCAGAAGGCCGGCACCAGGAGGGCGGCGTCACGGGCGTCGAGGGCCCGCAGGGCCCCCACCACCATCTCGTAGAGCCGGGGATTGGCGTGACGCTCCTGGGAGATCTGATCGGCCACCTCGAGGACGGTGTAGGCCTTGGCCACCCGGGCCAGGTCTTCGCGCACGGCCCGGAAGGTGTCGGTGACCTCGGCCTGGTTCACGATGTCGAGCTCCCGGCCCTGCCAGCACAGCAACGTCACGTGGCTGAGAGGCTCGAGTCGGCCCCCGAATTTCGACTTCGTGCGACGGACGCCCTTGGCCACGGCACGCACCTTGCCGTGCCCCTTGGTGACCATGGTGACGATGCGATCGGCCTCACCCAGGCGCAGCGTCCGCAGGACGACACCTTCGTCGCGATACAGGCTCACCGCTCGGCGTCCTCGGCCGCAGTCCCGGTGTCGCCGGTCCCGGTCTCGTCGCCGGTGCCGGTCTCGTCGGTGGTCCCGGGCCGGTAGGGGGACCGGTTCGGGGTGTGGCGTCCCCCCACGGCGTTGCCGAGCCCGATCATGGCCACCACCGCTCCCCCTGTGATGAGGACCGCCGTGGCGCCCGACACCCCGGCCACCGCCAGGACGACCAGCCCGGCGAAGAGGGCGAGGCCGAAGAGGACCGCCGCCACCCTCACGTCTTCACCCGGCCGAAGCGCCGCTCGCGCCCTTGGTACTGGGCGACGGCCTCGAAGAGCTGCTGGCGCCGGAAGTCGGGCCACAGGACGTCGGTGAAGACGAGCTCCGAATAGGCCAGCTGCCACAACAAGAAGTTGGAGATCCGGTACTCCCCCGAGGTGCGGATGACGAGGTCGGGGTCGGGCTGCTCGGGGTAATACAGATGGGAGCGGATGGCCCGCTCGTCGATCTTCGCCGACGTCACACCCTCGTCGACGAGGGCGCGCACGGCGTCGACGATCTCGGCCCGTCCTCCGTAGTTGAAGGCCATGGTGAGCGTCATACGCCGGTTGGCCTCGGTGAGTGCGACGGACTCGTCCATGCGCTTGAGGACCCGGCGCGGCACCCGCCAGTCCCGGCGCCCTGCGAACCGGATCCGGACGCCCTTGTCGTGCAGCTCGTCGCGGCGGCGCATGAGCAGCGATTCGTTGAACCCCATCAGATAGCGGACCTCGTCGCGGGGGCGGCGCCAGTTCTCGGTCGAGAAGGCGAACATCGTCAGCCAGGCGATCCCGAGGTCGAGGGCACCGTTGACGGTGTCGAGGAGGGCTTCCTCCCCCGCGGCGTGACCCTCGGTGCGGGGGAGCCCCCGCTGGCTCGCCCACCGGCCGTTGCCGTCCATGACGCACGCCACGTGGGCGGGGATGTCCGAGGGGTCGATGCCCTCCGGCACTCGTCCGTTGGGAGGCAACACCACACAACGAACCTACTTGCTGCCGCTCGTGGCTCGGCAGCCGAGGGGGTGGCGCCCCCGCCGGGCCCGGTACAGGGACCCGGACGCGACAACGCGGGGCAGCCCAGGGGCTGCCCCGCGTTGGCTTAGGCGTCTTAGAGCTTGCGGACCTTGGTGGCTTGCGGGCCCTTCTGGCCCTGGGTCTGCTCGAACTCCACGCGCTCGCCTTCGATGAGCTCGCGGTATCCGGTGCCATCGATTGCCGAGAAGTGGACGAAGACGTCGGGCGAACCGTCGTCAGGCGTGACGAACCCGTACCCCTTCGTTGCGTTGAACCACTTCACCGTGCCCTCGGCCATTGCCGTACCTCGCTTCTCCACGCACGAACACTTGCGGGAGACACGAACGTCAACCGACAACGACGAACGGCCTGCGTGATCCACCGAACGCTCGAAAGATGGTAGCAGCCGACCCCCCGGCGCCGTCGAGTATCCCCTGCCACCGGCGGGCCCGACGCGACCCCCTCGGGGTCCCCCCGTCATGCTCGGGCCCCGCTCCGGTCGGGTCCGGTCGGGTCAGGTCGGGTCGGTGTACGCCGGCGGGATCGCCGGCAAGCCACCGGGCCCGGGAAATGATCGAGGGGCGCCCCGGGGGGCGCCCCTCGATCGAGTTGTAGCTGGAAAGGCACCGAGGCCCCGTACCTCGTCGGGTGGGACGACTTCCCGACCGGGGTGCTCAGCGGGTAACTGGCTGGAATTCGCCAGGTGGTCCAGCGAGCCGCCTCAGCGGCCAGCCACCTCCAGGGTCCCTAGTTGATATCCACTCAGTTGGACCACCTCCTTTCTCTGGTGCGCCCATGGTATCGATCCGCGCGGGTACTGCGTGCAACTTTGGGGGGTCCTTCACGCGTTTTTCACACTCCTGTTCCACTACCGTCGGATCGGTGCCGGGCTCCCCTGATGTCGCGCAGGTCCTGGCCACCGTGACCTCCTCCCTCCCCGGCGGCGGGGAGGACCGGCCGGGCCAGCTCACGATGGCCGAAGCGGTCGGGCGGGCCATCGAGGAGCGACGGCACCTGGTGGTGGGGGCGGGCACGGGCACCGGGAAATCCCTCGCCTACCTGGTCCCGGCGGTGGTGTCGGGCCGATCGGTGGTGGTGGCCACCGCCACCCGGGCCCTGCAGGACCAGCTCGCCACGAAAGACCTCCCCCTCGTGGCCGCCTCGCTGGGCGCCCAGCGCACCGTGACCTTCGCGGTGTTGAAGGGACGGTCGAACTATCTCTGCCGTCAACGCGCCGCCGAGGTGGGCGGGGCCGAGCACGAGGGCCTGTCGGGCATGGCGCTGTTCGACGCCGACGCGTCGCCCGGCATGGCCGGCAGCGGGCCCGCCGCCGACACCGTCGACCTCGGCCGCCTGGGGGGCCAGCTGCGCCGGCTCATCGCCTGGGCCGAGACCTCTCCCACCGGTGATCGCGCCGAGCTCGACTTCGAGCCCACCGCCCGGGCCTGGTCGGCGTTGTCGGTGTCGGCCCGGGAGTGCCCGGGGGCGTTCCGCTGTCCCTCGGGGACCATCTGTTTCGCCGAGAAGGCGCGTGAGCGCGCCGCGGCCGCCGACGTCGTCGTCGTGAACACCCACCTCTACGCCACCCACGTCGCCAGTGACGGCGCCGTGCTTCCCGAACACGACATCGTGGTCCTCGACGAAGCCCACGCCGTGGAGGACGTGATGACCGAGGCGCTGGGCGTGGAGATCACCGCCGGACGCCTCCGTGCCCTCGCCCAGGCGACACGCGGGCTGATCGGCGACGACGACGGCCGTGTGGCCGACGGTATCGCCGAGGTGGCCGACCGCCTCGACGCGGTGTTGACGCCGCTCGTGGGACAGCGCGTGCTGACCGGTGGAGCACACGACCCGAGTTCTGACTCCCAGGAGCTCGCCGCGGTCCTCGAACTGGCCGGGGGACGGCTGGGGGCGCTGCACGGCGCCCTGCGGCGAGCCGGGACCGAGACGCCGGGAGAGACAGGCAGAGGCGGGCCCGGTGCCGGCGAGGACGAGGGGGCACGGCGGAGTCGCACCTTGTTGGCAGTGGGCCACCTGGGCGAGGAGCTGTCCCAGGTGATCGGGATCGGCGACGAGCAGGTGGCCTGGGTCGAAGCCTCGGGGCCGTCGGGGCGCGCCACCACGCTGCGCTGCGCGCCGATCGACGTCGGGCCGCTGCTCGGGCAGCGTCTGTGGCCCAACGTCACCGCCGTGCTCACCTCGGCCACCATCCCACCCCATCTCGGGGACCGCCTGGGTCTCCCCGCGTCGCGCACCGACCATCTCGAGGTGGGCAGCCCCTTTCCCTTCGAGACCTGTGCACTGCTCTACTGCGCCAAGCACCTCCCCGATCCCCGCCGCCCCGGAGCCCGCGAGGCGTTGCACCAGGAGCTGGGCTCGCTCATCTCCGCCGCCGGGGGGCGGACCCTGGCGCTCTTCACGAGTTGGCGCGCCATGCACGAGGCCGCCGACGCTCTGCGCCCCACCCTTCCCTACGAGGTGCTGGCCCAGGGGGACAAACCGAAGGCGAAGTTGCTCGACTCCTTCTCCTCGGACCATGGCGCCTGTCTGTTCGCCACCATGTCGTTCTGGCAGGGGGTGGACGTGCCCGGTCCCACGCTTTCGCTCGTGACCCTCGACCGGCTCCCTTTCTCCCGGCCCGACGACCCGCTCCTCCAGGCCCGTCGCGACCGGGCCGGGGCCGCCGCGTTTCGCGCCGTCGACCTCCCCCGCGCCGCCACCCTCCTGGCCCAGGGGGCGGGGCGGCTCATCCGGTCCTCGACCGACAAAGGGGTGGTGGCCGTCCTCGACTCGCGTCTCGCCACCGCCAACTACCGACCGGCGCTACTGGCCGGGCTGCCCCCCATGCGCCGCACCGTCGACCACGACGAGGTCGTCGCCTTCCTCGAAGAGATCGCCGGTCACGCCGCGTCCTCTCCAGGTCAGTAGCCCAGTCGTTCGATGATGTCGGGGCGCTGCTGCCAGTGCTTCTCGACCCGCACCCGCAACTCGACGAAGGCGCCCGGCGGGAGCTGGGCCCGCACCGCGGTGCCGACGTCTTTGAGCATGGCCCCGCCCTTGCCGATCACCATCCCCTTCTGCGAGTCGCGCTCCACGATGATCTCGATCTTCACCCGCGGCCATTCCCATTCCGTCACTCGGCAGGCGATGGAGTGCGGCAGCTCCTCTCGCACGTGAGCCAGCAGCTGCTCGCGCACGAGCTCGGCGACCCAGAAGGCCTCGGGCACGTCGGTGACCATGCCCTCGGGGAAGTAGGGCGGTCCCTCGGGTAGCCGGGCCACCACGGCGTCGACGAGCGCCTCGATCCCCTGTCCCGAGACCGCCGACACCGGGAAGTACTGCACCCCGGCATCGGCGCCCTCCCCCTCGAGGACGCGCTGGGCGCCGGCCAGCCTCTCGAGGATCTGGGCCTTGGTGGCGCGGTCGACCTTGTTCACGACGACCAGGACGCGCGACAAGGGCCCGGTCTCCCCCGTGGCGGCCCGGCCCCGGCACGTCGTGGCGGCGCGCTCGAGCACGAACCGGTCGCCGGGGCCGATGGGGCTCGTGGCGTCGAGCACGGGCACGACGACGTCGATGTCGTCGAGCGCCTCGGCCACCTGCTCGTTGAGCCTGGTGCCGAGGGCGGTGCGGGGCCGGTGCAGCCCCGGGGTGTCGACGAACACGGCCTGGATGCCGGGCCGGTGCAAGACCCCCCGGACGGCCCGGCGGGTGGTGTTGGGTCGCGGCGACATGATCGTGACCTTGGTCCCGAGGATGCGGTTCACGAGTGTGGACTTGCCGACGTTGGGTCGGCCCACCACCGTCACGAAACCCGAGCGAAGCTCCCCTCCGACGTCATGGCCGTCCCCGGTCACCGGCGGCTGTCAGTCACGATCGCGGGGTGGGGCGGGCTCCGAGGGTTGCGAGTCGGCAGTGGCCAGCGGCGAGATGCGGATGCGCCCGATGCGATGACCCTCCACCCTCTCGGCCACGAGGCGGACGCCGTCGACGTCGACGGACTCCCCTTCGACGGGGACGCGGCCCAAGACGTTGAACAACAGCCCCCCCACCGTGTCCCAGTCCCCTTCGGGGAGATCGGCGTCGAGCAGCTCGTTGAGCTCGTCCACGGGGAGCCGGGCCGTCACCGAGACCCCCCCGTCGGCCAGGTTCTGCACGGGAGGTTCCTCGACGTCGTACTCGTCGACGATCTCGCCCACCAGTTCCTCGATGAGGTCCTCCAGGGTGACGAGGCCGGCGGTGCCCCCGTACTCGTCGACGACGATCGTCTGGTGGAACTTGCGCTCCTGCATCTCGCGCATGAGCCGCGACACCCGCTTGGTCTCGGGGACGAAATGGGCGGGGCGGACGAAGTCACGCACCGGCTGTCCCCCGTGACCTTCGCGCTCGGCCCGGATGAGGTCCTTGGTGAAGGAGATCCCCACGACGTCGTCGAGGTTGCCCTCGTGGACCGGGAGGCGCGAGAAGCCGGCCTCGATGGCCACGTCGAGGGCCTGGGAGACCCCGAGGTCGGCCTCCACGGTCCGCATGTCGAGACGCGGGACCATCACCTCGCGCACGATGGTGTCGCCGAACCCGATGATGGAGTGGATGAGCTCGCGCTCGTGGGTCTCGATGACCTCCTCCTGGGCGGCGACATCGGCCATGGCCAGCAGCTCGGACTCCCGCATCCCCCGGGCCTCCCGGTGCCGGGGCCGCATGAGGAGGTTGGCCAAGCCGTTGAGGCCCGTCGACAGCAACCGCACGGGCGGGAAGGCCACCAGGGCGGAGACCACGGGCGCCACGAACAGGGCGGAGCGCTCGGGGTTGTACACCGCCCAGTTCTTGGGCAGCGCCTCGGCCAACACGAAGATCACCACCACCTCGAAGAAGGTGGCCGCCAGGACCCCCAAGGCCCCGAAGAACCGCTCGGCCAGGATGCCCACCAGCGTGGCGGTGACCAGCTGGCAGATGAGCACCAACAGGAGGATCGGGTTCAGAAACGCCTGGGGGTGCTCCACCAACCGGACCAGCCGGCCCGACCCCCGCCGGTGCTCGTCGCGCAGCGCCAGCGCTTTGGCCTTGCTGGTACGCGAGAGGGCGGTCTCGGCCAGCGCCAGCAGGGCCGATCCCACGAGCAGCACGGCGATCACCGCCACCAAGATGGCGTCGGTGGTCCCGAAACGCCCGGTGGCGAGCAGGGCTGAGGACACGACGGCGCGGGCTACGGGCCAGCCCGGTAGAAGCGGGCCAGCAGCTCCCGCTCGCGGCGCTCCATCGTCTCGGCCTCTTCGTCCTCGCCGTGATCCATCCCGAGCAGGTGCAGGAGACCGTGCACCACCAGCAGGGCCACCTCGTCCTCGAGACTCACCCCGTGGTCAGCCGCGTTGCGCGCCGCCACCGAGGGGCACACCACGACGTCACCGAGGAGCGTGGGCATGTCGAACTCGTCACCGGGGAGCCCGCCTCCAGGACCGGTCCCACCTTCGTCGGGCGACCGACCGCCGAGCTCGGGCTCCTCGTCGATGGGAAAGGCGAGCACATCGGTGGGCCCGGGCTCGCCCAGGAACCGCTGGCGCAACTCGGCGATGGTGGTTTCGTCGACGAAGAGCAAGGAGACCTCGACGTCTTCCTTGACGCCCTGGGCGTCGAGGACGGCGCGAGCCAGCGTGACCCAACGCGCGATGTCGATCTCGCGTTCGGACTGCTCGTCGGCGGCGAAGACGTCAACCACCACTCGGCGGTTCTCCTCGCTCCCGGCGCGACCGGGCCGGGCGGTTGGCTCCACGGTCGGCGCGACTCACCGCCCCGTGTCGAGTGCCGTTGGCCTCGTCGGCACGCTCGTAGGCGGACACGATGTCGGCCACGATCCGGGCCCGCACCACGTCGCGCTGGGTCAGGTGGACGAAGGCCAGGCCCGGCACCGTTCCCAGCACCGCCTCGAGCCCGGGGAGCCCCGATCGGCCCCCGGCCACGTCGATCTGGGTGACATCGCCGGTGACGACGACCTTGGACCCGAACCCGATGCGCGTGAGGAACATCTTCATCTGCTCGGGAGTGGTGTTCTGCGCTTCGTCGAGGATGATGAAGCTGCGATTGAGCGTCCGGCCGCGCATGAAGGCCAGAGGGGCGACCTCGATGGTCCCCCGCTCGAGCAGGCGCTGGGCGCCCTCGGGCCCGAGCAGGTCGTAGAGGGCGTCGTAGAGCGGCCGGAGATAGGGGTCGACCTTGGCCATGATGTCGCCGGGCAGGAACCCGAGGCGCTCGCCTGCCTCCACCGCGGGCCGGGTGAGGATGATCCGGTCCGCATCACGCGCCTGGAGCGCCTGGACCGCCAGGGCGACGGCCAGGTAGGACTTCCCCGTCCCGGCCGGCCCGATCCCGAAGGTCACGACGTTGGTGGCGATGGCGTCGGTGTAGCGCTTCTGGCCGGCGGTCTTGGGTCGCACGGTAGAACCGCGCGCCGACCGCAGCAGTTCGGTGGTGAGCACCTCCGCCGGGCTCACGTCGTCTTTCACCATGGTGATCGTCCGACCGATGTCGCCGGCGTCGAGGCGCTGGCCCTGTTCGAGGAGCGTGACGAGCTCGTCGAACAGCCGACCCACCCGCTCGGCATCATCGCCGTCGATGGTGATCTCGTTGCCCCGCACGACGATGTGAGACCCGCTGAAGGCCTCCTCGATGAGCCGCAACAGTTCGTCTCGCTGCCCGAGCAGGCCCACCATGAGGTGGTTTCCGGGGACGAGGATCTTGACCTGGGTGGACGACACTGGCGTTCGGCTCAAGGGTACCAGCAGGCCGGGAGATCGCCGCCAGGAACCGCCCTCATGCGCGTGACGACTCTCGGGTGTCGCCGGGCCCGCTCACCCCGGCGGCCACGCCAGCCGTCGCCCGCCCAGCACATGGAGATGGAGATGGGGAACGGAATTCGACGCGTCCTCCCCCACGTTGAACACCAGCCGATAGCCGCGCTCGGCGATCCCCTCGGCCTCGGCAACTTCCCGGGCCACCGCGAAGACACCGGCGAGGGCCTCGGCATCGCCGGGCTCGAGCGTCCCGGCATCGTCGATGTGGCGGCGCGGCACGACGAGCACATGGACAGCGGCCTGGGGATTGAGGTCGCGAAAGGCCACGGCGAGCTCGGAGCGGTGCACGATCTCGGCCGGGACCTCGCCGGCGACGATGCCGCAGAACAGGCAGTCCGCGGGGTCGCTCACCGAGCGGGGCTCCGCGCTCTACAGGGTCTCGGCGCGGCCGCGCACCGCGCTCGAGCCCTTCACTTCGGGATAGAGGTGCTCGAGACTCCCCGGGGCGATGCGGCAGTTCTCGATGAAGGCGTCGACGTCGTCGGCCTTGAGCCTGATGACCCGCCCGAACTTGAAGGCGGGGAGCGCCCCCTCGTCGATGAAGCGGTAGAGGCTGCGCAGGGTCACCCCGAGGCGCTCGGCCGCCTCCTTGGTGCTCATCCACCGGATCTGTTCGCTTATCGCGTCGCTCACTGCGTCTCCTGGACCGGAACTGCGTCGCCTGAAGGGCATGTCCCTTGGACCGGCACTCTGTATCGCACCGTGCATCGTCATGCTATCCGGTGCTCTTCACGGGTCGACCGCGCCCGCGGCGACGCCGGGCCGGGAAGGGCTCGGTGACGGTCCGGGAGTCTGCCGGGGCCGGGGGCCCGTCCCAGGCAGGGGCTCGGCTCAGGCGATGACGCGCAGGCCCAGCTCGTCGAGGCGGCGGCTCATGGCGTCGGGGGTGACCCCGAAGAGACAGGCGATGGCCCGGAGGTCCTCGGCGCGGATGGTGATCATGCGCCCGTTGAAGTCCTGACGCTGCACCTGGATCATCGAAAGGAACCGACGCAACAGATCGCGCTCGGGGCCGCTCACCGAGTTGAGCTTGGTGAGATCGATCGTGACCTTGTCGTGTCCGTCCCAGGGCCTGAGCTGACGCCGGGCCCGGCCGGGGCTCTCACCGCTGTTGCCGTTGCCCTCGCCGTTGGGGCCCCAGCGCGTGGCGTCGTCGTCCTGGGGCAGGAGCTGATCGACAGGGACGTCGTACAACTTGGCCAGCCGCTGCAGCCTGGGGACCGAGATGGCGCGCTCGCCTCGTTCGTAGGCGCCCAGCACGGACGCCTTGAACTCCTGGTCCGACATGGCCTCGACCGCTTGGAGCGAGAGGCGCATCTGCTTGCGCACGGCCCGCAGGCGAGACCCCACGGCGCGGGCGTATGCCGCCCGCGCGGACTCCTCCTGCTCGTCCTCTTCGGGCAACACCGTGTTCACCATGACAGTCCATTCACCATGACGGTCCAGATCCTCGCTGCGCTTGTCCCCGTACCTGCCGACGGCCCCCGTGTGAACACCGCGAGAGCTTGACAACCGTGCCTGATCCCCACCACGGGCACATGCGCGGATAATCTCCTTCAGTCTCGCTCACTCAGCGTGGTGATTGCAAGAACCTGTTATTCCTCGGTGCCTGGCCCCGGGTGGGCCTCGGGGGTCGAGACGGGCCGCACCACCCCCTCACGCAGGGCACAAAGGAGCAGCCCAGCGGCCACAGCGGCCGTTTCGGCCCGCAGCACGTGGGGACCCAGGCTCACCAGGGGGCGTCCGGCGGTCTCAGAGGGGTCCCACCCCCCCTCGGGACCCACCGCCACGGCGGGCGCTCGGGTGCTGGGCGGCTCCCCGCCGATCTGCGCCACGGCGAGGGGTACCGGCCTCAGAAGGGCCCCCAGGTCGTCGAGGTCATCGGCGCCGACCACCTCCGGGAGCCAGGCGCGCCGGCTCTGCGCGGCCGCCCCCAGCGCCACCCGGCGGAGCCGGTCGAGAGCCCGGGACCGTCGCTCGCCTTCCCAACGGACGACGGCGCGCCGCGACTCGAGCACGACGATGCGATCGACGCCGGCCTCGGTGAGCTTCTGCACGACCCATTCGGGCCGGTCCCCCTTCACCGGCACGAAGGCCACGGTCACCTCGGGTTCGGCCCGGACCGAGACCACGACGGGCCCATCGGCTTCGAGCACCGGCACACCCGACACTCCGCTCGTGTCGACGCCGACGAACCGACACGGGCGCCACCGTCCCGCCCCGTCCGATGCCAGCACCACCTCGCCCCGACGCAGGCGCAGCACCTTGGCCAGGTGATGCTCGTCATCGGGCTCGACCGCCAGCGCGTCGAGGTCCTCGACGAAGACCTGTGCCACCGCGCCGAACCGCGCCGGTGTCACCGGCTCGTCACCCCGCAGGCGGCCCCCCGAGGTGTCGCCGTTGCGCATGGCCGGCGCGATCAGCCGAAGGCGGAGCGCAGGCGCGACATGAGGCCTTCGTCGGGAGGTCCGACGTCCTCCCCGCTCTCCGCCGCGAACCGGCGGAGGAGGTCTTCCTGTGCCTTGGACAGATGCGTCGGGGT
>Ga0187890_10000523_pt1 | contig 27106 bp, 20 predicted proteins | sample June2016WEW_21_1_FD_133005 | JGI IMG/M metagenome (GOLD analysis project Ga0187890, IMG submission 133005) | Peatland microbial communities from SPRUCE experiment site at the Marcell Experimental Forest, Minnesota, USA - June2016WEW_21_10 | ecosystem: Environmental > Terrestrial > Soil >... | reverse complement strand
TTGCAGGACATGACCTTCAAGTACGGCGCGGGCGAGAGTCTATACGCAGAGGCAAAACAGCATCGCGATGAACAGCAGTGGTCGCCGGCCGTTTATTTTGACAGGCCACGCTGCATTCTCTGTTATCGCTGCATTCGCATGTGTGGCGAAGGCATGGATGTATGGGCTCTTGGGGTGCAGGGCCGAGGCGTTTCTTCGACGATTGCGCCAAATGGCGCCGATCATCTGGACTGCGAACAGTGCGGCATGTGCATCGACGTCTGCCCGGTCGGCGCGCTGACCAGCGGCAGTTACCGCTACAAGACGCGCCCGTGGGAGATGAACCATGTGTCGACGACCTGCACGCATTGCGCCGACGGCTGCAAGGTGACGCTGGGCGTGCGGCAAGTGAACGACGGTTCGGAGATCGTGCGCGCCGACAATCGCGACAAGAGCGGCATCAACGGCGACTTTCTCTGCGCAAAAGGACGGTTTGGCTTCGATTTTGTAGAGAGTCCGGAGCGCCTGACCAAGCCTCTTGTGCGCAACGCTGACGGTGTGTTGGAGCCGGCAACTTGGGAACGGGCGCTGCGGTTGGCCGCGGGCATCTTCAAAGAGATGCGCGACACACGCGGCGGCTCCGCAATCGGCGTCATCGGCTCGAATCAGAGCACCAACGAAGAGAATTATCTGCTGCAAAAGTTTGCCCGAACGGTGCTCAAGACGAACAACATCGATCACGAGCGGACTGCGGATTTTGCGGCATTTGCGCGGGCTCTTGCGGGGAATAAGGACAGGGCCGCCAGTCTGCGCGAAATGACGATGGCGCCTGCCGTTCTCTTGATTGGCGGCGATCCGACGGTCGAGCACCCGCTGCTGGCGTGGAATCTGCGCAGCAACGTGCGGCTGAACCGCGGACGGCTTTACATTGCAAACACAAGGGCCATCAAGTTGGAACGGCAGGCCAAGGCAATAGTGCGGCTGCCTGAAGGTGGTTACTCTGCCTTGACTGCCTATCTGAATGGGAGCGACGCGACATTTCAAGACTCAGCATTCCGCGAAGCGATGCTGGCTGAGGATTCAATGGTAGTGGCCTTCGGTGCGGAGCTCAACGGCACGGCGATTGAAGAGCTTGTCGCATGGGGTTTGAAACGCCCTAATGTGCGCTTTGCCTATCTCGGCGATTATGCAAATTCACGCGGCGCGGCGGATATGGGGCTGCTGCCGGATCTGCTTCCCGGTTATTTACCGGTAACTGCGCAGGGCGCCTTTGCGGAGGAGTACGCAGGAATGCCGGCAACTCCAGGTAAGTCGCTTCAGGGGATCTTCGATGCGGCGGCAAAGAAAGAACTGGGCGCACTCCTGGTCGTTGGTTCAGATCCGGTGGCGAAACTGGGCGTTGACCCGGCCACACTCAAGAATACCTTCGTGATCGTCCAGGACATCTTCCTTACAAGAACTGCTGCGCTGGCAGACGTGGTGCTGCCGTCGGTGAGCCTCTACGAAAAAACAGGCACTGTGACCAACACTTTCGGCGATGTGCAAATGGTGAAAAAGGCAGCGGACCGCGCCGGCGTGAAGCCGGATTTTGAGATGATCGTGCGACTGGCCGGGGCAATGGGAGTGGATGTCAAAACGCTGGTTCCCTTCGGCAAAGACGGCGTGACGGCGGACCTGGGGCAATCGCGTGGCGCGCAGGCAGGCGAAGCGGACAGGCATGCGGTGTGGCTCGCGGCGAATGGATTAGAGCCGAAACTGAGCCCGCTTGATCCGCTGGCCGTACTGGATGAGATTGCCCGCCTGGTTCCGGGCTACGCTCTGGATCGCGTGAATCTCTTCGGTGGAAACGATGTGCCGAGCGAGCCGGGCTTTGTGCCTGTGGCGGCGTTGACCGAGAGTTCTTCAAACGGGCATGGCCCGATTGCCATGGCTCACAATGGGTTATTCGTATCCGGGACACTGGGCGAACACAGCCCGGCGCTCAAGGAATTGAAATCGCATCAGGCGCGTTATGGCGGGTTGAAGGTGTTGTGATGCGGATTGTTTGGGATTCCCATGATCGCAGCATTGGAAGACGAGGCTGAAGGCACGTGACGATTTTGCAGTTTTTGTTATGGAGCTTGTTGAAGGTGGCCGTGGTGACGGTGGTGATGCTTGTAGGCGTCGCCTATACCGTGCTGCTGGAACGCAAGCTGGTCGGCCGCATCCAGAACCGTTGGGGGCCGAGCCGCGTGGGGCCATTCGGACTGCTGCAGCCGCTAGTCGATGGTGCCAAAAATTTCCTTAAAGAAGACATCATACCGACTGGCGTTTACCGGCCTCTTTATCTGATGGCTCCCATCATCGCGCTGGGTTGTGCGCTCATCTCGATTGCCGTTGTGCCCTTCGGCGAGACCAACGTCGGTCCAGGTGGCCTTGTAAAGCCCGGCGAACTGAATTTCTTTCAAATCTCGGACGTGAACATCGGCCTGCTGGTGATTCTTGGCGTGACTTCAATCAGCGTCTACGGCATTGCGCTGGCGGGGTGGTCGTCAAACAGCAAGTATTCCCTGCTGGGTGCGCTGCGCTCTTCGGCGCAGATGGTCAGCTACGAACTGGCTCTCGGGCTTTCGTTGGTAGGCGTTGTGCTGCGCTCCGGCACGCTGAACCTGCGCGTGATTGTCGAGCAGCAATCGACCCAGGGCATGCTGACCTGGAACCTATTCGGCGGAATGCAGTTTGTCGCCTTCTTCATTTATCTGACGGCGGCTTACGCCGAGACCAACCGCTCGCCCTTCGATCTGCCCGAGGCGGAAAGCGAACTGACCGGCGGCTATCACACCGAGTACAGCTCTATGAAATTTGCCATGTTCTTTATGGCCGAGTATGCAAACATGATTACGGTGGGCTGTGTGGCCACTCTGCTTTTCCTGGGCGGCTGGACCAGTCCTTTCGGAGACCTCATTCCTCCGCCGCAGAATATCTTCGTCCATGCGCTGTTCCCCATCTTCTGGTTTGTGCTCAAGGTCTTTTCGTTTCTCTTTTTGTATGTGTGGGTGCGGGGAACGCTGCCGCGCTTTCGTTACGACCAGTTAATGAACTTCGGGTGGCGCTATTTGATGCCCCTGGCCATCGTGAACATTGTCGCGACAAGCCTTTGGCTGGCTTACCGCTGAGTTACAATCGGGCATGCCCGGAGCTTGCGATGCACTTGATTCTGTTTATCGTGTTTGCCGGATTCTGCCTGGCTGGAGCGATCAATCTGCTTCTCCAGAGCCATCCCATCAACAGCGCCCTGTCGCTGATTGTGGTGATGACTTCGCTGGCTGTGCTTTACCTGATGCTGGGCGCGGAGTTCCTTGCGGCGGCTCAGGTGATCGTTTATGCCGGGGCGATTATGGTGCTCTTCACCTTCGTAATCATGTTGCTTAATGCGGGCCGCGAAGACCGCACTCTGGGCAGTCGCGCGGCTGGCCGTGTCGGCTTTCCCGCTGTGGTCGCGGTTCTAGCCGTGATAGCGACCATGATTTTGCATGCGCACGGCCTGGGCGTAGCGAGGCTGAGCGACGGCATCACAACAACCGAAGAGTTAAGCGCCGTACTCTTTACCAAGCTCCTGCTTCCCTTCGAAGTGACTTCTGTGCTGATTCTGATTGCAATTCTGGGTGCGGTTGCGCTGGCTAGCCGCGGTAATGGCGATCAGGAAAGGACGGGCGGACGATGAATTCATTTCTCATGCAGGAAGTCCCTTTGTCTTGGTATTTGTTGCTAAGCGCAGCGCTGTTTTCGTTGGGTGTGGTGGGCTTTCTCATTAAGCGCAACCTGATCACCGTTTTCATGTCGATTGAGCTGATGCTCAACGGCGTAAATCTATCCTTTGTGACCTTCGCGCACCAGTGGCATGCTGTGAAGGGGCAGATTTTTGTCTTCTTTGTGATGCTGGTTGCCGCGGCGGAGGCTGCGGTGGGGCTAGCCATCATTATTGCCATCTTCCGCGCGCGCGCAACGCTAGCCGTCGACCGCATCGACTTGATGAAACTATGATCGACAATCTTCATCTTTGGTACATTCCGCTGCTGCCTTTCATTGGATTCCTTATCAACGGAATCTTCGGAAAACGGCTGCCTAAATGGCTTGTCACGATGGTGGCGCTGCTGGCGCCGCTGGGGGCATTCTGCCTGGTGTTGGTGGCGGCGGCGTTCGCGTTCTTCCCCGCGAATTCGAGAGATGCGCTTGGCCCTGATCCGTACAGAGCATTGAGTTCCCTTCCCTTCACCGAAACCTGTCCGTTGCCCTGGATTAACATCCCCGCCCTGCACGTCGACTTCAGCTTCGTCCTCGATCAGCTTTCGCTTGTCATGCTGTTGGTCGTCACCGGCGTCGGCTTTCTGATTCACGTCTACTCGGTCGGCTATATGGGCGACGACAAAGGCTATGCACGCTACTTCAGCTACCTGAATCTCTTTCTCTTTTTCATGAGCGTGCTGGTGCTCGCCGGCAATGCCCTGTTGATGTTTGTCGGCTGGGAAGGCGTGGGGCTGGCCTCGTATCTGCTGATCGGCTTTTACTTCAACAAGAAGTCTGCTGCTGATGCGGGCAAAAAGGCCTTCATCGTCAACCGTATTGGTGACGTCGGCTTTCTGATCGCGATGTTCTTGCTCGTCGCCAACTTCGGCACGCTAACCTTCACTGAGATCGCGACGAAGCTGGGAATGGACCCCGGATGGAACGGCGGCGTGGTGACCGTGATTGCGCTCTGCCTGATGCTCGGCGCGGCGGGCAAAAGCGCGCAGCTTCCGCTTTACATTTGGTTGCCGGATGCGATGGAAGGCCCGACTCCTGTCTCAGCACTGATTCACGCAGCAACGATGGTCACGGCCGGTGTCTATATGGTGGCGCGAACTCATGCCCTCTTTGACCACTCGCCCTTCGCGCTGAGCGTGGTGGCAATCGTTGGCGCGGCGACGGCTCTGTTCGCGGCTACTATTGCGCTCGTACAGAACGACATCAAGCGCGTGCTGGCTTATTCGACGATCTCGCAGCTTGGCTATATGTTCTTAGGTTGCGGCGTGGCGGCTTACTCCGCGGCTATCTTCCATCTGATGACTCATGCATTCTTCAAGGCGTTGCTCTTCCTCGCGGCTGGCGCGGTCATCCATTCGCTCGGTGGCGAGCAGGACCTGCGCAAGATGGGCGGTTTATGGAAGAAGCTCCCACTCACATTCGCCGTAACAACCGCCGGCGTTTTGGCCATCGTCGGGATATGGCCCTTTGCTGGGTTTTTCTCAAAGGATGCCATCCTTTATGCAGCTTATTTGCAAGGGCCGAACGGCAGAGTGGTGTGTTATGTCGGCATGTTTACCGCGCTCCTGACTTCGTTCTACATGTTCCGGCTGTGGTGTCTGGCCTTTCTAGGCAAGTCGCGCAGCGAAGATTCACATCTACACGGGAGTCCTTGGTCGATGCGTGTGCCTCTCGTCCTTCTCGCATTGCTTTCGATCTGCGGAGGCTGGATCGGTATTGAGCGCGCCAACGGCTGGATCAACATGGAGCGGTTCAGCGGCTTTTTGGCTCCAGTCATTGGGATGCGCGTTGCAGTGGGCGGCAGCGGGGATGTTGAGCTGACGCTGAGCGTTCTAGCAGTTGTTCTGGCATTACTGGGTGGGGTCTCCGCCGTGCTGCTCTACGGCGGAGCGTCCGCATACCCGGCGCGTTTGGCCGGTTTCTTTTCGGGCGGCTACAGGCTGCTGATCAACAAGTATTATGTCGACGAGTTGTATGGCGCAACGCTGGTTAAGCCGCTGCTTGGCTTTTCGAAATATATACTTGGCTGGGTTGTCGATGTCGGCATTCTGGGTGGGATCGCGTGGTTGCTCGGTGGGATCGCGATGCTTGCGGGCGCGATCTTGCAGCGCTGGCAATCGGGAAATCTGCGCTCGTATGCTGCATGGCTCGCCGCGGGCGCGGCGGTTGTCTTGATCTCCCTGCTGGTACCATGGACAACGGTCTGGCCAGCTTCAATTGCGTTTGTCTGGAAAGTGTCGGGGCATTGAGAGAATGGCAATGATCGACCAATCGATTCTCACGTTGATGCTGCTCGTTCCGCTGGGCGGGGCCGTGCTCGTGTTGCTTACGCCCGACCGCTGGAAGTTGCCCAATTGGATGGCGCTGCTTGTCTCGCTGGCAACCTTCGGTCTGACACTGCATCTGCCGGTGCATTTTGTTGCCGGTCAAAGCGGCTTTCAGTTTGAGGTTAATCAGATTTGGATCAACCTAGCCCCAAGCTCAGCCGAGAATCACGGAATCTTTTACCACGTTGGGGTGGACGGTCTTAGTCTTTGGCTGGTTGTCTTGACGGGGTTGCTTGCTCCGGTAGGCGTCGTGGCAAGCTGGAATGCGATACAGAAGCGGCGTAAGCTTTTCTTCGCGTTATTCCTTGTTCAACAGACGGCCATGTTTGGCGTATTTATTTCGCTGGACCTGATCTTGTATTACGGTTTCTGGGAGTTATCTTTGGTGCCGATGGCAATCCTGATTGCCATGTACGGACGCAAGGATGGACCCCAGGCCGCGCTCAAGTTTTTCCTCTTCACTTTTATTCCTTCGGCTCCCTTGCTGGTGGCGATCCTGTGGCTCTACGCGCGCACTGGCAGCTTCGACTACACCACGCTGCAAGTTATGATCGCTCACGGAAACTTCCCGGTCTACCAGATGTTCTTGGTCGCACTGGCGTTTCTTTTCGCCTTTGCAGTGAAGGTTCCGGTCTTCCCGCTTCATGGTTGGCTCGCGGACACCTTCAGCGAAGCGCCCGTGGCTTTGGCGATGGTTGTGGCCGGCAAGCTGGGGCTCTACTCGATGCTGCGCTTTCATATCGCGCTTTTCCCTGCGGAGGCGAGAGACGTTGCGCCGGTGATGGTGGGGCTTGCGGTTGTCGGCATTCTCTATGGAGCTTGTCTCGCGCTGGTTCAACGCGACTTCTGGAGACTGATGGCCTTCGCCGCGCTGAGCCATCTGAGCATGATCACTCTGGGCATTTATGGTCTTACGTTGACGGGCTGGGAGGGAGCAGTTTATCAGATTCTCAACCACGGCGTGGTAGACGGCGCGCTTTTCCTGCTGCTGGGCGTGCTCTATGACCGCTACCGCTCGAGCGAGATCGGCGCCTACGGAGGGCTTGCGGCGAAGTTGCCTCGCACAGCCACGTTCTTTGTCTTCGCTTCGCTGGCGATGATTGGGCTGCCGATGCTTGGCAGCTTTGTGGGCGAGTTCCTGGTTCTGCTGAGCACCTTTAGCGGCGTCAGCAAAGGCTGGGCAGTCGCGGCCACGTTGGGCGCTGTGCTAAGCGCGGCTTACATGCTTTGGCTGGTGCAGCGGCTCTTCTTTGGGCCAGAGAGCCGGCTCGCCGTCGAGAAACCAGCCCAAGATCTGCGCCTGGGTCAGATGGCGGTATTGGGGTCGCTGGCAGTACTGATGCTCGTGATGGGAATCGCGCCGATGTTCTGGCTGCCAACGATCGAGCAGGGAATACATTTTGCCGGAGAACCAGCGCAGATCCATCAATTATCTGTTCGCGTTGCTCCGGCTCCACTGGGGATGGCAGCCGTTGATGATTCAACGCCCTCCGGGGAAATGAATGATGCGGAGGGCCCGCAGTGAATCCTGTTTCCGATGTCTTCCGCATCCTTCCTGAGGTCATTCTCACGTTGACAGGCGTTCTGGTAATGCTCATCGACGCGACTTTACCCGCCCACTGGGGCCGCCGCTGGTTGGGCTGGGTCGCCGCTCTGGGAACTACCTCTGCGCTCTGGGGAAGCCTGTGGCAACTTTCTCTTCCCCAGGGTACCGGCTTTTCCGGCACGGTGGAGACGAGCGCCTTCACGGTCTTCTTCCATGTGCTGATCTGCGGCCTGGTTCTGGTTGCGCTGCTGCTTTCACTGGACACGTTGCCCGAAGAGAGCCACCATCAAGGCGAATTCTACGCACTGATCGTTTTTGGCGCGGTGGGCATGTGCCTGTTGACGGGCGCAGTTGAACTGCTGGTCGTCTTTATCGCTCTAGAAATCTCGTCCATTGCCACTTATGTTTTGGCCGGTTATCGCAAAGAGACCGGTCGCGGCCCCGAAGCGGCGATCAAGTATTTCCTGCTCGGCTCCTTTGCCACGGCGTTCCTGCTCTACGGCATCGCTCTGATCTTCGGCGCAACCGGCACGACGCAGATCTACGAGATTGCGCGCCTCGCGCCCACCGCAGAAAATCACTCGTTCATTCTGGCTGGATTGGGGTTGATGCTGGTTGGGATTCTCTTCAAGGTCTCCGCCGCTCCCTTCCATGTATGGACGCCGGATGTCTACGAGGGCGCACCCTCGCCTTTGGTAGCGCTGATGTCTACCGCGCCCAAGGCCGCAGCATTTGCTCTGCTTCTGCGCGTGGTCTACGAGATGCTCCCCACTTTGCGACCGGTTTGGGAGCCGCTGCTGTGGGTGGTAGCCGTGCTTTCCATGACGGTGGGAAATTTGGCCGCCCTGCGCCAGCAGAATGTGAAGCGCATGCTGGCTTACTCGTCGATCGCCCATGCCGGCTACCTGCTGGCAGCCTTTGCCGGTGTGGGAAGTGACGGAATTGCAGCAGCCTGCTTTTACATCGCTGCCTATGCGGCTATGAATGTGGGAATCTTTGCCGTGATCACGCTAGCCAGCGGATACGACGAAAAGCTGCCACTGATCGATGATTTTCGTGGACTGGTCTATCGCTCACCGCTTCTGGGCAGCTTGCTGATCTTCTTCCTTGCTTCGCTCGTGGGCATACCCTTCACGGGAGGGTTTTTCGGCAAGCTTGTCTCATTTTCTGCAGCGATTGGCGGAGGAGCCATCTGGTTGGTGATCATCGGCCTGCTGAATTCTGGTGTGGCCGCGGCCTACTACCTGCGTCTGGCGCTTGTTGCCGCACAGCGTCCGTCCGACGAAAGGCTGGCCGCTCCCTCACCGCAAGTCGGAATCGCAGTGGGCGCGGCCCTGTTGCTGGCCGTTACGGCTACTCTCGTTCTGGGTATCAAGCCCGATTTAGTTGTATTACCTGCGGCCGGGCAAGGCGCACATACGCTCCAACTGCTGCCCGCCGAGACGAGCGCTCCTGGGCTTGCCGTGCTGCCGCAGCCTCTACAGTAATAATTACTCAAATTCCATCGGCTGAAACACAGAAGGCTTTGCTCTCGAATCGTGCTAGCGCTACCTCATGCTGGCGCCACCTGTAGATCCTGGTTCCTCGTCCACAATCTTCCCAAGATTCACTTAGATCGGATGGAGTGCAGAATCGGCTGGAATCGGACCGCTTCTTGAGCTCTTCCCCGGTTTCGGTTTGAGGAAGCTCATGTAGTAGTGTGCCGTCCGCCCCAGAACATCATCATTGACATAGTGGTCGAGAACCCAGGCGCGCGCAGCCAGGCCCATGCGGCAGCGCCGTTCTGGATTCGAAAGCAATTGAAGCACGGACTCGCGAATAGCCTCCGGGTAGCCGGGCGGGATCAGCAACCCTGTCACCTCCGGCACCACGGCGTCGCGCGAGCCGGTGGCAAGAGTAGTCACAACGGGAATCCCGGTGGCCGCAGCCTCAAGGATGACATTTGGAAACCCTTCCCTCCAAGTCGGCAAAACCATGACATCCATTGCGCGATAATAGGGTGCGGTATCGGCAACGTAGCCTGTCCGGTGGATTCGTGGATGGCTCTCAATGCGGGCGCGCACTTCATCGTCAAGCGCATCCTCCGAGGCGTCAAACCAGCCTACCAGCAACAAGTATGCGTTGGGTATTGCGGCCAGTATGGAATCGAATGCCTCAAGCAGTTCCGGCACTCCCTTGTCGCGAGTCAAGCGACCAACAAAGCCGACTACATGGGAATCCAGTGGAAGGCCAAGCACACTACGCAGCCCGTCCGGGCCCGGATAGAACCGGTCTACATCGACACCGTTGCTACTACCGCCGCCCAAAAGGCACAGCTTGCTCGCCGGCGCCACTCCCAGCGCAAGCGCCTGGTCGCGCAGGCTGTCACTATTGCACAGAACGGAATGACAACAGGCCGCGGCCAGCCTCTCAGAGGCAAGCAAAATCTTGCGCTTGATCCCAGTGCAAGTTTCTAGTTTAAGGCCTCGCAGGAAATAGACCCTGGCCGGCACGCGGCAGAGCATCGCAGCGATCGAGCCAAGCAATCCGGCCTTGGGTGTGCTGAATTCTGCGATGTCGGGCTTGAGCCTATAGAGCAGCCAGCAGAGTCGCATTAGAGCCAACAGGTCCGCAAATGGCGCGATCTCGCGTTGCATGGGAATCGCGACGGACTCGACGCCCTCTTGGGCGGCCGTAGAGGCAAGCAAATCACCAGGACTTGAAACAAGCGTAATTCGAAAGCCTGCCTCGCGCAACGCGCGCAGCCGGCCACCTAGAACCAGGCAGGTCTGGGCGCTGGTGATGCCGACGACCATGTGCGGGCTTAAAGACGCATGGGAAATCTGAACCGGGCGGTCGGGCCGGAAGGCAAAGCGGTGGCGAAAAAACAGGAGTGCAGGCACGAAAACAGCACCTGCAACCTTCCTACAAAGGTTGAACACTGGCCCCTCCCCGAAAGGAACGAGGTGTCCCGAAATGAAACCGGAACGTTAATGCCTTTGGAAGGGTGCTCAAGGGTTTCGAAAGCTCATGCTTGTATGACGATCCGTCGGGCCCCACGCCCACGAACGTCGACTTTCGTTCCCCGCCTCAGCCGCTCCCCCGCGACAACACAGCCGTGACCCGGATGCTTGGAGTCCTCTTGGAGATAATGAGATACAGTACCGTCAGGAAACATTAATAATGTTCCATGTGTCAAGAAGAACTTTTCCACAGGATAAGTAGGAACAAATTAAGTTCTGCGCTCAATGGGAATAAACTCTGGAACTATAGTCGCTCGAAATCCTGAGGTTTTGCTCATGTCCGTGAACCCGTCTTCGAGGATTCTCTTGCTGATTCCTCATCTTGGCGGAGGCGGAGCGGAACGGGTGATCTCGCTTCTGGCGCAAGGCCTCGATCACGAGAAATACGAATTGCATCTGGGCTTGATCACACAGGCTGAAACCGGCCCGGAGAAGCTGCCACCGTGGGTTTGCGTGCATCCTCTAGGTGCTGTCAGGGTGCGCGCCGGAGCTCTCAAGCTGATTAAACTGATTCGGCGGCTGAATCCGGACTTGATTCTTTCAGGGATGTTTCATCTGAACTTTCTGGTGCTGGTATTACTTCCCTTTTTTCCACAAAAAACACGCGTAATAATACGCCAAAACGGGACGGTCTCGGCTTCGCTGGCGATGGGCCCACAGCCTTGGTACACCCGGCCACTCTACCGCAGTTTGTACCATAATGCGGACTCCGTGATCTGCCAGACGCAAGCGATGGCGGACGACCTCGCCGCAGAGCTGGGACTCCAGACGAGCATGATCGAAGTTCTACCAAATCCTGTCGACGTAGAAGGGATTCGGAATCTCTTCGGTGAGGAGTTGAACCTTTGGCCCGAATCTGGACAGCATCTGCTGGCCGTGGGCCGGCTATCGCGGGAGAAAGGCTTCGATCTGTTGCTCCAGGCATTGGCAATGGTGCGAAGGCAAATTCCCGACGCCACTCTTGTGATTGCCGGCACAGGCCCGGAAGAGGCTCGGTTGAAGGCCGAGTGCCGCGCGCTGGGTCTCGACGCCGCAGTCCGCTTTGTTGGTTACCTTGCGTGTCCGAGGCAATGCTTCCCAAAGGCCACGATCTTTGTGCTTCCTTCCCGTCACGAAGGCCTTCCGAATGCGCTCTTAGAAGCTGCCGCTGGAGGGCTTCCGATCGTCGCGCTGCCGGCATCGGGAGGGTTGGTGGAACTGCTGCGCGATCGCCCGGGTGTCTGGCTCGCACCGGAGGTGACCGCCGAAGCGTTGGCTGCTTCTCTGCTCGCTGCCCTTCGAGATGTGGAACCGGCTGAGCGCTTCGCCCATGTGTTCGTCGAAGACTTCCGCATGGATCGCGCGATCAAGGCTTATGAAGAGCTGATTGATCGAACGCTGAAGAAGATCCCGCGCTGAACTGCGCCCAGGGCTTGCGCGGCGCGAAAGGGTCTGTTTGGATGCCGAACTGCTTTAGCTCACCCGTGGGTCCAGTCGCTGCCGGGCCAATGGGGCAGCCATCAGCCAATACACAATCGGCCCCAATAGCGCCACCACGGCAGCCAAGAGCAGGGCAGAGATGGAGCCGATCTTCTCCCCCCGCGCAGCGAACAACGCATAGCCGATCAGGACCGCGGGACCTAAGCCCAGTGCGCAGGCACAGGCGAGATTTCCGGCCTTGAAAGGCCGATTGAGCCCCGGTTCGCGGAGGCGCAAAACAACCAGCGCAACAAATTCAAGCATAAGGCTCGACCCATAAAGAACAAGATCGATCGAGATCAGCCTTTCGAAGGGCAGGCTCAGCGCCGCAGCCCATGCCGTTCCGCAGAGCAGCACACTCACCCACGGCACGCGGTGGCGATTACAGCGTGCAAGAACTTTGGGAAGCATGCCGTCTTCGGCCATGGCCATTGGCACGCGGCTGTAACTCAGCACCAGTGCGTTGAACATGCCAACCCCATTCATGGCGCCGCCGGCAACCACCGCCAGCCCCAGCAACGGGCCGCCAAGGACGACCGCCACATCGACCCAGTCGCCGGTTGAGAAGCTAGCCGCCGAGATGCCGGCCGCCGCCATTGCACCCAAAGGAATCAGGTAGCCCACAGCGACGAGGATGGTCGCCATGACCATGGCGCGGGGATAGTTGCGCTGCGGGTTCTCTACCTCGTCGGCCACGGTGGCCGCGTTGTCCCAGCCCATGTAATTCCACATGGCCACTTGAATGGCGATCGCTATCCCACCTTGGGTGTGCGCCTGGGTCCATTGGACCGCGGGATGAAACGCGAAGCCATGCCAGAAACCGAGCCACGCCAGAACCGCAAACGGCGACAGCAGCAGCACAAACAACACCATCGAGCCGTTGCCCACCGAAGGTGCGCCCAACAGATTCCAGGCCGCGCAGACCACGATCACCAGCAGAGCCCATCCGAAACGGCCCCATCCGGCGGTGAGCGAGGGATCGAGCTTTCCCAGGTAGCTTACGAAAAGGGCTGGATAGATTGCCATGTCGAAGATGCTGGCCGCCAGTGAAAGCCAGCCTTCCTGAAATCCCCAGAATGGTCCCATCGCCCGTCGCACCCAGACGTAGAAGCCACCGTCCGCGGGGATCGCACTGGCCAGTTCGCCCACCATCAGCGCAGTTGGCAGGCTCCAGACAAAAGGCAACACCAGGAGGATGACAATCGCTGCGCCGTAGCCTGCGCCGCCCAGAATGTCCTCAATGCCGTAGGGCCCGCCTGAAACCATGAAGTAGGTGGCGGCAACGAGAGGAAGAAGTAGCATCTTTCCCCGCAGCCCACTGCGAAAAAATGCCCTTCGAGGCGATTGCCGCAGGCCGGTCTGAAGACTAGGAGACATAAATCTAAATCTAACAACTTTTAGTCGCTCAAACAGAGGAAATGAGGGTACGGTTTTAATTTCCTGAGACCGCAAAAAAAACAGTAAACTCGGTCGACGAGCAAGCTGCGGCTTCAAATCTGATTTGCAGCTTCTTTCCGAAGCAGCTTTCGGGCCCAGTACCATAGAAAAATGAACGTACTCACGGTCCAGAGCGAGGTCGCGAGCGCGATTCCTGCCACGCCAAACCAGTGCATGAGAATCAGATTCAACACAATGTCCAGCGCTAAATTCAGGGCGCCGCAATAGAAGATCAGGTCGGTGCGACGCATGGAGACCAGGAACCTATAGAAGACGCGGCTGGAGACAAAGAATGGAATCTGAATGGCATACATGGCCAGTACCGGCGTCACCAGGGCTGTGTCGCGCGCTCCGAAGGCTCCGTGCTGAAATGCGAGGCGAATCAGCAGATGCGCTCCGGCGATAAGCGCCAAAGCGATAGGCGTCGAGACAAGCGCTGTGAGCCGAACCCAGGTGCGCAGCGTGTCGCGGCAGCCTGCCCAATCCCGGCGAGCGACCATGCGAGAGAAATGAGGAACGACTGCCGAAGAAACCGCGCCCGCGAGCAGTGTGATCACTACGCTCACGAACCGGTTGGCATAGGCCAGCGCGGAGACGCTTCCCGCGGGCAGCATAGCGGCCATCGATTGATCCACAAGCAGGCCGCCTGACGCCACGAGGCCGCTGAGCAGCACCGGACCATACTGGCGCGCAACCTCGTGCGTTGCTTCAGTCGCTCCATGCCACCAGAGGCGAAGACGATAGCCGTGAGAGTCCATCATCCACCCGACCGCGACAGCTTGAACGAGAGCACCGGCCAGCGTCGAGTAAACCATCGCCCAAATGCCGAAGCGGCCACTCAGCAGCATGGCTCCCGCAATGACCATCACCGGAGTCGCCACTGGAGCCAATGCGGGCCATGCAAAGCGGTCGAAAGTGTTCAGAACGGCTGTGCAGTTGGTGGCGATGCCGGTAATCAGCACGACAGGCAACAGCGCGTAGAAGAGCCGAATCGAGAGGGCGAGCTTTTCGGGCGGAAAATGTGAGGCAATCAGCGGAAAGAAGCCGCGGGCGGTTAGAGCCATCACTCCAGTGGCTGCGGTGAGCATCAAGCAGACCCACAGCATCGAGCTGGATAGAAGCTCTTGGGCGCGGTCATGGCCTTCGTGCTCTCGCACGCGAATCAGCGTCGGCACGAGCGCCTGATTCATCGATTCCGAGATGAGGTTGATGAGCAGGTTGGGAATGAGGAAAGCCGCCAGAAATGCGTCCATCGCGTCGGAGCGGCCATAAACACCGGCGACAGTGAACTCCTTGAACAGGGCCACGAGCTTGACCAAAATCCCAGCCACTGTGACCGACGCCGCCGCGCGAAAGATGCGGCGATTGACGCTGCCGCCCTGGAAGAGCTTTGCGACTTGAGGGAACGGGAACATTCTGGCGGGGTCACTCGCCATTCTGCAGAATTGGCCCGGAGAGGGTCCGACGCATGCCGGTGGAGAAGCATGCCGCAGTGTGACGAGGCTGATCGAAGGCCACGCGTCCGGCCAACGCGATCATGCCCAGCAGCAGCCATGTGCTTCGGCTCTCCTCGACGGTGGCTACCAATGAAGTAACAGCCCAGACCAGAAGCGCCGTGATCAGCGCCCATTTCAACTGGTCGCGGGTTTGCGAGATAGACCAGATCGCTGAACCTACGATGGCCATCGCCAGGAAAAGCGCGACAAGACCACCAGCAACTGCGATTGAGAGGGCCGTGTTATGCGCCGTATCGATCGGAGCAAGTCGGGCTGCGGCGACAAACGAGCCTGCTCCCGTACCAAAGTACGGTGCTCGAACAAAAGCCTGCAGGCCTGCCTGCCAGATGTTCAGCCTTTGATTGAGATCGCCACTGTGAATTTGCTCGCCAATGGTGGCCAGCCGATCAATGGTTCCGGCCGGAACAATATACCAGAGAACCGCTGCGAGCAACGGCAACGCCAGAAACCCGGCCAGAAACCTCTTTGGATGGCCGTAAGCCAGCAGAAGGCCGCTGCCCGCCATCGCCGCCACTGCCGCCAGAAATCCTCCGCGAGAGGCCGTGAGCAAGACGGCAGTGAAGCCCAGCGGCAAGTAGCCGGCAGCGAGCAGCCGCCAATACCAGCGGCGTTCGCTGTTCACAAGCAACGCGGCCAATGGAAATGCCAGGTCGAGAAAGCGGGCTACGTCGTTAGGATCCTGCCCCTCGGCGGTAAATCGAATCTGATCGGCAACGGCCTGGGCGGTAGCAAAGTTGGCCAAAGTCAACAGAGCCAGGACCCAGGAGCCGGCCACGACCGCTCGCATCAGCGCACGCAGATCGCCGGCACTCTCGGCGAACTCCCAGATCAGCCACACGACCACCATCTCCTGGAAGAAGCCGCTGATTCTGGTCAATGTCACCAGCGGTTCGATGCTCCAGAGATAGGAGCAGCAGAGCCAGAGATAGAAGGCCAGCGAGAGCCACAACATCGCTCCCGGAGTGCGCAGGCGGCCGGACTGAAACACGGCTGGAATCGCCGCCAAAAGCATCAGCAAGCCTAGAATGCGAGCGATGTTGCCCAGCGGTTCGCCCAGGTCGAGGGAGTATTCCCATGGCACCGCGAAGGCGAAGAGCAGCAACAACACCCATGTTATGCGGCGCATCCCGGCTAAAACCTCTGCGAGTAGACGAGGCCGGCGTAGATGGTGACGCCGATGGCCGATTGAATGGCAGATTCCATGGTGCGGTTCCACAGGTTCTTGGCGGCCGAGTCCGGCACAAAAAGAATGTCACGGTCGTGAACAGCCTGGTCGGGCTCTTGTCCGTGAAGCATCTTTCGCAGATTCAAAGTAGTGAGGGTGCGACCGCCCTTTTGCTCGCGAATCAAAATGGCTTTGCCGACGGCGGCGTTCTGCGTCGGTCCCCAGGCCAGAGAGATAGCCTGCACCACCGTGAGCCCCTGCGCCGGATCAACCGGAAATCCTCCTGGGCGCTGCACATCGCCCACCACGTAGACCAGGCCCGCGCGACTGATCTGAACCGTATCTCCGGGCGAAAGTTCCGGGTTGTGGTCAGCGGCAGTGTCGGTTCCGCTAGGGTCGAGCACCACTGGATGCGGCGTCTTGGCATCGTCGCGGTGGAAGATGTTCACTAGACGGCCGGCGCTGGGCGCCAGGCCCGACGACGCAGAGATCAGGTCGAGCAACCGGTGGTGCAGCGTGTAGGGATAGACGCCGGGATGCACCACCTCGCCCAGCACGCTTACGTCCTGTCCGGCATAGGAGGTGACCAGCACGGACACCTGCGGGTGCAACAGCATCCCCTGTGCGAGCAGCGCGGCCCCAATGGCACGGGCAGCGGCCTGCTCGTCGAGGCCCTCAAGCCGTACCTCATGAATCATGGGCAGCGTAACCGTGCCCGACGAAGAGACGCGCACGAAGGAGTGAAACTCCGGAGTATGAAATTCGCTGACATCCAGAAAATCTCCTGGCCCGATCGGAGCCGACATGGCAGAGACCGATTGAGCGCTCGCCAGCGGCAATGGTCCGCCCTGGCCTGGGCTGTCCCATATTGCCGGGGACTCGGTAGGGATGGGCGATTGCGCGCTTGGCTGAGGTGCGCGAACACGAACCACTCCTGTGGGCAGTCCAGAGGTGCTAGGCGTAGGGGCCTGCGCATGAATCGCGACGACAGCTAGAGCAATCGCGAGCAGCGCGATTGCAGGTCGAACGACCGCGGGACGAAGGGATTCAAGCAAGAGAACGCCTCCCACCGCCAGCCAGAGGCTGACGAAGAGCGTGATGGCCATATAAAGCGGAAGATTGGGCGCGACGGGTTTGTCCGGCTGCCGTGCGAAGTCCACTACGGTAATGTTGGAGCCCTGCACGCCCGCGGCTAGTCCCGCTTCTTCCGCCTTTTCGAGGACTCTTACATAGAGTTGGTGATTGGCGTCAGCCTCCTCGCGCATGCCCGCATACTGGGTGGCGGCTTCATTAGCCTTCATGCCTTCGCTAGTCACTTCTTCAAGATTGTTGCGAACCAGTTGCTCACGGTCAACGGCTGTTTGCCAGGCGCTGCGGTAGCGCTCAACCAGCTTGGTGTCCTCGGCCTTCTTTTGCTGGTCCAGGTCCTCCACCTGGTCGCGAATCTCGACCACACGAGGAAAGTTGGGGCCGTGTTCGATACTGAGCTGCGCCTGTTCCTGTTCGAGTTCACTGCGGCGCAGGTGGATCTGCTGCAGCAGGGCGGTGGCAAAGTCGCCACTCTCGGCTTGCAGGCGCGGATCCGAGGCAATGACCAACTCTGGATCTCCCTCTGATGCCGCGCGGTATTGCGCCTCGCGCAAGATCCGATCCGTAGCTGCTACCACCAATTGGCGGCCCAACTCATCGATTTCGAGCAGTGCGGAGGTGTGTTGCGTCTCGCCTTGCTGGCCATTGGCCGTAGTCCCCGGCGTATTGAGTAGACCATTCTCCCGCTGAAAGGACGCCAGCCGCAGGTTATCCCGGTCTACCTTGGCCTTAAGGTCTTTCAATTGGCCTTGCAACCAGTCCGAGGCCTGCGAAGTCGCCAGCACGCGGGAATCGGCATCCTGCTGGCCGTAAGCATTGATGAGTGCATTCACAACATGGGCCGACAGAGCCGCATCCCTGCATCGGAATCGAATCTGAATCAGCAGTGTACGAGGCAGAGTCTCGACGTGCAGCCGCCGCCCAAACCGCTCGAGCAGCCAGGCCTGCGCGCCCGGCTCTGGCGCCTCAGGATGAAAACCGGAAAAGCGGCCCAGAGATCGGCCCATGAAGCCTGGCGCCTCATAGAGTTTGAGGCTGGTGATAACCTTCCACGCCAGTTGGTCACTACGAAACACATTGGCCAGCGTCTCCTGCTGCACCGGCGCCGAGAGAATCGAGGCCGTGACCATTGGCTCCGAGGCCTCCAGGCTAAGCGCAGAAGCCGGTGAGGTGCGCAGCGCAACCTTGGCCGTGGCCTCATATTGATTTGGGGCGACGATGCAATAAAGCAGACATGCCAGCAGCAATCCCCCGACAACTGAACAAACCAGCCGCCGGCGGCGAATCAGAACCTCCAAAAGCTCGCGCAAGCTCCGTATGGAGTTGCGCTCGGCGTTGGTGGGAGCGTCAACGTAAAGGGGTGACTCGAAAGGAATGGTGTCTGTATCCTGCAACGGCAAGGAACCCCCGTTCCATAGTCCCCCAGCAGGGCTCTCCCCAGATTCAGAACGAGCAAAGGCGAAGGAGGAAATCTTCGTCAGTTTGCTTCATAGGAATCATTCCGTCAATAGCGGGCCTTACCCAGGAAAGGCGAAAGCCGCGTAAACTATCAACTTCGCAGGAGTTCAGCCCAATCCCCCGCCGCTGCGGTACCACTCGACCGTGCGGCGCAGGCCTTCGCTAAAATCCACAATCGGCGTGTAGCCCAACAGTTCCCCCGCGAGGCGGATGTCGGCCAGGGAGTCGCGGATGTCGCCCGCGCGTGCGGGAACATAGGCGGCCTGGCCTTTGAATCCCGTCAGCTCCTGGAGAATCTTGAAGGTCTCGTTGAGGGTGATTCGGTTTCCTGTGGCCGTATTCATCATGCGGCCCGAGGCCTTTTCCGCCGGAGCGGCTGCGGCCAGCAAGTTGGCGTGAACGACATTATCGATGTAGGTAAAATCGCGGCTCTGTTCGCCGTCGCCGTAGATGGTAGGCTGCGGCGAGTCAGGAGTTTGATCCGCGGCCAGCATGCGGCGACAAAAAATAGCCAGCACGCCGGAGTATTGGGATGTCGGATCCTGGTACGGGCCAAAAACGTTAAAGTAGCGCAGCGTCACCGTCTCCAACCCGTAGACGCGGGTGAAAGCGCGCAGGTAATGTTCGCCGGCCAACTTGGCTACGGCGTAGGGCGAGATGGGATTGGGCAGCATCTCTTCCTGCTTGGGCAACGTCGGCGTGTCCCCATAAACAGAGGACGAACCGGCGTAAATCACTCTGCGCACCCCGGCCGCGCGGGCCGCGACCAGCAGATTGAGCGTGGCGTCAACGCAGGCTATGTTGGTGGCAATTGGATCGGCTACCGAACGCGGCACCGAAGCCAACGCCGCTTCATGAAAGATGATCTCAACCCCAGCGCAGGCCTTTTCGCAGGTCGCCCGATCGGCGAGGTCGCCTTCAATGAACTCCATCGCCTCCAGGCCAACCAGATTCGAGCGCTTGCCCGTGGCAAAGTTGTCGATGCCCCGTACGCTCTCGCCCCGCGCCAGCAGAGCCGCAGAGATTGAGCGGCCAATGAAGCCCGCCGAGCCTGTCACAAGATACTTTGCCAAAGTCTTTCTCCACTTCCTATTATGCGCAACCCGCAAGTGGGTTACAGCAATGAGTAGGATACTAAGGTCGGCCTTGCCTGCCAAAATGGCACACACTCATTTCTATCGCGGCCACACAGAGACCGCCAACGCCGACAGAAAAACAAGCTGAATTCCCAGTCTCGAGGCCAAACCGGGAACAGGCCGTCCGCCGATCATGAGCCCCTCTCGCGCTGCCTTCACATTTGCCGGGAAGATCGCAACCAACATCCCCGCCGCCAGCGCCGCGACTGCCGGCGCCGCACGCGGAACCTGCAGACCCAGAGCGACAAGTAACTCTGCGATTCCGGTGAGCGTGACCCACATTTCCGCAGCACCAAAGGCTCGCGGAACCATGCGTATCAAATCGGGACGGCGCTTGCCCCAATGTGCCGAAGCCGTCAGAAGGAACATCACGCCAAGCGCCGCCCGCAGGGCATGCTGCCAGTCTGCGAAAAACGCCACTCCAAAGCCCGCCAACCAAAACGCTGCAAACGAAATCGCTAGCACAATCAAGGGGATCATGGCAGCTACTCCTCCCTCTAACTTAGCTCACGCTGCCGCGTGCCCTACAATAATGGACATGGCAAAAGCGATCGAAAACCGTCTTGCCGCACTCAAGCAAAAGATGGACTCCCGGGAAGCCCTCATCGGCATCGTCGGGATGGGATATGTTGGGCTGCCGCTGGCGCTGCTCTTCAGCGGCGAGCGATTCACAGTAACAGGCTTCGACATCGAACCAGTCAAAGTCGAGACGCTCAATTCTGGCGGCTCCTATATTGTTCGCATCCTTCCCGGCGAGATCCAGGAGGCGCAAAAGGCGGGCTTCCGCGCCACATCGGATTACTCTGAGGTTGCCCGGATGGACGCGGTGATCATCTGCGTGCCCACGCCTCTCAACGAGCACCACGAGCCCGACTTAAGCTACGTAACCGGGACGGTCGAGTCCATCGCTCCCTGGCTCCACGAGGGTCAGTTGATTGTGCTCGAAAGTACGACCTATCCCGGCACGACGGAAGAAGTTGTTGTCCCGCTACTTGAAGCCGGCAATCCGCTCGGTCTCAAAGCTTCGCGCACCCTCGACGAACTCGGCGTGCACGTGGCCTTTTCTCCTGAACGCGAAGATCCCGGCAACGATACAGTCGCGCGGCACGATATACCCAAAGTCGTCGGCGGCTGCGGTCCGGTGGCTACCGAGCTGGCTTCGGCCATGTATGGCGCGATCTTTCGCAGCGTCGTGCCAGTCAGCAGCCCTTCGGTCGCGGAGATGACCAAGCTGCTCGAAAATATCTACCGCTGCGTCAACATCGCGCTCGTGAACGAGCTCAAGCAACTAACAATGCGTATGGGCATCGACATCCACGAAGTGATCGACGCGGCCAGGACCAAACCTTTCGGCTTTCAGGCTTTTTATCCCGGCCCTGGGTTGGGCGGCCACTGCATTCCCATCGATCCGTTTTATCTCTCGTGGAAGGCCAAGCAGTTCGACTTCCGCACACGGTTTATCGAACTGGCCGGCGCAGTCAACACCGACATGCCCTACTTCGTGATCGATCAGATCGGCTGCGCGCTCAACGAGCAGCGCAAATCAATCAAGGGATCGAAGGTGCTGGTGCTTGGCGTGGCCTACAAGCGCGACATCGACGATCTGCGCGAGTCTCCCTCGCTGACCATCATTGAATTGCTGCGCGAAAAAGGCGCGGAAGTGGCCTACAACGACCCCTACTTTGCCAGAGTTGGCCGTGGCCGCCACTACGACTTGAACATGACAAACACCCCACTCGACGACCTGGGCCGATACGACGTTGTCGTGATCGTCACCGATCATTCGACTTACGATTACAAGGCCATCGTCGAGCAGTCGCAGTTAGTCGTAGATACCCGCAACGCCACCAAAGGAATCAAGTCTCAGAAGATCGTGCACTGCTAGAGCTTGCAAAAGTCGTATAGGGAATGTCATTCTGGCGGAAGTGGGTCACAATTCTTCGGCCAGCGCAGTCGGGATCCCCACGGCACAGGGCAATTGCATGAATGCATTTTGCATATAATTACTCGCATTCTGCTAACCTGAATTTATCTCGCCTGTTTCCCGCACCTAAGCAGAGACCGATTTCAGCGACTCTTTTGTGAACATTAGTACGTGAATAGAAACCTTCCGCACAAAGCCATGGGGTTCCGCTTTACTTTCCGCCCTCCCCCCCCACCCCCCCTATTTCCTGTGAAACTGTGGAACTGTGATGGAATTTGCCCTCATTCATGCGATTGCCCTGCCCCACGGCATCCCTCTCCGGCTGATCAATTTCTATGTGGAGTGAAAGCTATGCCAGTCGTCATGCATGGTCTTTGCCCGCTGCTTCAGGTCTACGATATGCCTACTTCGGTCCGCTTCTATCGCGACGTTTTGGGCTTTGAAGTATTCAACTCTTCCGCGCCCCGCTCCCCGGATGACTGCGATTGGGTATGGCTCAAGCAGGGCGAGACAGAACTGATGCTGAACTCCGCTTACGAGCACGACAGCCGCCCTCAATCTCGCGATCCCGCGCGAGCGGCGGCCCACGCTGATGTTGGACTTTTTATTGGCTGCCCTACCGTAGATGAAGCCTATCGGTACCTGCTCGACAAGGGCCTAGACGTAAAGCCGCCAAAGCTGCAGCCCTACGGCATGAAGCCAGCTTTATTTGAAGGATCCCGATGGCTTTGCTATCTGTTTCCAGTGGAAGGCTTGAGTTTGTCGGGAGGAATCATATTCTCGGCATCCTGCTACCCTGAAGCCCGGTCGGCAGTTCAGGCCGGGGGCGTCCACCACCCACCCGCGCAAGTCGACAGGAGGTACCCATGAGCAAAAACCTGACTCAGATAACGATGTGCTGTTGGATCCTTGCCCTGGCACCATTTGCATCGGCGCAGTCCACGCGAAAGCCTGGTCTTTGGGAGATGACCACCAACATGACGTGGCAACAGTCGCCAATGCCGACAGGTATGACGATGCCCGCCGGCGCCGGCTCGACCTTCGGAGGCGGTCCGCACACCACCCAGGTGTGCCTCACTCAGGCCATGATCAACAAATACGGCGCTCCGATGCCGCAAAGCCGCAAGGGCGAATGCGAGATCTCGAACGTTGTGTTGAAGCCGGACGGCATGACAGCAGATTGGGTCTGTAGCGGCTCAATGTCCGGGAAAGGAACCCTGAAGTCCTCATGCATCAACATAAGCCAACTGGAGACCGCCAGAAACACATAAGGTGGAATCGGTAAATGAACCCTCACCCTTCCACCGTCCGCTTCAACTGACCGCACGCAGCGTAGATGTCTCGGCCACGCGGCTTGCGCAGGTAGGCCGGAATCCCGCCGTCAATCAGTGTATTGCGAAAGGCCTCCACAGCCTCAGGCAACGGCGTTGCGTAAGCCATCCCCGGACCGGGATTCCAGGCTATCAAATTCACCTTGGCGGACAGGCCCGTCCGGCGGACAAGGCGAGCGACTTCAGCAGCATGTTCCAGCCGATCGGTCACCCCGCCCAGCAAAACATATTCAAAAGTGATTCGCTCGCGTGGGCGGAGTTGAATACGGCGCACAGCCTCCAGCACCGTCTTGATCGGCCATTTTCGGTTGACCGGCATGATCTCGCTGCGGATCAAATCATTGGGCGCGTTCAGGCTGATGGCTAGCTTTGGCCGCATCTCTGCCGGCTCCTGCGCAAAGCGCTCGATTCCCGGAACGATGCCGGAGGTGGAGACGGTCATGCGCCTCGGGCTGAGGCCAACTTCGTGTGCCAGCAGCCGCACCGCGTCCATGAAGTTATCGTAATTGAGGAACGGCTCGCCCATGCCCATGAAGACAAGGTTCAACCGGTCACGGCCCACCTCGACGCCGTGACGGCGAAAGACCGCCAGCACCTGCCCGACAATCTCACCGGCGCTTAAGTTGCGTTGCAGTCCTAGCTTCGCCGTCAGGCAAAACTGGCAGTTGACCGCGCAGCCCACCTGACTCGAGACGCAAATTGTCGCACGCTGCCAGCCGCCCGGAGCTTCGCCCGACCTTTCAGCATCGCTACCGTCACCGCGCTCGCCGCCATCTCCCTCCGGCATCCAGACGGTCTCGACGGTCAGGTTGTCGTCACCCTGGCCTTGAATCAGGTAGCGCTCAGTGCCGTCCGTAGACTGGAAAACCTGGGCGACCTCTGGCAGGCCCACTCGCCATCCTTCCGCATCGAGTTTCAGGCGGAGCGATTTAGTTAAAGTAGTAATTTCATTGATTTCTTTAACCTTATGACAATAAATAGCTTCCGATAATTGATTTCCACGCCAAGCCGGCTCGCCAAAGTCCACCATGAGAGATCTAAAAGCTTCGGAATTCAATCCGAAAAGCAGCTTTCCCCCACCCGCTGCCTCCCCCTTTTTGCGCGTGAGAGCGTCATCGGTCAACTGAACGAGTTGCTTTGAGTTCTCCGTCATGGCTGGGCTCAGAATAGAGCATTTCGACCCACGCTGCAGCCGTCGCCGCGCAGCTGCGGGCGATGCAGGCCCGCAGCTGTGCTCATTCCCCGAAGCCAAATCGTGCCGATCCGCCCCCCTTTGTCCTACAATCGATTTCAATGGAGGGCGATGAACACTGAGCGCAATCTTCGCCGCACCGTGCTGCCGAGCGGTTTGATCGTTCTCACCGAGCGGATGGAATCCATGCGTTCTGTGGCCATGGGAGTGTGGACCAAATCAGGCTCACGCTGCGAGCCGGCGGAGACCAACGGCATCTCCCACTTTGTTGAGCACATGCTCTTCAAGGGCACTCGTTCCCGCTCCGCGCAAAACATCGCCCGCGAGATGGACTCGATCGGGGGCAACCTCGACGCCTTCACCGGCAAGGAAACAATCTGTTTCAACGTCAAGTCGCTCGCCGAGCACGTGCCCATCGCTCTCGACGTCTTGGCCGACCTGGTGCTGAATCCGATCTTCCACCCGCCAGATATCGAGCGTGAACGCGGTGTGATTCTCGAGGAGATCAAGATCGACGAGGACAATCCCGATGTCCTGGTCCAGGAACTCTTCACCCAGGCATTCTGGAAGGATCATCCGCTCGGTTGGCCAATTCTCGGCACCACGAAGACCGTGGCGCGACTCGATCAGCAGAGCCTTGTGGCCTATCATGGCGACCGCTTCCAGGGCGGGAATATGATCTTCTCCGCGGCCGGCAATCTGGACCATGATCAATTTACCGAAACGGTGGCGAAGAAGTTCTCCGCGCTGGCTGGCGGCGCCACACTTAACGAGTTGCCGGCACCCGAGGCCGCCGCTCGCATTGTGCTGCGCAATAAAAAGGCGTTGGAACAAGTGCAGGTCTGCTTGGGTGTTCCCGCTCCACCTGTCACTGATGAGAACCGCTATGCAACGCTGATTCTCAATACGGTGCTAGGAGGCGGCATGAGCTCGCGTCTCTTCCAAACCATCCGTGAGGAACGAGGTATGGTCTATTCGATCTACTCTGACCTGAGCCCCTACCGTGATACGGGAACCCTGCTGGTCTATGCGGGAACCGCCACGGGCAAGGCCCTGGATGTGGTGGACCTGATCCTCGCGGAGTTTCGCAAGCTCAAAGAATCTCCGCTTCCCGACGAAGAATTGAACCGCGCCAAGGACCAGCTCAAAGGCAACATCTTGATGGGCTTGGAGAGCTCAAACGCGCGCATGGCAAACCTGGCCCGCCAGGAGATGTACTTCCAAGAGTTCATGACAGTCGATGAGATTATCGCCCGTATCAGCGCGGTCAGCTCCGCCGATGTGCAATCCATGGCGCAGCGCCTATTCGACTCCGACCGCATCGCCGTGACCCTGCTCGGCCGTCTCGACGGAATCAAGCTAAGGCGGGCAAGGCTGGTGTGTTGAAGAACAGTGGATGGCTGACCGCTAAGGCTCGTTGCCGGCAACTGAGAACTATCTGCTGTTTGCTGCAAGCTGTCGGCAATTTCGAGCGTCCTATTTCCCTTCCGCGTCCATTCGTTGTAGGATTTTCTCGAATGGGCTGGGGTTTTCTCCCCGCTCCAAGAGGCAATGAGACCCCATGAATCGCACGAAAATGAACCGCCGCGTCAATCGCTCAGTCCAGCCCAACGGCTTCACGCTGATGGAGTTGCTGATCGTCATCTCCATCATCCTGATCCTGATGCTCATGGCCATACCCACCATGGGCAATATGAAGAAGCAGGGCAACGAAACCTCCGCCATTCAGTCGATGCGCGCTATCTCAATGGCCGAAGTTCAATATGAATCAACATACCCAGCCAACGGCTTCGCCTGCACCCTCTCGGCTTTGGGCGGCGATCCGAGTTCTGGGGCTCCAACACCGGCCGCCGCCCAGATGCTGCAGGGCGATCTCGCTTCCGGTTATAAGTCCGGTTACATCTTCACCATCGGCAACTGCACCAAGGTGTCGATCAATGGCACGGACCGCATCACCGGCTACACCGTCACGGCGGTTCCTCAGACCGTGGGCAAAAGCGGGAACCGCGGCTTCTGTAGCGACCAATACGGTGGCGCTCCCAAGTATGATCCGGCTGGGGGCACCAACTGCACGCAGCAGCTGCAATGACGGCTGACGCATTTTTCAGGCGCGGTGGCTCGGTCTTCGCCGCCGCGCTGTTGACAACCTGCCTCTTCGCTCAACAACGTGCTCCGTCCGTTCAGGCTCCTTCCGCGCATGAAGTCGCCCAGCGCGTCGACCGACGGTACAACGAGTTGCATTCGCTCAAAGCGAGCTTCTCCGAAAGCTATGAGGGCCTGGGGCTGCGGCGGACCGAGAGTGGCGTGCTGCTGCTGTTGAAGCCCGGCCGCATGAGGTGGGACTACAGTTCGCCTGCAGGCAAGATTTTCCTGCTCGACGGAAAGTACGCCTGGTTCTATGCGCGTGGCGACTCTCAGGTACAGCGCATACCCGCCAAGCAACTGGATGACCTCCGTTCACCGCTGCGCTTTCTGCTCGGCCACACGGAACTCGAAAAAGAATTGAACAACCTGAGACTCGCGCCTGCCGATGGTGGCCGCTTCTCGCTCTCAGGCCAGCCAAAAGGCCAGGAGAAGCGAGTCAGCCGTCTCTCGCTCACCGTGACTGCCGACGGAGCGATTACCGGAATTGAAATCGAAGAAGCGGACGGCGCTCTCACGCGCTTCACGTTCAGCGGAGAACAGCTCAATGCCCCCATCCCCGCCGAAACCTTTCACTTTGCGCCACCCGCGGGTGTGCCTGTCGTCGACGCGCTGCCGCC
>Ga0187890_10000522_pt1 | contig 27120 bp, 24 predicted proteins | sample June2016WEW_21_1_FD_133005 | JGI IMG/M metagenome (GOLD analysis project Ga0187890, IMG submission 133005) | Peatland microbial communities from SPRUCE experiment site at the Marcell Experimental Forest, Minnesota, USA - June2016WEW_21_10 | ecosystem: Environmental > Terrestrial > Soil >... | reverse complement strand
GGAGTTACCCATGTCATCATCGGAAGGAAGGCCGACCGCCTTTCCATGCGCGCGGAGCAGCCGGTAACGGCAGTTGGCGAGAAGCCAATCCAGATTGGGAGTGCAGGCGTTTGCCACCGCGTTCCCCAGCGGGTCCTCGCGGTAGCCGATGCCGTCCATGATCGCCACAGTAACCGGGCGCGGACTTCGGTGGGTAAGCAAACTTACCATGCCCTTCATACCTGTTCTCCCAATTCCGTCACCTCGTATGATAGACTTATAAACAACCCTGCACGATATACGCCGCGTAGCGCTAAGGCCGACCGCCGCTATTCTCGACGCTCTCCATTCCTGACCTGTCTATGATCACTGTCCATGACCAGAGACGGGGCGTGCGCGGGAGGCTTTGTCAGTATTGCGCTTAACCCGGGCGAGGTTCAGGGCTGCCGCACTCTTACACCCCGGGGTTTCTCACCAAGGGTTACGGTTAAGGTTCCAGATGCGCCATCCCAGCGGACAATCCCCACTTGAATTTTATCGCCCGGACGCAGTTTTCGAATTTCCCGGATCGCGGTGTCCGCGTCCGGCACCTGCACTTCGTTGACACTTACGATAACATCTCCACCTACTGCCACAATGTTGTTCCCAATCTGCGCTTTGCGACTTCCTCCCCTTATTCCCGCTTTATCGGCAGGCCCGCCCGGGGTAGTTTCGATCACCATTGCGCCCGCCTTGACAGGGAGTCTCAGCGCCTCGGCGATATCCGGAAACAGGTTCATCAGAGTTGCGCCCAAGAATGGATAACTGTAATACCCCTTCTCGATTAAATCATTCACTATCCTTTTGGCCGTATTGACCGGAATGGCGAAGCCGATCCCTACGCTTGCCCCGGTCGGGCTGAAAATAGCCGTGGTGATGCCGATCAGTTTGCCGGAGGAATCGATCAACGGTCCTCCGGAGTTGCCCGGATTGATGGAGGCGTCTGTCTGGATGATGTCCTCGACCAGGGTGCCGTTTTCCGCCCTCATAGTCCGCCCAACGGAACTGACCACCCCCGTCGTAAGGGTCTGGCCCAACCCAAAGGGATTTCCGATGGCTATGGCTTTCTGACCGACTTTAAGGCCGGTCGAATCGCCCATCGGGATTACGGTCAGACTTTCTACGGGAGCCACTATCTTGAGAACCGCCAGATCGGTGTCCGGATCGGAGCCCATAAGCCCGGCCGTGTACTTTTTGCCGTCGGCAAGAGTGACTTCCAGCTTTCCATCCCCGATCACATGATTGTTTGTCAGGATAAAGCCGCGGGAATCGATAATCGAGCCTGACCCTGTTCCCTTGCGGGGAATCACGTTCAAAAAGAAATCGTGCTCCATAACCGTGCTGGTTATGTTCACTACTCCCGGCGCAAGGCGCTCGTAGAGGTCGATATTGTTTTTTTCTTCCTCGGTCAGAGCGACCGCCAGGGACGTATAAGCAAGGAAGAACACCAGAAACGCCGGGCTGAGTATTCTTGTGGAACGCATGCTCTCTCCATCGTCACCGTGGATTAGTAAATAAAATAGATTACTCCATATCGTAGCGCCTGCTCTGGTTTCTGTATATCCGTCTGAGAAACCAGGCCGCCAGCAGTATAGCAAGAACCCAGCCGGCGACCTTGCGCCAGGGATGCATAAGCGCCGGGGCTGCGGCTTTGATGCGCTTTACGGGCAGGGCGAATCCGATACGGATACTCGAGCCGGTGGGACTGAGAATCGCTGTGCAAAGCCCCACCAGTTCCCCATTCAAGTTTATGAGCGCCCCTCCTGAATTGCCGGGATTTATGGGAGCATCTGTCTGAATCAGATTCCTGAGGACTGTCCCCTGATCCCTGATGGTCCGGCTGGTCATGCTGACAATTCCCGAGGTAAGGGTCTGCCCCAAACCGAAAGGATTCCCCACGGCGAGGACCCTTTGGCCGACTCTAAGGGCGTCCGAATCTCCGAGAGCGATTGCTTTAAGGGGCTTGTCCCCAGCGTCCACTTTTATCACTGCCAGGTCATCGATCGGGCCGGAAGCGGTAATTCTGGCTTCGAGTCGTCTGCCGTCGGAGAGCACGACCCGGATATCCTGTGCTCCGGAGACAACGTGGCTGTTCGTAATGATCAGTCCGTCCTCCCTGAGCACGACTCCCGATCCGGAACCCGTTATGGACGGAGTCGCACAGAAGAAAAACTCGGCCTCGCACACCTGGGTCGTGATGTTCACAACGGATGGCGCGACCCTTCTGTAGGCCTCAATAGTGGTGATTTCCTCTGCGGTAAGGGCCGAGACGCTCGAATATACCGATGAGATAAAAACAAGCACAATTGAGATCGCTATCCAGGGACCTTTTGCGCCAAATGATAAATTCAAGTCATTTCATCCCGGTTTATACACAGCGACATAAATAATTGCTTAAATCTCTTTTATCCGACGCCCGGCACAGCCTGCTCAAAGATAAGGGTGAACTTAAATGCCGCAACGCGGCGGGCAGGCGTTTCGTTTCCCCCGGCCATAACCTCCCTGAATAATGAGCCAATTTGAAAATGTGGATTTAGCCAACAAAAATGTTTTAAAAAAATATTGACACGCGGACCCGAGGGTGTATTATGCCAACAAATATGTTGCCAACAATATTGTTGAAAGGACGGCGATGGACAAAAAACTGAAGCTCGGCCATGGGAATTGGGTCGTGGGGGACCAATTCTGGGACAGGGAACGGGAAATCGAAAGATTCACCGAATTGATCGAAGAAGGCGCCCACATCCTTCTGGTTGCTCCCCGCCGCATCGGGAAAACGAGCCTGATGCGAGAAGCAGCGCGAAGAATCAATGGCAGATATATATGCCTGCAAGTCGATCTGCAGAAATCACAGTCCCCTGCCGACGCATTGGTGGAGCTGAGTGTAACCACGCGTCCTTACAAGAAAATATGGGAAAGGACGTTCGACATTTTTCGTAATGTTGTGTGCCAGGTCATGGGAACTATCGAATCATTGAAAATCGACGATCTTACGCTCACCCTCCGCAACGGCCTGACTTCAGGAGATTGGAGCGCCAAAGGCGATAGGCTGCTGAGTATCCTTGCAGATTCCGACAAGCCGGTCGTCATATTCTTTGATGAAATCGCCATCCTGGTCAACCGGATGCTCAAGGGAAGCGACTATAAGATCACCCCGGAGCGGATCAGGGAGGTGGATGGTTTTATGTCCTGGCTAAGAGAAAACAGCATCCGGCACAAAGGAAAACTCCGGATAGTCCTTACGGGTTCTATCGGCATAGGACCCGTTTTACACCAGGCGGGGTTGAGCGCCACACTCAACACATTTTCTCCTTTCGATCTTCCGCCATGGGATTCCGAGACAGCAACCGGGTGCCTGCGGGCGCTTGCAAACCAATACGGCATGAGGTTCCAGGAAGGGGCCGATGAAAGGATTGTGGAACTGCTCGGGTCTTGCATCCCTCATCATGTTGAAACGTTTTTCAATGCTGTCTACATGAATTGCAAGCTCAGCAGAAGCGAGGTAGTAACAAGAGATTTAGTGCAGGAGGTTTATCACACACGAATGCTGGGAGCATCTGGCCACGCCGAATTAAGCCACCTTGAGGAACGGCTGAAAATGGTGCTCGGCCCCGAAGCTTATCCCCTGGCCCTGGAACTACTCACGGAGGCGGCCGTGGTTGGTAGGCTCACCATTGACGCGGCTGTTTATCTGAGCGAACAATACACATTTGAAAACCTGACTTCAAAAGATGATCTTAAGCAAATTTTTGGGATCTTCGAGCATGACGGTTACTTACAGAAAGTGGGGACCGAATTCATATTCGTTTCACATTTGCTGCGTGATTGGTGGAAAGCCCGTTTCGAACTCTACTATAAGCCCGTTTCACAGCGGAGGGACCAAAGATGACCCGGCGTATAATGAAATACAATCCTGCTTTTCTCACCAGCGATGAGTTAATCGGTTACTTTGTAGTCCGTCATGCCGAGCTGGAACTTACGCTTGAAACCATACGTCACAATACAGGCGGCTCCAATCAGCATATTCTCATTATCGGCCCAAGAGGTGTCGGCAAGACGATGCTGGTGCTCCGCGCCGTCGCGGAAGTCAGGCGCGATGCCGAGCTTAAAGAACGGTGGTTCCCCATCATCTTCGGCGAAGACAGCTACGAGGTCTGTTCTCCCGGAGAATTCTGGCTTGAAGCGCTGTTCCATTTGGGAGAACAGACTGAATCGGAGAAGCGGCGGCGAATCTATAGGGAATTGAAGCTTGAACAAGATGAGATAAGGTTGAGGGAGCGTACTTTGGCGCAATTGATGGATTTTGCGGATGAACAAAATAAGCGCATACTTCTGGTGGTAGAAAATCTCAATATGATTCTCGGAGAACAAATAGACAGCAACGACGCTTGGGTACTGCGCCACACTCTTCAGAACGAACCCCGCCTGATGCTGCTCGGCACGGCGACTAGCCGATTCAATGAGATACAGAATTATGGAAAGGCCATGTTTGAGGTGTTCAAAATCCACGATCTCGAGCCGTTGAATACCGATGACTGCCGGACCATGTGGCGGAAGATCGCCGAGGTGGAACTCTCGGAAGATCGCGTCAAGCCGATCAAAATCCTCACAGGCGGCAACCCTCGGCTCCTGTCGATCATTGCAAAATTTGCTGCAAGAATCTCGCTGCGTGAGCTGATGTCGGACCTGACGGAACTGGTCGACGAGCATACGGAGTACTTCAAAAGCCACCTCGAAAGACTTCCCTCCCTGGAGCGGAAGGTCTTCGTCGCCCTCGTAGACTTATGGGACCCGCTGACCGCCAAAGAGGTTGGAAAGGCTGCCCGCGTCGGTGTGAATAAGACAAGCTCTCTTCTAAACCGCCTGATCTCTCGTGGCGCAGTTGTCGTTTTCGAAACACGAGGGCGGAAAAAATTTTACCAGGTCGCCGAACGTATGTACAACATCTACCACCTGATGCGGCGGCGGGGCGACCCTTCGAATCGTCTTCGGGCCGTAGTGAACTTCATGATCCTTTTCTACGGTGAGCACCTGGACAGCGCAGTCGCCTCTGTGGCGGATGAAGCCTGCAAGCTCGACGGCGAGCAGAGGAAGGACCACTATCAATTTTATGAAACAATTCTTCAAAAAATCTCATCGAGAGAATTACAGGAGCGGATACTCAGGGCGACCCCCGAACAATTCTTCGAGAATCCGGACATTCCGTCAACCATAAAGGAGTCTCTCAACCGCATCAGATTAGCGCCCGCAACACCCGCACTATCAGATAAGGATGCTAAGGTTAACGCGCCAGCGAAACCGCTAGATGCAGCTTCGTGGATTGCGCGCGGCGACGAATTGCAACAAAGTGAGGACCATCTCCAGGAATCGGAGAAATCATACGGGGAAGCGATCAAACTCGATGAGCGAAATGCTGAACCTTGGCTACGCCTTGCCGAACTGCTCCATGAAAAAACTAGCCGGTTCAGTGAAGCCGAGGCCGCTTATCGGAAAGCCATCGAACTTGACCCTAGTTACGATTGGGCTTGGGTCCAACTTGGGCGGCTCCTGCAGAAGTTGGAGCGGTTCCAGGAAGCCGAGGCCGCTTACCGTAGAGCCGTCGAACTAAATCCCGGTTACTATTGGGCGTGGTTCCAGCTTGGGCAGCTACTGCATGAGAAGTTGCATCAGTTCGCAGAAGCCGAGGCCGCATACCGGAAAGCCATCGAGCTAGACCCCAGTTACGATTGGGCGTGGGCTCGGCTGGGGCAGCTACTGCATGAGAAGTTGGAGCGCTACGAGGAAGCTGAGGTAGCTTACCTCAAGGCTGTTGAGCTGGATCCTGGTTTTGGACGGGCCTGGACTTATCTTGGGTGGCTCCTGCACGAGAAGTTGGAGCGGTTCGACGAGGCCGAGGCCGCTTACCGGAAAGCCATCGAACTAAACCCCGATCACGATTGGGCTTGGGCTCAGCTTGGGCAGCTCCTGCATGATAAGTTGGAGCGGTTCGAGGAAGCCGAGGCTGCTTACCGGAAAGCTATCGAACTAAACCCCGCCTACCATTGGGCGTGGGCTCAGCTTGGGCGGCTCCTGCATGAGAAGTTGGAGCGGTTCGACGAAGCCGAGGCCGTTTACCGGAAAGCCATCGAACTAAACCCCGCTCACGATTGGGCGTGGGCTCAGCTTGGGCGACTCCTGCATGAGAAGTTGGAGCGATTCGATGAAGCCGAGACCGCTTACCGAAAAGCCATCGAACTGAACCCCGGTCACGATTGGGCGTGGGCTCAACTTGGGCAACTCCTGCATGAGAAGTTGGAGCGGTTCGAGGAAGCCGAGGCTGCTTACCGGAAAGCCATCGAACTAAACCCCAATTACAATTGGGCGTGGGTACAGCTTGGGCGATTCCTTCAGGAGTTGGAGCGGTTTGAGGAAGCCGAGGCCACTTACCGAAAAGCCATCGGACTAGACCCCAGCTACGGTTGGGCGTGGGCCCAGCTTGGGGGGCTCATGGAGAGGTTGGCGCGGTTTGAGGAAGCCGAGGCCTTTTACCGGAAAGCCACCGAACTGAGACCCGATTACGCTCCGGCGTGGGCTCTACTTGGGTGGCTACTGCATACAAGGTTGGAACGCTACGACGAAGCCGAAGCCTTTTACCGGAAAGCCATCGAACTAAACCCCGGTTACCATTGGGCGTGGGGTCAACTTGGGCAGATCCTGCATGAGAAGTTGGAGCGATTCGAGGAAGCCGAGGCTGCCTATCGGAAAGCCATCGAACTAAACCCCAGTTACCATTGGGCGTGGGGCCAGCTTGGGTGGCTCCTGGACAAGTTGGGGCGGTTCCAGGAAGCCGAAGCTGCCTACCGGAAAGCCCTTGAACTAGACCCCGGTTACTATCGGGCTTGGATCCAGCTTGGGTGGCTCCTGCACGTGGAGTTGGAGCGCTACGAGGAGGCCGAGGCCGTTTACCGGAAAGCCATCGAACTAGACCCCGACGACGCGTGGGCCTGGGTCCAGCTTGGGGGGCTCATGGAAAAGTTGGAGCGATTCGAGGAAGCCGAGGCCGTTTACCGGAGAGCCATCGAACTTGACCCCAATTACGATTGGGCGCGGGTAAAGCTTGGGGGGCTCCTGCATGAGAAGCTGGAGCGCTACGACGAAGCCGAGGCCGCTTACCGGAAAGCCATCGAACTTGACCCCAATTCCGATTGGGCGTGGGTACGGCTTGGGGGGCTCCTGCATGAGAAGCTGGAGCGCTACGAGGAAGCCCAGGCCGCTTATCGGAAAGCCATCGAACTAAACCCCGCCTACCATTGGGCTTGGATCCAGCTTGGGGGGCTCCTGCATGAGAAGCTTGAGCGCTACGAGGAAGCCGAAGCCGTTTACCGGAAAGCCATCGAACTATACCCCGACGACGCGCGGGCCTGTGTCCAACTTGGGGGGCTCATGGAAAAGTTGGAGCGATTCGAGGAAGCCGAGGCCGCTTTCCGGAAAGCCATCGAACTAAACCCCAATGACGATTGGCCGTGGATACAGCTTGGGGGGCTCCTGCAAAAGTTGGAGCGATTCGATGAAGCCGAGGCCGCTTTCCAGAAAGCCATCGAACTAAACCCCAATTACAATTGGGCGTGGGTACAGCTTGGGGGGCTCCTGGAGAAGCTGGAGCGGTTCCAGGAAGCCGAGGCCGCCTACCGGAAAGCCATCGAACTAGACCCCAATTACAATTGGGCGTGGGTCCAACTTGGGCGGCTCCTACAGAGGTTGGAGCGATTCGAGGAAGCCGAGGCCGCTTTCCAGAAAGCCATCGAACTAGACCCCAGTTACGATTGGGCGTGGGCTCAACTTGGACGGCTCATGGATCATCTGGAGGCTATCGGTCAATGGAAAGATGCGATTGACACTGCATCGCGGTTCCTCACGCATGCGAACCGCCCGGAAAGATTTGTGGGTCAACTGACTGATTTCTTTATAAATGTGGCCGCATCCGGCTATGCGGAGGAGGTTCTCGCATCACTCGGAAAAAACTCCGGTGCTTCTATTCTGGAACCGCTCGTTGCAGGATTGCAAATCTTCCTGGGACAAGAACCTGTTATTGCGCAGGAAATTCTCGAGGTTGGGCGTGATGTCGCGAAACGAATAGAACTGCGAAAACAGAAAATATCGCCGGTTTCTGCGGAGGTGGAAACATAGTGAGTGTAAGGTCTTGGGGGATTCCGTGCGTCATCGCGAACAACGGAGCGGCCAGGGTGGGAACATAAGACTTTGCTCGCATGACTTCCCCCTTTTCTAAAGGGGGGCACGGGGGGATTTTTAAGATGCTCCCGATCAACAAAAATCTAAAAGGTCACGTTGCCGTTGAGGCATTATTACTAATAGTGCCGGGCATTATTGCTCTGATGTTCGCTGGAACATTTGTGTACCTGTTGATTGCAAACCAGGGAGATCCAAATTATTCAACCCCGAAGGAACTTACTGCTGCCATGACAACGATTATAGGATATTATTTTGGAATTGGTGCATCCCATGCCATAAGGGCAAAACAGTCACGCCAAAAGGCGAGAAGAAAAGCCGAGGCAACGTGATTAAATCGGAGATTCGATGGCGGGGGTTTTTGAAGTTTACGTAAAAAGTCACTTTTCAGCGGCTCACAGCCTGAGGGGATATCCCGGCGACTGCGCGAGGGTCCACGGGCACAACTGGACGGTCGAAGTATTCGTCAGATGCACCGAACTGGACGAGTTGGGAATAGGCATTGATTTTCGCGACATCAAGGCGGCTGTAAAAGACGTGCTGGTTGGGCTCGACCATTGCGATTTAAACGGTCTGCCCCTGTTCACGGAGCAAAATCCGACCTCTGAAAACATTGCCGGATTTCTTTACAAAGAACTGTCCCGCAAGCTCAACACCCCGAAAATTCACATTTCCAGGGTCAAGGTGAGCGAGACCCCCGGAGCCGGAGCCTTTTACTGGGAAGAATAAATGGCCCTCGAGGTAAGCGAAATCTTCCACAGCATCCAGGGAGAGTCCTCCTGGTCCGGACAACCGTGCGTTTTTATAAGGCTCACGGGATGCAATTTAAGGTGCGCTTACTGTGATACGAGCTATGCGTATGAACAGGGCCGGTTTATAGAAATTCCGGAAATTGTGGAGCGGGTTCGGCGGCTGCGGTGCGATCTGGTGGAAGTCACCGGAGGCGAACCCCTCATCCAGGCAGAGACCCCGCCGCTAATCGCCGGGCTGCTCGATGCAGGCCATACGGTCCTGCTCGAAACAAACGGGAGCATCGACATAGGCGTGGTGGACCCGAGGTGCGTCAGGATCATGGATATAAAGTGTCCGTCCAGCGGGATGGCCGGCCAAAATGATTTGCGCAACCTGAAGAAACTGGGAGCGCAGGACGAATTGAAATTCGTCATCGCAAGCCGCGAAGATTACGAATTCGCAAGGGACCTTCTGTCAACCCTGCCGGCTGCCCGGTGCAAGATCAACTTTTCTCCGGTATTCGGCTCACTTGCTCCCCGGTCTCTCGCCGAATGGATCCTAGAAGACCACATTGCCGTTCGGCTGAACCTCCAGCTTCACAAAATCATCTGGGGATCCGAGGCCAGAGGGATGTGAAGAATTCCTCACAGGATATACCTGCTCAAATCCTCATCTTTTATGATTTCACTCAGGACATTGCGCACGTAATCGCGGTCTATGTGGACGCTCTGTCCCTTGAGGTCCGGAGCGTTGAAAGAAACGTCCGAGAGCAGCTTTTCCATGACGGTATGCAGCCTCCTGGCGCCGATGTTCTCGGTCCGCGAATTTACCTGATATGCAATTTCCGCCAGTTCGTCGATCGCCTCCTGATCGAAGATCAGCTCGACCTCCTCGGTTTCGAGCAACGCCTTGTACTGGACTATCAGAGCGTTTTCAGGCTCTTTGAGGATGCGCACGAAATCATCCCTGGAAAGCGAGGTGAGCTCAACCCGGATGGGAAAGCGCCCCTGAAGTTCCGGAATGAGGTCGGAAGGTTTTGCGATGTGAAAGGCGCCCGAGGCGATAAAGAGTATGTGGTCGGTCTTCACCATCCCGTACTTGGTGGTAACGGTCGAGCCTTCGACTATTGGCAGCAGGTCGCGCTGAACGCCCTCGCGCGATACATCCGGGCCTCTGCCGCCACTTTCCCTTCCGGCAATCTTGTCGATTTCGTCCAAAAAGATGATCCCTGAGTGTTCGACACGCTCGATTGCCGACTTTACCACGCGATCCATGTCGATCAGGCGCTGGGATTCCTCGGTGATCAGGATTTCACGCGCTTCGGGGATCTTGACCTTCCTGCGCTTGGTGCGTCTGGGAAGCATGCCCCCAAGCATTTCTCTCAGGTTGAAGTCCATTTCCTCCATGCCGGCTCCCGCAAAGATTTCGACCATGGGGAAGTTGCGGTCCGGCACGTCCAGCTCTACGTAGCGGTCGTCGAGCGCCCCTTTGCGGAGCAGCTTCCTGAGCTTCTCCCTGGTCGAATCGGCCTGTTCGGCCTCCTCCTTTGCGACGATCAGTGCATCGGCCTCGACCGGGAAAGGGTGCTCGCGCACCTCCGGGGACGTTTTCTTGGGAGGCAGTAAAATGTCGAGCAGTTTTTCCTCCGCAATTTCTTCGGCCTTTACTTTTACCTCTTCCATCTCTTCGTTGCGGACCATGCTGACCGCCAGTTCGGTCAGATCGCGGACCATGGATTCCACGTCGCGGCCAACGTAGCCGACTTCGGTAAACTTGCTGGCTTCAATCTTGAGGAAGGGCGACTGGGCTAGACGGGCGAGACGGCGCGCAATCTCGGTTTTACCCACACCGGTAGGTCCGATCATTATAATATTCTTCGGCGCTATTTCATCGCGCAGATGTTCCGGCACCTGCTGCCTTCTCCACCTGTTGCGCAGAGCTATGGCAACCATGCGCTTGGCGTCTTTCTGGCCGATTATATATTTGTCCAGCTCGCCTACGATTTCAGCCGGTGTAAGGGTTTGTTGCATCAATCACAGCTCCTCGATCATGAATTCCCTGTTCGTGTAGACGCACATCGACGCGGCGATATTCATAGCCTCCTCGGCGATTTGGCGCGCCGAGAGGTCCGTATGGCGGTCCAGGGCACGGGCGGCCGCAAGCGCATAGGGCGCTCCGGAGCCAACCGCCGCAAACCCGTCGTCAGGTTCGATAACATCTCCGGTCCCGCTCAGGATGAAAGAATCCTTCGCGTCGGCAGCAAGAAGCAGCGCTTCCAGCCTGCGCAACGCCCGGTCCATTCGCCAATCCTTGGCAAGTTCAACCGAGGCGCGCTTAAGATTGCCGTTATACTGCTCGAGCTTGCCTTCCAGTCTCTCGAACAGCGTAAACGCATCGGCGGTCGATCCCGCAAAACCGGTCAGGATCTTGTCACGGTAAAGCCTGCGGATCTTCTTGGCCTGCTGCTTTACGATGGTATCACCCATCGTGACCTGCCCATCTCCAGCCATTACGACCTGGCCGCCCTTCCGTATGACGATTACGGTTGTGCCGCGCACGATAGAATCAGGCATAGGTTTTATTTTTTCTCCGTTGCACCTAATATAATCACATTGCCAAGCCCTATTTTTTTCTGCTCCTCGGATGTGATGCGTCGTAGACCTTCATTAGCTGGTCCATATTTACATGGGTATACCTCTGGGTCGTCGACAAACTTTCGTGCCCAAGCATCTCCTGAATGGCCCTGAGGTCGGCGCCCGCATTCAGAAGATGGGTGGCAAAGGTGTGTCTTAGCCCATGCGGACTCAAGCGTTGCCACAACCCGCATGCAATCAGCTCCGCCTTGAGTATTCTGGCGACGGATCGCGCCGTAAGTCTCCCTCCCCTCGAATTGAGAAAAAGGGCCTGCGAAGACGCCCTCGCCATCGGGAACTGAAACTTCAGGACCGTAAGGTAATACTGCACAGCGTCAAGCGCTTTCGTTCCGATCGGAATTATACGCTCTTTGCGGCCTTTGCCGCTCACGCGTACAAGGGCCTCAGCAAAAGCGACCCCCTCAAGATTCAGCTTGATCAGTTCGCTCACACGGATACCCGTCGAGTAGAGCAATTCGAACATGGCCCAGTTGCGGGCCTTTCTCCAGGAACTGCCTTGCCGGAGCGCGGTGCGAGAGAGGGTATCAAGAAAGTGAAAGACATCATCGACCTGGAGGAAGGAAGGCATTTTTTGCTTTATCCTGGGATGGCCAACCAGATCGGCAGGGTTCTCAGTGAAGATGCCGGCGCTGTTCAGATAACTGTAGAAGGAGCGCAAGGCGGATAGTTTACGAGCGCGGCTCGTTTTTTCAAGAGACTTGTAAACCGATGCCAGGTATCCCCGGATGATTTCCGGGCCAATCAACGTCAATTCCACAGCAGAGGACCCGACAAGGGTGGACACATATCCGGCGAACTGGCGCAGATCGCTTGCGTAAGCCCTGAGCGTCTCTTCGCTAAGATTTCGCTCGTAGCGCAGGTATTGGAGGAAAAGAGTCTGGGCGCGGTTCCAGGTGATGTTGTCCATCCGGGATTTTTCCTTTCAATTAAGGGCTCAGTTAGCACAGACTGCGAAAAAATCATAGAGGATTCGAGGACCGTCGTACTGATTGTTTCCCTCAGCGTATTGACTTTGCAGTACAATTGAAATAATTAGGGATGTTTTAAACAGAAAGGATGCAACATGAAAGAGGACGTCGCAAATGTTCGTACTTTCGCAATAATCTCTCACGGCGGAGCCGGCAAGACCTCCCTGGCTGAAGCCATGCTTTTCGATGCCGGCGCCACGACCAGGCTGGGCAAAGTGGACGAGAACAGTTCGATTCTGGACTTTGAGCCTGAAGAGGTCAAGCGCAAGACTACCATCAGCAGCTCGATTTATTCTTTCACCTGGAAAAAGCAACCATTCACACTGATTGACACGCCGGGCGACTTCAACTTCATTGCCGATACAAAGACTTCGATGCAAGGCGGCGACTCTGTTGTAGTGCTTGCCGACGCGGTTGACGGCGTACGTGTTCAGACCGAGAAAGTGTGGGAATTTGCCGGTGAATTCGGCCGGCCAAGGATGATCTTCATCAGCAAGATGGACCGCGAGCGGGCCGATTTCGCCAAAACGGTTCAGGACATTCAAGACAATTTCGGCAAAGCCTGTGTCCCTCTTCAGATTCCGATCGGCGCGGCTGAGAGCTTCAAAGGGGTTGTCGATATCCTGGGCGGCAAAGCATATGTATACGGACAGGGCGATAGCGGCAAATTCGACACAAAAGAAATGCCGGCCGAGCTTGCTGAGTTGGCCGCCCGATACAGGGAAGCCATCGTCGAGCATGTGGCCGAATCAAGTGATGAGCTTCTGGAAAAATACCTCGACACCGGCGAACTTTCTTCGGAAGAGATAAAAGGCGCCCTGCGGGCTTCCGTGATAGGCGGCAAACTCATTCCGATCGTTTGCGGCTCCGGCACCGCAAATATCGGCGTTCAGCCTTTGCTTGAGCTGATCGCTGAGTGCCTGCCCTCTCCACTGGACGCAGGCCCCGTCAAGGGCCGCTCAGTGAAGGGAGATGCGGAGTTGACAAGAGATCCGGATACCGGCGCCCCGTTTAGCTCCGTTGTAATCAAGACTGTGAGCGACCCGTATGCCGGCAGGCTTTCCATTTTGCGCATATTTTCCGGGACTCTTTCTCCCGATTCTACGGTTCTCAACGCCAACAAAGGTGTAAAGGAGCGCTTTGGCCAGCTTCTCAGGCTCAAGGGGAAAAACCAGGAACCGATTCAGACGGCCGGGCCCGGAGACATCGTTGCAGTCGCCAAACTCAAAGAGACCGTGACACAAGATACACTCTGCTCAGAGCGCGACCCGATCATCTTTCCATCCGTAGAGCTTCCTCCCGCCATCTACTCGCTGGCAGTCGAACCCAAGAGCAAAGGGGACGAGGAAAAGATTTTCTCCTCGCTTTCCCGCCTCATGGAAGAAGATCTGACCCTCAAGCTCGACAGGAACGACGAAACCCGCGAGATGATCCTTTCAGGAATGGGCGAAATCCATATAGAGGCCATCGTTGACAAGCTCAGACGCAAGTTCGGAGTGGAAGTGAACCTAAAGCTGCCTAAGGTCGCATACAAGGAAACGATCAAAGGCAAGGTCCGCGTCCAGCACAAATACAAGAAGCAATCCGGCGGACGCGGCCAGTACGGCGACTGCACGATCGAAATGGAAGCGCTGCCAAGAGGCGAGGGGTTTCAGTTCTATGACAAGATCGTCGGCGGGGTGATCCCGAGGCAGTACATTCCAGCGGTGGAAAAGGGAATCGCCGAAGCCCTCCCGGAAGGGACACTGGCCGGATATCCGGTCGTGGACTTCAAGGTTGACCTGGTTGACGGCTCATACCATACGGTGGATTCATCGGAAATGGCCTTCAAGATTGCCGGGTCGATGGCTTTCAAAAAAGGCATGGCAGATGCCAAACCCACCCTGCTCGAACCCATTATGGAAATGGAAATCACTGTTCCCGACGATGCAATGGGCGATATCATCGGCGACCTCAATTCGAGGCGGGGCCGAGTGCTGGGGATGGAAAGCAAAGGAAACAAGCAGACCGTAAAAGCCCAGGTGCCTCTTGCCGAAGTGCTCAAATACGCGCCCGATCTACGGTCGATGACAGCAGGCCGAGGTATGTTCACCATGAGATTCTCCCACTATGAAGAAGTCCCGGGACCGCTTCAGGAGAAAATAATCGAGCTTGCCAAAAAGGAAAAAGAGGAAAAATAAGCTTTTTTGAGGGCGGGCATAAAGCCCGCTCGGACGAAGCACGAAGCTGGGAGCAAGAAGCGGCAATGGTTACTTCGCTTCCCACTTCTTGCTGAAACCTGCTTCCTGCCTTCCTGTGAGAAACCTCTGCTCAATATGCTCAGCTTCTCGGGAACGGGGTGAAATCTGCCCGATAGAATCCGATCGCACTTCAGGGTAATCCACCGCCGCAGGAGCTTTTATGACATCCGGAAATCAAATCAAAGGATTCTCAGGGGTACTTGATCGGGTCCGGTTGATTGACCTTGTTCAGGTCGCCTCCATTGGGGAGCAGAGCGCCGACCTTGAAATCCATTCGGCAATGGGCTACGGCCTGATAAACATCAGGTCCGGGCAGATCGGTCATTGCGAAACCGGCCCCATTTGCGGTGAGGAAGCTTTGCGCCTGATTTTCTCCTGGCCGGGCGGGTATTTTGAGTTCAAACCCGAAGATGACGAAATCCGACAAAGCATTCAAAAGACATGGGAACAACTCCTGATCGAATCGATCCTCCACCGTATCGAAGCGGACCCGGATTCAACGGAAGCCGAAAACAATTTTTCCGGCCAAATCAAGGGAATGGACCTTTTGGAACTCGTTGCACTTGCCTGTCTCTCAAAGGCGGACAGAGTTTTGAGGGTAAAAGCGGAAGGGCATGGCGGCGCGGTATTTTTCAATGAAAGAGGAATATACCATGTAGAATACGGGGCAAACAGGGGTGAGAGCGCATTCAGCCAAATGGCGCTGGCGGAAACGGGAACATTTGAGTCCTTCCGTCCTGAGGGAGATGAGCCTGTCACCATCGAACGCCCATGGGACGACCTCCTGGTCGAGGCGAAGCGCCATCGGGATGAGAATCGGGCTGGAGCGCACCGGGGCAGCATTACGAACTTTCTTCAGCAAGTCCAGAGGATGAAGGTCGCCGGGAAAATACGCCTGGCAATCGCGGGAAACAAGGAGGTAAGAATGATGCTTGCCCGGGACAGCAACAAGACAGTTCAACTCGCCGTTATGGACAACCCAAAGCTCAGCGAATTCGAGGTTACACTTATGGCCTCATCCAGGTCTGCAGACGAGGGAGTGTTGCGAAAGATTGCCGCCAGCAGGGAATGGATGCGGCTCCATCAGGTCAGGGCGGCGCTCGTCAACAATCCGAAATGCCCGCTTCGGATAGCCGGCAAACTGCTGGAAACGCTCGGCCATCAAGACTGGAAGCGAATAGCTGCGAACAGGTCCGTTGCATCCGCGGTCCGCGCAAACGCAAAACGGCTTTTGAGCCAAAAAACTTGACGGCTGGTTTGGAAAGAAGGTTATGTTTTCCAGAAAAACTGCAGTTGTGACGATCAGCGACCGGGGCTCGCGGGGGGAGCGCGAGGACCGATCCGGGCAGGTCCTGGTGGACAGGCTTGTCGCCGAGGGGTTTGAAGTATGTTTTAAGACCGTTGTTCCAGACGAATACGAAGAGATCCGAAATGTGCTTACCGATCTATCGGACGTCGAAAAAGCGGCCCTTATTCTTACAACCGGCGGTACCGGGGTTGCGCCGCGCGACGTTACTCCCGAGGCTACTTTTTCGGTTATCGAAAAGGCGGTTCCCGGATTGGCCGAGGCCATGCGGGCCGCCAGCCTGCAAAAGACCCCTCATGCGATGATCTCCAGGGCGGTAGCAGGCATCCGCGGCAAAACTCTCATCGTCAATCTTCCGGGGAGCCCGAAAGGCGCTATCGAAAACCTGGAAACGATCCTCCCGGCCCTGCCTCACGCGCTGGACAAAATACAGGGGGACCCGTCCGACTGCGCACAGGGTTGATAATGCCGGGGACGAAACCATACAGGAGGGAGACACTAACACTTATAGGTCGGGCAACCGTGCGCAGTATATTTTCTTCAAAGAAATTGTTGTTTGGACTCTAAGGGATGTCAGAAAATGACCCTGCCTTTGGCCGAACCTCCCGTAATGGCCTCTTTTTTGCCGCGATATTCCTTCTCAATGGCCTTGATGCGGTCGTGGACGGCGAATACACGCGATTCGGCTTCTTCGACGATTTTGAGTTGCTGGAGGACAACGAGCGATTTGAGAAATTCCGTTTCGCCTTGCCTGTGAAGCAAATAGAATTCGGCGCCAAGCCGCGATCTTCTCTCATAGAGGTTGCTTTGGGTTTTGCGGAGCCTGAATTTTTGAATCCTGATTTTCACAAACTTCATTACCCATACCCAGGCGAGCCTGACCCATTTCAGAATCAGGCGGGATACTTTCTCCACGATGTCACTCGCCTCCATTTTTCCCCCCTTCGCGCAGGTCCCAACCTGTTACGGACTCCAGTTTGTCAAACATTTTTTGCCTGTGGCTTCCAGGCCAGTACACTCTTGAGCATTCCGGACACTTGCGGAAATCCGAAGCTGTCTCGAGAACATAATCCGGAACAGCGCCAAAGGCCGCCCGCCTCGGTATCTGAAGCAACCCTGCATTGCAGAGACTGCATCTTGAAAACGGCCGCAATTCGTCAATACCTATGCTCAGCGAGGATATCAATTCTTTCAACTGCTCGATCTGATGATCGTTGCGAATGAAGAGGACGCCCTCAATATCTCGGAATTTCTCTCTGCGGGTAACTGGAATGATCCCTTCGGAAAGCAGGGAATCAACCCGGACACGGTCATCAAGCGGCATCGAAGGAGCGTCGAATCCAAGCACCCGGAGCCATTTTCCCAGCTTGCCCAGCATTATGTCCACAGCGAAGCGCTTTCCCGGATATCCCGCTCTGCTCATTTTATCTTGTCCAGGTCCACCTTTGGCACATCGGGCAGGCAGGGCATGTAAAATACCGAGGGCTGGAATTGTGGAGCGGACTTTAGCTCTTCCACAAGAATTTCCATATTCCATTCACCCGAGGAAATTCGAATTTTGCCGGGCACTGCTTCTTTTGTGAGCCCAACGGGCGGATCATAGGAAACGCGCCCCTCGAACTCAGCGTTGCGAACGAATATATCTTCAAGAGCGAGCGAGCCGGCAGAGATGCGCCATTCGAAATAATTTCCCTCGCTGTCTGAAATCAGGCGCCACCCACCAACGTCAGAGCGGATCTCGATGTGTTCGAATTGTTCGGTAGGGACCGAAGCGGTAAGCGCGCAGCGAAAGAGATCGACCGGCAGGCCGGCCCCCAGGAACTCGTGAGTAAGGGTTTCAGGACGCTGCGCCGTGAAGATCACCTTTTCAGAAGGAATCAGAAGGGCCGGCCCTGTTTCGTTGGACACATAAAGGGCGGCCGTCTGGCCGAGCGGAGTGAACGTTTCGAACCTGACAAAACTTCGCCCTTTTACGAAAACAAGCGCGCGCGAGCTGAATTTCGACGTTTTGCTGTCAACCCTGAGCCGGAATTTGCATTGGTAATCGCGCCAGAAATCTGATCTTTCTTTCAGTTTGGCGATATCGAAAGATTGAGCGGCAGGTTTTCCCGATACGACGGGAAGTTTTTCAAGCGTGCGAGCGCAACCCCATGAAATCACCATGAGGAGCAGAAGGCAAAAAAGCGCCAAAGACCGGGGCGCGTTGACAAAAAGCCTCCCCGTCAATCCCCATCGACACGACTCTGGAGTGCTGAATCCGGAGGCTTGCCGTGCCGGCAAAGGTCTGGGATAAGTTTCCATAGAATTGAACTCGGATTGGAACTGAGAGCTTACGGCAATTTTATGGCGTCGAGCTTTGCCTTTATTTTTCCGGGTTCCGAGTGATTGTACTGAATCGCTTTCTGGTAGGCTTCAGTGGCCTTCGCCTTCCTGCCAAGCTCCACGTAGACGTCTCCGAGATGCTCAAGAATGACTGGATCATCCGGCACCCGCTTTATTGCCTCGAGCAACGTATCCAGGGCCTTCTTGTGCTTACCCATCTTGAAATAGACCCAGCCGAGGCTGTCCATGATATAGCCATCATCAGGTGAAATATCGAGGGCTTGAGTTATCATTTCCTTGGCGCTGGCAAGGTTTGTTCCCATTTCAGCGTAGCAGTAGCCGATGTAGTTAAGGGCATTGGCATTCTTCGGATCAATGGCCAGAATTCTGCGCATTGTCTCGACAGCTTCTTCCTTCTTGCCCATTTTGTCCATAACGATGCCTTTGCGGAAAAGCAATTCCGTATCGTTGGGCAGCTTTTCCAGGCCGCGATCCAGGGCTTTCATTGACTCTTGGTACTGGTTGGCCTCTTCGTATATGATTGCCAGATACAGATAGAGGTCGCTCACATCGGGGCTCTTGGCGATCGCCTCGTTCAGGACCTTAGCGCCGCTCGCAGGATCTTTGATTTTTGCAAAAACCATGGCCAAGCGCGACTGCGCTGCATTCCACATGGGGCTGGCCTGGGAAATCAGGCGAAAGTTCCGTATTGCCTGTTCATAATCAAGCTTTTCTTCGTATGTGGTCGCCAGATAATAGAGGGCCTGATCGTATCGGGGGTCTTCCTTTAGCAGGCCCGTAAACTCACTTATGGCGTCTTCATAGTTTTTTTGCTGGAGGCGGATGATGCCGATCTTAAGCTGGCTCTCCAAGTCTTTGCGGTTGATCTTGAGCAACTGGTTAAACTGCCGAATTGCGTCCTCGGCCCTGCCCTCCCGCATGTAAAGGTTACCAAGTCTGGTCCGGGCTTGCACGCTTGCCGGATTACCTGAAAGAATCCTGACATAGGTCTTTTCAGCCTCACGCGGACGGTCGGTCACTTCGAAAATATAGGCCAGATCGAGCAGCCCGTTCTCAAAACGAGGCTCTACGGCAAGAAGTTCCCTGAAGATCTGCTCCGCCTGGCCGTAATATTTCATATCCAGGAAAATCCGCGCCTTGTAATAGAGGGAGATGGGGTTGTCGGGGACCACCTCTTTGAGCTGATCGAAAATCTCAACGGCCTCATCGACACGTTTTTCCTGGGCATACAGGGCGCCCAGCAGCAGATAGGCGTCCTCCTCCGCGGGGTTGATCTCGATGACCCGCCTGTATGCCTCAATAGCCGGCCCGATCTGCCCTTTGCTCGCGTAGAGCTGACCCAGCAGCAGGTATGAAGGCGCGTAATCAGGGGCAGACTGGATGGACTGTTCGGCAAGTTTGAGCGCGGAGTCTATGTTGCCCTGACGCAGGTAGATCAGGGCGAGTTCGGTCAGTAGTATCGGCGACCGCGGATCAATCTGCAAAGCCTTCTCGTAAGCTTCTATTGCCTTGTCGAACTGCTTTTCGTTAACATATCTCTGTGCAGCCATGTACTCATAATAAACTTGAGCCCGCGCGCTTGGAGCACCCGGTGGGGCAGAGCCGAGGGGACCTGACGGGGTTAGCGTTTGAGTGCAACCTGAAATGACAAACAAGAGACAAAATAGCAAACGCATAGAAATCATTTAAAAGATTAATCCTCCTATTGAAGCGGGCCGAAAAAAACAGTAAGAAAACTCCGTACAGCTTTTGAGAACTAACATGATTATGGTTTTTCAGTCAATGAATTCCCCTTCGTAACCGGGGAAAGAGCACAAAGAGTTAAAACACGACGGTCAGGAATTTTCAAGCATGACACAAAATGCATATCCCAAGCTCCGGAATGGACTCGAAGCGCATCCAATAGAACATTCCGGGGAAAAAATGTTCCTCCTTCGAGACCGGATCGGCTATGCGCCGGAAAGCCTGGTCTTTCCTCCCCCCGTTGTCTCAATTTTAGCCAACATGAACGGCAGCAATTCTCTCAGGGACCTGCAGGCTGATTTCATGAGGCAAACGGGCCAGTTGATCTATATGGAGGATTTGCAAAATCTGGTGCAAACTCTCGATGAACACCTCTTCCTGGATAATGACCGCTTCCGAAGCCTCGCGGCAAAAGAGATCTCCGAATTTCTTGGCAGCCCCGTGCGAAAGATGCGCCACGCCGGGGTAAGCTACCCGACAAACCCCGAAGAGCTCCGAAAAAGACTCTACTCCTTTTTCAGTCCCGAAAACGGTGGACCGTCCTTTCCCGATGCCGCAGGCGCACACGCCGGGAAAATAGTTGGCCTTGTGGCGCCGCATATCGATCTCAACGCGGGTGGGACCTGTTTTGCCCACGCCTACAGGTCGGCTGCCGAAGCGCTGGCGCCCGAAACCTGGATAGTGTTGGGAACGGGACACGATTTTGTAGAAAACTGCTTCGCACTGACTATTAAGGATTTCGAAACGCCACTCGGTGGGGTTCGATGCGATACCGAGATCTGCGATGAACTGCTGCGCCGCACACCGTTTGACATCCGCGCAAGTGAATATAATCATCGGACGGAGCATACGATAGAATTTCAGGCAGTATTTCTTTCTTACCTGCAACCGCAAGCGCGCATAGTTCCGATTTTGTGCTCTTTCGGGCACGAGGAATGGAGATCGTGCAAAGGTCTCGTCGATGATTTCGCCCGAAATCTTGCGGAGCTTGTTTTCGGAGAGAAGTATTCGGTCGGGCTTATTGCAAGTGTGGATCTGGCTCATGTCGGCCCCCGCTATGGCGACCGGTACAAGCCGCATAAGGCAACGATCGATGAGAATCTTTCATCGGACGCTTCTCTTTTGAAACTGCTCGAGCAATGCCGCGCTGACGATTTCATCAATCAGATCAATCTGGACGCAAACAGCAGGAAAATATGCGGGGTCGCGCCTCTTTATACGATGGCAAAGGCTCTCGAAGGGCGCGTCCATGGAAGCACCCTGCGCCAATCTCATGCGATTGTTGATGAGCAAGGCTCGTTTGTGACCTTCGCGAGCATGGCTTTTTACAAGGACTGAGACAAAGAGATTCAATGCAAAACAACAATTGCGGTCTAACCGTTGCGGTTGAAACACTGGGCTGTAAGGTAAACCAGTATGAAACCTCATATTTTCTTGAAGTCTTGAAGCAGGCGGGTTACAGGCCCGTGCCTTTTGCAGAGCGTGCGGACATTTATATCATCCACAGTTGTGCGGTGACAGCCAAAGCGGGGTCCCAGACACGGCAGTTGCTCAGAAGGGCGCGGCGCACCAATCCGGACGCCACGGTCGTGGCAGCGGGATGCTACGCTCAATTGGAGGGTGATAGGATAGCGAACGAAAGGCTGGCGACGCACATTCTCGGAAATCCTGGGAAATTCAACTTCTTAGAGTGGTTGAACCGGCCCGGTAGCTTTGAACAGCCATGCCTTGCGCTTGATCGGGCGCCCCATTCCTGCTCCGAATTTGAAATTCTTCCGATATCGCGTATGCATACCGGCCGAACGAGGGCTATGCTGAAAATTCAGGACGGGTGTGATTCCTTTTGCTCTTACTGTGTGGTGCCGCACGTTCGCGGGAGGAGCCGCAGCCTTCCCGCCGGCCTGGTCCAGGTCCAGATGGAGGAACTGATCGGTGCGGGATACCAGGAAATCGTGCTTACCGGCATCCATCTGGGAAAGTGGGGCAAAGACCTCGAACCGGAACTCAGCTTGTCGCATTTGCTCGAAAAGATGAACTCGAACCACCATCCGGCGCGCCTTCGTCTCAGTTCGCTGGAGCCTGAGGAATTCGATTCCCAACTGCTCGGCATTATTTCGTCAGCTCCCTGGATTTGCCGCCACTTCCATATTCCCCTGCAAAGCGGAGATCCCGAAATCCTGGCCCGAATGCGCCGTCCGTATAATCCTCAATATTTCGCCGAACTTGTGGCCCAAATCCATGCCGATTTCCCCGATGCGGCAATCGGGACCGATGTGCTGACGGGATTTCCGGGGGAGAGCGAAAAACAGTTTGAAAACACGCTCAAGTTTATTGAGGGCCTGCCTTTGAGCTACCTTCATGTATTCCCGTTTTCGCCACGTCCAGGCGCTCCCGCTGCCAAGTTTCCCGGCCGCATACAGGGAAGGGAGCTAAAGCGGCGCGCAGCCGTTCTGCAGGCCCTTAGCAGGCGAAAAAAGCGCGCTTTCCGGGAGAAATTCATCGGGCAACGCCTGGAGGTCCTTATTGAAACCGAGATTCAACCCGGCTTGTGGGATGGGCTTTCGAACAACTATATAAGAGTGCTGTTCCCTCCGAGCGAAGGCAGTTGCCCTGGAAAGCTGACATGGGTGAAGGCAACCGGGTTCAGGAGTGAAAATCTCGAAGGGGCGCCGATTTGGTCATTCACTGAACATGAAGAATTTCACCAGATGCATCTCAGGCGGGTTTTGCCCTGAAAACGGGCGCATTTCAAGATCATAGTCCCGCAAAATGGGGGTGAGGTAAGCCTGCGCAAGAGATTTTCTTTCTCTGTCGGGCACAGACCGGTCAACCCAGTCCATGACCGCCCTGTCGATGGCGTGAGGCTGAAGAAGAGAGAATACTTCCGGCCAGGCCGCACGGGCAAGAGGCGCAGCCCTCCATTTCCCGGAAATCAAGGAGTTCGCCGCCGCGGTCAGCACCATCACCCCCAGGGTAATATCTTCCGGGGCCCGGACCTGCCCATCAGTCCACAGTCTTTGCCCCGGCTCCCTTGTGTGAGCGCTCAGCAACTGATAGAGGTCCCCGGCGCAGGTGATCACGTCCACAATATGACTGCCTCTGGCGAGGTCCTGAGGGGTCCTGAAGAAATCGTATGCAGGCAAAACACCCGGAGCACTCCCGCCGGGTCTGCTCTTCAGTATCCTGGGGGTCCTTGCTAAAAGCTCCTCCGCAGCATCGAACCACTCCCCGTCGATACACTTTATGCCTGCCGTGCATTGGCTCAACCAGCCACTCTGAGCTATCGACTGAAGCCGTCCCCTGATCTTGGCGACTTCGGCCTGTGCGAGTCTGAAAAGATGCTCCAGGAAGTTGTCGCAAAGGATTTCCACCGCCTTTTCGATATTAGCTCCGGACCGCGACTCCAGCCCCAGATTGACGTAGGCCAGTGCCTTTTCGGCCGCCAGCCGGAGGGCTTCGGCATTATCCGGAGAAAGCCGGTCGGCAACGATCACCTTATTTGCAAGGGCGGCCATCTCGAACTGGAGGATTTCAAGCAGACCCGGATCTTCGATCCGGCTTACGACCCCGGCAAACAGGTCGCCCTTGGAAAGAAGGGCCAGAGCAAAAGAAGGAATGGGCCGATCATGATCTGCTTTTCGCGGCGCCTTTTTCAGCGCAAATTCATCAGGTCCAATTGACCTGTAAATTTCCAGCGCATCGTAAAAATCGGGAATGGCATGATCCTCCAGCCTGGCACGATGAAAATGGTAGGCGCTTTCCTCCACTTCCGGGGTGGACGCATAAAGGACGCTGTTCATCAGCTCCCTGAAAAAACCGTAGTTTGTTTCGAAAATCGTGGTGAGCAGATGGGTTATAAGGTCATCGTACTGTGGATATCTCGATTCCCAAAAATGGAGGTCATCGAGCGTCTTCGGCGGCAGTTTTTCGGCCGCCTCGACAAGATCTATATCCTCAGGAGCAATATCGACCACGATCCATCGTTTAAAAAGAGACACCAGCAGCTCGAAATCCGCACTGGAGAGCCATTCGAGCAGTTTGGACCCGCCGGCTCTCCGGAGCCGCTCGATCCAGGTCAAGGCTTTTGCGGGTTCCACTGTGTCCTTGCGCCACCAGTCGATGTCGAAGAGATGATTCATTTGCTCGATACTGGCCAGGGCAAGAAGCGGCAAAGAATCGTCAGCACCGATTTCCACCACGGTGTAGAAAAAGTCGTTTACATCCAGTGCGGCAACCACCGATTGCGCGTCGGGTCTTTCAACAATCAGCTTCAACCGTTTCTTCGCGGGAAGGCCCATCAGTTCCCGCGCAAGCTGAACAGGTTTTCGCTTGTGTAGAGTAGAGATGTGACGCGGTGGCGTTAGGTTCCGCATATCCGTTGCCGCCCCTTTCGTTCGGCGATGCCTCACTAGCTTAACCGTGACTCCGTTTTCACATCCCCCTCATCGAACCGGACATGCGCTGCTAACGCATCCGGCTCTCGGACAGAACATCATGCCTTCGCCCACGGAAAGCTTTTCGGAAGTATCGGCAGGCGGATGAGTCTCAAATGCTTGTACAGATACTCATCGGGGTAGCGCTCGTTACCCTTGCCGCTCTGTTTATGCTTCTTGCAAAGCCACCGGCGGAGCCGATTCGTGGTGTACCAATCTATGAACCGATAGGCGGACGTAACCGGGCCATAACGGAAATAGTTGGCCCATCCTCCGAGCTTTCGATTCAATCGGGTCACCAGCTCTTCGGCGTCGAGCCATGTCGAGGTTCTACACGTCTCGACATGCACCGCTTCGATCATGCGCTTGATGCTCTTCTTCGACGGGCGGGCACCTATATAAGCCCTCCCGGTCTTCCGCGAGTAGCACAGGCCGAAGGTGTATCCCAAGGAGTCGAATTTGCCGTCCGGTTTCGGAATGTAGACCCTTCTTACCGCGTCGGGGCGGTATGTTCCCTCTTGGATCTCTTGCGCCAATTCCCCGAGCCATCGCTCCCGTCCATACGCCTCGATATCGTCGAACCTCAGACCGTCCACCCCCCGTGCGCCCTTATTGGCTCGGCAACAGGCGTAGGCGTGCCTCAGCACGTCCATTCGATATATCTTATCGTACAGCGCATAAAAGCGAAATCCCGGTTCTTCCTTCGCTTTCGCATGTAACGCCGTCTGCAGCTTCTGAACACTAATCGGAGTTGCCAGGTTTCCCAATCTCCCGTCCTTCGCCACTTTCAACGTCAGTCCTGAACTGAGGTCCCTTCCCTCCACCGGCGTTACCCGGCTTCCCCGGTACTACGAACCTCTCCGCCACCCCATTGCGCCCGGCCTGTCCGTCACCGGCATCCGGTTGGTCTTCGCGCCCGACCACGCCATGGGGCTTCCCTTGTTGCATCGGTCTTCCTCTTGTATGCATGCTGTCGCCAATACCCCGGCGGAACCACAGGGTGCTCGGTTCGCTCTCTTCCCCTCTGGCTGCGGCCTTCCCCGTTGTTGTGGCAGGTCGGCTTCCGCATCGGACCTTTCGAGGCCTGCGCGACGTTCACTCGCGTTACGGCCTGCACACTCGCCAGATCACTTTCATGACCCTCTACATCGGGGGCTTCAGACGTTTCGTTGCCTCCGCGCCTGCCCCGATTGCTACCGGCTGAAGCGAAAGCTGCCGGGCGGGATTCGCACCCTCTGAAAGACCATGCCTTCGCACGGCGCACACAACCATTTGTCCACTTTTTCTCTCCCAAAATATCCCCTAATATCGCATTGTTATATCGGAGTTGTATCTCATTGGCCCAGCCAGACAACGCGAACATGCCATGTTCAGGGTCAATTGTTGTATCTCCCTCTGGTGGAGTGACAACGATGTCTCCATCAAGAAGCCCCAGAAGAAGGCGCCGTTTCTCGGCGAGGGGTAGATCTATGACCGTGAAATGTAACTCTCGGATAAGGTCTATTTTGGAAGCGAACTCAGTGAATTGCTTTTCGTTGTCTCGGAGCCGGGTCACACGGCCCAGTTCGGCAAGGGAACTAATAAATCTGTTGGCTGAAATAGATTCGAGTTCCGTGGGTTCCAAATGTTGGCAGCAAACCTTGGCAGCATTACCCACTGCTGCTTTTACCATATCAGCCAGGAGTAACGATCCGCCGGGTTGAGTGAGTATCCGAGTCCCAGTAAGCAATTTCCAGTTCGAGGTGGTAGAATTTGTTGCCGGTACCGGCACAAGCAATCGGTCAATGCTCGCGTCTCCAGCCACGACAATGCTCGGGAAACCACTGGGCATAACGTTTTCTCCTTTCAACGAAGATGGACTTACTTATCTCTGATTGAAGCCTATAGCCTGGATAGATGTGAATCGATCCCCATTTTCTCAATATTCTGTTAAGCCTGATCTTCCGGCATCTCCGTCAGGGATGCAATCAGGATATACTCGCGTTGTACCTTTTCGGCCCCAATGTATGCCCACTGAGTGACCAGAGACTATACCATGAGTGAGCAAAATCGTGATGGTATTTTGAGGACTTCTTAACACTACTACGTTAAGTGTCTATGGGGAACGTGATAAATGGCCATAATTTATTTTTCTATGGCAAATCGGGCATGTTCCCAACCAACACGCTATCAGGCCCTGCATCTGCCTCCTCACTTTCGGGAGGGTCAACCGAGAAGTTTTTTTTAATGCGTAAGGTTTCAAGCAAGAGAAACCCGTACGCCAGCATGGTCATGGTGACATGGTGATGCCATCCCAGGTAGCTTCTTCCTTCATAGTGGTCGAGTCCCAATTCTTCTTTGAGCTGCTGATAACTCTGCTCGATCCGCCACCTTACCTTGGCAAAAAAGACAAGTCGGCTAATTCCCGTTTGAGCAGGCAGATTGGAGAACCAATACTTCATGGGCGCAGGCTCCCCT
>Ga0187890_10000521_pt1 | contig 27122 bp, 25 predicted proteins | sample June2016WEW_21_1_FD_133005 | JGI IMG/M metagenome (GOLD analysis project Ga0187890, IMG submission 133005) | Peatland microbial communities from SPRUCE experiment site at the Marcell Experimental Forest, Minnesota, USA - June2016WEW_21_10 | ecosystem: Environmental > Terrestrial > Soil >... | reverse complement strand
TGTACGCCCGCCAATAAGGACGACCGCCACATTCCACGTGGACGAGTAGTCGGCTACGCGTCCACATGGTTTCCAACCCATGCACAGCTTTGGAATTCACTTCTCTCGGTAGCCGGTTTTACGTCCAGGTGGATTGGATTTGTAAATACTGGCCGGTCGGGTCGAGGACTGGCGCGGTAGCCGGTGATACTCCCGGAATTCAAACTCTGGCAGCATCCTCAGAGGTCATGTTTCAAAAGGGGTGGTGAAAATCGATCGGCCGCCACAGCCTTTTGAAACGGCCACGACCCTGGAATAGCTGCCATTTCCGTTTGTAAAACCCTCGCAAATTGTGCCGTCTATCTCACTGAAAACGAAAGGTAATTTTGGACGAAAAGAGCCGTTTCAAAACCTATACCTTCTGAAACATCACAACAACGCTGATAAACAATCAACCGATAGTGGTTCAGAAGATTGTTCAATCCTGCGGCGTCTTCGAGGACGAATCTTGCCAGCCGGTTGACGCTGATTTCCAGAAAGGTTAGCTGAGAGTCAAGAGGGCTTCCCCGTCTCGCGAACTGAAGCGTCCGCCATTATTGCACGTTCAGTGTCACCTGGCCCGAAGCCGTCGTGGACCCGGACGTGCCAGTTACCGTGATGATGTAAGTTCCCGATGTAGTGGGCGGAGTGATTGCATTGCAGTGCGCGGTCAACTTAGGAGCATTGCAGGCCAATACGCCGCTGCCCAGGCAAACGAGCAAGAGCATCAAGCCGAGCCATGCCCGCCAGCGGCGCTTCCGCGGCACGCCAAACAGCATCAACACCGCCAGGGCTGCGCCGCCCGGCACGTACCACGGCGCCTTTTGCCCGCTCCCATTCATCGCGGCACATCCGCCCTCGGCGCTGGTGGCGATCGTCAATGTTGCCGTGCCCGCTCCGCTGCCGGTAATGTTCACCGGGCTGGTCGAACCGAAGCTGAACGTGGGCGGGAGCACGGCGTCATTGGGACCGGAGGTCACTGCGGCCGAAAGCGCTACATTGCCGGTGAATCCGCCAACGGGAGTGATGGTAATGGTCGTGGTGTTTCCCGTCGTCGCTCCGGCGGTAACCGTCACCGCTGTTCCATTGATCGAGAAGCCGGATGCGGGCAGTACGGGAAAAACACAGACGATGCCCTCGATCAGCGCCGGCGATATGCTGGGCGCGAAGACGCCGCTCGGCGTGTAAGCCGCAGTGATGCTTGCCGAGCATCCCATGAGTGTGCTGTCGGCGAAAGTGGCGACACCGCCGCTGAGCGGCACCGGAGAGCCAACCGAAACGCCATTCACGCTGAGCTGCACGGTTCCGGTGGGCACGGTGGCGCCGCTGGCCGCCGTTACCGTCGCCGTGAAGATCACTGGCACGCCCAGGGTCGGGTTGTAGGGGTTCACGGAAGAAGTGACCTTCGTAGTTGTAGGCACTGACGTTGCGGCCGCAGCGGTGCCGTTCAACTCAATGGTCTGGGTTGTGTCGAAAACATGCAAGGCGTCATCGGTGATGACCAGTTGGCCGCTGAGCGTGCCAGCTTCAACCGGGGTGAAGCTGATGGGCAAGTCGCAGAAGGAACCCGGACCGATTAACGTGCTGAGGCTGGTGTTCCCAAGGTACGGGCAGGAAGATGGAGCGCTCCAATTCCATGTGAAGTTGCTGGAAATGGTGGGACCGGGACTCGGCCATTCGAGCGGCGCGTTTCCGTCATTGATTAGCGCGACGGTCTGCGGGCTGTCAGGGCTGGTTGAGCCTACCAACGTGGCATCGAAGTTGAGAATTGGGGCGTCGGCGTAATCGTATTTGAAGACCTGGCTGTAAGTGTAGGGGCCCACGTCGGAAAGAAAAACGTTGCCGCTGCCATCGACCGCAATGCCACCGATTGCCCAGCCCAGAGAGATGATCGTGGGGTTTTGGGCGGGAACAGTGCCGTTGACAGCCAGCATCTCGCTTATCACGTCGTCCAGGACGAATACATCTCCGGCGGCGTCCACTGTCACGCGCTCGGGCGAGGAGAATCCGCTGCCAAGCGTATTGACCGTTTTATAGCTGCTTGCCGCGACAATCTCGTACACCGCGTTGTTATTGGCATCCGCGACAAAGACATTGTCGGCTCCATCGACTGCCACGCCATAGGGGTCGCTGATGACTCCCTGCCCCAGTGTGTTGGCAGTGGTATAGCCGCTCGACGCGAGGAATTCATAGATCGCACCATTCCACACAAACCCCGCGAAAACATTGCCGGCTCCATCCACCGCCACGCAGGTGGGTGCGCCATATCCGCTGGCTTTGCTCACCAGAGTGTTGACCGTGGTGTAGCCGCCCACGGCAAGAATCTCCTTGACCGCGAAGTTATTGGAATCCGCGACAAAAACGTTTCCGGCTCCATCCACCGCCACGTCGTTGGGCTGAATGAATCCACTGCCCACGGAGTTGACCGTGGTGTAGCCGCCCGCGGCAAGGATCTCTTTCACCGCATTGTGCAGGGAGTCCGCGACAAAGACATCGCCGGTGCCGTCCAGCGCCGCTCCATGAAGATAGCTGCCGAAGCCGCTGCCCAGGCTCGCCGGCGAGGCAGGAACAAAGTTGCCCTGCGACTCGACCGCAAACGTAACCTGAGGACCGATGCCTGTGCCCTGGATGTATCCGGTGGAAAGCAGATTGCCAGAAGCATCGAGGAGCTCAACGGCGCCATAACGCGCGCCGGGATGTTGCGGAGCGAAGTTTACATTCACCGTGCAGGTGGCGTTGGCAGCGTATGCCGTGTTGGCCGCGCAGGTTCCGGTTTGGGCGTCGGTGAAGTCGAGCTGGGGCACGCCCTGGGTGAGCACCGCCACTGAGCCAAGCGTAGCCCCCGTTTTGAACATGAAGGTGATAGAAGCCGGGGTTGAAAGGGTGCCGCCTACGTTGACCGAGCCGAGGTTGCCGCCGAAGAATACAGTTTGCGCTTGCAACGCGGGAACCAGCTGAAGAAGGAAAAGGGCTGGCACGAAGACGGGCAGGAATAATTTCCCATGGAATCCCGCTGCAACCGAGTGTCGCAGTGCGGAGAAAATTGTTCTGGGCTGATCCGTCACCATGGCATTGGCATCCTTTCTGTCCAATGCAAGTCGGCAGGCTGGCTTGCGATCCTATATCTAAACTATGTGACGGATTTTAGATGAAATTGATGAGTGTTAACTCACGAAATTTGCAAATTAATGTTCGCTTGGCTCGCCAGCAGATATTTAGTTCTGGTTTCAACCGTCCTTCGGCGATCGCTAGCTTTCCGTCGGCCGCTCTACGTGGTCGACGACGAGAACTTTAACAGGTCCTTTATGGGTTCGAGCCGGGAGCGTCGCAATTATATTCCCAAGAGGGCAAGCAGCGAGGCCGAGCGTTGTGCCCAAATCACCGGCAATTCGGAAGCAACGTGATCCTAGTCACGTTGGGCAAGTATCGTCAACCATGCAATCAGAACTCTACCTGGTGGTATATTGGTCGGCAGCCGGGAGGCAGAATGGAAATTCCGGATAAATTCGATTTCGGAGGAGTCTATGCTCAAGCGGTCAGTGGGACTTTTCTTCGCTTTCCTTCTGCTTGTGTTCAGTTGTTTCGCTGCAGAACCGCAACAAGTGATCATGTGGCCCAGTGCAGGTACACCGGTTTTGCAGTTTACCTTCAGCAAGTTCCGCGACCTTGGCGGCTCGGTGGGCAGCCAGCGCCCATTCGCGACTGACACGACAGCAAAGAACCTGTCCTCTCAACTAATCCCACACGAGCGATTTACGCTCTACGTTTTTGACAGGAAACAGATCCGCATTGGGGACGCTTCGATGGAAGTAAGCAACATCGGTCCTGGGGAGACAGTGAAGTTTCAAGTCACGATCATGACGTCAGGCTCTCCGGCAACGTTGTCAATTGCGGCCGATTCCGACGCCGCCAAGAAGGTCTCTCTTACCATTAATTCAGTCCCTCAGGGAGCGCTGCTGAAGGTTGACGACGTGGAGGCAGGGACGACACCCAGGCTCATCAGTATAGGGCCTGGCAAGCACAGGCTCTCCTTCAGTAAAGACGGCTTCCGCTCCGGAGAATTCCCATTGGAAATCGGCCCGAATGATGTATCGGGAGGAAGCGTTAGCTATGAACTGGGCGCCGCGCAATTCGACACAATTGAGTTGCGCGATGGAACGGTGTTGAACGGCGATCTGGATTCGATTGCGGGAATGGAGGTTGTGGTCCGCGTGGGCGGAACACTGCAACAAATCGATCGCAACAAGGTGAGCAGGATTCTTCTAGTGGAAAGAGACGCACCAGAACCATCGAGCCTGCCGCCTGCCGCGCCAAAGTAATAGCGATTTCCCTTATCCGGCCAGCCGGCAACCGGGCACGGAGAATTGTGCCTTTGACCTGAGCAAGGAAGCTGCTTCATAGAGCAACTCCGCTACAAGAATGCTCGAATCGCCGATAACGCCTGAGCCACCGGCCACTCGTCACTAACAAGTTGAGCAACAGCCGCGCATGGTTTTGGGCCTGGCGGTGTCTTGTCACTGAGGAGGTCAATGATCCACTTGTCTGTAAAGTCGGCTACGCGCCCACATGGTTTCCAACCCATGCACAGCTTTGGAATTCACTTCTCTCGGTAGCCGGTTTTACGGCCAGGTGGATTGGATTCGTAAACACTTTGCGGACTTCTCCGGATCAATCCGCTCTTCGATTAGCGCATTTGCGGATGATGCACTGATTGAGCGTCAGCGCTATTCAAGGCGAATTCAGGTGGCCGTTTGTATATTGGCTGCAGCTTTACGGTCGATCTGATTCACAAACCGATATGGATCTTCTTTAAGCCACAGTAAATACGGTAATTATCGCGCAGGGAATCCACTCGGAATAGAAAAAATCTGCCGGGCAGCGATGAGTTTCGGCGCCCCCGCCGGTTTTACCCGGTAGAGAGGTAAGAAATGGGGGTCGATCAAGTACAAACATGAATACGATGCATGAATCGAAGATTCCCACGCCGATTTTTATCGGCAGATGGACGCCCAAAATCTTGTTTTCGCTCAAGGAGAGGCCTCATCGACATGGGGAATTGCGCCGCTATCTCGGAAGCGTCTCCCAGCGTATGCTCACCAGAACTCTTCGCAATCTCGAGTCGGCTGGATTAATCAACAGGCGCGTAACGAGATCAAAGAATGTCGCCGTCGAGTACTCCCTCACCAAAACGGGAGATACGATCATCGCGCCACTTCGAGGCATGTGCCGCTGGGCAAAGCGGTATAGCAAGGTGGTGAGTGCAGACGTGCACTTTCCGGCAAAAACACGCGAGGACAGTTAGCGGGACCAAGGCACATGAGTGTTCCCAGTTGCGCGTGGATTGAAGAACTGATAAGTTGCATTTGTCGAGACCGGCGCGAGAGATTGGGAAGCCGGTGCCCTATCATCCCCGGGACCAGACCAGAGCGCTGAAAGCTTAGTTGACCAGGCCCCGCGCCGCAAGGCGCTCAAAGCAGAATCTCCGTTGATTTTCCTTCGCGTACCACCTCCGCCCTCAGCGGAGGGCTAGTGCACGATTCACACAAGAGCAATTCGGCCCCCCAAAAATAAGTTTCCAGGCACCGATGAGTTTTGGCGCCCCCGTCGGTTTTACCAGTAGAGAGGCAAGATCGGGCCGACCAAGGACGGTCCCAAAAGGAGATCATCATGAACATCGCACAAAAAACAGTCTTGATTACCGGCGCGAATCGCGGCATCGGCCATGCACTCGTCCAAGAAGCGCTGCGGCGCGGGGCGAAGAGAGTGTATGCAGGAACGCGTGGAACACTCGATATTACAGACGAGCGTGTAACGCCGCTGACGCTCGATGTGACCAACGCTGAGCAGATCGAACAGGCAGTCCGCCAGGTCGGCAGCCTCGACGTCCTCATTAACAACTCTGGAATCGCCCCGTATGACGATTTGAGCGATCCGGCCGTCATCGAGCAAACTTTCGCTGTCAATTTCTTTGGCATGTACAAGGTTTCGCGGGCGTTTCTGCCGATGCTTAAGCGCTCCAAAGGCGCCATCGTCAACAACCTGTCGCTTTTGGCGCTCGCCCCGTTGCCGCTCACCCCCAGCTACTCGATTTCGAAGGCCGCCGCGTTGAGCATGACACAGTCCCTGAGGGCGCTGCTGGCAAGTGAGGGCGTGAAAGTCCACGGCGTCTTCCTGGGCCCCGTCGACACCGACATGACGCGCGGATTCGAGATCCCGAAAGCTTGCCCCGAGTCCGTCGCGCAGGGTATCTTCGACGGACTAGACAACGGCGAAGAGGACATCTTCCCCGACTCCTTGTCGCAGTCCATCGCCCTGGGCTGGCGCACCGGCGTCGCCAAGGAGTTCGAGCGCCAGTACGCAGGCTTCGTGCCGCAAAGTGCGATCGCCCTGTAGGAGCGCTGCGCGCCACGCAATGCCGACAGTCAACAAAATGAGCGGATGGAGGTACGGATCATGAAGAAGGACGGTTTCACAACTTCGTTCACAGTTGAGCAGACTCCCGAACAGGTCTTCGCAGCCATCAACAACGTACGCGGTTGGAGGTCGGGAGAAGTCACAGGCGAAACCAACAAGCCCGGGGCCGAATTTACCTACCGCTACAAGGACATGCACAAGACCACGCAGGAAGTCACGGAATTCGTTCCCGGCAAGAAAGTGGTGTGGCATGTTACGGACGCCGAACTGACCTTTGTCAAAGACAAGACCGAATGGATTGGGACCGACATTGTCTTTGAAATGGCCAGAAAGGGCGGCAAGACCGGGCTTCGCTTCACGCATGTGGGCCTGGTTCCCGCATTCGAGTGCTACGGCGGCTGCTCCGGCGCCTGGGGCGCGCTGGTCGGCGGCAATCTGCGCAAGCTGATCACAACGGGCAAAAACCAGCCTGACGTGTTCGTGTAGGAAGCAAAGAAACCACTGACGCGCGTATCGGCAGGCATAGGGCCGATCGCTCCACCGGATCTTCAAAATCTCAACCTTCGATACAAGGGAGGAATCATGTCGCATCAAAACTACACCGCAACCATTTCGGTCGACCGATCGCCGAAAGAAGCATTCGAGGCTATCCGCAACGTTCGCGGCTGGTGGTCGGAAGAAATCGAAGGCAGCACCGCCAAGGTCGGCGACGAGTTCAGGTATCACTACCAGAACCTCCACACATGCACCATGAAGCTTGTCGAGTTGGTGGCCGGGAAGCGAGTCGCCTGGCTCGTCACTGACAACTACTTCAGCTTCACCGAGGACAAGACCGAGTGGAAGGGCACCAAGGTTGTCTTCGATATCGCGAAAAAGGGCGACAAGACCGAGATCCACTTCACGCATGAGGGCCTTGTCCCTGCTTACGAGTGCTACAACGTCTGTTCCGACGCCTGGGGCAGATACATCCGCGGCAGTTTGAAGAGCCTGATCGCAGCCGGCAAGGGCTCGCCCAACCCGAAGGAGATTCTGGAAAAGGTGTAGCGATGGGCGGCAAAATCTGCTATCGCAGCGTCAAACGTTGGAAATAGGAACTCGAAGAAAGGAGGGACATATGTGCCCGGTATGCATCGCGAACGCAGCGATAATGGTCGCCGGAGCCGGATCCACGGGAGGAGTCCTGGCGGTTTTCGCCGGCAAGCTCAGGAAATTCTTCGCCGCCAATCGTCCCGGTCAGGAAATGAAGGAGAGATAAGATGGCAACGAACAAAGAGCATGAAAAGCAAAACGGAAAGGAGCATCTGGAGATGGAAACGCCCCAAATCGTGTCGCAACAGGAGTGGGAAGCTCGGCGGCAACAACTGCTTGTAAAAGAAAAGGCCCTGATGCACTCCCGTGACGCGCTGGCCGCCGAACGCCGGCGCATGCCGTGGATGGCGGTGGAGAAGAAATACGAGTTCGATGGACCCACGGGAAGGGTAAGCCTCGTGGATTTGTTTGAGGGCCGCCGTCAGTTGATCGTCTACCGCGCCTTCTTTGAGCCCGGCGTGTTCGGCTGGCCGGAGCATGCGTGCCGCGGCTGCTCGTTGGGCGCGGATCAGGTTTCTCACCTGGCCCATTTGAACGCTCGCGACACCACGCTGGCGTGGGCCTCGCGCGCGCCGCAAGCGGACATCGCGCGGTTAAAAGCGCGCATGGGCTGGGAGATGCCCTGGTACACCATGACCGACACCTTCGACGTGGACTTCGGTGTGGACCAGTGGCACGGGCACAATGCATTTATCCGCGACGGAGACAAAGTGTTCCGCACGTACTTCATCAATAGCCGCGGCGACGAGGCGATGGGGACCACTTGGAGCTACCTCGATATGACGGCGCTGGGCCGCCAGGAGACGTGGGAGGATTCGCCGGAGGGCTACCCGCAGACCCAACCGTACAAGTGGTGGAACTGGCACGACAATTACAACGAAACCTCGCCTGACCCTCTGTGGCTCGATATCACCACCGACCCTGCAGGAGCCGCTGTCAGAAGGCGCGTGGCAGAGGCGAAAGCGTGCGGCTGCGAGTGAGCGCGGCATCTCAGGGACAAGCCCGCGCAGCGAAGGAGAGATCGGTGACTGACTTCATGAAAGATGAACCAGGAGCGCCCGAGATCGTCGATCGCGCAATTTTTCAAGTCGAGTTGGACGCACTCCGGGTTCGAGAAAAGGCGCACACTCACGAAGGCGACGCCATTGCGGCAGCCCGTCGGCGCCTCCCCATGGTCGAAGTCGATGGCGCTACAACGCTGATTGGCCCAGAAGGCCCAGTGACGCTTCTCGATACGTTTGAGGGACGACGCCAACTCATCGCCTACTACTTCATGTGGCACGCCGGCCATCCTGCGCCGGAGCAGTGCGAGGGATGCACCTGGGTTACATCGCAGGTCCGCGAGCTTTCCTATATTCACTCTCGCGACGTCACCTACGCCACGTTTTGCCAGGGTCCCTACGAAGAGAGCGCGCCGTACCGCGACTTCATGGGCTGGCAGATGCGTTGGTATTCAGCCCCCCGGGAATCGCTCGATGCCCTTCTGGTTGGACGCCGCGTGGGCAGGATGCACATCGTCTGCTACCTGCGCCGTGGATCAAAAGTCTTCGAGACGTATTGGACGACGGCGCGCGGCTCCGAGGTGATGGATAACAACTACCACCTGCTCGATTTGACCGTCTACGGACGGCAGGAGAAGTGGGAAGACTCGCCGGCGGGCTGGCCGCAACATTGCACCATCACACGTACCAAAAGCGGCTCACCCACCTGGCAACCGGAGTGGCCGGGCGGACGTCCAATCGCCCAGTGGCCCCGCGTTCAGGCCGGATATTCGGACGACCTGGGAACGGGCGGACACTGAACCGCGCCGCCCATGCTTCATCTTCGTGCCTGAAGGCCGCGGCGAAGACGGCCGCAAATCTTCCGTGGAGCGGGTGCTCGCGCAGAATCACGATCCGGGCGCCCGATCGCTCTCTGGGGGACGTGTTCCTCATCTCCGGCAAAGGCCTCGAAGCCGTGGCTCGATAATGAAACCCTTGAAAAAGATCGCTGAACAATTTATATCAATCGCAATGGCATCGGCGCAGCCATCCCGTCCGGAGCAAGCCCTGAAGCCTGAATGCCAGGGGCATTTAGACCAGGCATTCGAACAGCTCGCCGAACCGTTCCGCCGCGAAATCAAATTGCATTGCTACCGCATGCTGGGCTCTTTGCATGAAGCCGACGACCTTGTGCAGGAGACCTATCTGCGTGCCTGGCGCAGTTTCTCGAGTTTCGAAGCCGGAAGCTCCGATGAGCGCGGAGCGTTTCGCGCTTGGCTCTATAAGATCGCCACCAACGCCTGCCTCAATGCGCTCGAAAGCCGCAAACACCAGCGGCGATATCTGCCTGACCAGCTTGGCCCTGCCGGGCCGCCGAAACTCGAAGGCGGCCCTGCGCTTGACGTGCCCTGGCTCGAACCGTATCCGGACCTGAACCTCGAGGGCTTCGCCGACACCGCACCGAACCCCGAGGTGCGCTACTCTCGGCGGGAGTCTGTCGAGCTCGCATTTGTCGCTGCCATTCAGCGGTTGCCGCCGCGCCAGCGCGCTGCGCTCATGCTCTGCGATGTCCTCGGCTGGGGATCAGGTGAGGCCGCAACTTTGCTCGGCAGTTCGACCGCATCCATCAATAGCGCACTGCAGCGAGCGCGCGAGTCGATCTCCGAGCGCTACTCTGACCGCCGTCCCCCGCTTGAATCCCGGCCAACTCCCGCACAGCAACAGCTCCTCAGCCGTTATCTGCGGGCCTGGGAAGGGCACGATGTAGACGGATTCGTGGCTGTACTCAAGGAAGATGCAACCGCCGTCATGCCGCCGTGGCTGCAGTGGTTTATGGGGCGCGAGACCATCGGAACTTTCTTTGCCGCGGCATGGAAGACCTGCGGCGGCCTCCACCTAGTGCCCACATCCGCCAACGGACAGCCGGCTTTTGCCATTTATGAATTCTCTGCCGCAGACAAACGCTGGAATGCGCACTCCATTCACGTGCTCACGCTTGAGAACGACGCAATTTCCGCGATCACTCTATTCTTAGATCCCGGTCTCTTTCGCGACTTCGCGCTTCCGCAGTTTCTGCCCGATGACGCGAACTCTGGATTGCGGAGCCCTTCGCACGGCATTTCGGACAAGTGACGTCGAAACCTTTTGCACCAATGACAAGGTTAGTCTTCGACCGCTTTAGGTTGCAGTCAATTCACGGCTAGCCGCGATCCGACATTTCCGTTATCAGGGCCGATAGGCCATCCGTCAGATTCACCGGCCGGGCTACGATCTTAACCTTCGCCGATTCAAGGCCGGGGCGGCTGGCAGTGATACTAATTGTCCCGGGGTATTGGAAGTATCGAGGACCGTGGACACCGGCGAAGTGGTGATTATTCATCCAGACTTGAAGCCTGACGCGAGCGGTGTCGGTCGACTCGTGTTCTCGCCACGTCACGCGCGCTACTTGGCGAATTTACTCGTCGAACACGCCGCCGCCGCTGAAGCAGAGGCAGCAATGTCTGCTGGCACAGGAACGGGAAAATCGACTGCCCCACCTACCAAATGTGGGGAGCGATTCACGTCGGGGTAAGAGAGGCGCATAAGATTGGAGCAGGCCTCATTGAGGAAGCACACCATGTGCATTGCCCGGCGACAAATGCTCGTTGGCTCCGCCTCTCTGCTTGGGTACTTATCCATCAGCCGTCTCGGCCTTGCACAAGCGGTCGTGCCTTCCGCAGTGCCTCCCAGCGATGCGCCAATTCTACCGCCCGTCACAGCTACGGCAAAGACGCTCTATCGCGATATCGGCGACGGCAGTTGGACGGAACTGAACCACCGTCTCCGCGCCGTGAATGCCGACATCCAGGCACACGGCTTACGCCACATCCCCGGCGTCGAAGGCACCTTTCTCACCGGCTACCCATACAACGAGTTTTATGACTGGGACCTTTACTTCGAGAACCTCTACCTTTCCTACTACGGTGTATGGCCCTACTGCTTCACGAACCTTAAGGAGTTTCTCAATCGGGAACAGCCAGATGGATACGTGAATCGCAGCCTGATCAAGCAGCGCGACCGCCAGCAGTTCAAGCCGTTCCTCGCCCAGCTCGCCGTACTGGGCTGCAAACAGAATCACGATGACTATGAGTGGTTGCGCGGCAACTATTACGACCGCCTGGTCAAGTACATCGACAAATGGTTCTCGTATGACTCGGACCACAACGGTTTGCCCGTCTGGAATTCTGCGGATGCTGCGGGAACTGACAACCAGTGGTCCCGTGCAGGCGCCCTCGGCTCCTTTGAGATCGAAGGCGTGGATCTGGCCTCTTATCTTGTCCGCGAATTGCGCGCCATGTCGGTGATCGCCGCGCACCTCAACCTCAAAGCCGACTGCGCTGAATTCGACCGACATGCGGACCAGTTGGTCGGGATCATGAATTTCGCCTTCTGGGATGAGAAGCAGGGCATGTACTTCGACCGCAATGAGAAGACAGGCAAACGGGTATACGCGAAGTCAGCCACAAACTTTATGCCGCTTTTTGCCGGCGCAGCCACGCCGGAGCGAGCTAAGCGCACCATCCACGAACATTTGCTCAATCCTGATGAGTTCTGGCTCGCTTATCCCGTGGCCAGCTACGCAAAGACCGAACCCGACTACTACCAGGGCTCGCACAATGAGTGCAACTGGCGAGGCTCTACTTGGGCGCCTACGAACTACATGATCTTCCAGGGGCTGAGACGTTACGGATATCAGACTGAGGCCCGCGAACTCGCAGCACGCCTTTTCGATATGGTCTTGCTAAAGAACCCTACGCTCCGCGAGTACTACAACGCCGAAACCGGGGAGGGGCTTGGGCAGACGCGGTTCTGGGGATTCACCGCGTTGTACTACGGCATGCTCCTCGAATCCATCCTCGGATACGACGCATCGGCCCTCGACAAACCGATCGAGCCAATTGTGACCGATGAGCTCGGCATCGCGTTTGAGTCGTGACAAGCAACAAGAACACCAGTAGACCAAGGACGTCGAGGCGGCCGAGATCGTCACCTTCAAGGTCTTCCGGAGTCAGCTCCCGGTGATTGAGCACGCAATTGAGAAGGCAGCCCTGATGCTGGGCACAGACAAATCGCGCGGCTATTGTCTCGAGATGATCTGCGCGGATTTCCTGGCAGGAGCCAACCTGGACAGCGGCCAACCTGACGCGCTCTTGTTTTCGATGGCACGGTTTTTCCAGTTCCTGCCCGGGGAACAGCGGCAGGCGTTTGTCGAGCAGATCACGGAGAAAGCGTCATGAACCGGACTCCGGTAAAGAGTCCTCGCCTGCGCCTCGCTCCGGAATTGTACGCAACCCTGCGGCAGGAGGTGCTACGCCGAGACGTATGGAGGTGCCAGAGTTGCGGCGCACTGTCGAATCTCGAGGTTCACCATCGGGAATTGCGCAAGCCAGTCCGGGGATGATGCAGAGCAAAACCTCATTACGCTTTGCACTCGATGCCACGCAATCGTGCATCGGGGAACGAGTGGAAGCCGTACGCGAATATAACTTCTCGGCATGGAAACTTCGATTGCAGTCGTGAGGGTGTTCCCCCATTCGATGCGGCCCCCAGTGGATACTTCAACGGCTGGTAGCATGATAGGTGTTTTGCCAAGAATATTATGGGCAATATTTTAACCATTGTGCTATATAATAGGCTTCAAGGGGTAATATATTGCCTGTTTATCTGAAGACGGTGCAAGAGGTGCAGACAGGGATTGCAGGGCGGTTCAAGGCCCGGCGTCTTGCCATGAACCTGACGCAGAGAGAACTGGCGGCTCGCTCGGGCGTGACGTGGAGTTCGCTGAAGCGATTTGAGCGCGAAGGATTGATCGCGCTGGATTCGCTTCTGAATCTAGCCTTGGTGCTTGATTGCATTGACGATTTCGATAAGCTGGCCGTGGAAAGCAGGCAAACCCCAGGCGCTCTATCGCTCGACGCCTTGCTGGCCACGCCGGCGTCGCGGCGCAGAGCGACGGGCGGAAAAGGACGCAGCCATGGCGTTTAGCCCGACAGAGCTGCTGACCGTCTATCTGGACGCGCGAAATCAACGTCGCAAGGTTGGGCGCCTAGCGTTCAAGGATAGACAGGTCCTTTTGGAGTATGACGCCTCATTCATTGCTTCAGGCATCGACATTTCGCCGATCAAACTTCCGCTCCGCGCTGGCGTAGCCATTGCCGACACTACGATCTTCGATGGCCTGTTCGGCGTATTCAATGACAGCCTGCCGGACGGATGGGGTCGCCTTCTGCTCGACCGCACGGTGGAAAAGCACGGTATCCATCGCGGCCAACTGAATCCGCTCGACCGGCTGGCTTATGTGGGGCGGCATGGCATGGGCGCTCTCAGTTACGAGCCGGAACGAGGTTTCGAAAGCCCCGATGAGGCTCCGCTGGCGCTCGACAAACTCGCTGAGAAATCAGCCGCCGTGCTGGCCGGAGGAAACGAAGAGGTATTCGAAGAGTTGCTGCGGCTCAGTGGTTCCTCTTCGGGTGCCAGGCCCAAGATCGTGGCGCAAGTGAGCGCCGACAAGAAAAGGATCATTCACGGCCAGCAGGAATTGCAACTCGGCTTCGCGCACTGGATGATCAAGTTTCCGTCTTCCCAGGACGCGCGAGAAGTGGGAGCCATCGAATACGCCTATAGCCTCATGGCAAAGGATGCAGGCGTGGAGATGCCTGAAACCCATCTTTTCTCGACGAAAAGGAACAAATACTTCGGCACGAAACGCTTCGACCGGGACGGCGATGCCCGCATCCATATGCATAGCCTCGGCGGCCTGATCCATAGCGATCATCGCAGTCCCAGCCTCGACTACGATATGGTTCTGCGCGTGACCCTTGGGCTGACCAGGAATATCCAGGATGCCGAAAAGGCCTATGCGTTGGCCTGCTTCAACGTCGTTGCTCATAATCGCGACGACCACGTAAAGAATTTTTCGTTCCTTCTGAACGCGAGAAACGAGTGGATTTTCGCGCCCGCTTACGACCTGGTGTTCTCCTATGGCCCGGGCGGCGAGCAAAGCATGCTGGTCATGGGCGAGGGAAGGAATCCAGGGACAGCCCAACTGCAGGCGTTGGGCAAACAGCATGGGATAAAGAACGCACCGGAGATTCTGGCGAAAGTAAAAAGGGCCGTGGCGAATTGGCCTCGCTATGCCGAACTGGCAAACTTATCGCGAAAACCCGCCCAAGAGATCGCCGGCAAGATCAAATTGCAGTGATTTTCTACATTCTTTCTGTCCAGGCCACGGTCGGATCTTCGGCCCTGTGGTGTCAGCAGTTGCTAACAGTCTAAAGCGCTCACGAGATCCACCCAGGAATTCCGGTGCCTTCCGTTGTAGGTGGCGGCGCCAAGCAATTCTCTGGTCCGTGTAAGCCACGCTGAGAATTGAAGCCTCTCAATTGGCACAATTTCCCCGAAACGCACCTAGGCATTGCTTTCTGTATCCTTTTCGGGTACGATTGACCCCGAAATGGGTACATCTGGCACGCTTTCGAGTACGCTGTTTGGGCGCACGCGCGGTGCGGTGTTGGCCATTCTGTTTGGCCATGTCGGCGAATCCTATTATTTAAGGCAACTTGCTCGTGTGACAGGGATTGCGCTCGGGCCCGTGCAGCGGGAGTTGCGCCAGTTGGTCGACGCCGGCCTGGTGACAAAAAAGACTCTAGGAACGCAGGCCCTCTATAGCGCCAACGAGGCTAGCCCTATTTTTGACGAGATGAGAAGTCTCGTGGCAAAGACTGTTGGGATCCACGACGTCCTCCAAGCGGCGCTCCATCCTGTCGAAAGCAAGATCCAACTTGCATTCGTGTACGGTACGGTGGCGCGTTCCCGTGAAAGCCAGCAAAGCGATGTCGATTTAATGATTGTGGGTGGTGTGCACTTCGCAAATGTGGTCGACCGAATCGCGAACGCACAGAAAACGCTGAACCGCGAGATCAACCCTACGGTTTACACGGTCAATGAATTCAAAAGCAAGATGCGTGGAAACTTCCTAAAGACTGTACTCGGCGAGAAAAAGCTTTTTATCATCGGGGATGAGAATGTCCTTGAAGAACTGGGCCATCAATCGATGGCTTGAAAAGCTGGAGTCCGATCGAGAGGAGATCGAGCGTCTGCTTGCAAATGCGGATGGGCATCTCGACGACTATCGAAAAGCGGTTGCAAGTGAGATGTCCACGGATGCGCAACTAAGTCTTGCATACGATGCGATTCGCGCTTCCGCGACAGCCGCATTGCGCGCAACCGGATACCGGGTCGTTCGCGGCGGAGGCGAGCATTACCGAACGATCGAAGCTCTGGAGTTTTCTATCGATCCGGAGAGAAAGCTCATCCCGAAGCTCGATGCCTTACGCCGAAAACGAAATACGGGCGCCTACGACGACTACGGGCTTGTGTCTCAGGGAGAGGCTGATCTCGCAGGCAAACTAGCGGCGCAAGTCCGCAAAGACGTCGAGGACTGGATCCGCAAGAACCACGCCGACAAGATTACATAAAAGCCGATTGTTGCAGGGCACCTTGACGCCGACGCGCTGTCGAATCTCGAGGTTCACCATCGGGAATTGCGCAGCCGGTCCGGAAATGATGCGGAGCAAAACCTCATTACGCTTTGCACTCGATGCCACTCAATCGTGCATCGGGGATCCGCGTGCGTCCGGTGAGGCCAGTGAAGTCGGGAAGCGCGTGTTGCGCGTACTTGATCGCAAGCCCCTTCAGCTTGCCATTACTTGTAGGGTCACCAAGAAATGGCTTTAGCCGCAATTTGGACACTTGTTCGGTTTGGCCTTGACTCATCCTGTCACCTTCGCCGCCGTCTCGCCACAGTCAGGGCCGTGACGAAGTAACGCGGCCCGCTGTCATGCACGCTGTCATTAAGCGAATAAGGTGGGATATTCAATTCGATTGTTTTACTTGAACGCCGCGATCCTTGCTGGCGCAGACCGTGCTTAACGAGCAGCCGTTCTCCGGTCACGTCTTCGTTTTTAGAGGGCGCCGCGGAGACATCGTGAAGGTTCTCTGGTTCGATGGCGAAGGGTTAGGTCTATTTACCAAGCGTCTTGAGCGCGGCCGATTCATCTGGCCTCAGGCTACCGAAGGAGCCGTTTGTCTGTCGCGCGCGTAGCTGTCTCCCGTATACCGCTGGTGCTTATAGCCACAAATGAATTCAAGTACAACGATCCCCAGTATTGATGAGGATGTTATTCTAACTACCTCATCAACGTGGCATACATTGTGGCTAAATTAACTTCAAGTACAACGATCCCCAGTATTGACGAGGATGTTATTCTAACTACCTCATCAACATGGCATAAAGTGCGGCCAAATTAAATTCAAGTACAACGATCCCTAGTATTGACGAGGATGTTATCCTAACTACCTCGTCAACATGGCATAAAGTCTGGCTAAAATAAATTCAAGTACAACGATCCCCTTTACTGATGCGGAAATGATCCTAACTACCCCATCTACTGTACTTGACAGCCCTAGCAATGGGTGTAACGTGTGGGTCAGAAGGATTAAGACCCAAATGTTTCACATTAACACGGAAGTTATTCGCAACTATCCATAGTGCGCGACATCTCGGGCCTCTCAAACTCAGCCGGCTGCGCAAGTCAACCAACGTTAAACCTAATAAGGAGATTCACATGAGCAAGGCAAGGTATGCGGGGCGGGATTCGTTGCGTCGTCTCCCCTTTTACAAACTTTCAGACGCAGGAGTTATCTTTTGCTGTGAATGGGCTCGACTTTCTTCCCCAAACCGGAGAAGGGTCGAGGATATCCTCTTGAAGCACGCCTTCTCGCCGAACGGTACGGATTCATACCAGTCGCCGCGGTGGTACATAAATGAAACGAAGATCAGCTATGGAATGTTCAAGGACATTTCGCTCGAGATGGCTGCTGCCTGGTCTGTCTGGGTGCGCGAGATCAACAAAACATGCGCGTCCCGAGTTGCGTGCCGCGAAGCGATCCTTGGTATGGTAAGCAACCTAGTTAACCGGAAGTCTCTTGTGGAACAGGCGCATTGCATGACAACACAGGTCCCGAGGCTTGGCGGCTCGATCAGTCCAATTGAAGCAAGCAAGTCCTTAGACGGCGCCGAACGCAACGCGGAAAGTGAGGCGAAGATTACTGACTGAGCTGTCTAGATCGATCTTACCTCGCGGCCCTCACTGAGCTGCTTACGCGCGCAAGCCACGCCTGAGAAGGGTCGTGCTGCTATCCGAAAGCTTCGCCGGATGCTGGATCAGGAGGATCGTCGCCGGCGGTTGCGGCTTCTGGGCCAGGAACACCAGTCCGCGGTCGCGATGTCGCGGGATTTTCTGGCCACTTGGGCGGACCCAGGAGCGTAAGTGTTTAGAAGAATTGAAACTTTCATACCCTTTTTTTAGAGAGTGTGCCGAGCCCGCCGGAAAGTCGGCGGTCGCCTGGATACACCGCGGAAGGACGGGGAACATGGAAGAGAATTCCGCGAATACAATCGCCAGCGGTTCGGACCGGCCCCAAACCGGCGCCGCTGCAAATATCAATCCAGATTTGCCCGAACGGGCGACTGATGCCAACCCGTCTCCCGCAGATACCGAAACCGCAGAACCAACATCGCCACAGGACGACACGTCTGAGGCGGAGGCAACGAAAGATGAAGCCGGTGCAGCAAGCCAGGATCCTGCAGCCCCGTCGAATTCGCCGAAAAACGACCCCCTGCCGGCCGCGGAAGGAAGTGTGACACAGCCTGACGAAACCGATGACGGCGGCTGTTTTGAACCATTCATTCCCCAGTCTCCGTCACCCCCCACCCCCAAACTGGCGCCGAAGCCTGAGCCGAAATCGTTTATGCACCTGATTGACGCGGCCATCCTCGGCGAGGATTACCTTCCCACCCTGACTGACACGACGACGGAGACGGAATCTCCCGCTCCCGCGGCAGATGGATGCACAAGCGACGCCGAAATGGCCAAGCCCAGCGAGATTCTCACCGCGCCGGTGCCGGCGCCGATCCCGCCGCCTAGGGTTGCCACGGCAGCCGAGCTTTTCTCGTGGATCAAGCGGGTCCTCCTGGCGCAGACACTCCTGTCGGAAGATGCGGCCGAGTTGGTCGCTTTCTGGACGATCTCGACTTGGTTCCAAACTGAATCGGTAATTCTTCCGTGCTTGCTCATCACTGGCCCTGCCTATGCTGCAGGCCGCGTTCTGCACGTTCTCAAAAGCTTTTGCCAGAAGGCGGCACTGCTGGCCGGATTTCGGCGGAGCGATCTTGAAGTACTTCGCTGCTATTGGACCCTCCTGCTTTCAGAGCCGAACCTCGACAAGGGGACTGCCAATTTACTAAGCAGCTTGACAGACAGGGAGTTCTTGGCCGTGCGGGGCCCTTATATAGCCTGTTACTCCAAATCAACGGCCGTCTATGCCGGCGAGAATCCGAGGACACACCAGATCGAGAACGCCATCCGCATCCACTTGGCTCCCACAAACGCAGGACCATTTGACCCTCCTTGATGGCTGGAAAAAATGGTTGAGCGCCTCCCCATCCACCTGGACCAGTACCGCAACAAAAACCTCCGTTATGTGCGCCACTCGACGTGGGCTCCTTCCGGCTTGTCTTCCGAGACAGTGGCCATTGCGACGGCGCTCGGACGTGGCATCGTGAACGCGCCCGAACTCCGGCAGGAACTCGTGACCCTTTTGAAGACCCATGACCAGCAGCGTCGGTCTGAGCAGTCGAGCTCCACCGAGGCAGTTGTCCTGGAATCGCTTCTGGCGCTCTGCCGTGACGGACAGGAACACGCGTACGCCCGCGAGATCGCTGCCGCGGCCAACCATCTGCTGGAAGCGCGCGGTGAGATGGCGCGCCTGAGTCCGGAGATGGTCGGCCACCGGCTGTTGCGGCTCGGCCTGCGCACTTGCCGCTTATCGCAAACCGGCAACGGTCTGACTCTCGATAAGGCCACGGTCGTCCAAATCAAGAAGCTTGCCGCAATGTACGATGTGGAGGATACGCCGTTGGAGACCGAGAACCTCCCTAGCTAGCAAACTACAGGAAATATGTAGGTTAAGGAGGTTATGGAGGTTATGGAGGATAATTCGACTACTTCTGAGCAAAAGAGCGGATGATGAACCGTCTGTCCGGAAAACAGCTCTATGGGTGAAATAGATCCGCGTTTCGAGAAGCTTGGCGTCTCGTCGCGTGTCGAGCTGGTCCTGTATGCGGTCAGCAACGCGAAAAGCGTGCGCCCTTCTGTCACCCCGAGCGAGAAGCGGGAACAGAAACCGGGCGGCAAGCCGCGGAGCAGCGGTAAGTCGCCGAAGGCCGCGGATCAGGTCCCAGAGCCCTGAATCCTCGGCATCAACGGACAAGAAGCCAGAGGGCCGCGCATCGTCTTGAAAATCGGAGCCGAGTCGATCACGTTCGACGCTGCGAACTAGACCCTCATAGCCTGTCAAACACACGAAAGCCCCTCGCGTGCGAGAGGCTTCGTGGCAGTTCTGGAGAGAAAAACCCCTTGAATGAGTTTTCTTGTACTGTCACGCTACGGGGCCGCAATGACACGCGCCGTGACCGCGGTCACGCTTGGTATTTGGGGCAAATCTAGAGTGAAGGCGGTAGTACTAAAGGCCAACGTCCTAAGGATTGCTGTTGAATATTTTGATCGTACCCTTTGGTCCGTATGCTTATCGCCATGCGCGCCGCTCTGATCGTGCTGACGGACAGAGAAAAGGGTCTCACTGCCCGCCGAGGGTTGACGGCCCCGGCGCGCATGGAGTTGAATCTTGGACCCTGCTGACCGCAAACTGACAATCAAGACCCTGCAAGAGCGACTAGCCCAGCTCAAGATCGCCTGTGACGGCTTTTCCAAGGAGCTCAACCAAGAATCGTCGAATCCGGCACAGCAGGCGCTAGTCGCTAATCAATGGGATGCTGCGCTCAAGGAACGTCGCGCACTTCAGTTCGTGCTCGATAGCTTAGAGCTAGAGGAGCAGAAGGAAACGCCACGGAGCTGAAGCGGTAGTCAGTCATCTATATTATTGCCAGAATTTTCGTACCCGCCCCACCGTTTCCGCATGGTCGAACTGCAAGAACAGCCTTCCTGATTTTCCCAAGAGACCGCTCTTCGATACGGATTCAATGTGACCAACTGCTTCGGTACACGCGCGCACGCACCCGCGCGATAGCGCTTGCAATGCCTCAAGAGATTTTCGGACTGGGCTGTTCCGCCAAGGCGTAAACCACCTTCAGGCCCATCTTCCTGCAGATACCCTTTGTGGGCCGCCAGTGACCCGCCAGAAGCCGGTTTAAGCCGAATCGCCTATTTGGCGCCGAACAGACGCAGCACATCGGCAACGTGTGGACTTCTGGAGCTGTTGGCCCACCACAGAACCGTTTCGCCGGTTTTGTTTTTGGCATTGGGGTTGGCGCCGTTGACAAGCAGGACCTGGGCCACAGCCACGCAATCGGTTGAAGCTGCGTTAAACAAAGGAGTCAGGCCCAGAAAATCGCGATGATCGATCTCCGCATGCTGGGATATTAGATACTCAGCGATATCCTTCTTGCAGTACAGCGCCGCATCGGCGAGCGGATTTTTTGAGATTAGGTGGGGGTCGGCCTCGATCAACGCCTTCACCTGTTCGAGGTCGCCCTTCTTGATTGCCTTTTCAAGAGGACTGCAAAAGGCGGGGCTGTTCCAGGCCAGCGCCAGCAGCACGATTGCGGCAAGGCGAACTCTGGAAGAATGGAAATTGCGACTCAAGAAAGAATGCGCGTTCATGGTTTCTCCGAATTTTGGCATAACGGATAAAGAAGGATCGCTTGTTACAGCGGACTATTTTTGGGGCCCCTTGTAGCGCGGGAAGGTGATGGCTTGCTCACAAAGGGTCGTGGACCCATTTGTGAATGCCGCCGCGAGAAGGCTGCGCTGCACCCCAATGCTGCTGGGATTGTTTCTCCACAGCAACTCTCCAGTGGCGCAGTCGGTCAGCCAATACTCGGGGTTCATCTCGCTGTTGATTCCTACCGACGTACCAACAATGGGCTCAGTATCGACGAAAAACCCGTGGGAGTAACCTTTGATAACTGCTTCGAAAACCGCGTCGACGCCGAGTACCGAGCAGGCCCGTTTCCGATCCGGATGCAGCGCTTCCGCGTCCGTAAATCCCGCGGCTTTCAACAATTCGCGGGTCTCGCTGAGTCTCATGATCGGATAATGCGGAGTGGTGACCGCTGTATATCGGGGCATTCCCTGGGTGAGCGCCTGTTCCACACCCTCGGTGAAGCCCTTAGATCGGTCGTCCTTATCTCCCCGAATATCCGCCACATAGATCACCGCGATCTTGGAGGGCTGGCGCAGGTTGAACTCCGGACTCTGATAGAAATTGGCCTTCCAGGGATCTGCGCCGGCCTTGGTAAGAGCCAGGACGACATTTGGGCACTGGAGAGTCAGATCTTTGGTTCGCTGGATGGAGGCAAAGGTCAGCGCGTCGTTGCCACGCGCATCCACCGCCTTCACGTCCGCGCCCTGACTCAATAGCGCGGTCACTTCTTTTTCATCGCAGCTCATCGCCGCAAGCATCAGGGGTGTAAGGTTCGGCTTAACGACTGTTGCCGGTTCCTTATTCTTGCCTTCCGCCAACGAGTGGGTGATAGCAACACACATCAGCGCCGAAACGGCTAAGGCCTTCCATTTCGGCCCGTAACAGCGAACCATAATCGCGGGTTTAATTGAGTCGTTCATCTTTCAACTCTCCGGAGAGATGCTATATCGGTCGAAGTCTCCCCTATTCAGTCAATTGTAGCTTCGTACCTCCTCATTCTGAGGAACACTCTATCCATATCTGCTTCCTCAGCCCTGGTTCGGCTTGAGACCGCCGTACCGGAATTGGGCAACGATTGGGCAACAAACGGAAATGCTCCACGCGCTTCCACCGCAGTAAACTAGTGAAGTAGTTTGTGTCACGACAAAGTGGCCCCGTAGCTCAGATGGATAGAGCAGCAGTTTCCTAAACTGCTTGTCGGCTGTTCGAATCAGCCCGGGGTCACCACTTTCCTCCGCTCCCGAAACCTCGCATCCGGAATTCACCCATTCTTGCTTCGACCCCTAGAGTTGCTTTTGACTTCCCTCGCCGAACCCGCTATAAAAGTTCATGTCGTGGAAGTCGTTTCCATGGCATCATTGCTGCGGCACGCAATCGCCTCAGCCTCACTCATCATCGCGATCGTCAGGATGCTCGGGAAGGCGGTGAAACTCCGCCACTGCCCCGCAACTGTGAGCGCACCTGTTTTCCTTGCCGTCGTATAACGAGGCATTGGTACAAACAGGGTTTCAGCCCAGTGCTTCCGCTGCCTGCGGAATCCACTTGAAACCACTGGAGTCGAATCCAATTTGGTTCGGCTTTGGGAAGGCGGCTGAAACCAGCGCAAGTCAGGAGACCGGTCCTCGGCGTACCCAACCGCTTTCACGTTCCGAGGGGGACGAAGGAGCTCACATGCCGAATTCCATTTCTCTGCGCGAATACTTTGCCCGCGCCTTGTGTCGAGCCTCGTACTGGGCCCTGTTGCGCGCCTCGTCGCGCACGCTCGCTGCAGCACTATTCATTTTTTTCGCTGCCACCTGTTCCGCGGCTTCCATTCGCGGCGTCATCACCGATGCTACTGGCGCCAAAGTTCCCGGCGCAGCCATCTCTCTCGTGAGCAACGGTCAGGTCATTGCCGCGGCAGTTTCCATGGCCGATGGCAGCTTTCAGATCCTCACCGGCGCTTCTGGCCGCTTCTTTCTCGTCGTCTCTGCAAAGTCCTTCCGTCAACTGCAAACACCGGACTTTTACGCCGGCCAGTTAGACTCGACCGAGCGCAACGTCGTACTCGAGCCGGAATGGGCGCGCGAATCGATTGTGGTCACCGCCACCGGCACACCCACTCCGCAGCCGCAAACAAGCTCCGCCACCACCGTGCTCGGACCGCTCGATCTTGCCTTTCGTGACGATCTCGTCAGCACTTTGCGCCTTATGCCTGGCACATTCGTCATTCAGACCGGCCAGCTCGGCGCGCAGTCATCGCTCTTCGTTCGCGGCGGCGACTCCGATGACAATAAAGTGCTTCTCGATGGCGTCGACGCCGGCGACCTTGGCAATCAATTCAACTTTGGTTCGCTCTCCACAACTGCCATCGAAAGCGCCGAAGTTTATCGCGGCCCCGATTCGAATCTGTTCGGTGCGGGTGCTGAATCCGGGGTCATCAGCCTCGTCACCCCACACGGCACGACCAGCTTCCCTTCACTGCTCTTTGAGGGTGACGCCGGTAAACTCGATACATCGCGCGAGCAGCTTGAGATTGCCGGCGCGCATAAGAAGCTTGACTACCTCGGCGACTACAGTTGGCTGCAAACCGCCAATGACCTGCCCAACGATGAATTCCACGTCGGCACCGCGGCAGCCAATGTTGGTTGGGCTCTTAACGGAACTACGCAGATCCGTGCCACGGCTCACTACGGCGTCTCTGCCAATGGAGTACCGAACGCATGGGATTTTTATCATGTCGCCGATGACGCAACGGAGAAGGACCAGGACATCTTCGCGAGCGCATCGATCGACAATCAGACCACCGCAAGCCTGCACAACAGCGTTCGCTACGGCCTCACCCGCAAACGCGAGCAAGAATCGCTCTGGACCGAGTCTGGAGCTCCCGTTTCCTATCTCGATTACTGCTTTGGCCCAGGCACGCTCGGCAACACCGTCACCATCACCGGCGCCAACGGTTACTCCGCAAGCGGCCAGGCCGTCCTCGATTGCAGCACTTTTGCATCGCAGCTTGTCTCCAACCGCGACGCGCTGGTTTACCGCGGCGATATCACCATCACTCCACATTTGGTTGGTCTCATCGGATTCCAGTACGAAGACGAACGAGGCGCGGAGCCAGGCAGCAACTTCTACCCGACCGTCGAGCGCACCAATTACGACTATCTCGCGGGCGTCCAGGGCGACTTCAAGAATCGTTTCTTCTACTCGCTCGGTGGCAGCCTTGAGCACTATTCGCTCTTCGGTGTCCAGACTGAGCCTCGCGCCGGAGCATCCTATTATGTGCTTCGCCCCCGCAGCCGTGTCTTCAGCGGGACGCGGCTTCTTTTCAACTTCGGCGAGTCCGATCGTGAACCAACTCTCCCCGAGCAGGACGAATCGCTCTATACCTTTCTCGTGAACATCCCGAACAACCAGGGCCTGGCCACCATTCAGGCGCTGCATATCAATCAGATTGGTGCGCCACAAGATCGCACCTACGAGGGCGGCGTCGAGCAGTCCTTCCTCTCGCAGCACGTTATTCTCAAGTCCAGCTATTTTCACAATGAATTTGGCAGACAGATCGAATACGTCGGCCTCGACCTGATTCCCGCGCTCCTTCCAAGCCTCACGCAGGCCCAGCAGACCGCGCTGGAAGCCACACTTCAAAGTAACGGCGCTTTTGAGCTGACGATCAACTCCGAAGCTTTCCGCGCCCAGGGAATTGAAACATCAGTCGAATCCGGCATCGGCGCCAACCTGTTTCTGCGCGGCGGATACACCTATCTCGACGCGGTGATCCAGCGATCGTTTACCAATGACGACGCGGCCCTGCTCGGTCCGATTCCTACCTGGCAGAACATCCCCAACGGAATCCAGATTGGCCCCTATTCGCCGCTCGAGGGTGCGCGTCCCTTCCGCCGCGCGCCCCACGCTGGCTACTTCACGGCCACATACGCCACAAGGAAAATCACTGGAGTTTTCAGTGCGGCCTTCGCCAGCCCGAGCGATGACTCAACATATCTTGAAGGCGAGGACGCTTCGAACGACAACAGCCTGCTCCTGCCCAATCGCAATCTCGATTACGGCTACGCCAAGCTCGGCATCGGAGGCAGCTATCAATTGCTGAATTGGCTCGACGTCTACGCGCAGGCCGAAAATCTTCTCGACAACCAGCACATCGCGCCCATCGGCTATCCCAGCCTGCCTTTCACGGTTCGCGCCGGTCTGCGGATACGTTGGGCTCCAGGCAGCGGCCACTGAGAGGATTCCGCTCCGCCAATCGCGGATCCCGTCAGCAGCAAATCGCTGGGAAACGGGGCCTCAACCTCTGACTTAATCGGCGATAGTCCGGTTTTGCCGCCCTCAACCCGCTATCTCCAAAGGGTTTCTTTAAGTTGACCCGGTTTTCCACAGCCCGCACGACAAACACCCGATTTCTCACTGCTGGCGCAAGATTTTTTCGCATTACCACTTGGAAAAACAGTCTTCTCTGTCCTACAATGACGTCTCTTGAGAGATTGAAGTAGCCCGCGACAAACCTGCTTCAGGAATGCTTTCACTCCCTTTCTGGAGCGTCGTTAAGGGGTCAGTTGTTCTTCAACAGGCGTTGACGGCCCAAGGGTGCGGTCGAAATCGTCCCTATGCTCCCTGGCCGTTGTAAACCGCAGAGGTTTTCAGCTTTCCTTTTTCTTGCACGATTGCATTGTTTTCTCGTGAGGGCGTGACAGCCGATCGTCACAGGCCAATCTGGATGACCACTCCCCCGTCCGATGGCCCGACCCCTTCATTTGCAAACTGAGGTCCGAATCCCCGGTTGCCGCTCACGACGTATGACTTCGCATTTCATCTCTTGTTCATCGAGAATTTGTACGCTCAAGTTTCGGGTCCATCCAGCAGTTACTCTTCCCATGCTGGAATCTGTGTGTCAGCCAATTTCTGCTTGTCTCATGCATTCCTCTGTTTCGCGTTGACCGCCGCGCCTGTCAACGACGACGGCCAGTCTTTTGGTATCGGGTCAAATGCTAACCACTACTTTGGAGGGCAGTTATGATGTTAAGTAGACTTCGCCTGGGTGTTGGTTGCCTTGCGCTCTTCACCCTTGTTGTTCTTGCCTCTGCGGTTCCCAGCTTTGCGCAACAAACTCTTGGATCTTTGAACGGCACCGTGCTCGATCCTTCAGGGGCCGCTATCGCCGACGCCGCCGTGAAGGTAACTGACACTGCCATTAACGTCACCGAGTCAACGACCTCGCAGAGGACGGGTTTCTTTCAGATCTTCAACCTCCCCATCGGGACCTACGAGGTTTCCGTCAGCCATGATGGCTTTGAGACCACGCGTCTCTCCGGAGTCGTCATCCGCGAGGCACAAGCCTCCACGGTCGACGTTTCATTGAAGGTGGGTCAGGTCTCCGAATCCGTCGAGGTCATCGCCAATCCCATGCTCAACGCGACCGACGCCTCCAACGGCTTCACCATGGACACCCAGCAAATTGCCGCAACTCCGCTCGCCACCGGCAGCTTCACTCAGCTCGCTGTTCTATCGCCCGGAGCCAACGCCGAACTCCTCAGCGGCCTCAACACCAACTCCGGACTGGGCAACCAGAATATCCAGGCCAACGGTCAGCGCGCCACTTCCAACACCATGCAGGTCAACGGCGTCGACGTCACTAACATCTTCAACGGCCTGACCTCCAGCGGCCTCACGTCGCAGCGCTTCAACTTCAACATCGGCGGCGGCAGCACATCCAGCAGCTCTTCGGCTGGCGCGGCGCCCATCGCCGGCTCATCGCTTGAAGGCGCTTCACCCTACGGCTCCGTAGGCAACAGCCTGCCTTCG
>Ga0187890_10000516_pt1 | contig 27173 bp, 19 predicted proteins | sample June2016WEW_21_1_FD_133005 | JGI IMG/M metagenome (GOLD analysis project Ga0187890, IMG submission 133005) | Peatland microbial communities from SPRUCE experiment site at the Marcell Experimental Forest, Minnesota, USA - June2016WEW_21_10 | ecosystem: Environmental > Terrestrial > Soil >... | reverse complement strand
GCTTCAACGAGTATTTTCCGGTGTCAAACAAAACATCGGACATGCTGACGATGAGCCCGCGCGCGCTATCGCGGGTCTGGAGAATGGAATTCAACTGCTCGGACAAGCGCGCGCGCATAGCAGCTTTGTCGGTATCCGCTTGTTGTGCGTTCTGCTCGGCCTGCTGTGCAGCTAAACGAGACTGCTCGGCATCCGCCCGGGCGGCGGAGACTTCACTGGCCGACGTGGCCGCGCTGGTCGCCATGTCGGACTGAGCCTGCGCAGTGTCGGCGCGTGCCTTGGCGGCATCAGACTCGGCCTGAGTCTTTTCCGCTAGAGCGTTCGCCGTGTCGGACTGGGCTTGGTCTCTCTGCCGCATCGCGTCATCGGCTTGCGCCTGCGATTGGGCCTGTGCGTCGCTCGAAGTCTGACGCTCGTTTGCCAGGCGTATTTCGTCCAGTTTCTTGACGGCGATTTCGCGCGCATCTTCGGCAGTTTGCACGGCATCGCGAGAAACTGCGATCAGCGGCTTGGTGTCCAGATGTCGGCTTGTGGCATATTCATCGGCATTGTTCATCAACTGGACAGCATGCCCGTAGCTGTCACTGGCATACTGCTCGGCTCCCTCGGATTGCGCGATGCGCAACGCATTCCGCGCCTCGAAGAACTCCAGCGGCAACCGGGCATTCAGAACCACAGGATCGAACTTGTAGCCGGTGGGGATGTAGCCGCCGCGCTCCATCAGTTCGTACTTTGCATTGACCGCTTCGGTGGTTCCCTTGGTGTTATCGCGAACAACATTCTCAAGCACGACCGCGTTGCTGGGCTGTCGCACGGCATAATAAGGTTCCGCGGTAACGATCAGAGCGAAGGCCTGAAGGTCGGTAGTGGCGCGCAGCTTACTGCGATGGTTGTCGCCGACTAACACTTCGCCCAGGTTCACGGAGCGGCCTTCGGGAGAAATCGCCCACAAAACATAGGTCAGATACTCAGTGCCGAAAGTCGTCGGTTCCCGCAGGTCGCCAAATTCCGCGTCGATCTCAATGGATCCCCGCTTGCTATTCACCTTGGCTTCACCATTCGCTGAAGGCATCAAGTCCGTGCCCGCGAAATCGACCCTGGTGGCGCCGCTGCGATGCTCGTAGTTGACGGCCTGCACGTTGCGGCTAATCACGTTCACTCGGAATATGGGTGTCGGACTCATGGGCTCGACGACCAGGGTGGTTTGACGATTCGTCTGAGCAAACGCGCTCACACTAAAGGCGATTCCGACTACTAACAAAAGCTTAGTCTTCACAAGTATCTCCTGGTTCCTTCCGGCAGATGTCTGCCGGGTTGCGTTATCTTGATCTGGTGTAAGTGCGTTGAGCCTTCTTGACCGTTTCCTTTACGTTCCAACATGGATTCCGGAAAGGGAGTGAAAGAGTCCAAAGACATTCAGCAGCCATAGAACCACGGCAATGATCACGACGCCGTTCAAAATCGACTTGATGGTTCCCTGCATGGGAATGAAGCGATTCACCAGCCACAGGAGAATACCCACCACGATGAGAACTTCCAGCAGTTGAATTAGAGGCATAATGTTTGACCTTCCTTCTTGTGCGGGCTAACTGCTCCCATCCGCCTGGAGTTGTTGCCCTGATTTCGATCTTCGAGGCTCTTAGGGTCGAATCGTGTCCCACCGTGGGGTTTCGCGGCGTACACACGGATGAAGAATGCCGATTGGCTGGATGTGGTTGCATGGAAGCAACCGGAGAATTGAGAGCTACGAATCAGCGGTCGTGGCTCCGACTACACACTCAGGACAATTAAGAATGACAGGTGTGGACTTTTGCGTCTGAGCAAGATAGCTCACATACCGAGATTAAGATGGCGATGCGGCGGTGCAGCGTGTCTATCGCTCTTCAGCGGCGCGTCGGGACTATTGGCAACGCTCGACCGCAGGGGGCGGCGCGAAATACAAGGCGGTCAATATTGACCGGTTGCGTTCGGATATCTGTGCCATAGTAAATAGTAAGAAGACAGTTCAAGGGATGCTGCGGCTTGGCACCCACGGTTTGACGAGGGCTATGCAAAAACGTGAATGTTCGAAGTGCGGTGGTGAGTTGGTTCTAGCGGTGCGTGCGAACCAACCCCCGACGACTAATGATGGATCAAGCTTGTTGACGAGCGCGTTTACAAGTTGGAGATGCGGCACTTGCGGCTGCGCCTATACAGCAGCACAACTCCGCGAGGACAAGCGCGCACGGTCAAAAGCACGCGTGAACGCTTAGCAGGGCATTACGCGAAATAACGGGCTGCGGGGAAAATTGACCACGCGCGAGAAGATGACCTCAGCGGCTAAAGCCGACACTCACTTGAATGCAGTTACCGCAGCGCTGAAGCGTTGCGCCACCGTGCCGCTGGTGATGAGTACCCGTTCCAACGAAGCGCTGATGGTATGCCGCTTCATTACCGATCATGCGCTCGCGGAGTAATTCCCGACAAAGGACCGTGCTTATTATTTAAGAGCGCATATTCTCTTCTAAGTCTGATATCTAAGCCGGGATTTGCAATACCGGCGACGTCTTACGGATTATCTCCAACAGAAGCGCCCGGTCAGGCTGGAGCAGTTCGGCGACGCGCTCCTTGCTGACTAGCGCGACGATGATTTGGCCGATCTCGGTATGCACATCCGAGAAGATGCCCACGCTCTTCATCCTCTGTGTCTGAAACTCGTTGTCCTCGGTCGGGGTGACGTAGTGCACCGAGCTGGCATTGTAGCGGTGGATGAGGAACAATTGGGCGATCGTCATCAGCCGCTTCTTGCGTACCGGCGCGAGCGTGTTCTGGTCGCGAATCGAGAGTATGCTGCGCCCGCGACGATCCTGGATGTAGGCGAAGACCACGTTGGCAAGCTTCTCCCCGTTGGGCTCGTTCAGCACACTGAGCTCCAACAGTTCCGAACCGGCCGTGTGCGGACGCAGCCGGACGCTGATCTTTGCCGCATAGTCGTTTTGCTTGCTCCAGTCCGCCAGCCACTCTTCCAGCAGCTTGGTCGGGACCTCGGTTTGAACCAGGTGCTGAAACTGCGTCGACCCCTTGCCCATCGCCTTGGTCGCCGCGGTGCGTCCTGACGAAGCCATCAAGGCGGCGTCCATGCGGGGTCCTCCGACCAGGGTCTGCGGCGTCCGATACGGTGACTCCAGCAGTCTGAACTTGCGCTGCAAGCGCGCCAGCGCCAGCATCCCATCCTGCTTCAATGCGGTCGCGAACTCCTCGGCAGCCAAGCCGTCGATCTGATGGCCACCGTAGGTGATGAAGTTGAAGACAAAGCCGAGTTTGCCGAGTTCCTCGGGGAACCGTTTCATCTGCTCGTCGTTCATCCCGGTGGTGTCCCAGCTGAACGAGGGCGAAAGGTTGTACGCCAGCATCTTGTCGGGGAAGCGCGCATGAATAGCCTGCGCGAACTTCCTGGCCTCCTCGAGATCGGCCGTCTTGGTCTCCATCCACAGCACGTCGGCGAAGGGCGCCACAGCCAGCGACTTGGCGATGGCGTAATCGATTCCGGCTTGGATGTGATAGAAGCCCTCGGGAGTTTTGGGCAGCTCGCAATCCCAGATCACGTGGGCGCCCATTGACTTTGCTCGCTCACGGGCCTCGTAGAAAGAAGCCTGTTTCGAGAACGCCAGCCACTCCTCGACGGTCATGTCGAAACGCTCGCCCTCGGCCGTGCGGAACTCCAGCACCTCGGCGACCGCGAGACCATAGGTCTTCATCCCCGCTTCCGCCTGCCAGGTTTCCACATAGCGCGTGTCGATCTTGTCGAGTGCTGCATCGAGCTCGGTTGCCGTCATATCCTTGAGAGCCGAAGCGCGCTCGGTGATTATGGACATGAGTCCAACCCGATCGAGCCAATCGAACGCCGCCGAGTACTCGGCCTCGGACATGGCAAAGAGCAGGTGGCCGCGGACCTCTTCGACGCCCAGTTCATAGAGCCTCCTCAAGATGGCCAGATAGCCGGCCTTGTAGCTGGGTAGATCGATGTTGGTGGCGCCGAGGATGAAGGGTTGGTCGCGCTCGTCGCTCCGGCTCTCGATGAAGGTCGCGGACTCGGCGTCGGTGCGGGCCACAATAATGCCCGGAACCCGCATGATGTCGAGCTGCAGGCGGGCAGCGTTGAGGCGCTTGATCTGCTCGTCCACGGCCACCAGCACCTTACCGCCCTGGTGGCCGCACTTCTTGGCTCCCGGCTTCTGGTCTTCGATGTGGTAGCCCGGCACCCCGACTTCGACCATGCGTCGGATCAGATTGCGCACGTGCGCGTCCCCGCCGTGACCGGTGTCGGCGTCAGCGATGATGAAAGGGCGAAAGTCGATGGCTGGTGTCGCCTTGCGTTGTTCTTCGGTCATCCGCATGCGCGCGAAGTGCTGGTTCTTGTCGGCGGTGAGGAGTGCCCGCACCAGTCCGGCGGCCTCGTCCGGCACCTGGTTGAGCGGATAGCTGGCGAGGTCGGGACCGGGATCCTCCGACAGCGAGCCTCTGGCGGAGGTCGCCCAGCCGCCCAGGTAAATACCTTCCATCCCAATCCGCTTCATCATTACTGCCTGGCCTGGCGAGTAGGGACCAAAGGTAGTGATCTGCTTGCGCTGTTCGAAGAGTTCGCGCAACCGCGAATAGAACTCCTCGGCTGCCCGGCGCGCTACGGTGTAGTCGCCGGAAAGCGTACCCTGCTGCTCGGCTACCTGGCGCGGGGAGTAGAGACGGACGATCCCGTCGAAGCGGGAGCTCGCGATAAATTCCCGCGTGGCCGCGACCTGCTGGTCAAACATTGTCATAGTGGTTTCCTGGTTCTCAGCGCTGATCAACACTTTCCGCCTCCATGAATAATCGTGTTCTTCGAGCCATCAGTAATACTATTGCCAGCAATGTTACCGCGTTTCTTTTCCTCCAGCACGACCGGGCCGGGGCTTTCTGCGGCCAGCCGTTCTGCTGGTCGCAACCGCGGTTTCAGAATCCTTAATGGAGGAATTATTTCTGCCCTTGACATCGGGTTGGGTTCACGGACGCAGGATGCCGCGCCACCGAGGGCTGGTTTGCCAGTTGCTGGTTTGTCGTTTGGAAAGTGGCGCCGATGCCAGGCGCCGCTCCCAAAGGGTCGGCGGGATCCGGAGCTAATCCCCCGACGGCAGCAGTTCGTCGTCCTGACCCGCCAACGACGGATACTCCAGAACCGTTAAGGTAGCAAGACCGTGGCTTTGGCTCGGTTCGAAGATTGTATCGTCGACGTTGCTGGCATGCCGGTTGGAAGTCGAAGGCGTCATCTATTTATCCCCACTCAAGAATTTGCGTCCTGATGCAGTAGACCCCGGATTGCGCTTCCAGACAAGCCGCACTGTCCGCCCGGACCTACTGGGTCAAAATGACCTAGTGCGCAGGGCTTGCGCCGGCCGATGGATATGATGTTCACTTATGAATGCCATGCCTTCTTTTCGTCACGATGCTGTTGAGAACCAGACGCTGACCCACACCGAGGCCAGCGCACTCACTCCGGAAGCCCGAGCATTCCTGTTGAAACTGGCGGCTCGGTTCGAGCCCCGGCGGCAGGAACTGCTGGCGCGGCGGCAAACCGTGCAGCGGGAGATCGACAACGGCAAGTTTCCGGACTTTCTGCCGGAGACGGCCGGCATCCGCCAAAGCGATTGGAAAGTGGCGCCAATCCCGAAAGATCTGCTCGATCGCCGCGTGGAAATTACCGGGCCGGTCGATCGCAAGATGATCATCAACGCGTTGAACTCCGGGGCCAATGTTTTTATGGCTGACTTCGAGGACTCGAATTCGCCGACCTGGAGCAACAATATTGAAGGCCAGCAGAATCTGCGGGACGCGATTCGAGGAACGATTCGCTACGAGAGTCCGGAGGGGAAACAGTATCGACTGAGGTCCAATCTGGCCACGCTGTTAGTGCGACCGCGAGGATGGCACCTCGATGAGAAGCACTTCTTGGTGGATGGGAAGCCGATCTCGGGGGCGCTGTTCGATTTTGGTCTGTTCTTTTTTCACAACGCTGCGGCCTTGCTGAGCAAGGGCACTGGCCCTTACTTCTACCTGGCGAAGCTGGAGAATCACCAGGAGGCGCGGCTGTGGAACGACGTATTTTGTTTTGCCCAGGACGAACTGGGCATTCCGCGGGGATCGATTCGCGCCACCGTGCTGATCGAAACCATTCTGGCGGCGTTCGAAATGGACGAGATCCTTTACGAATTGCGCGACCATTCCTCGGGGCTGAACTGCGGGCGCTGGGACTACATTTTCAGTTTCATCAAGAAGTTTCAGGCGCATCCTGAATTCGTGCTGCCGGATCGGTCGCAGGTCACGATGGAGGTGCATTTTCTCAGCTCCTACGTCGAACTGCTGATTCAAATCTGCCACCGGCGCGGTATTCATGCGATGGGTGGAATGGCGGCGCAGATTCCCATCCGAAATGATGCCGTGGCCAACGAACAGGCGCTGGAGAAAGTGCGGCGCGACAAAATTCGTGAAGTGCAGGCGGGCCATGACGGCACCTGGGTTGCGCATCCTGGGCTGGTTCCGGTGGCAAAGGAAATTTTCGATAAGTACATGCCTGAAGCGAATCAGATTTCTTCACATACGAAATCGACCGGGCGGACGGTGCGAGCGCAAGACCTGCTCGCGGTTCCCAAGGGCGAAATCACCGAGGTAGGTTTGCGTTGGAATATCGACGTCGGTCTACAGTACCTGCATTCGTGGTTGCAGGGATCGGGTTGTGTTCCAATTTACAACCTGATGGAAGATGCGGCGACCGCGGAGATCTGCCGCGCCCAGGTGTGGCAGTGGATCAAGTACCGCGCGCGCCTTCGAGATGGCAGGCCGGTGACGGAAGCAATGGTGAAGGAGATCATCCGCAAGCGGGCAGCGGAGTTGGGCAACGACGAAAAGTTGCGGCAGGCGGCCAAACTCCTCGAAGATTTGACGACGAGCCGGGAATTTGCGGAGTTTCTAACGCTTGCCAGTTATGATTTATTGGACTAGAACGTCTATGCATGGGTGCACGCAGGAGTATTCCCGCCAACCTGTCGGTTGACCTTGTTGCGATTGACGCAGGCTTCCTCTCGCAGTTACGGGAACATATTGCTGCACGTGAGATCGAGCGCGGGATTGCCTGCCTTCGATCGCACCATGACGTGATCGCCAAGCTTGATCCCTGCCAGCAAAATGCCGCTCACCTGCTGGCGCATCTTGCGATATGGACGGACATCGGATTCAGCGGGCCTCCACTCCGGGAGCTTCTGCAACGCTTTGAGCACTTGGCACCAGGTTTGCGGTCGAAACTCTCGATCGCCGACTACATCTGCCTGCGCATGGCCGAGGGTATGGCGGCGATGGTGGAAGAGGCAATGGAGCCGGCGATTGGTCATTTTGACTTTGTCCTGAGCTTGGGGGAAGAACTGGACGACCGGTTTCTGCTGGCCATCGTTTATTTTTGGAAAGGCCGCTGCCTGCGGAGAAAAGGCGACTACGACGAAGCTCTGATCTACACCGGCAAAGGCCGAGACCTGGCGCTTGGGTTAGGCCATCTGCGGATGGCGGCGGTGATGCAGGTGCTCGAGGGCTGGCTTTTGTTTCAGCAGGGCAAATGGAAAGAAGCGGTGCGCATCTCGCAGGCGGCGGAAAGCGCATTGCGCGAGACCGATGACTATGTGACGCTCGGCAACATTCAATCCTTCTATGGACGAATGGCGCGCCGGGAAGGCCGTTTCGATAAAGCGATCGAGTTCTTCGAGAGCGCCATTCGCCATTATGGCAAGCGGGACCCGCGGCATCCGAACCTGGCGCGATCGCTGGCCAACATGGCACTCGCCAAGCGCGGGATCGCTCTGCAGTTGCAGAAAAGAATCGACCGCGAAGTCCAGCGGCGACGGAAGACTTCCGCCAGCCGTCCCGATCGGCCAAGCGCAAGCGGCCATAATTCTCGGGAACAGGATTCGCGCCAGCACGACTATCGCGGCCGCCTGGCCCAGCTTCGCCGCGAAGCGCTGGAGCACCTGGAGGCGGCCCGGGCCATCTACCAGCAGCGTCCGAGCCATCATGGAGTCGGCACGGTTTACCTGAATGCCGCCTACATCCACCTCGATAGTGGAGATTTTCAGCGTGCCGAGGAAGAAGCGGCCTCGGCATACGAAGTGGCGGAACAGAAGCAGGACTACATTCTGATGGGCCGGGCGCGCATTCTGCAGTGCATGATTGAAAATGCGAAGGTGGAGGAAGAGATCGGTGAAGGCGCTGACCCGGGAAGCCATGCGCGACGCGCCTTCGAATTCAGTCAAGAGGCGATTGAACTGGCGAAGCATACCCAGCATCATCTGTTGCTCGCGAACGCGCATCTGTGGCAGGGATTGACCCAGTGCAATTCTTTTTTCGACAATCCGGAAGCGGCGCGCGAATCGTATGACTTGGCGCGGGCGTCGTGCGGGGTGAATCAACCCGACAACAACATGTGGCAGGATCTGCAGACGTTGAGCGCGAAAATTCTGCGCAGGGGAAGCGTCGATCCGGCGCTGAAAGCATGGTCGCAGGGTGCGGTGGGCGAGAAGACGTTCCGGCAAATCAGCGAAGAATTTGCGGAGATTGTGATCGCGCGGGTCTGGGAGCGCGAGGGCCGTAAAGTGTCTCGAGTGGCGGCCCGGCTCTCGATTTCTCCCAAGAAAGTGCGGCGCATCCTGGCGCGGGTGGGACGGCGAAAGCCGCGTCAACGTTAGGTAAACCGGCATTTCGCCGGGGGCCGGAAAAGCTCACTTGGCGTGTGATTTGCATCACTGTAATATAGACTAGTAAAGTAGTAGAGTTAGTTGTGTTAAACGGCGTAGGGAACACTGATTCCCGAACCGTTGATCCCAGGAGTCGAAAGAGTCGAGCCGAATTATGAAAATCGCAAAGGATGTAACGGAACTGATTGGCCACACACCGCTGGTGCGACTGAACCGGGTTACCGAGGGCGCGGTTGCCGAAGTCGTGGCGAAGTTGGAGAGCCAGAATCCCCTGGCCAGCGTAAAGGACCGCATCGGGGTGAGCATGATTACCGATGCCGAGCGCGCCGGCCGGATTCACCCCGGCAAAACCGTTCTGATCGAGCCGACCAGCGGCAACACCGGCATCGCTCTAGCTTTTGTCGCGGCCGTGAGAGGCTACAAGCTCATCCTCACCATGCCCGAGACCATGAGCCTGGAGCGGCGCGTACTGCTGCTTGCTTTTGGCGCCGAGATCGTTCTCACGCCGGGTCCGCGGGGAATGAAGGGAGCAGTTCTGAAGGCCGAGGAGTTGTTGGCCAGCACGCCAAACGGATACATGCTCCAGCAATTTGACAACCTGGCAAATCCGAAGATTCATTTCGAAACTACCGGTCCCGAGATTTGGGAAGACACCGACGGGCGCGTCGATTTTCTGATCTCCGGCGTGGGCACTGGTGGAACCATCACCGGCGTTTCCGAATATATCAAGCCCAGGAAGCCTTCGTTCAAAGCAGTGGCGGTGGAACCGACAGATAGCCCGATCCTTTCCGGCGGAAAGCCCGGGCCGCACAAGATTCAGGGAATCGGCGCCGGTTTTATTCCCAGCATCCTACGGCGGGATTACGTTGACGAGGTGGTCACGGTCAGCAACGACGAGTCGATTAACATGGCGCGACGGCTTCCGCTCGAAGAAGGTCTGCTTGTTGGCATCTCTTCGGGAGCGGCGGTGGTCGCGGCTTTGCAGGTGGCGCGCCGTCCTGAAAATGCCGGGAAATTGATCGTTGTGATTCTGCCGTCGTTCGGTGAGCGCTACTTGAGTAGTATTCTCTTCGAAGGACTCCGGAACCAGGCGTTGCAGATTCCGACGACGCCACTTCCGGCCTGATTCATTCATGCCGCATCTGCTGTCGCTAATCCGCGAGGACGTTGCCACCGTGCTGGAGCGCGATCCGGCGGCGAAGTCACGCCTGGAGGTTTATCTCTGCTACTCCGGCCTGCATGCGGTTTGGTTTTATCGCATGAACCACTGGTTGTGGAACCACAAGTTTTTTCTGCTGGCGCGCTGGTTGTCGCAGGTCGCGCGCCTGCTCACCGCCATCGAAATCCACCCCGGGGCTCGGATCGGCAGACGTTTGTTCATCGATCACGGTATGGGCGTGGTGATCGGCGAGACTGCCATTGTCGGTGAGGACGTCACGCTCTACCAGGGAGTGACGCTCGGCGGAACCGGCAAGGAACACGGGAAGCGCCACCCGACGCTGCTCGACAACGTGGTGGTCGGTGGAGGCGCGAAAATTCTCGGCAACATTACCGTGGGGCGTAACTGCCGGATTGGTGCGGGATCGGTCGTGTTGCGAAATGTGCCTGACGATTCGACCGTAGTGGGCGTGCCGGGGCACATCATTTTCCGAGAAGGCAAGCGCGTGGTTATCACCGACCCCAAGATGATCAACGACCCGCTTTCCGAGGCCTTGGCCGCGGTCGCGTCTGAGGTGAACAAGTTGGCAGAACGAGTGCATCAACTGGAGGGCACGGGCGGAAGTGAGCCCCTTTCAGAATCCATGCAACGGATCATCGAAGATATCGATTACCAGATCTAGCAGAAGACTTTTCCCGCACCGGCGGGACAAAGGCCAGTGCACGGGAGTAACTTTTCGGCATCTGGGGCCGCGGCCTAAAATTTGGCGAGTCAAAGGCCTCAATTCCGGGTTTACTACAAGCGAGTTTCATTCCGCCGGAAGGCTAACTTTAAAGGAGACTATGAAAACCGTACGACATTGTGCTGTAATCGCGTTGTTTCTTGCTGTCTGCGCCACACTGACCTTCGCCGACGAACCGGGAAGGCATCCCGCGTATCTTCACGCCCTCACCGACCTGCGCCACGCGCGCGCTCATCTGGAGCGCCAGACATGGTCCGGCCGGATGGATAGAGAAGAGGATCACGCCATCGCCGAGATCGACAAAGCCATCGAAGAGATCAAGCACGCTGCCATTGACGATGGCAAGAATTTGAATGACCATCCTCCGGTCGATGCGCATCTCGGACACAAAGGCCGCTATCACAGAGCGCTCGAACTGCTTGATAATGCGCATCACGACATCGCGGAAAAAGAGGACGACCAGTTTGCCCATGGATTGCGTCATCGCGCCCTGGAACATATCGACGAAGCGCACCGCATCGTCGAACACCTGATCGAGCAGGCTGCCAACGACTAGAATGGTCCGGTTGCAATCCGCTTCGTGCCCATATCGGCGGACGGGTGGCACAGGCAAATCCCCCATGTTTACTCGCAAGTGTGCTCCCGTCCAGGCTGGTCTTGGGCGGGGGCGTTCTGCAGATGGACGTGTCCCGGAGTCAGTCAGAAGAAAATGTCCCGTCGTTGTCACGCCGCTCCGCAAGCAGCCTCAACAACGGCACTGCTCTTTCGAGCGCGTCCAAGTATGATTGATTTTTCCGTGTCGGGAATTCTCGCGGATGAAATACAGCTTCGTAATCGATAACCGCAAGTGCATCGGATGTCACGCCTGCACGGTGGCGTGCAAAACCGAGAACCATGTACCCGTGGGCGTGAACCGGACCTGGGTCAAGTATGTCGAAAAGGGCGTTTTCCCCAACACGCGCCGCGTATTCCAGGTCACGCGCTGCAACCATTGCGAGAAGCCCCCTTGCGTCACTATCTGTCCCGTAACGGCGATGTACCAGCGCAAAGACGGTATTGTCGATTTCAATTCCGAGCGCTGCATTGGCTGCAAAGCCTGCATGCAAGCCTGTCCGTACGATGCGATTTACATGGATCCCGACGATGGCACTGCCACCAAGTGCCATTTCTGTGCGCATCGCACCGAAGTCGGATTGGAACCCGCCTGCGTGATCGTGTGCCCGGAACACGCCATCATTGCCGGAGATCTGAGCGATCCAGAGAGTGAAGCGGCGCAACTGGCGGCGCGGGAAACGGTGCGCGTGCGCAAGCCCGAACAGGGAACTCAGCCCAAGCTCTACTACATCGATGCCGATGAAAGCGCGATCGTTCCCACGGCGGCGCGCCATGAATCGATTTACATGTGGTCGCAGCGGAATGCGTTGGTGCATGGCGGCGGCGCTCTCTATCCGCCTGATAGCCCCTTGCTGCAAGAGAACGCGCTGGCAGCGTATGACGTTTCCCATGCCCGTCCGTGGGGATGGCAAGTACCGGCTTACTGCTGGACCAAGTCCATCGCTTCGGGGGTTCTCGCCGTACCGGCCATCGCGATGGCGCTCGGGAGATTGTCGGGTGACCGCATTCGCGATATCGCGCTGGCGACTGTCGCGTTGCTATTCACCGCTCTAACCACGGTGCTGCTGGTTTGGGATCTCGATCACAAAGAACGATTCCTCCGGGTGGTGTTCACGCCGCAAAATAAATCGTGGCTGGCGCGGGGCGCGTTCATTCTGATCATATACAGCGCTTTGTGTGGCGTGTTCTGGTTGGCGGCGGTTGCAGGATTTCCCGTCGTCACCTTCTTATTGTTGTGGCCCACGGTGCTGGCCGGATTTTGCGCCGCCGTCTATACCGCGTTTCTCTTTGGACAGTGCGAAGGGCGCGACCTGTGGCAAACGCCGCTTCTGCCGGCCCATTTGATCATTCAAGCATTGCTCTGTGGAGCGGCGGTGCTGGCGTTGCTTCCGGACGCACTCGGTGGCTCGACGCAGGCTCTGTCCTTCGCGGTTCCCATGCTCGTCATCAGTTTGGGATTGCACTTGCTCATGCTGCTCGGGGAAGTTGCGATGCCACACGTCACCGATAACGCGCGCTACGGGGCTCGATTGATGACCCACGGGCCGTTTGCACGGGCATTCTGGGGCGGCGCGGTGGTGGTGGGCGGAATTGTTCCGCTGCTGCTCCTGTTAATGGGCCCTTGGTTGTTCGCCGCGCCCAATCGCATTGCAGTCGGGTTGGCCAGCGTGCTGGCGTTGGCGGGAGTTCTGATTTTCGAATGGTGCTTCGTGATGGCCGGCCAGAGCGTGCCGAACAGCTAGGGTTGGAAACTGTATGGAGATTTCGCAATGACCGAATTCAAGCGCGACGGCAGCCATCTTTCTTATTGTCCCCCGGTCGAGAAGTGGGACGACTGGGTCGAGTATGATGCTGAAGCCTGGCCTCGCCGCGTCCAGAAGCATTATCAGCTCGTGCCCACCATCTGCTTCAACTGCGAATCGGCTTGCGGACTTCTCGCCTATGTCGATAAGGAAACAGGACAAGTGGCGAAGTTTGAAGGCAACCCCAAGCATCCCGCCAGCCGCGGACGCCTTTGTGCGAAAGGCCCGGCGACGATCAATCAGATTCACGATCCCGATCGCATCCTCTATCCGATGAAGCGCTCCGGGCCGCGCGGCGGCGGAAAATGGACTCGAACCTCGTGGGACGAAGTGCTGGAGACTTTCGGCGCGCGTATCCGCAAAGCTTTTCAGGAAAATCGTGGCGAAGAAGTCATGTACCACGTAGGCCGTCCGGGATACGACTTCATCATGGAGCGCACCTTGCAGGCGTGGGGCATCGACGGCCACAACTCACACACGAATATCTGCTCGAGTGCGGCGCGCTTTGGTTATGTGCTCTGGCACTATGCCGACCGGCCGTCGCCCGACCACGCCAACGCGCGCTTCATTCTGCTGCTGTCCGCGCATCTTGAGTCCGGCCACTATTTCAATCCACATGCGCAGCGCATTATCGACGGGAAAATGGCGGGAGCCAAACTCGCCGTAATGGATCCGCGTCTTTCGAATACGGCGAGCATGGCGGATTACTGGATGCCGAGTTATCCGGGGACCGAAGGCGCGGTGCTGCTGGCGATGGCGATGGTCATCCTGCAGGAAAATCGCTTTGACGCGGCGTTCGTGAAGAACTGGACCAACTGGGAAGAACTTGAAGTGGATGGATTTTCTGCGAGAGGCCAGAGTTTCGAAGCCCTGATCGACGCGCTGAAGCGGCACTACGCGAAGTACACGCCGGAGTTTGCGGAGAAAGAAAGTGGAGTGAAGGCGGAAATCATCGTCAAGACGGCACGCGAGATCGCGACCGCCGGGAGCCGCTTCGCGTCGCACCTGTGGCGGGGCAGCGCGTCCGGCAATCTGGGCGGATGGCAACCGGCGCGCGCCTTGATGCTGCTCCACGTGCTTACGGGTTCGGTTGGAACCCCGGGCGGACACAATTTGAATGCGTGGAACAAATTTGTGCCGCGTCCATTCAAGAATCCGCCGCCGCAGAAACGCTGGAACGAACTGCTCTACCCGCAGGAGTGGCCGCTGTGCATGCATGAAATGTCGTTTCTGCTCCCGCATTTTCTCAAGGAAGGCCGCGGCCGTCTCGAGGCTTATTTCACGCGCGTCTTCAATCCGGTGTGGACTTATCCCGACGGATTTTCCTGGATCGAGATGTTGCGCGACGAAGAGAAAGTCGGATTGCACGCCGCGTTGACTCCGACCTGGAGCGAGACTGCCTGGTTTGCGGATTATGTTCTGCCCATGGGCTTCAGCTCCGAGCGTCACGACCTGATGAGCCAGGAGTCGTACGCGGGCAAATGGATCGGCTTTCGCCAACCCGTGCTGCGCGTTCTGCAGGAGAGAGAAGGCAAGAAATTCGATTACACCTATCAGGCGAATCCAGGAGAAGTTTGGGAAGAGGATGAATTCTGGATCAACCTCTCTTGGGCGATCGATCCCGACGGTTCGATGGGAATTCGGCAGTGGTTCGAATCTCCGTATCGTCCCGGGCAGAAATTGACGCTCGACGAATACTACGGTTGGATTTTTGAAAATTCCGTTCCGGGTTTGCCCGAGGCCGCTGCCAAAGAGGGCTTGAAGCCGCTGGCATACATGCGCAAGTACGGCGCTTACGAAGTGACTACCGACGTCTATAAGCTGAACGAGAAACCGGTGGCTCCCGCCGATCTCTCCGGATCGAAAGTCGAAGCCAATGGCGTGGTCACCAAAGAAGGCAAAACGCTTGGCGTGATGGTCGATGGCAAAGCGGTTGTCGGCTACAACACGCCGTCGCGGAAACTTGAGTTGTTTTCGAAAACCATGGCGGACTGGAAGTGGCCTGAATTCACGCTTCCGGAATATTATCGCAGCCACATTCATCGCGCGGCGCAAGCGGCGTCGATGGGAAAGCCTGCAGAAGATTTCGATGCGCGATACATGCCGCTCGTGGAATGGCCAAAGGATTCGAACGGCGAGGTGTACACGCTGCTGCCGATTTTCCGGTTGCCGCATCTTATCCACACGCGCTCGGGGAACTCGAAATATCTTTACGAGATGGCGCACAAGAATCCGCTGTGGGTGAATCCGGTGGACGCGCAGAAGCTCGGTGACATTCGCACCGGCGATTTGCTCAAAGTCCACACCGAAATTGGTTTCTTCGTATTGCATGCGTGGGTGACAGAGGGCCTGACGCCGGGCGTGGTCGCCTGTTCTCACCATCTTGGACGCTGGCGCATCAACAAAGAGGATCAGATCGAACGCATGTCGAGCGCGTGGGTCGATCTGCAAGAAGTCGGCAAAGGACAATGGAAGATGCGCCAGATTTCGGGAGTGGAGCCCTACGGCACATCCGATCCCGATACGAAGCGAATCTGGTGGAGCGATGCGGGCGTGCACCAGGACATTACATTTCCGGTACACCCCGACCCGATCAGCGGTATGCACTGCTGGCACCAGATGGTGCGCGTGGAGCGGGCCGGCGCTGGCGATCGCTACGGCGACATTTTTGTCGATACCAATCTTTCCTTTGCGGTGTATCAGCGGTGGAAAGCGCTGGCCCGTCCCGCTCCGGGGCCCGGTGGTCTTCGCCGTCCGCTGTGGATGCCGCGGGTCGCGCGTCCCGAGGAAGCGGCGTTTTACGTGAAGAAAACCTGAGCTAGCGGCTTGACGTTGTAAAATGGCAACATGCCGTCACAACCAGGAAATCCCGCGTTTAACAAAAAGCGCACTCCGCCTCCGGACGAGACTTTTGAAGAAGCGTCCTATCTGAAAGCGCTGGGGGAAAAGCAGAGGGTCGTGAGCCTGAAGCTGGCCGACGGCGAAGTGGTCCGCGGCTGGATCGAGTACTACGATAAGAATATGGTGCGAGTGACGCGCGAGGATGGGCCGAATCTTTTCATCTTCAAGCATGAGATTGTGTACATCGCGGAAGACAGCAAGAAAAAGTAGCCAGTACCCAGTAACCAGCGCCCAACCCTGAAATGAAGGTCTAGACGTCGCATGACATCCCATCAATCCTTGGATTTAATTTCTCCGATGCAGGCGATGGCTCGTGAAGCGGGCGTCCTGCTGATGGATTACTTCTCTCAGCACGTGAAGATTGAATATAAGGGCGACGTGGATCTGGTTACGGTGGCTGATCGGAAGTCGGAAGCGCTGGTTCTGGAAAGGATTCGCCACCAGTTTCCGACCCACGACGTGATGGGTGAGGAGGGAGCGCGCATCGAAACGGGGAGCGAGTACAAGTGGTATGTCGATCCGCTCGATGGCACTACGAACTTTGCGCACGGCTTTCCGGTGTTTTGCGTTTCACTCGCGGTGGAGCGCCGGGGACGACGGATTGCGGGAGTGATTTATGATCCGACTCGCGACGAGATGTTCGTTGCCGAACTTGGCGGCGGTGCGCGGCTGAACGACAACGCGATCCACGTGTCGGCTACGGCGAATCTGGGAGAATGCCTGATCGGCACCGGTTTCCCGAGTCATAAGCGGCACAAGAACCCGAATATTTATTTCTATCACCAGATCACGTTGTGCACGCACGGAGTGAGGCGGGCGGGCTCGGCGGCGCTTGATCTGTGCAATGTTGCGTCGGGGCGGTTTGACGGCTTCTGGGAATTTAATCTCAATCCGTGGGATACGGCGGCGGGCGTGCTGATGGTCGAAGAGGCCGGCGGGAAGGTCACGGATTTTTCCGGGGGCGAATTCCAGATCGCAAGCCGCGAGACGCTGGCGTCGAATGGGCTGGTGCACGCCGCGCTCCTGCACGAGTTCCAGGAGATCTTCGCCGGCCGGGGTTTGGAAGAGTTGCCCAGCCCGGTTGCCTATGCCAACGATCGAAAGATCTAGCGGTACAATGCGGAAGTGGGGCTGAGGGTTCCTGCATTTTCCTTGGCATGGTTCGTGGGATCTGAATCTGCATTTTCGCTTGGAAACTCGCGTGATTTCGTCGCTGCTTGAACGCAAGATCGAGAAGCGCCCCGACAAGGTGCGGCTGCAGGGGCGCATTCTGTTTCTTACCGAAGACCCGGAGTTGATCAAGAAGCAGTTGGCCGGTTGGGATCTGCCGTGGGACACGAAGAATCCAGCCAACAATCCCAAACTCCGCGACGACATTTCGACCGACGAGATCACTCCCGCGCACTACTGCTTCTACTTTGATCGGACGCTCGGCGAGATCCCCTATGTCGGCTTGCGGTGTGGGAACACTTTGCCGATTGGGCGCGGTGATGTGAAGAAGGGCGGCTTCGTGTGCTCGGTGAGCGGCAAGCGTCGCGGCAAAGGCTCGAGTCGCGAGCAGTCTCCCTATGCCGAAATGTGCGCCGGGATTCAAGTTGCGATTGGGGAGAACATTGAGCGCATCTACCAGCAGAACTGCCAAAATCTCGGGTTGCTGACTTCGACTAACTTTTCTTTGATCGACCGGATTCGTGCCGGAGAAGAAATCGCGCTCAGTGAATTCACCGCTGGGGAAGACGAGATCACGAAACAGGTGATCGAGTATGGGGGATTGTTTCCCTTTAACGTGGCGCGGATGCAGGGGAAAGTTTTTCTGCCCCCGATCAAGGCTTTCACTTACCTCGGACTTGCGGGGAATGTGCGTCGTTATGCGACTCGTCCGATGACTCTGGCGGAAAAGATCTTTGCAACGCATATGGTCACTCCCACGGGCGAGGTCGGCGTTGCAGCGGTCAGGTCGGGCGACACCGGCTTCGCGCGCGTCGATCTGCGCTTCAGCCATGAATATGTCACGCCGATGGCGTCCATCTTTTACGAGCAATACGTCGGCAAAGATGTTCCGGTGAACGATGCCTCGAGCATTCGCTTCTTCCGCGACCATCTCACCTTTCTCGACGAAGTGATCTCCGAAGAAAAGAAAAAAATGGGGCTACTCGACTTGGCCACGCAGCTCAAGCTGAAGCAGGAGGACTTCGCCAAGCAGCAGGGAATCAAGCTGCACGGCGAACTTACCGACCGGAAGGGCTCGGAGGGCATCTGCCACTCGGTGATGCTGGAGACCTATGCGCTGCCGGGACAGGTGAACGTTGGGTCCGATTCGCACACGCCGCACGTTGGCGCGATCGGCTGCATCGCCTTCGGCATCGGGACGACCGACGTATTCAATTCCTGGATCACGAAAGACGTTCGTGTCAAGGTGCCGGAGTCGGTCAAGATTGTCATTCGGGGCAAGCGGCATCCGAACGTCACGGCGAAAGATTTCATCCTGAAAATTCTTTCCCTCGATTACGTGCGCAGCGGCAAGGCGCTGGCGAAAGTCATGGAGTATGCAGGCGAAGCGGTGGAAGCGCTCTCGGTGGACGAGCGCGCCACCATGACGAATATGGCGGCCGAAATCGGAGGCTTCACGGGCATCGTCGCTCCGGATGAAAAGGTGGTCGAGTTTCTGGTCGAGCGCCGGGGTATGAAGCGCGCTGAAATCGAGAAGATGATCGCAGGCCTCGATAGCGATCCGGACGCCGAGTACGCCGAGGTAATCGAACTCGACGCCGCGGAGATCACGCCTATGGTCGCTACACCGGGCGATCCGGGCAACGGCAAGTACATCCGCGAACTTGGCGCCCGCGTACCGATTGAAATCGCCTACGGCGGAACCTGTACGGCGGGAAAGAACGAAGACATGGACATGTACGCGTCGGTTCTCGCCGATGCGCTGAAGCAAGGCCGGCGAGTTTCAAGGAATGTCAAGTTCTGGATCCAATTCGGCTCGCAGGAAACGCGCGAATACTCGAAGCGACGGGGCTACATCGAGATTTTTGAGAAAGCCGGCGCACACGTGATCGAGCCTAGTTGTGGCGCGTGCATCAATGCGGGGCCGGGAGTATCGACGCGTCCCGATCAGGTCGTGATCAGCGCGCAGAACCGGAACTTTCCCGGACGCAGCGGGCCCGGGCAGATGTACCTGGCGTCACCGCTGACCGTGGCCGCGAGCGCGGTGGCGGGGTACATTGTCGGGTACGAACCCTCGAACACGCTGGTTGTGTCCTAGTGTTCAATTTTGAACAGCGCCGTTCCACCCTTTGTTCATAAAATCTTCTCGTTTGTTCCAGTACCACTGCATCTTGGCCAACGGTGTGAGATTTAAGTCGGGACATCGATATCGCGGCGACGCACAGCCTGCTAGCGTAGCCGGTGTACGCCGTGGATTGGGGTCGTTTTAACGGACACATCCAACTCAATAAGCACTAGGGGAAGAATTCGCCCTGGCGCCCTCGACTGTCCTCAGCCCATCACGCAAAGCCGCGCTTTGCAGAATCGCTAAAATCCTATGAAAATTCTGCTTTATAACCCCGACAACGGCATAACACGCAATTTCATGCCACATCTGTGGATGTTTCTGCTGCAGGCGCTCACGCCAACTGGCCACGAGGTGTTGCTGGTGGATGGCAACGCCCAACCCATGGATGAAGCGGGAATCGCGCAGTTTGTGCGCGCCAACAATATTCGCTTGGTCGGCATCGGTGCCATGACTCGAATGATTGCCAAGGCGTATCGCATGGCGGATGCGGTGCGCGCCACGGGAGTCCCGGTGGTGATGGGTGGACCTCACGTGACGGAGATGGCTGACGAGGCGCTGGGTCGAGATGGCGGGCCGCGCCACGCCGATGCCGTTGCCCTGGGGGAGGCCGATGCGACCTGGCCGCTGATTGTTGAGGATGCCGCCCGCGGTGAGCTTAAGGAAGTTTATGCGCCGGTCGATGCTTTTGGCCAAGAGAGCAAGCCATCGTTGAAGGAATACCCGGTGATTCCGTGGCACTCGATCGATCTCAAACAGTTCAATCTGGTGCCGAAGGCCGCAAAATCGCTGCTGCAGAAAATTGGAGGAGGCTGGGGATCATTTCGCATTATTCCGATTGAATCCGGGCGAGGCTGCCCTTATGGCTGCGAGTTCTGTACCGTGACCGGATTTTTCGGAGATGCGATTCGGTTCCGCACCAATGAGAGCGTGGTGCATGAGCTGCTCTTGTTGAAGGCCCGCGCCCGCACCGAGAAGGGCCAAATGGCGGTGTTTTTCATCGACGACAACTTCGCCATTAATATCAAACGGACGAAGTCGTTGCTGCGCGACATCATTGCCGCCGGCGCGCAGGTGCATTGGGTGGCGCAGATCAGCGCCAATCTATTGCGTGACGAGGAACTGGTGGACTTGATCGCGGCTTCTGGAGGCAAGTGGATTTTTATCGGCATGGAGTCCATTGACCCGGCCAATCTGAAAGATGTGAACAAAGGATTCAACAAGCCGGGTGAGTATGCGGCGGTGCTAGAGCGGCTGGCGCAACGCAATGTGTACGCCATCACGTCGTTTATTTTTGGCATGGACAACGACACAGTCGGAGTCGCCGAGCGAACGCTCGGACAAGTTCGGAGCTGGCCTCCGGGCCTGCCGATCTTTGGTCTGCTGACTCCTTTGCCTGCAACGCCGCTGTACAAGCGGTTGGAGAAGGCGGGCCGGCTGACGCGGCCCAGGCACTGGCAGGAGTTCATCCCGTTTGCGATGGCCCACACGCCGTTGAAGATGACCATTCTAGAAGCTCATGCGGAAGTTGATCAGGGGTGGGCCGATTCTTATAGTCCGGAGGCGCTGGCCCATGCGGTCAACTCGCTGAACGACCAGCCCCTGGGTTATCGCGTCAACATCTTCCTGGCGCGTCTTTGTTTCCGCGGCATCTATTTCCCCATGATGGGGAAAATGGCGTGGCTGAAGGTGATTGCGCAAAATCGGCGAACGATCTTCAAGCTCGTAAGGGAGGGGTTCAAGGCGGGCGCCTGGCGCGGCGCGCCTGCGCGGCTTCCCGCACGCCCAGAGCCGCAGGTGGAGACGGGTGACGCGATTGCGCAAGGGGCGGAGGGGTAATAAGGAGCGGGCAGCTAATTCGTTCCCAGCTTCGTTTTGGCATACTACCTGTGGCATGATGTAAAGAATCAGGCGAGGTGCTTATGTACATGCATGAAAAAGTTCAGAAGGGACGAATGATTGGTTATGTCATCGGTTTAGCCGTCTTTGTTGCAGTTGTCGCGTGGAAGTTTCTGGTCCACTAAAGCGAGAATCGTGTGCAGGGAAACCTCCCCGCTCGCCCGATTGGTGCTGCCTGTACCGATGGCTACGTTCTTGCTAGAATGTGAATTCAATCACACTCCCTGCGCCCGAGGAGCATGAGAATCTATGGCCTACGTAATCGCCGAGCCCTGCATCGGAACCAAAGACACCGCCTGTGTTGATTCCTGTCCGGTGGATTGCATTCATCCCAAGAAGGACTCCGACAAGTTTGCGACCGAGGAGATGTTGTATATCGATCCGGTAGAATGCATCGACTGCGGCGCCTGCGTTCCGGTGTGCCCGGTTTCGGCCATCTTCGCGCTCGACGACCTGCCGGAAAAGTGGAAAGAGTACACCGAGCGGAATGCGAAGTACTTCGGGCGGTAAAGCAGCTTTCAGCTCTCAGCTATCAGCCGTCAGTAAAACCAGTTCGGCACCGAGAGCGCTTGGTTCTGACTGGGAGCTGAAAGCTGACGGCTGACAGCTCCTTCCATTACAATCATTGATTAACCTGTTGATCTTCCATGGCGCTGAAGGAGTCGGAAGCGATCGTTCTGCGCACGTATCCGTTGCGCGAGTCCGACCTGCTGGTCACGCTCTTTACCCGCATGGAAGGCAAGGTGAAAGGTGTGGCGCGCGCGGCCATGAAGTCGAGACGCCGCTTTGGAGGCGCACTGGAGCCGCTCACCTATGTGCGGGCGTTTTACGACGACCGCGAAGCGCAGGAACTGGCGCGGCTTGATTCCTGCGAAGTGATCGAATCGCCGCTGGCCAGCGAGGTCAGTTATACGCGGGCAGTGGCTTTGGCGCACGTCGCGGAGTTGCTCGACGAGTTGATGCCTGACCGCGAGGCGAGCGACGCGGTGTTTCGGTTGAGCCTGGCGGTCCTGCAGGAACTGAAGGGTCAGGCGCTGTGGATGCCGCTCACGTACTTTGAGCTGTGGATGACTCGGCTCATGGGATTTCTGCCGGAGTTTTCAGAGTGCGTTGTCTGCGGACGCGCGCTAGATGACAGTCGCGGCGGCAGCCGGGCCTTCTACCATGCGCTCGCCGACGGCCTGATGTGCCTGGACGACAAGCGCGTGGCGTCGTCGGAGTTGTCGTCCGAATCGAGAAGGATTGCGGCGCAGATGCTGCGGTCTCGGGTTTCCGAGTTTTCAGAGATTGACTGGCCGAAAGCGGTGGCAGCGGACCTGCGCAAGTTTCTTCTCCAGATTCTGGAGCGGCACATCGAGAAGAAGTTGGTGACGGCGGGAATGCTGGAGAAAATCTAGCTGCGAGCTTCGAGCAGAACGCTGATTTTGTTTGCTCGAAGCCCGCAGCCCGAAGCTCGTAGCGCGCAGGTGCAATAGAAAGCAAAATTGACCCCACGTAATTCCAATTCGCTGACCTTCCAGCAGCTCATCCTCAAGCTGCAGGCTTTTTTTGCTGAGCGCGGAGCGGTCTTGCAGCAGCCTTACGACGTTGAGGTCGGCGCGGGGACGATGGCTCCCGAGACGTTTCTGCGCGTGCTGGGGCCGAATCCTTATAAGGTTGCTTACGTTCAGCCTTCGCGGCGTCCTGCAGATGGGCGCTACGGAGAGAATCCCAACCGGCTGTTCAAGCACTTGCAGTTGCAGGTGATCTTGAAGCCGCCGCCGGAGAATGTGCAGGAGCTTTACCTCGAATCGCTGGGCGCGATCGGCATCGATCTGGGGCAGCACGACATCAAGTTCGAAGAAGATAACTGGGAGGCTCCTACGCTCGGCGCTTGGGGCATCGGCTGGCAAGTTATGCTCGACGGACTTGAGGTGACGCAGTTCACTTATTTCCAGCAGTGCGGCGGCGTGGATCTCGATCCCATTTCCGTGGAACTCACCTACGGACTGGAGCGGCTGTGCGCATTTCTGCAAGACGTCGATTCCATCTACGACATCGTGTGGGCGCGCGACCCGGACACGGGCAGGGAAGTGAAGTACGGAGAGGTGCGTCTGGCCGATGAGCAGCAGTTCTCGGTGTACAACTTCGAAGCGGCGGATGTCGAGAGCGCATGGAAGCATTTCGAACTCTGCGAGGCTGAGTGCAAGAGACTGATTGAGCGCTATGCTGCTTTAACCAAGGAGAAGAGCGAAGGCGATGGCGCTAACGCTAACGTTGCGCGTGAGAAGGTGCGGTTTCCCTTGCTGGGCGCTTACGATCTGTGCCTGAAATGCTCGCATTATTTCAATATTCTCGATGCCCGAGGCGCGATCTCGGTTACCGAGCGCGTCGGTGTGATTGCGCGGGTGCGGGCGCTGGCCGTGGGGATCGCCAAGGCCTGGATGGACCAGCAGTACTCGGCTGAAAAAAAAAGTGAGAAGACTGACCAAGGTTCAAAAGCCGGAGCTAAGGAAAAGAAAGGGAAGCTCGCTCCAGTGGTGTGAGAGCTTCTACCACAGGGGTTCACAGGGGAATTCACTCTTTTTGCCGATTGACACACTTCGTTTGTGATGAGGCTCACATTCACGTTGCTATAGTTCTGAGAGCATAGATTGATTGCCTGATGCCTGACTTCTTACTCGAAATCGGATGCGAAGAAATCCCGGCGAGGATGATTGATGCCGCCTCGCGCGAACTGGGCGAACGCCTGCACGCTCTGTTGCAGCGCGAGCGCCTCGAACCCGCCGGAGCGATTTCGCATCTCGACACGCCGCGCCGTCTGGCGGTTCTGGCTTTCGGAATTCCCGCCTCGCAGCCGGACATTACCGAGCAGGTGAACGGGCCGTCAGCGCAGATCGCGTATAAGGATGGGCAGCCGACGCCGGCCGCGCACGCGTTTGCCAGAAAAGTCGGCGTGGACGTTGGCAAGCTTGGGAAAGTCAGCACTCCCAAGGGCGAATACCTGGCGGCGACCGTCACTCGGAAGGGCCGCGCCGCTGCCGAAATTCTTGCCGAGACTCTTCCCAAGGAAATTTCCACGCTCTACTGGCCGAAGAATATGTACTGGCGCAAGCGCGGGGAAGTGTTCGTTCGTCCGGTGCGCTGGCTGGTCGCAATGCTCGATGACGAGATTGTTCCGGCGGAATTGTTCGGCCTCGCAGCCGGCAAGACTTCCCGCGGACATCGCATCATCGCCAGCGAGACCGTCGCCATCGCCAAGCCCAGCGCCTATGTTGAAACCTTGCGCGCCGCGAAGGTTCTGGGCGCGGCCGAGCGCGAGCATGTGATCCGCAAAGCGCTCGACGCGACCACACGTACCATCCCCGGAGCGCGCTGGCGTGAAGACAAGCCGCTCGTCGCGACCGTCGTCAATCTGACGGAATTTCCCTCTGTCATCCTCGGCGGCTTCGATCCTGAGTTTCTCGATTTGCCTGAAGAGGTCCTGGTCACGGTGATGCGCGACCACCAGAAATATTTCGCCATCGAAGATGCAAACGGAAAATTGCTGCCTCACTTCCTGGCGGTGCTTAACACGGCTGACGATTCCCACGGACTGATCCGCCACGGCAACCAACGGGTTTTGCGCGCCCGCTTCAACGATGCCCGCTTTTTCTGGCGAACGGACCAGAAGCAGACTCTCCGCCAGCGCGTCGATTTGCTGCGCAACGTCACGTTCCAGAAAGATCTCGGCAGCTACTACGACAAGACAATGCGTGTGCAGCGCATGGCCAGTTGGCTGGCCGAGACGGTGAAGCAGAGCGGCATGGCGATTCGACCCGGCGTAGTCCACAAAGCGGCCTTGCTGGCCAAAACCGATTTGACTACGGAACTGGTCAAGGAATTCACGGAACTGCAGGGCATTGTCGGCGGCCTCTACGCGCGCGTGCAGCACCTCGATGAGGACATGAGGCCCGACGTGCAACTGGCAATTTCGCGGGCTATCTACGATCATTACAAGCCCGAGTCGATGGAGGACCGCGCGCCTGCGACGGTCGAGGGCGCAGTTCTCTCCATCGCCGATAAGGCCGATTCGATTGCCGGAATGTTTGCGCTCGGTCTCATTCCCAGCGGATCGAAGGATCCGTTCGCGCTGCGCCGCCAGGCGAACGGCATCGTGAAGACGATCGCCCAGCATAAACTGCCGCTCCGGCTCTCGGAGATTATGGCCGATGCACGCATTCGCTATAAAGGTTCCGAGGCGGAGAAGAAGTTTTCCAACGCCGCCTACGCCGAATCGGTGCGAAGCTTTTTCCGCGAGCGCCTCGAGTTCTACTTGAAGGATGCGCATGAACCTCGATACGCGTATGACGTGGTGAACGCCGTACTCGCGGTCGAATCCGACGATGTGGTGGACGCCGCCGCCCGCGCCGAGGCGGTGAGCAAAGTGCGGGGCTCGGCCGATTTCGAATCCATTTCCATCGCCTTCAAGCGCATGAAGAATATTCTGCGCCAAGCGTCTGAAAAAACTAAGGTTATTGCGATGCGTGTCGATCCCGCCGGGCTGCAGGAAGAATCCGAAAAGGAGCTGGCCGCGCTGATTCCGCACACTGTGGCGACGGTTGAGAGACTGCGCGCGGCGCGCGACTATGAAGGCGCGCTGCTCGAAATCGCAAAGCTGCGTCCTGCTATCGACAAATTTTTCGACAAGGTCATGGTCATGGTGGACGATGACAATCTTCGCGCCAACCGCCTGGCCCTGTTGCAGACCGTGATTAAAGAATTCTCCACGATCGCCGATTTCTCTGAGATTGTGACCGAAGGCAAGGAATCTACGAAATAATGGATAATAGAAAAAAGAGGACCTACATATGGCAACGACGACTCTCCCTGATGCCGAAATCATCGGAACGAAACCCGCGACTACAAAATATGTGTACTTCTTCGGCGGCGGCAAGGCCGACGGCAACGGCAAGATGAAAGACGTTCTCGGCGGCAAAGGCGCCGGGCTCGCCGAGATGACAAACGCCGGTTTGCCGGTGCCTCCCGGGTTCACCATCCAGACCGAAGCCTGTCGCGAATACATGCGCGATAACGCGGTGTCGAAAGAAGTGGACCGCCAGATGGATGAGGCGCTGGCCAAACTCGAAACGCTTCAGGGCCAGAAGCTTGGCAAAGGCGAGAGCCCTCTGCTGGTGAGCGTGCGTTCGGGCGCGAAGTTCTCGATGCCAGGGATGATGGACACGATCCTCAACCTAGGCCTGAACGACAAGAGTGTGGAGGCGCTGGCCAAGCGCAGCAACAATCCACGGTTCGCCGCCGATTCGTACCGACGGCTGATTCAGATGTTTGGCAGTGTCGTTTTGGAGATTCCGAAGGCGGCGTTTGAGGAAGTCTTTGACGCGAAGAAGAAGCAGAAGAAGACCAAGCTCGACACCGATCTTGATGCCAAGGCGCTGCAGGAAGTGATTGGAGAGTACAAGAAGGTGGTCAAGAAGCACGCCAAGCGCGACTTTCCGCAGGATCCACACGAGCAGCTGGTCATGTCTAGGGACGCGGTGTTCCGCTCGTGGCAGAACGATCGCGCCAAGCACTATCGCCGCATCAACAACATCGATGACATGCTGGGCACGGCGGTCAACGTGCAAGCCATGGTATACGGCAACCTCGGCGACACCAGCGGCACGGGCGTAGGCTTCACGCGCAACCCGGCCACGGGCGCGAAGGAGTTCTACGGCGAATTTCTGATGAACGCTCAGGGCGAAGATGTGGTTTCAGGCGTGCGTACGCCAGTTCCCATCATCGAACTGCAGAAGGTCATGCCCGCCGTGTACGACCAGCTTCGCGAAATCACCACGAAGCTGGAGAAGCATTACAAAGACATGCAGGATTTCGAGTTCACCATCCAGGATGGCAAGCTCTACATGCTGCAGACGCGCAACGGCAAGCGTACCGGGCGAGCCGCGGTGCGAGTGGCGATTCAGATGGTGGAAGAAGGACTGATCACCAAGGAAGAAGCGATCTTCCGTGTGGAACCGAACCAGCTCTATGACTT
>Ga0187890_10000515_pt1 | contig 27223 bp, 25 predicted proteins | sample June2016WEW_21_1_FD_133005 | JGI IMG/M metagenome (GOLD analysis project Ga0187890, IMG submission 133005) | Peatland microbial communities from SPRUCE experiment site at the Marcell Experimental Forest, Minnesota, USA - June2016WEW_21_10 | ecosystem: Environmental > Terrestrial > Soil >... | reverse complement strand
GCGCTGCAGAGCGCCGGGACGCTCGAGCGCTACATACCGGTGGACGTCACCGAGAGCATGGTACGCGACTGCGCGCAGCAGCTCACGAGCGAGTACCCGGGACTGCGCGTGCACGGTGTGATCGGCGACTTCGAGCGTCATCTCGACCGCGTCCCGCCGGCTGCCGGCCCGCGGATAGTGGCGTTCCTCGGCGGCACCGTGGGCAACTTCCCCCCGGGCAGCCGCCGCCGCGTGCTGCGCCAGATCGCCGGGCTGCTCGGGCCTTCCGATCACCTGCTGATGGGCACCGACCTGGTGAAGGACCCGCGCGTGCTGGAGGCGGCCTACGACGACGCGCAGGGGGTCACCGCCGAGTTCAACCGCAACGTGCTGCGCGTGCTGAACCGCGAGCTGCAGGCCGACTTCGATCCCGACGACTTCGACCACGTGGCGCTGTTCGACACGCAGAACGAGTGGATCGAGATGCGCCTGCGCGCGCGCCGCGAGCACACCACGCTCGTACGCGACCTCGACCTGCCGGTGCACTTCCACGCGGGCGAGGAGCTGCGCACGGAGATCAGCGCGAAGTTCACGCCCGAACGTCTGGAGGGCGACCTGTCGGCCGCGGGTCTGGAGCTCGTGCGCTGGCTGACCGACCCGGACGAGCTGTTCGCGCTGTCGCTGTCGCGAATCCGCCCGAGCTAGCACGCGCTATACGACGCAATACGTCGATATACTTTGGGATGTGGCCACCTCCCCGACTAAGCAGAGCATTGCGTTCCGTTTCAGTCGCGCCACCGTGGCGCGACTCAAGCAGCGCGCCCAAGAGACCCACGCACCACAGACAGCGCTCGCTGAGCGCTACATAGAGGAGGGTTTGCGCCACGATGAACACCCGCTCATCTACTTCCGCGACGGCGCGACAGGTCGCAGGCCGGCGCTGCTCGGCACGCGACTGGACGTCGCAGAGGTCGTCACGACGATCAGGCAGAACGGCGCCTCCACCGAGAAGGCCGCCGACTATCTGGAGATCCCACTTGAGCACGCCGACGCCTGCCTGCGCTACTACGCCGACTACAAGGATGAGATCGACGCCTGGATCGAGCGCTCCAACGCGATCGCGGAGCGCGAGCGTGAGCGTTGGCGGCGTCGCCAGCAGGCCTTTGCGTGAGGCTGCTGCTGGATGAGATGATCTCGCCTCGGATAGCTCGTGAACTCCGCGAGAGCGGACACGACGTCCATGCGTTCAAGAAGGACCGGCCCGATCTCGCCAGCCGCAGCGACCGCGATCTGGTCCGTCAGATGGCCGCAGAGCAGCGCGCGATCGTCACCAACGACATCGCCGACTTCCAGGCCATCCACGATCAGTTCGCCGCCGCGGGCGATGAGCACGCCGGGATGATCTTCACGTTCGACGCCACCATGCCTCGCACCAAGGACGCGATCCCTTACTGGGTAAGGGCATTGTCGACGCTGCTCGGCGAGCACAGCGAGGACGGCGCGCTGCCCAACCGGGTCCTCCATCTTCCCTGAGATATGGCCCGTCTCAAAGTGGACATTCACCTCTGTGATCGGGATTCAATAGGCTCCCAGCCATGAACATCGAGGGCAGCGCGGCGCTCGTGTCGGGCGGCGCATCGGGGCTCGGCGAGGCGACCGTTCGCGCGCTGCACGCGCGCGGCGCGCACGTCACGATCGCCGACGTGAATGCCGAGAAAGGCCAGGCGCTGGCGGCCGAGCTCGGCCTCGAGTTCGTCAGCTGCGACGTGCGTGAGGAGCAGCAGGTGCAGAGCGCCGTCGAGCGCGCAGCCAAGGCGGACGGCGGGCTGCGCATCGCCGTATGCTGCGCCGGCACCGGCTGGGCCCAGAAGGTGGCCAGCTCCAAGGGGCCGCACCCGCTGATGCCTTTCGAGACGATCATCTCGATCAACCTGATCGGGACTTTCAACGTGTTGCGCTTCGCCGCCAGCGCGATGATCGCCAACGACCCGCTCGACGACGGCGAACGCGGCGTGTGCGTCCACACCGCGTCGATCGCAGCGTTCGACGGCCAGGTCGGTCAGATCGCCTACTCGGCGTCCAAGGGCGGCGTCGTGGGAATGACGCTGCCGGCCGCGCGCGATCTCGCGCAGTACGGGATCCGCGTCAACACGATCGCGCCCGGCCTGTTCGACACGCCGCTGCTCGCCGCGCTGCCCGAGGAGGCCCGCCAGAAGCTCGGCGCCGGCGTGCCGTTCCCGCAGCGTCTGGGCCTGCCCGCCGAGTATGGGCAACTGGCGTGCCACATTGTCGAGAACCGCATGCTCAACGGCGAGACCATCCGGCTCGACGGCGCGCTGCGCATGCCTCCACGCTGACAGGTAAACGATAGGACCAGCGCTGCTGCCCCTCCCGTGGATAACGTCAACACCGATCCACTTCAGAGACCGCATACCCAGCCGACCCCCGGCCCATCGACACGGGAAGACAGCCAGTCTCTAGACTCCCGGGCCGTGACCGGCGTGAGGCGTGGGGCTCTAGTCGTATTGCTGCTCGCGCTGGTCGAGGCGGTGCTGCTCGGCGGCCATCTGCTGCACGGCGGGCTCTATGCGGAAGACTGGCTGCTCGCCGCGATCCATCATCAGTCGGGCATCTCGGGGGTGTTCAACCACTTCTACACGACACAGCCCGAGCGGCCCTTGGGGGAGGTGTACCTGGCGCTGACCGCCGCGCTGAGCGCAACCAACCCTCACACCCATTCGCTGTGGGGGCTGCTGACACTCCTGGCCGCAGCGAGCAGCGTGTACTTCCTGCTGCGCAGCCTGTCGTTGCGAACCGTCGATGCGCTGGCGATCGTGCTGCTGTTCATGGTCTTCCCGTTTTCCGACGGCGCATGGCTGTGGTATTCGGCGAGCCTCGGCTACCTCGCGATCGCGCTCGCCGCGATGGGCGGCACCCTCGCCGTTACCGGTCTGCGGCGCGAGGGCCGCGCGGCGGTGGCCTACCATCTCGGGGCGCTCGTGCTGTTCGCGGCGAGTGTTCTGACCTACCAGGTCGCCGCGGCGCTGATCTGCCTGTCGGTGCTCGTCTATCTGCCGCGCATGCCGCGCCGGCGCGCGGTCCTCCTGTGGATCTGCGACGTCGCGGCTGTCGTGCTGGCATCGGGCCTGCCCCGAGTGACGGTCGGGGCAGGCAAGAACGGTCCCGAGGAAATCATCCCCGTTCGGGACTGGTTCACTCACGCGAAACTGATTGCCGAGCAGGGCTTGAAGGTGCTGGCGGCCACGATCGTGCCGTTCGGCAGCCCGCACAGCAAAATCGTGCTGGCGGCCGCCGTGCTGATCGCCTGCGTTGTGGCCCTGCTCGCGTGGAGCGCGCGCGCGGAGCCCGAGCTGCGCCGCTGGCTGCTGGTGGCGGCGGCCGGCGCGGTCGTGATCGTAGCGGCGTACGTCGTGTTCGTCCCGGCGACGATCTCCAAGTACCAGCCGATCGCCGCCGGCCGCGCGAACCGAGTCAACATGCTGGCGTCGCTCGGCTACGTGCTCATCGCCTTCGCGCTCGCGATGACGCTCGCCACGAGCGTCGTGCGCCTGCTCGGCCGCCCGCCCGGATGGGCGCCAGCCATCGGCCTCGCGATAGCGGCGCTCGTGTTCGTCGGCTACGTTCATCGCACCCGCCAGGACGTCGCCGCGTGGGATCGCGCCGGCACCATCCAGCGCCGGGAGCTGGCGCAGCTGAAAGCGGCGGGACGGCCCGCTTCCGGGACCACGATCTACACCTTCGCGGGGGTCGGAGCGACCGCGGTGGAAGTGCCCGTCTTCCAAAGGACGGTCGCCCTCAACAGCGCCGTGCAGTTGCTATGGAACGACCCGACGCTGCACGCCTATCCGATCTTCGCCGGCACCGAGATGACCTGCACGGCCACAGAGGTCGTGCCGGTCCCAGCCGGCGCGAACAACGAAGCCGGTCCGGCCCAGTCAGCGAAGTATCGGCAGGCCGTCTTCTACGACTTCCGCAGCGGCCGCCAGCAGCTGATCGCCAGCGCCGCAGAGTGCCGGCAAGCGGTCGCCAGCTTCGTGCCGGGGCGAGTCCTCGGGTAGGCGGCAGCGTGATGCATCCGCGACGCGTCGCTCGCGGAGCTCGAGGCTACAGCCGTTCGACGAGCATCGCCATGCCCATGCCGCCGGCGACGCACATCGACTCGATGCCGTAGGTCTTATCGAGCGTCTCCAGGTCGTTGAGCAGCGTGGTCATGATGCGCGCGCCGGTCATGCCGAACGGGTGTCCCAGCGCGATCGCGCCGCCGAACGGGTTCAGCTTCTCGTCGGGGATTCCCAGCTCGTCTTTGCACGGCACGATCTGCGCCGCGAACGCCTCGTTGATCTCCACCACGTCCACGTCGTCGATCGTCATGCCCATGTTCTTCAACAGCTGCTGGATCGCGGGGATCGGGCCGAGGCCCATCACCTCGGGGCGGATCGCCGCCACGGTCGACGCGATTATCCGCGCGCGCGGCGTGAAGCCCTCGGCCTTCGCCTTCTCATCGCTCATGATCAGCAGCGCCGCCGCGCCGTCGTTCAGCGGGCACGCGTTGCCCGCGGTCACCGTGCCACCCTCCTTGAACACCGGCTTCAGGCCCGCCAGCGCCTCGATCGTCGTTCCCGGCCGCGGGCCGTCGTCCTTGCTGACCACCGTCTCCGGCACGTCGATCTCGTTGCCCTCCCTGTCGACGTCCTTGTGCGCGGGCACCGTCACCGGGACGATCTCCTTGTCGAAGTGCCCCGACTCCTGCGCCGCCACCGCGCGCGTCTGGGAGATCAGCGCCCACGCGTCCTGCGCCTCGCGGCTGACTTTGCGTTCCTCGGCGACGTTCTCCGCGGTCATGCCCATCGAGATGTAGGCGTCGTACAGGGAGCCCTCCGAGCCGTCCAGCTTCGGGTGGAGCTCGAACGGCGCGCCCGGCGCCGTGCGCGAGACCGCCTCCACGCCCGCCGCTATGTAGGTGTCGCCCTCGCCCACCTTGATCGCGTGGAAGGCCATGCGCGTCGTCTGCAGCGAGGACGCGCAGAAGCGGTTGACCGTGCACCCGGGCACGCGGTAGTCGATGCCCGCCAGCAGCGCGGCCATGCGGCCGATGTTGTAGCCGGTCTCGCGCTCGCCGTAGCCGCAGCCCATCATCACGTCGCCGATCGAGCGCTGGTCGAGCTGCGGGTTGCGCTCGATCAGGGCCTTCAGCGGGACCGCCGCGAGGTCGTCGCCGCGGACGCTCTTCAGCGACCCCTTGGCGGCGCGCCCGATGGGCGTGCGAATTGCATCGACGATCACGGCTTCAGGCATGTGTGGCTCTCTCCCTTGGTAGTTGGCCGGGGAACTATATAGAGGCCTCAGTCGAGGCTGTCATAGCCCCACAGGCTCACCAGATCGCGGCCGAGATAGTCGCTCAGCGCCACGACCTCCGGCTTGAAGCGACGACGCAGCTCCAGCATGAACGCTTCGTCAGGCGGGCCAGGGGCGGTGTAGACGGTACGGCGCCATTTTGCGCGAAACGCATCGCTGCGCATTGGCTTTGGTATCAGCGCGTTCACGGCTCTTGAGAGAACGCCCGCCGCGGCCGGGTTTTTGCGGGCACGCCGTGCGACGCCCGCGAGGCGATGGAGGTGCACGAAACGAGCGCTCGTCACCGGATAGGTATCGATCGTCTCGATTGGACACGTCTCGTCCACCTCGAGGAAACGCAACACCCTGCGTATCGTCCCCTCGTTGTCAGCGCGAAAGTCGTCGTAGATCAGCACCAGCACGTTCTCCGGCGGGAACACGGCGTGGTAACGGCGCAGCTGCTCGACGTATCGCACGTGCTGCGAGTACATCAGCGTCTCCGGGTGATGGCTGCCGCGAGGGATGCGTTTCCCTTGGCGCCTTTGCTCCTCGAGCGCGATCGCCTTGCGGAAGTCCCGCTGCGTCTCGACCCTGTTGGCGGTGAGCTGAAGATGGAACGAGCGCAGGTAGCTTGCGGGCTCTCGCAGGATCGCGATTATGCGTGCAGCCGGCTGCACCTCTGCGATGCCGCCCGCCGCAGCGGTCGATCTGAGGTACTGGGGCGACGCCTCACCGATGCGCTGCTCCGCACCCGCCGGCGCGAACAGCGACAGGTAGCCCTCGAGCGTGCGCGGGCGCCCAGCCGGCGGCTGGCGTGCCAGCTGGGAGCGCTGGTCGGTGGCGAAGAACCGCGGCTCCTTGACCTCGGGCATGAAGATCTGCGGGTGCCGCTTCAACATCTGATAGAGCGCCGTCGTGCCGCACTTCTCATGGCCGACGATGAAGAAGTCGGGCACCCTCGTCGCCGCCACCGCTGTCGCCGGCGCGCCCGCCGCCGAGCCGTTCGTCGTCTCAGCCACAGATCGGTTCGTCGTCTCAGCCACGGTTCGTCGTCTCAGCCACAGATCACAGATCCAGCCGGCTGACGCCCAGCTCGTCGAAGCCGACGTGATGGGCGAGCTCGTGGCGCACCGTACGAGTCACCTGGTCGCGCAGCAGCTCGGGGTCGTGCCCGAAGTCGCGACGAAGCGTGTCGCGGAAGATGACGATGCGGTCGTGCACATCGTCGCGAGCGACACTGCCCCCCTGGTAGAGCCCGTACGCGCCACGACGACGCCCGCCGTCGGAGATCACCACCGCGACATGCGCCAGCGCGTTTCTCAGCAGGTCCGGCAGGTCGTCCAGCGCGTCGCGGACCAGCTCCTCGAAGTCTGTGTCGTTGAGCGGGTCAAGCTCCATGAACTCGGCTTCTTCGGGCGCCACGGCAAGCCCTTCGCGGGCGAGGCGCTCGGAGTAACGCACGATCTCTTCGAACTCGCTCTCGGACTCGGGGTTGTGCCAGCCGGCCAGGTGCACCGCCACGAACGCCACACCGCCCATCAGCGCCGCCGCGACGATCACCCCCAGCGCGACGTCCTCGAGCGCCCTGACCACGCCGATCGAGCTGAAGCCCTGCCCGACCACCAGCACCACCAGGCCCACCGACATCGCCACCAGCACCGCCACGCCCACACGCCGAAGGGAGCGGGGATCTCCGGGAGGGATGGACGGGCGCATCGCCGGGATTATCAGCCTTCCCGCCCAGTTCTATTTAAGCGTGCGGGCGATCACGAGACGCTGGATCTCGTTGGTGCCCTCGTAGATCTGGGTGATCTTGGCGTCTCGCATCATGCGCTCGACCGGGTACTCCTTCACATAACCGTAGCCGCCCAGGACCTGAACGGCCTCGACCGTGACCGCCATGGCGGTGTCCGAGCAGAAGACCTTGGCCATTGAGGAGTACTTGGCGCGCAGAGAATGGCCCTGGTCGGCCATCGCGCACGCCTTGTACAGCAGCTCGCGGGCGGCCGCCGTCTGTGTTTCCATGTCGGCCAGCTTGAACTGGATCCCCTGGAACTCGTTGATCGCCTTGCCGAACTGCCGCCGCTCGCGTGCGTAGGCCACGGCATAGTCGGTGGCCCCCTGCGCGATCCCCACAGCCTGCGCCGCCGCGCCAAGGCGCGTGCGCTCGAGCGTGCCCAGAGCCACGGACAGGCCCCTGCCCACCTCTCCGATCACGTTCTCGTGCGGGACCCGCACATCCTCGAAGATCGGCTGCCCGGTGGGCGACGCGCGGATGCCCAGCTTGTGCTCGAGCTTGCCCACGCTGAAGCCCGGGCGATCGGCCTCGACGACGAACGCCGTCAGCCGGCGGCTCTCGCGGTCGCTGACCGCGAAGCAGATGTAGAAGTCCGCGACGCCGAGGTTCGTGATCCAGTTCTTGGTGCCGTTGATGACCCACTCCTCGCCATCCCTGACGGCCGTGGTCTTCATGCCGGCTGGGTCCGAGCCGGCCTCGGGCTCCGAGAGCGCGAACGCCGGCGACCACTCTCCGGTGGCACACCTGGGCAGGAAGCGTTCCTTCAGCTCGTCGCTGCCGAACAGCTGGATCGGCAGCGTGCCGAGCTCCTGGACCATCAGGATCAACGCGCAGGCGGCGTCCACCTTGGCGATCTCCTCGACCGCCATGTTCAGCATCAGCGTGCCGGTGCCCGTGCCTCCGTACTCGGTCGGGAAGGGCAGCCCGAGGATGTCCTGCTCGGCCAGCAGCTTGCGCACGTCCCACGGATATTCCGCCCGCTCGTCGATCTCGGCCGAGCGCGGCGCGATCTTCTCCCGCGCGATCCGTCCGATCGTCTCGCAGAAGTCGACGTGCTCCTGGGGAACCGTGTAGACGTCGCTGATCGCCTCCATGCCTTCTGATCCTAGTGATGAGATGAGCACTCCGCGCTGTTCCCCGCTACACCGCTACGCTCACCGTTGATGAGCACCGGCGACGAGGCCCGCGAGATCGATGTCGAGCCCGCACGGCTCGCCGAGTGGCTTGCCGAGGACCCGGCCCCACAGGTGATCGACGTGCGCGAGCCCCATGAGCGCGAGGCCGGCCACATCGAGGGCACGCGGCACATCGAGCTCGTCAACCTCTCATCACAGGCGGGCACCGTCGAGCGCGACCGGCCCGTGGTCTTCTACTGCCGCGTAGGTGGGCGCTCGGAGATGGCCGCGCAGGCATTCCGCGCGGCGGGCTTCGAGGCGTACTCCATGAGCGGAGGCCTGCTGCGCTGGGCGGACGAGGGCCGGCCGCTGTCCCCTGAGGGCGGCCGCGTGGCCAATCACTAGCAGCTGGCTGCGGGCGCAACGCCGCGTGGGCGGCGCAAGCGCCGCCGCCGGGCGTCGCTGCTCTTTCAAAGTCTGTCTAACCATGGTTATACGGTCTGTCAAACGCCGAATCGGACGACAGGAGGAGATCAGATGGAGGCTTCCAGCGACTACCCCGGGGTCACCACCGGCGAGGGCTATGCGGTGGCCAATCTCGACGATCTGGGCGAGGGGCCCGGCTTTCGCAAGGTCCGCAAGGCACTGGGCGTCACCGCGTTCGGTGTGAACGCGATCGTCCTGCCCCCCGGCATCGAGACGGGCTCGCACTACCACGACGAGCAGGAGGAGCTGTATTTTGTTCACCGCGGCGCGATCGAGATGCAGTTCGGTGACGGCTCCGTGCAGCGACTTGGTGAGGGCGGCCTCGCGCGCGTGGACGCAGCGACCGTGCGCAGGATCCGCAACCTCGGCGACGTGGACGCCGTGTACCTGTGCGCGGGCGGCAAGGGTGGCTACGTCGGACGCGACGGACGCGTCCCGCCCGGCGAGGAGCAGGGGGTCAGGGTGCTCCACGACCTCTCCGGTGAGCCACCCAAGTGAGCCCGGTGGAGGCATCCAGTTGAGCGACGCCGAGGACCTGTCGAAGACCGGCCCGCGGCGGCTGCTACGTGTCGGGCCCGAGTTGGCGATCCCCGTGTCCGAGATCACGCTGCGCACGAGCCGCTCCTCCGGCCCCGGCGGTCAGCACGCCAACGTGACCGCCTCACGCGTGGAAGCGATCTTCGACGTGCTCTCCTCGCCATCGCTCAACGAGGACCAGCGTGAGCGGGTGCTGGCGCGCGCGGGACCGCGGCTCGTCGCGGTCGCCCAGGACGAGCGCTCGCAGGTGCGCAACCGCGAGCTCGCGCTCGAGCGGCTCGCCGAGCGCCTCGGGCGCGCGCTGATCGTGCCCCGCACACGCCGCGCCACCCGCCCGAGCGCCGCCGCGCGCGCTCGCCGGCTCGATTCCAAGCGCCGGTCCGCCCAGCGCAAGCAGGAGCGCAAGCCGCCGCCGGCGGAGAACGACTAGTCCAACAGCTCCTTGACTGCGCGCTGGTGCAGACGACCGAGCGGGGTCTTTTCCGGGTAGAAGCCGATCGCTTTCCACAGCAGGCTCGACGCGGGCGCCCACGCGACGATCAGGTACACGCCGAGCACGAGCGCAGCCGTCCGCAGTCTGCGCGAGCTCGACAGCGCCGCCAGCGGCAGCACCCACAGCACGTACCAGGGCAGGACCCAGCTGAGCGTCACCAGCAGCGCCACGCTCGCCCAGCCGGAGGCCGTGATCGATCGCGCGACGCCGCCGGCCGCACCACCGTCAACAGCATCGGTCGCGTCAGACGCGCGCCATCCCCGCCACGCCATCCAGCAGCAGCCGAGCACCATCACGACCAGCACGCCGCTGAACGCCTCGCGCAGGCCCGAGCTCTCACCGCCGGCGCCGGCCGCCAGACCGATCAGGTTGGGCACGCTCTCGCTCGTGACGACGCTGCCCTGCGTGCTCAGATCGGGGATGTGGGGGCCAAACGCGAGCACGCTTGCCCCGCCCACCACCACGCCCGCCACGATCATGCCCAGCACGAACTGCACGAGCGCGCGCGGCGCGCGCAGCAGACCAGCGAGCACGACCGGGATCAGAACCGCCGCCGACGCCTTCATCGCCACAGCCGTCACGAGCGCCGCGCCCGCCCCGATCTCGAGCGCCGCGAACGGCAGCAGCCATTCACGCAGGCGGCTGAGCGAGATCCGGCCGGCCGCACCCGCGTGCCCTCGCGCACGCGCCAGCAGCAGCAGATAGAAGGCGAGAACTATGAAGAACATCATCAGGAAGTCGTTGTGGTCGCCGCCGAGGCCCCACACCAACACGATCGGGTTGAGCCCCACGAACGCGACGGCCGCCAGCGGGTCGCGGCCCAGCAGCCGCGCGCACTTCCACACCAGCAGGATCATCCCCAGGCTCGTCACCATGAGGATGCCCTTCAGCGCCCAGAAGGATCCCGCCACGCCGAGCGGAACCACGGCGAACGTGATCAACGTGAAGAGCGGGCCGTACGGGCTCAGCAGCTGGCGCCAGTTGCTGAGCAGAAAGCTCGGATCGTTGTGAGGCTCGAGCATCGGGATCGTCGTGTACGGGTTGAGGTTGTGCACGACCTCCATGCGTCCATAGTTGACGTAGTTGAACAGGTCCGTCAGAGCGAGCGGTGGGGAGAGCAGGAAGATCGCGTGGGCAGTCACGATCGCCGCTATCACCCAGCGCGCCGGCAGCCACCGCAGGCGCCGCAGCACGACCGCGTAGCCGCCGTACATGGTCACGAGCGCGCCCGAGAACAGAAGTTTGAGCGTCGTGCCGTCGTTCGTGAACCCCTGCAGCAAGCCGCCGAGCGGACCGGCCATCCAGCGCGGGAAGTAGCCGGTGTGGGTGGTCGGCGTGAGGCCGCTCGGACGGTTGGACGCGATCAGCACGATGAACAGGCTGAGCGCCACGATCGCGGCCAGCGCCAGCGCGCCCACCAGCGCGCCCGCCTGCGCGTCTGTGAGCTCGCCCGCGCGCCCGCGCGAGAGCCAGCCGCCGGGTCCGCTCCGCCGCGCGGCGCCCGGCGTGCCGCGAAGGGGGACGGTTGTCGCGTCGCTCGCCATGCTCAGCGTGGGCACGATATCCGCTCTGCGGGCACCGAGGGCGCGCTCAGGCGGGGGACGCGATTCTGCGGCGGGTCCTTAAGCGCCGAGGGCCCGCCGAAGCGGGCCCTCGAGCAGTGGCTTGCGCCAGAGCTAGATCGTCTGGACGTTTACGGCCTTGGGACCCTTCTCGCCCTGCTCCGGGTCGTAGGAGACCTTGGCCCCCTCCTGCAACGACCGGTAGCCCTCGCCGTTGATGCCGGTGTGATGGACGAACAGGTCCTTGTCACCGTCATCCGGGGTGATGAAGCCGAACCCCTTGTCGTCGCTGAACCACTTTACTGTGCCAGTAGGCATGGTGTGAATTTCCTCCACGGTATGTGCGTGCTGCACGCGGAGGATGCTTCTCGAAGCTTCGACCTGCGAGCGCTTGCACTACTTTCGCCGGTCTTTTCCGCCGGCCATACAATGACGACGGTAGCACGTCGCGATGACCACGTGTTGTCGACTTGTTGCACGAAAGGATGGCGCGCCGCCGATTCGCCACCGCGGGCGCGGCTAGGCTGAGGTGATGGAGGCGCACGCAGGGCACGATCCGGGTGCGGCGGCCGAGGAGCCCGTGCGGCTGAGTCGCCTGCTGCCGGCTGGCGATCCGGGCACCGTCGCCGAGATCGTCGAGGGGCTGGGGCTGTGGGACAGGCCCGATCCGGCGCCAGAGCGCCAGCGGGTGATGCTCAACATGATCAGCACCCTCGACGGGCGCGCGAGCGTCGGCGGACGCTCGGGGCCAATCAGCGGCCGCGCCGACAGAGCGCTGTTCCATGGCCTGCGCAGCGCCGTCGACGCCGTGCTCGTGGGTGCGGGCACGGTTCGCACCGAGCGCTACGGGCGCATCATCCCGGACGCCTCGCGCAGGGCGCTGCGTCGGCAGCGGGGCCTCCGCGAGGAGCCGCTTGCATGCATCGTCTCCGGGCGCCTGGCGCTGGACGGGGACATCCCGCTGCTGAGCGAGCCCTCCGCGCGGGTGGCGATCCTCACCGCCAGCGCGGCAAGCCTGCCCGCCACGGCCGCCGGCGTCGACTACGTGCGCACCGTGCGCGAAGGGCATCTGGACCTCGCGGCGGCCATGAGCGAGCTGCGCGCGCGCTTCGACGTCCACAGCGTGCTGTGCGAGGGCGGCCCGCATCTGGCGATGCAGTTGCTCCAGGCGGGTCTGCTCGACGAGCTGTTCCTGTCGCTCTCGCCGCTGCTCGCCGGCGGCGAGCCCGCTGGCGGCGAGGCGCCGCGGATCCTAGCCGGCGGCGAGCTCGAGCCACCCGCCGGGCTGGAGCTGCTGGGAGCGCTGCGCAGCGACTCCCATCTGTTCCTGCGCTACGGCGTGCCTGCGCGCGAGCGCGTCTCGCGCGAGACGATGCCCAGCAGTTCGCTCGCCAGGTGACGGCCCTGTGCAGCCACCCTCGGGATCGCCGCGATCCGTACCACCACCTCATCGCCGTCGAGCTCCTCGAGCGTGATGCGCGGAGCGTCGCGCAGCGGCGTCTGCAGTGACTTCTCGAGGATCTCCTGCAGGTCGCCGGGCGTCATGCCCGCGCGCAGGCGCGCACGCAGGTTCACCGCCTCGGGCTCGCGCAGCGGCAGCACCGCCACGTTGAGCACCACGCTGTTGGGCACCAGGATCGAGTCATCGCCAGTCGCGAACGTCGTGTACAGCAGACCCAGCGAGCTGACCGTGCCCTCGAGCTGGCCGGCCAGCGGGCCGCCCTGCAGGCGCACGCGCTCCCCCACGCGGAACGGGCGCGCGCTCAGCAGCACCGTGCCCGCGATCAGGTTGCCGAGCGTCTGCTGCGCTGCCAGCCCGAAGATCACCGCCGTGAACGCACCGCCCAGAGCCAGTTCCTGCGACTGGATGCCGGCGATGCGCAGCGCCACGAGCGCCGCCACCACCACCGTCGCCAGGCGGATCGCGAACCCGACCGTGCCGGCCGTCGCGGGCTCCATGCGCCGGAACAGCGCAGGACCCATGCCGCGACCGATGTCCCGCGCGATCGCCCAGCCGAGGATCACCAACACGATCACCGTCGCCACCCGCACCGGCGTGTCGAGGCCTTCCAGCGACGTGCTGTAGTCGCCTCGGTGAATTGCCTCCGCCATCGATTCGTGCCCGTGTTTGATGAGCGTCGTCGTGCCGAACAGGCTGAGGCGGTTGTCGTAGAGGATCACCACGCCCACGAACAGCGGCACGAGCAGCAGCGCCTCCAGACGCGCGCGCTTGACCACGCGCGGGCTTATCTGGCGCAGCAGGCCGACCTCCTGCCAGGCCTGGCTGCGGGTCTCGAACATCTTCGGCGGAGTTCTCGGAGCGGGCACGGCCGTCAATGATGGTGCATCGCCGCCCGCCAACCCGGGATCACGCCTGCGCGCGAGGCGCCGCCCACATCAGCTCTGGGTGTAGATCACCATCGCCAGCCCGAACAGCAGGCAGTAGACCGCGAACGGCGTGAGCGTCTTGGTCTTGAAGTAGCCGACCAGGAACCGGACCGTGAACACGGCCGTCACGGCTGCGACCGCGCACGCGACCAGCGCCTGGCCGCGAATCCCGTTGCCCAGGTGACCGAGCAGGTCGGGCAGCTTGACGATGCCGGCGGCCAGGATGATCGGCGTGGCCATCAGGAACGCGAAGCGAGCCGAGTCGCTGTGGTCGAGCCCGCGCGCGAGACCGGCCCCCATCGTCACGCCGTCGCGGCTGATGCCCGCGACCAGCGCGGTCGACTGCGCCACGCCGACGACCAGCGCCTCGCGGTATTCGAGCGTGTTCAGCTCGCGCGCGCCGTCGGGCTTGGCGCCCTCCCGCACCGCCAGTTCGCGCACCTCGGCGCGGCGGCGAAAGCGCTCGGCCGCGAACAGCACGCCGCCGTTGACCATCAGGAAGATCGCCGCGACTTCGGGCTTCGCGGTGAGCGTGCGCAGCTGGTGCTCGAACGCGAGCCCGAAGACGCCGGCGGGGATGCTCGCCGTGATGATCAGCCATGCCAGCCGCTCGGTCGGGTCCTCGGCGCGGCGCTTGGCGAGCGTGCGGAAGAAGGCAGCGATGATCTGGACCCAGTCGCGCCAGTAGTACGCCAGCAGGCCGAGCGCGCTGCCCACGTGCAGCATCACCACGAACGCCAGCCAGAAGGACTCCGACTGCGACTGCGCGTCGACCAGCTTGTTCCACCCGAACAGCGTCGGGAACAGCACCGTGTGCCCGAGGCTGGAGATCGGGAACAGCTCGGTCACGCCCTGCAGGAAGCCGAGCACGATCGCCTGGAAGTAGCTGATCGCTGACGCGATGGGAATCGCCACGGCGGCTGACATCGGGGCGGGAGCTTATTGCAGCGCATAGCCTCCCGGCCGTGCCATCGGAGGATTCTCACCTCACACCGCATGCCGACTCCTCGCCGCGGCGCGCCGACCCGTCGCCGCGGCACGCCCAGCCCTCGTTGATGCAGATCGTGCGCGATTGGGGCAGGATCGGCTGCATCGGCTTCGGCGGGCCGCCCGCGCACGTCGCGCTGCTGCGCGAGCTGTGCGTGCAGCGCCGCCGCTGGCTCACGAGCGAGCAGTTCGAGCGGGCGATCGCAGCCACCAACCTGCTGCCCGGCCCCGCCTCGACGCAGCTCGCGATCTACTGCGCGTGGCGTCTGCGCGGCTATCGCGGCGCGCTGCTCGGAGGTCTCAGCTTCATCCTTCCCGGACTGGTCGCGATCATCGCGCTCGCCGCGCTGTTCCTGTCGGGGTCGCCGCCGAGCTGGCTGCGAGGGGCCGGCATGGGCGCGGGCGCGGCCGTCGCCGCGGTGGCCGTGCGCGCCGGGCTGGGCGTGGCCAACCCGATCTGGTCGCGCGCGAGAGGACGCCGCCGCGCGCGCGTGCTTGCATACGGCCTTGCCGGCGGGGTTGCCGCGGCGCTGGCCGGACCGTGGCTGGTGCTCGTGCTGCTCGCATGCGGCCTGGTGGAGCTTTCCGGCCACCGGCTCGTCCGCCGCGGCGGGGACACGCACGCCTGGCTCGCAGCGGCGGGGCTGCGCCTGGTGCGTGCCACCGCGCATCCGATCGGGCGCCGCCTGCCCTCATGGCCGCTGCTCGCCACAGTCGCCGAGCCCGGCGGCACGCTCGCGCTCGTGTGGACCGCGCTGAAGGTCGGCGCGCTGGCATTCGGCGGAGGCTTCGTGATCGTGCCGCTGATGCAGTCCGACGCGGTCGGCACCTACCACTGGATGTCCCACGGGCAGTTCCTGAATGCGGTCGCGCTCGGCCAGGTCACCCCCGGGCCGCTCACGCAGACGGTGGCGGTGGTCGGCTATGCCGCCGCCGGGCTGCCGGGCGCGCTGCTCGCCGCGCTGGTCGCGTTCGCGCCGTCCTTCTCCTTCATCCTGCTGGGCGCCCAGCGCTTCGAGCGCATGCTCGTCAACGAGCGCGTGCTCGCGTTCCTGGCCGGCGCCGCGCCGAGCGCCGCCGGCGCGATCGTGGGCGCGGCCGTGCCGCTGACGAGCGCGCTCAGCGAGGGCTGGCAGTACGCGGTGCTCGCCGGCGGGGCGATCGCCCTGCTGGTGCTGCGCCGCGGCGTCGTGCCGACGCTGCTGCTCGCCGGCTGCGCGGGCGTCGCCGCGGTCCTGCTCGGAGCGCCCGTGCCGCGCTGAGGAGCCCCGCGGGAGCACGCCGCGGGTCCCCGGGACCCGGAATCCTGGAAACAGCGCGCGCGAACTTCACCATCGCTTCACACGATCATTGCCGCTTGGTCACAAAAAAGCGTGCTTTGCAGGGAAATCTGTTTGATATGAATGGTGACGGATCGACAGTGCACGAGAGCGCGACAGCGCACGCACGCGGTGTCATGACGACAGCGGCACTGCAAGCGGCGAGCATGGTCGACATGCACTGTCACTCGACCGCCTCACAGGAGTCCAAGCTGGGCGTGCAACGCGCGGTCGGACTGCCCGAGTGCGCCACGCCGCCACAGGAGGTCTACGAGCTGGCCAAGCGGCGCGGCATGGACTTCGTGACGATCACCGACCACGACACGATCGCGGGCGTGCTCGAGATCGCCGATCGCCCCGACGTGTTCATCTCCGAGGAGCTGACCGCGCACTTCCGCGACGAGCCCCAGGCGGTGCACGTCCTCTGCTACGGCATCACCTGCGAGGACCACGAGTGGCTGCAGGCCAACAGCGGCGACGTCGAGCTGTGCGCCGCCTACATGTACGAACAGGAGATCGTGTGCGCGCTCGCTCACCCCTACTACACCGTCGCAGCCCCGTTGAGCGCCCGTCATCGCCGCCGCCTGGCCGAGCTGTTCGGCATCTGGGAGATCCGCAACGGCGCGCGCGCTCGCGAGCTCAACCGACCGGCGGCCACGTACGTCGCTACACGCGAGGGCATCGGCATCGGGGGCAGCGACGACCACGCCGGGGTTGACATCGGACGCACGTACAGCGAAACGCCGCCCGCGCGCACGCCGCAGGACTTCCTCGCGCACGTGCGCGCCGGTGACGTGGTCGCCCGCGGAGCGCAGGGCAGCGCCGCCAAGTGGGCGCACGCCGCGATCGCGCTGGCCGCACGCTCGTTCGGCAGGGACCGGCCGGCCGGAGAACGCGAGCGGCCGGACCCCGGACGGGTGATGACGATGGCCAGCCGCCTGCTGCGCGAGGGCGACGCGCGTCGTGGCGCGGTCGGCAACGACCTGGACCCCGATGACGCCCGCTGCCTGCTGCGGGCATGGCTGAGCGCCGTCGAGCTCGACCAGCTCGATACCCTGACGGGCACAGGCGAGCATGAGCTGATCGCCTACATGCAGCAGGATGACTTCAGCCACGCGGACCTCTACCGTCGCGCCTGCCGGCTGCACGAGCGCAAGCTGCGCCGCGCGGTCGACGTGGCGGTCAGCGCCGCGATCGGCCAGGCCGACGTGCTGGTGGCCGCCGAGGGGCTGTTCGAGGCGTGCATCGCCGCGATCCCCTACGCGCCCGCGACCGCGTTCCTCGCCAACGAGCAGGCGAAGCTCGCCGCGATCCCGAACACCGCGAGCGCCCGCCTGAGTCGGGCTGCGGACGAGCGGCGGCGAGACGACGGCGAGCGCCCGCGAGTGGCGATCCTCGCCGACGGCATCGGCTCCACACACGGGGTCACGCGCACGATCGAGGAGATCCGCCAGCGCGGCGTGCCCAGCTTCGACATCGACGTGGTGGGCACCGACCCGGAAGTCGACCGGCGCCTGTCGGCGGTGGCGGAGATCGACGTGCCCTTCTACCCGGGCCTGCGGATCGGCGTCCCCAGCCTGCCGGTCGCCGTGCAGACGCTCGCGGGCCTGAACGGCGCGGGCTACGACGCGATCCACGTCTGCTCGCCCGGACCGGCGGGCGTCGCCGGCGCGCTCGTCGCGCGCGCGCTGGGCCTGCCGCTGGTGGGCAGCTACCACACCGAGCTGACCGCCTATGCGGGATTGCGCTCGGGTGAGCGGCGCGTGGCCGACGCGATGGCGCTGGCCGTCGGCACCTTCTACCGCGCGTGCGACGTCGTCCTCTCCCCCAGCCCGGCCTCCGACGGCGCGCTGGCCGCGATCGGGATGCCGCCCGAGCGCGTGCTGCGCTGGGACCGCGGCGTGGACACCTCGCGCTTTCACCCATCGCTGCGCGATGAGTCGCTGCTGCCCGACTCGATCAACGTCCTCTACTCCGGGCGCATCACGCGCGAGAAGGGCGCTGAGCTGCTCGCTGACGCCTTCCTGAGGGCGCGCGCGCGCGACCGATCGGAGATCGGCCGGCGCCTGCACCTGGTGCTCGCCGGCGGCGGCCCCGAGCAGGAGTACCTGCGCGAGCGCCTCGGCGAGCACGCGACCTTCCTCGGCTGGCAGGAGGGCGCCGAGCTGGCCCGCACGTACGCGAGCGCCGACATCTTCCTGTTCCCCAGCGCCACCGACACCTTCGGTCAGGTGATCCTCGAGGCGCAGGCCAGCGGGCTGCCGGTGATCGCGCTCGCCAGGGGCGGCCCGCTGTCGCTGATCGAGGAACGTGTCAGCGGGCTGCTGTGCGAGCCCGACGCCGAGCTGCTGGCCGACGCAGTGCTCGAGCTCGCGCGCTCGCCGCTGCAGCGAGAGCACCTCAGCCGCGGCGCGCTGCGCGCGGTGCGCCTGCGCACCTGGGAGCACACGCTGGCGCGCCTCGCGGACGGCTATCACCGCGCGCTCGCCGGCCACCACGACAAGCGCCTGTCCGCGGAAGCGAGCGACCGCGCCGCCTGAGGCGCGCGGCGGACACCCATGCTCGGCCTCCCTGACAGCCACGCGCGACAGACGATCGCCGTCGCGCTGCACGGGATCGAGCCGGCGACGTTCGAGCGCTGCGCCATGATCCGCGACTGGCTCGACGATCACGGCGTCGACCGCGTCACGCTGCTGGTGATCCCCGCGCGCGACCTGCACCCGGTGGGGGAGCGCTCGCCGGAGATGGTCGAGTGGCTGTGCGAGCGCCGCCGCGCCGGCGATTCGATCGCGCAGCACGGCTTTCAGCACGTCCGCCCGCGCACCGTCGGCTCGGCGCGACGACTGCTCGCCCGGGCCCACGGCCAGCGCGAGGGCGAGTTCTCCGGGCTGGACGACGAGGAGACCCGCCGTGCCGTGCACGCCGGCTGGCGCGTGCTGAAGCTGGCTGGCATCGAGCCCGATGGCTTCGTCGCCCCCGCCTACGCCTACACGCCCGCGCTGCGCCAGACGCTGAGCCTCAGGTTCAGCTGGTGGGCGGGGCTGCTGCGCGTGCACCGCGCGCAGCAGCAGCTCGACGCCGGCGAGAGCGAGCGATCGGCGGTGACCGAGCGCGGCGCCCTGACGAGCGCTTCAGAGCCGACGGTGGGCCAGCTCGCCCCCGCGTGGAGCCTCGCTGGCACCGGACCGATCAGCCGCGTCTTCTCCCCCTCGCTCGTGCGCGCCGGCTCGCTGCTGCCAACCAGCACCCTGCGCCTGGACCTGCAGCCCTCCGACCTGCAGATCCCACGCCACATGATGGCGCTGGAGTGGGTGCTCGCGCGCGCCGGCTCGCGCCGCACCGCCGTCACCTACCGCGAGCTCGCCGGCGTCGCGCCGCTTGCCGGCCGCGCCGGCCGCGAGCCGACTCAGCTCTTGCCGGCGGTGAACATCGCCGGTTCGAACGACTTGACGGCTGACAGCGCCGCGTAGCCGACGTGCCCCAGGCCGAACAGGTCCTCGATCGTGCGCAGCAGCGAGAAGTGGTTGAACGGTTCCTGGCTGGTGGTGGCGCCCTTCACGTATGGCGACAGCAGCAGCGCCCCCACCGCCCCGCCGCCGCTGGGGGCGCCGGTGAGCGTCTTGGTGGGCGCGTTCGCGAACAGCGGCTGACCGCAGCAGGAGCTGGAGTCGGCGAACGCGCCACTCGAGGGCGCCTGGTCGACGGTTATCACCAGCAAGCCGCTTTCCTTGTAGGCCTTCGAGCCCATGATCTCGGGTACGACCTGTTTGAGGAACGTGTCCGCAGGCGCCAGTCCGGCCGGGGCGCCGGCGGAGCATGGTGTCGGGTTCCCGTCGTGACAGCGGTCCGGCACGATGTAGGAGAAGCTCGGCGTGCTCCTGGCGCTTGCCAGGTCGGCCTTGAGCTTGTCGAGGCCGACGTCGTCGGCGGCACACTGCGGCGAGCCGGTGATCGAGGCGAAGTAGACGAACGGGTTGCGGAACGTCGCGTACGGCCCGCTGCTCGCGGCTTCCTGGGCGCTCGCGTCGGCCTGCCCGAGGGCCGGGTGAGGGCACGCGCCCAGCGCGGCGCCTTCGTCGATCCCTTCGATGTACGCCCGCCACGTGAGGCTCTTGGCGGACAGCTGACCGGCGAGCGTCTGCGTGGAGGCCGGATAGACGCAGCCGCTGCCGAGCACCTGTTCGTCGGCGCCGGTGCCGGTCGGCGCTATGTCCGTGTAGTTGGGGCAGTTGGCAGCCGTTTCCGCGGTCGGCCCCTGGCCGCTCAGCAGCGCCACGCCGTCCGCCAGCCCCTGATGCGCGATCCCGTCGTAGCGGGTGAGCAGCTCGCCCTTGTGCTCGAGCGTGCCGGTCAGGTACGTGGCCGTGGATGCGGGACCGAACACCGACGCGTACGGCTCGTCGGAGAGCACGATCACGAACACGTGCTTGAGCGGCGGCAGCTTCTTGGCGGGGCTGCCGGCGGAGGATTCGGAGGAGCCGCTTTCAGAGCTGCCGGACCCGGCTTGCGACCCGGAGCCGGATTCGGAGCCCGAGCCGGATTCGGAGCTGCCCGAGCTGCCGCTCGTACTCGACGGCGTCTTCGCCGCGGGCGCGCTTTTCGTGGGGGCAGGCGTCGGTTCGGATTCGGAGGCTGGCGGTTCGCTGGCGGAGGGTTCGGATGTGGTGGACGGGGAAGTGGTCGTGGAGGGCGGCCCGGTCGCGGGAAGCACGACCTTCACCGGCGAGCGTGCCGAGGCGAGCGTGGCATTCACCCGCGAGCGGGCGACGTTGCCCATGAGCACCCCGAAGCCGAGGAACACCACGACCAGCAGCGCCGACACCCGAGGCGGCGGAAGCTTCAGGCCGGTTGACGCTGGCGCGACCGCTACTGCTGGGGTTGGCGCGACGACGTTTGCTGGAGCGGGCGCGGGAGCGCCCTGCTGCTCGACGTCGGCGCCATCCGCGGGCTCGCGCGTGCGCCGCAGGAGCGCCTCCAGCTCCGGGCTGCGCGGGCCGATGCGTGCGCCACAGCCCAGGCAGTAGCGCTGGTCGCCGGCGAGCGCTGAGCCGCAGTCCTCGCACACGTGGGGGCGCTCGTCGCCGATCGCGGCGCCCCTATTGGTCCAGGATCGCGGTGCTGCTGGGCAGGCGCTCCATCAGCGTCGTGCCGCACTGCCAGCAGTAGAGCGCTCCGCGGCTGTGCGGCGCAAGGCAGCTCGGACAGCTGCCGGCCACGCCGTCCTGCTCCATGCGCAGCAGGCGCTCGACCTCGGCCAGCTCGGCGTCGCGTTCCTGGAGCATTGCGGCGCGACGCACGAGCACGTCGAGGCGGAAGTGATCGCGAATCGCCATCTCGTAGGCCAGGCCGCCGAGGTCCCAGTGCAGCTCCGTCACCTGCTCGGCCAGCGCATCGCGCCTGCGCTGCAGGTCCGAGCGTCCGTCGGCCTCGGTTGCAGAAACGCGTGGCGCAGGGACCGGCAGCGCAGGGGCCGGGTGCGCGGGAACCGGCGGCGCCTGAAAGTCAAGCGTGGCCGCCTGCTCGCCGTCTGAGTCGATCGTGTCGCGGAGGATGCCCATGCGCCTAGCCGGTTTCGACGACGTTCGGGAGGTTCTTGGACTTTTCCTCGTAGCTTTTGCCTTTGCTGCCTTTGAGTTTGTTGAGCACCGACGGCGGAGCCGGTTTGCTCTCGCTTTCCCCGACCCCTCCCGGGGACGTGGTGGGTGGTTCCGTGGACGAGCTCGATCCGCCGTTGGACACCTTGATCACCTTCGCGCCCGGGAAGCTCTTCTTCAGGCCGGCGAGTGCCTTTTCGGCTTCGGGCCGCTTGTGGTAGACGCCCGAGTAGATCACGTAGCTGCCGGCGCTGAGGCTGCTGAATTCTTCGGACTTCAGCGCACCGACCGCCTTGGCGCCCTTGGCGCTCGCTGCCGACTTGGCGCTTTCCACGGCGCTGACGGCCGTTCCCGATTGCGCCAGCGTCTGCAGCTGCACCGTGTAACCGCTCGTCCCCGCCGGCCAGTCGCCGGTGAAGGAGGCTTCGCTGGAGGGGGTGGTGGCGGTGCCGGTGGATGTCGGCGAGGCGACGCTGATGACCTGCGCCGGCGCGACGCTCTGCTTGGAGGATCCCGAGCGACCGATCAGCACACCCACGCCCATCGCCAGCAGCAGCACGCCGACGCCCGCGATCACGGTCAGCGTGTTGTTGCGCTGCGGCGGGCCGGCGGCGGCGGCAGCGCTCGCCGGCGACCCCGGCGCGGGCGGCGGCACGGCCTGGGAGGCGCCGCGCTGGGGCGGCTCGCCTGAAAGCACGCTGCTCATCGGGACCAGCCGCTCGCCGCACTCCAGGCAGTAGCGCTGGTCGCCCGCCAGCCGCGCGCCACAGCTGGCGCAGTGCGCGCCAGCGCCTGCGTGCGGCGAAGATGAGCTTGCGATCGATTCGGTGGACAGGGTGACTACCTTCGTGTCTGCGTCGCGGGCGACGAAGAGGCTACGCCGGACCCCGGCTGTGCCGCTCTCGGTGCTGCTGATCGTATGGTCGGGCCACCAGCCCGCTCCAACGTGACGATTTTGTGAAGGCCGCACGCTCCACGGCTTGGCCTGGCATCCCTGGCGCCTCAGCGGCAATCAGCAGGGCGCCGCCTATGCGGCAACGCCGTCGCCACGGAGCCGCGAGGCGCCCGACTCCGGCGAGCGTGTCGGCCGAGCGCTCGCGCGCGCCGAGATCTCCGCGTGCTCGAACTGCTCCCACAGTGTGGTCGTGGTCTCCCCGCGTCCCCTTCCCGCGGGAGCAGTCACGAGCTGTGCGAGGTCGCCCGCGCGCGCTGCCGCGCACAGCCCCGTGACCAGCGAGAGGACGAGTATCCAGACGGCGATGACGAGCAGGGGGATCATTGGGAGCTCCGGATTTCGGTGGCCAATTCCTCACCAAGCATATCAGGTTTATTGCAATCATGGGCGTCGTCATGGTGCGGTCGGGCCGTTGCCCGCAAACTGCGGTCAACCGTTGGTAAGATCGCGACGCAGAGCGCCCGCGCGCAAGCTCCACTCGAGCGGCGGCAGCCCGTCCCGCCAAACCGCATCGAACGGACGTCAACCGGGTTTATGGGCAGAGCCCACGAGCGCGTGGCGCGAGCACGCGCCCGCATGTGAGACACGGCGACGCAAGAACCCCAGGCCACAGGAGGGACCCGAACATGAGGAGCTTTAGGATCAAGCGCGTTGCGGTTTTGCCGGTGCTGGCTCTGATGAGCCTGGCGTTGGTGCTGCCCCTCGCCTCATGGGCCGCGAGCAGCAAGCCGGTCACGGCCGGGGCTCCGATCGTCATCACCGGCGGCATCCATGTGACTGCCACCTCGGTCGTGCTCGAGGGAAGCGTCAATCCTCGAACCCTCGCCACCTCCTACTACTTCAAGTACGGGCCTACCACCGCCTATGGCAAAGACACGAGCTCGGGCTCGTTGCCCGCGGGCGGCACCACGGCGGTCAAGGTCAAGGAGACCGCGCCGGGGTTCCTGTCGGGGTACCACTACAGCCTGGTGGCATCAAACGCCGGGGGCACGAACGGGAGCACGACGACGACGGAAGGCAAGGACCATAGCCGCACCTTCACGCTCAAAACCGTCAAGAAGAAGAAGGACGCGTTCGTGCTCCCTAAGCTGTTCGAGCCGACCCCGGTCGGAGGCACGTTCACCCTCAGCGGCACGCTGACGGGGACCGGGAACGCCAATCGTGCGATCGTGCTGCAGGCCAGCCCCTACCCCTACAGGACGGCATTTGCCAATGTCGGCGCCCCCATCCTCACAAGCGCCAGCGGCGCCTTCTCGTTCACCGTGCGCAAACTGTCGGCCAGCACCAAGTTCCGCATCAGCACCGTCGGCGGAGTTCCGGTGTACAGCTTGATCGTGCCCGCGCAGGCGCAGGTGCGCGTCGTCCTCAAAGTACGTGCGAGCAGTCACAAGGGGCTCGTCCGCCTCTATGGGACGGTCACGCCGGCGGAGGTCGGGGCGCACGTGCTGTTCCAGCTTGAAAGGCCGCCCAAGGCCGAAAAGATCGAAACGAGCGAAAAGCCCGGCAAGCTCGAAAAGCCCGGGAAGGGCTCATCCGAAAGGTCCGAAGAAAAGCCGCCGACGTTCGCGACCAAGTTCAAGACGGTGGTCAAGGCGGCCACCAGGGCGATCTCGCGTTTCAGCATGGTGGTGAGCATCACCCAGGCGGGTCACTACCGAGCGTTCGTCGAGATCCCCCCCGGCCCGCTGGTGTCGGGCCACAGCCAGAGCATCACGCTCTCAGCGCCCACCGCAAAGAAGAAGGCGAAGAAGAAGAAAGGGTGAGCCAGGGCGCAGGGCCGCCAGCTCAGGGCTTGCCGCTGATCAGCCCTCTGGCCGCGAGCAGGTCCATCACGCGCTCGACCTCTTCCTCGACCGTTTCCTGGAAGCTGCCGAGCACCAGGTCAGGTTCTGATGGCGCCTCGTAGGGCGCCCCCACCCCGGTGAGTCCGGCAAGCTCACCCGAGCGTGCCCGCGCATACAGCCCCTTGGGGTCGCGCTGCTCGCACAGCTCCAGCGGCGCGTCCACGAAGATCTCCAGGAAGCCGAGATCGTCGGCCGCGTGCAGCGCCGCCGCCGCCTGGCGATCGGCGGCGTAGGGACTGACGAGGCTGACCAGCGCGACCGTCCCCGACTCGGCGAGCAGCCTCGCCACGTGGGCGGTGCGGCGCACGTTCTCCGTGCGGGCGTCCTCGTCGAATCCGAGGTCGCCGTTGAGGCCGTGGCGCAGGTTGTCGCCGTCGAGCAGGAACGCCGGCTGGCCAGCCTGCAGCAGGCGCTCCTCGACGGCCGCCGCGACGGTCGACTTGCCGGCTCCGGGCAGGCCCGTGAACCACAGCGTCGCGCCGCCGTGCCCCAGCGACTGCCAGCGCCGCTCGCGCGTCATGCGCGTCCCCTGCCAGCGCACGTTCGGGCTGCGCTCGCTCTTCGGCTCCGATCCGGCCTCCTCGACCTCGGTGTCGAGGATCACGCCGGCCGCGACCGTGTCGTTGCTCGCCTCGTCGATCACGATCAGGCTGCCGGTGACGCGGTTGCGCCGGTAGGAGTCGAACACGAGCGGCGAGCTCAGCTCCATTTGCACGCGCGCGAGATCGTTCAGCTCGAGCGTCGTCGTGCGCTCGTCGCGGCGCAGCGTCTCGACGTCGATCCGGTAGCGAACGTCGACCTTGCCGACCATCGCCGTACGCGTGGTGTGCTTGACCAGATAGCGCCTGCCCGGGCTCAGGGGCTGCTCGGACATCCAGCACAGCAGGCACTCGAAATGGCTGGACACCGTGGGCTGGTTCTGCGTGCGCACGATCGTGCTGCCGCGCCCGACGTCGATGTCGTCACTCAACCGCAGCGCCACCGACATCGGCGGGAACGCCTCGGCGACCGGTCCCTCGTAGGTGTCGATGCCCGCGACCGTCGTGCGCTGCCCACCCGGCAGCACGACCACCTCATCGCCCTGGCGGATGATCCCGCCAGCCAGCTGTCCCGCGTAGGCGCGGTAGTCGGCGATCTCGGTCGCCGGCGGACGGATGACCCACTGCACCGGGAAGCGCACGTCGATCAGGTTGCGGTCGGATGCGATGTGCACGTGCTCGAGGTGGTAGAGCAGCGGCGGACCCTGGTACCACGGCATCGCCTCGGATCGATCAACGACGTTGTCGCCGAGCAATGCCGAGATCGGGATGAACGTCACGTCGGGCAGCTCCAGGCGCGCGGCGAACGCGTCGAACTCCTCTACGATCGCGTCGAAGGAAGCCTCATCGAAGTTGACGAGGTCCATCTTGTTGACGCACACGACGACGTGCGGGATCCCCAGCAGCGAGCTGATGAACGCGTGGCGCTTTGACTGGGCGAGGACGCCCTTGCGCGCGTCGACCAGCACGATCGCCAGGTCGGCGGTTGAGGCGCCGGTGACCATGTTGCGCGTGTACTGCTCGTGCCCAGGGGTGTCGGCGATGATGAAGCGACGTTGCGCGGTGGCGAAGTAGCGGTAGGCGACGTCGATCGTGATGCCCTGCTCACGCTCCGCGCGCAGCCCGTCGGTCAGCAGGGAGAGGTCGAGGACCTGTCCCTTGCGCTGGCTCGCCTGCTCGACGTGCTCCAGCTGATCGGCGAGCACCTGCTTGGAGTCGTACAGCAGCCTGCCGATCAGCGTGCTCTTGCCGTCGTCGACCGAGCCCGCGGTCGCGAATCGCAGCAGGTCCGTGGGGCGCTCGGTCAGGCGTTTGAAGACGTCCGCGGAGCTCTCGCCCTCGAGCGCCGCGCCTGCACGCACCGCGCCGTTGCCGTTGCCGTTGAGCGTCACGCCGTGCGGTGAGTCGGATCCATCCACCCGTGCCATCAGAAGTACCCCTGCCGCTTGCGATCCTCCATCGCCGCCTCCGTCACGCGGTCGTCGGCGCGCGTCTCACCGCGCTCGGTGATCTGCGTGGCGGCGATCTCCGCGACCACCTCCGCCAGCGTGCCCGCGTCCGACTCGACGGCGCCGGTACAGCTCATGTCGCCGACCGTGCGGTAGCGCACCCGCGCCGAGAACGGCTGCTCCCCATCCATCAGCTCCACGAACGGGCTGACCGCGTACAGCATGCCGTCACGGGAGAACACCTCGCGCTCGTGGGCGAAGTAGATCGACGGCACCTCCAACTCCTCCTCGGCTATGTACTGCCACACGTCGAGCTCAGTCCAGTTTGAGATCGGAAAGACGCGCGCATGCTCTCCCTTGCGAATGCGTCCATTGTAGAGGCCCCAGACCTCGGGACGCTGTTTGTGGGGCTCCCACTGGCCGAACTCGTCGCGGAAGGACAGGATGCGCTCCTTGGCGCGCGCACGCTCCTCGTCGCGCCGGGCCCCGCCGAACGCCGCATCGAAGCCGTGCTCGGCGATCGCATCCAGCAGCGTGACGGTCTGCAGGGCGTTGCGAGAGGCGCGCGGGCCCTGCTGCTCCACCGCTCGACCGTCGCGGATCGAGTCCTCGACCGAGGCCACGATCAGGCGCTCGCCGAGCTCGGCCACGCGGCGGTCGCGGAACTCGATCGCCTCGGGGAAGTTGTGCCCGGTGTCGACGTGCATCAGCGGGAACGGGAACGGCGCCGGGCGAAACGCCTTCTCGGCCAGGCGCAGCAACACGATCGAGTCCTTGCCGCCGCTGAACAGCAGCACCGGGCGCTCGAATTCGGCCGCCACCTC
>Ga0187890_10000511_pt1 | contig 27309 bp, 26 predicted proteins | sample June2016WEW_21_1_FD_133005 | JGI IMG/M metagenome (GOLD analysis project Ga0187890, IMG submission 133005) | Peatland microbial communities from SPRUCE experiment site at the Marcell Experimental Forest, Minnesota, USA - June2016WEW_21_10 | ecosystem: Environmental > Terrestrial > Soil >... | reverse complement strand
TGCCGGGCGCGACCGAGCGAGTGCGGGTGGCGGACCCGTTGCACTGGGTGGTCCCGAACATGGTGGATCCCGCACGCGCAGGCGACGAGTCCGTCCTGATCAGGTCACGTGTCTTTTTGGATCATCCCCATGTCGTGATGACCCAGGGTCACCGGCTCCTGGCCTCCTACCGGCTGCGCCACATGATCCCGAACCGATCGCATCACATCCCGTCCGACTGGTGGGGGCGGCTACGGCCGGGGCAGGACGTGCTGATCTCGGTGTCCCCTCGCCCCGGGGGGTAGGCCATGGGCTCGAGGCCACGTCGCCAGCGGTAACGCGGAAACGGCACCCCGCAGGGGTGCCGTTTCACAGACTCCGGCCAGCCACGCTGACACCCGGTGACCCCGGGGTCAGGACATCTCGGCGAGGATCTTGGCCTTCTGATCGTTGAATTCCTGCTCGGTCAGGATTCCCTGATCCTTCAGGTTGGCCAGTTCCTTCAACTTGTTGATCAGGTCGTCGGAGTCCGGGGCGGGCTCCGGCGCGGGCTGCTGGGCCTGCGCCGCCGCTTGCTGTTGGGCAGCCTTCTGCTGCTGGTGGCCCCTCACCCCGCCGGCCACCACGGTCGCCGTTCCGGCGATCACGGCCGTCCTCCCTACCGTCCTCAGTACCGGGCGGCGTCGCATCATCGGCATTGTTCGTCTCCTTCTCTCTTCGGTCTCTTGCTTGTCAGCTCGCCAGGGCCTGCCCCAGCTCGTCCATGGCGGCCTCAATGAGGTCGGCCGGGATGCGGGCGCTGTCGATGAGCACCCCGCCCGATGCACGGATCGCCTCGGCGAGTGGCTGGGCCCAAGCGTCCTCCCACAGGATGACCAGCGCCGAGTTGCCCGCCGGCAGGTTGGCAGCGACGTGGTCGAGGTCCTCGGTGTTCACCAGGCCGCCGACCTCGCCTTCGATGTCGCCGAAGGCGGCCAGCTCGTCCATCTGGTCGAACTCGAGGCTGATGGTGTCGCCCTGCTCGTCCTTGCCCACGAAGACCAGATCGAGGATGCGCACCACCCCGCCGGTCACCAGCTTCTCGATTTCCGGGATGATGTCCCCGTTGAACTGGTTGCCCGGGAAGGCGATCACCGTGTAGCTGACAGGACCGAGCGTCATCGTGTCTCTCCTCTGCTGTGAGTGGTCTGGGTCGATCGTACGGGTTGGGGTCGCTTCAGCTCGACGCGAGGACCTTGGACTTCTGCGCCTCGAACTCGGCGTCGGTGATGACGCCCTGGCTCTTGAGGTCCGCCAGCTTGGAGAGCTGGTCGGCCGTGGTGTCCCCACTGGTGCCCGCCGCCTGCTTCACGTAGGCGTCGAACGCCTTCTGCTGCTCCGCCGCCTGCTTCGCTGCCCGCTCGTGCATCTTGCCGCCCCGGGCGATCAGGTAGACGAAGACACCGAGGAACGGGAGGATGATGATGAAGATCACCCACAGCGCCTTGGCCAGGCCACCCATGTCGTGGCTGCGGAAGACGTCGACGAACACCATGATCAGCAACCAGATCCAGATGATGAAGAGGAAGAAGTACAGCATCGTCAGGAAGAAGTCGAGAATCGGGTATTGGTACGTGGCGAATAGCATTGAAGCCCCTTGGGTCGTTGTGATTTGTCCCCCCGGCCCTCGGCCAGGCGTCGTCTTGCCTGTTTAGAATCTCATCACGCCCGTTTCGAGTCAAAAGTGATGGCCGACAGGCCGATTTCGGGCGACGGGTGGAGGTTCGGCCATGCATTCGTCCGGCTCAGACGCCTTCTTCGGCCCGGAGCCGGCCACTCCGGCAGGCGGTGACGAACGCCTCGTAGTCACGCTCGTTCTGGTCGGCATAGGACTCGGCGAAGCGGGCCAGCGCCTTCTCGAAGGTGGTGCCGTTGCCCAGGTAGGAGGCCATGGCGATCCGGTCCCCCGAGCGCGCATGGGCACGGGCCAGTGTGTGGGCGCAGAGCTCGCCGTAGATCTTCATCCCGGCCGGGACGACGTTCTCGGTGTCCACTGACCCCTTCCAGTCCTGAAGCTGACGGATGTAGTAGTCCCGGGTCACCCCGTCGATGCCGTCGGTGCGGTGCCAGCCCAGCATGATGTCGCTGCTCGCCTGCATGAGCCGCTGCCCGGCCACGACCCGGGCCCCGTGGTTGGCGTAGGCGCTCTTCTTGGTGAATCGTTCCAGGACCGACGCTTCCGCCTCTTTCGCCTGCAGGAACAACACGTCGTCGTGCCGGGGACCGTGCAGGAGCGCGATCCAGGCCCGGGTGCCCACACTGCCCACGCCGACCACCTTGCGGGCCAGCTGGCTGAATTGGTACTTCTCGAGCAGGTGCCTCCGGTCCGTGGGCAGGCTCTGCCGGTAGCGCAGGATCACATCGTGGAAGAGCTCCAACATGGCGTCGCTCTGCACCTGGTGGAACAGCTCCTCAATGGGCACGATCAACGGCGGGTCGTTGATGATCCGCCGTCGTCCGTCGACGACTGCGGTCAGCTTGTCCAGCGCTTTGATCGAGTCCTTCGTGTGGGCCTTCGTGGTCAGCTTGGTGGCGGTGGCCGCGATACGGGCGTCGGTCTTGGATGTGGCCTGCTGCCCGAAGAGCTCCACCATGCTCTCGATCTCGACCCGGTTGTACCAGACCTCGAGGTTGCTCATCGCCGCCATCCGCCGCATGGCCTCCCGGTACACGCGACCCAGGCCCACGACGGCCTCGGCTCGCACGCTCCTCGAGAAGCCGAGATTGCGGCTCGCCACGACCACGCTCGCGGCCAGCCGCTTGACATCCCATTCCCAGGGGCCCGGATGGGTCTCGTCGAAGTCGTTGCAGTCGAACACCAGCTGGCGCTCCGGAGAACCGAAAACGCCGAAGTTGGACAGGTGGGCGTCGCCGCAGAGCTGGGCCGTGAGGCCCGAGCACGGTGTCGTCGAGAGGTCGGACGCCATGATGAGAGCGGCCCCGCGGAAGAACGTGAACGGCGAGACCAGCATGCGCCCGTAGCGGATGGGGACGAGCTCGGGGACCCGCGTCGTGGCCTGCTCCTCCAGGAGCGTGATCGGGTCGGGACGCTCGTGGGCCCGCTCGAAGACCGACTGGCTCTCCCGGGGCGCGTTGCCGCGGGCTGCCTTGCCCAGAGCCTTGCTCTCCTCTTCACTGAGGTGATGGAGTGCGCTGGGCACCGGGCTGTCCGCCAATCGGATTCCCTCGTCAGCCTCCATCGTCAGCCACCTCCCCGGACGCGCCACGGCGCAGTTCCGCCGTGTGCGAGGCTAGGCGCGGCCGGGCGAGACGTCGTGAGGGGACAGCGGAGATTAGGACGCCGGCACATGAACCGGCGGTCCAGACGACCTTCGACCCTGTCGCGGCTTCCCGGTCAGGATCACAATGACGGAGTTGAAGCCCCAAGGCCGCGAGGGTGAGGAACGACCAGTGACGGTGGACTTCGAGGACCCGAGCGCAGACGGCGGCGCCGCGCCATCTCGTCCTGAACCTGATCCCGGGAATGCGACGGGGCGCCGCGTCGGGATCGTGGCGGGGATCGGCCGCCTGGTGGAAGCCATCAACCACAGCGACGACGCCGCCGTCGAGAGGGCCGTGCTCCAGCTCAGCAGGTCACGCCGCTGGCTGGCCCCTTTGGCGCTGATCGTCGGCGCCTTCCTCATGCTCTTCCAGGGCCTGAAGCTTCTCGTGACCAACTGGCGACTGACCCTGGTGCAGATCGTGCCCGCCATGTGGATCTGGATCGCCATGCTGGACCTCAAGGTCCACGTCCTCCACGGCAGGCAGTTCCACGTGATCCGCGGCCCCGCCCTCATCCCGTGCTTCCTGGCAGTCACCGCCGTGACGGCGGCGAGCTTCTACCTGAACGGCGTCTTCGCCTTCGCGATCTCCAAACCCGGACAGCCCCAGATCCGCCCGGCCTTCGGCATGGCGAACCGGCACCTCCGCGTGATTCTGGCCTGGGGATGCGGCATCGGCCTCGCCCTCGCCTATTCCGCCCTGGTCGTGACCCGATGGGGCCACTGGGCGTTCGCCATCAGCCAGAGCATCATCGTCGGCATCATGATGCTCTGCTACCTGGCCGTGCCGGCCCGCATCGTGGGGATCCAGAAGTCCAAGAACACCCGGGACAAGCTCGCCGCCACCGCCGTCGGCGGCGCGGTCGGCGCGGTCGTCTGCTCCCCGCCCTACCTTTTGGGTCGGTTCGGCATTCTGATGCTCGGCTGGCACTACCTGTTCTGGCTGGGCGTGATCCTGATCATCATCGGGGCGACCCTCCAGACTGCCGCGACGAGCGCGGTGAAGGCCGTGAAATTCTCCGCCAAGTTGATCGGCAATCCCTCGTCAGTGGCGACTTCGGATTCCACGTCGTAAGACCCTGGAAGCAGATGGTGCCGCCGGATCAGCCGGTGCGGGTCACGGCCTCGAGCGCAGACTCGTTCGCGCGCCTCGGCCCTAGGAGGCCGCGGCCCGTACGGTGCGGGCGGCATGGTTGTCCCGCAGCCGCTCCGCCGTCTCCCGGTCCTGAAGTGGCATCCCGATTCCGATTGGCACCGCAGATGTGACGTCGTTGCGGCACTGGGCACACTCAACCAACCACGTCCGATCCGGACGTTGGGTGATGATCGGGTGATGATTCTGCATCTCCGGCTCCTGCGCGCTCCCCTGGACGGGCTAACCATACCGATGTGCTCGCCCCAACGAAAATGTGGGTTTCCGACGGCCCGCATCGAAGAGTCGTTCGGCCTCAGGACGGCCCCCCGCCAGGGGATTAACCTCTTCCAACGTGCCCTCGCTCGCGTCCGTCGAGGCCTACCTCAAGCGCATCGGTCTCGCCGGTCGGGCCGATGCGGGACTGGGGGAGATCCACCGAGCGCACGCCACGACGATCCCCTTCGAGAACTTCGACTCGTTCTCGGGCACCCCTGTCTCGCTCGACCTTGGGGATCTCGAGGCCAAGATCGTCGGACGTCGGCGTGGCGGCTACTGCTTCGAGCACAATCTCCTCCTCGCCTCGGCCCTCGAGTCGCTCGGTGGCATTGAGGCCAGCCCGTTGCTGGCCCGGGTCCGCCTCGGACCGGAGGACTCGCCCCGGCCCCTCAACCACCTTCTGCTCCGGGTGAGGGATCGGGACGGCGCGGTCTGGCTGGCCGACGTGGGGTTCGGCGGCGGCGGCCTTCTCGACCCCATCCCTTTCGAGTCGGGCGTCGAGTCCGACCAGTCGGGCTGGCACTACCGGATCGTCGAGGACGGGCCCGAGCTCGTCCTCCAGGTGTTCCAGGACGGCGGCTGGAGCGACATGTACGGCTTCGTGCCCGAGCCGGCTGAGCAGGTCGACATCGTGGTGAACAACTGGTTCACGGCGACGCATCCCGAGTCGCCCTTCGTGACCGGCCTCATGGCAGGACTGCGCAGCCTCGAGCGTTGCTTGTCGCTCTTCGTCAACGAACAGGCGGTCCTGGTCGAGCGACCGGTAGGGGGAGAGTCGGTCATCACCGAGGTCCCGCTCCAGGATGTGCCGGCGCTGCTCGCTTCGCGCTTCGGGATCGAGGGCGTGGTGCTCCACGACGAGCACCTCGTCCTCAGAAGCGACCGATAGCGAACTTCCGCCCGTGGAGGCGCCGTGGTCCGGGAAATCTGGCTTCAGCTCGACAGCTGGGCGTCGGCAGGCCGGGCGATGATGTAGATCAGCGCGCCGAAGAAGGGGATGAGCAGGATCAGGACCGTCCATCCCGCCTTGGCCAACCCATGGTGGTCGCGGCGGCGGAAGTTGTCGATGAAGCACCAGATGACGAAGAAGAGAAGCAGGAAGATCCCGGCGAACATCAAGAACGTCCAGAACAGGCTCAAGAGCGGCCAGGTGTAGGCGAACATCGGGATACCCCCTATGGGTCGATCGACGTGACGGCGTTGCTTCCGGGGTGCGGGCCCCCGTTCGAGCCTAGGCTGGCCAGGCCTCCCGGGCAGGGAACTTCAGCCCGAGGTGCCATCGGGTCTACCCTCCGCTGACCAGGCCATAGATGCTCTTCGCCATGAGGTAGAGCCCGAGCCCCAACGACAGGAACACGATCGCCTGGTCCGTGTGCGTGTTGATCCATCCGAGCAGCGCGTTGAGCTTGGTCCTCACGGCTTCGGGACGCACCGCCGCATAGATCTCCAGTGCGAGGTAGCTCGCTGTGCACCAGAGGCAGAAGGCGAAGACGCCGAAGTACTCCGCTCCGTTCGAGAGCTTGGCCTGCGTAATGGTGGCCACGCCCGCCGCCACGAGGACCCAGGGCTGAAGGAGGAAGCCGAGCCCCGCGGCGGCCAGCGGGTTGATGCGGTCGATGCCGGACATCCATTTGGGCTGCTTCTTGGGTGCGTCCGACGACGGCCGGCGATTGCGACGGTAGGCGACAACGACCAAGACGACCCCGATCGCGAGCTTCAGCGCCAGAGCCCCGGTGGAAGGAGCGCTCTGCGGGATCAACGGTTTGCCTCCGGTGACCAGTACGGTGAGCGCGACGATCCCCACGAGGGTCAGCAGCCACCCGAGTGTGAATCCCAGCCCCTTCATCAGACCGCGCTCTGCCGCGAGCAGCAGGATCATCGCGGTGAGCGGGATCGGCTCCAGGGTGACAACCAGTCCGATCAGGAACAGATCAAGAATCATTTGCCCTCCCCGGGTTCGCTGAGAAAGTCGAACGTAGTCCCTGGGCGTGGTCGGCGGCCGACGTGCTGCCGTCCCGGCCCGTTGACACCGAGGCAGGCCGGGCGACCCTGCCTCGCGGTTCGGCGCGTGGCGTCCCGCCCTATCGGGTTCGGCCCAGTCGCGCTTTCACCTCGGCGCCGAGGTCCAGGGTGGTGACCGCCTTCAGAGGAATCTGCTCGGGCAGGGTCACCGTGAGCTCACCGTTGTCGACGGAGAATTCGAGCAATCCGTCGGACCCCACGAGCCGCACGCGCCGGACCCGCGACCCGTCGACGGCCGGCATGGTGATCCGTCGTGAGGCGGGCATCCCCATCACCAGCACATAGACACCTTCCCCACTCCTCGTGAAGCGCAGGGGGGTTCCCCCCGTCGTGACCGACTCCGTGATCACCCAGGGGCGGCTTCCATAAATGGCCTCCCCGTTGGCGGCCAGCCAGGCCCCGAGCCCGCGCAGCGGCGCCTGCTGCACCTCGGGGATGGTTCCGTCGGGCCGGGGACCCACCCCGATCAGAAGGTTGCCGTTCTTCGACACCACGTCACAGAACATCTGGATCAACTCCGTCTCGCTGATGATGTCCTCGGGCTGCTCGTGGCGATTCGCTCCGAACGAGTGGCCCACACCGCGGGCCAATTCCCACTTGCGCTGCGACACCGTGTGCAGGACGTCGTACTCGGGAGTGCGGAAGTCACAGTGCTTGGGAGTGGAGAAGGTCAGACGCTTCTGCCGGTCCGGGATGAACGGCCAGAGCAACTGCACCAGGGACCCCGCACCACGGACGACCGCGTCGGTGAACCCGTTGCGGGGAAGGTTCGGCTCGACCCATCGATCGTTGACGACGCCCTCCTCGACGGTGTTGTAGTAGTACGCAAAGAGCTCCGCCAGGTTGCCACCACTCGGCCAGGAGATGTCGTTCCAGAGCACGGACGGTTGGTACTTTTCGATCAGCTCTCGCCAGTGGCTCGTCACGTACTCGACATAACGCCGTCCGTGGGGTACGGCAAGGACCGCATCGGCCGCCTTGGAGAGGACGGCATTGTTGTATGGCCAGTCGTAGCCTCCCGAGTAATAGAGACCCATGCGTATCCTCTTGGCGCGGACGGCATCGCTCAGGTCTCCGACGAGGTCCCGGCTCGAGTGGTACTCACCCTTCACCGGGTGGCGCACGGCGGAGGGCCAGAGGGCAAACCCGTCGTGGTGCTTCGTGGTCAGCACGGCGTACCGCGCTCCCGCCGCCTGGCAGAGGTCGGCCACGGCATCGAGGTTCGCCCCGATGGATGCGTCGTCGAAGGTCTTGGCGAAATTGTCGTAGGGATAGTCGTCCCCGTAGACCCGTGCGTGGTGCAATTGGGTCGGGCTGCCCTCGATCTGCATGGTGTTGAGGTACCACTCGGCATACGGGTTCTCACGCAGCATCCGTGTTGGACCGCTCTTGACCAGCAACTCCTGAATGTCAGGGACTCGCGGCGCCCAGCCGGGAACCGAGTACAGGCCCCAGTGGATGAAGACCCCCAGCTTGGCGTCCTCGTACCAGACCGGCACTTCATGGGCGCCGACCGATTCCCATGTCCCCTCATACATGGTGGTTGTCTTCTCGCATGTCAGTGACCCCGCCCGCGCGCAATGTCCGGCGTGCAATGTAAGCATGCGGCGCGCCGGTCACGGCGCCGGAGCGGCCGACACCCCGGTGAGGCGTCCCATGACGGCCAATCGGCCTAGGCACCAGGCCGGTTGAGAACGACTCGAACGTCCGCCACCCGTTGGCGACCGGTTCCCGCCCGAGCGCCTGTCCCATCGCGGTCGAGTCACCCCGACGCAAGGGCCGGGCCGGTACCCGATCCGCCCGCCTCTCCGGGTCGTCCGTACCGCAGCCGGAAGGCCGTGTAGGCGAATGGGCCCACGACGATCGGCAACCAGTAGGAGATGATCCGGTACGCCAGCGTGGCCACGACCGCGTCGCCGCCCGGTACCCCCGCCAGGATGAGCAGCGCGCTCAAGCCGGCTTCGACGATCCCGAGGCCCCCGGGAGTGATCGGGATCAGTGCGAGCAGCCCGGCCACTGCGTAGGCCAGCAGCACCAGCGAGGGTGAAGGCTTGGCGCCCGTCGCCCGAATCGTTGCCAGCAAGGTCCCGAAGTCGAACGCCAGGCGCCCGCTGCTCAGCAGCATGGCCGCCTTCCACTTGCGGCCCAGCACGTCCCGGATCCGGTTCCGCTCGAAGACCAGCCGGTCCGCCAGGCCGGTCACCGGTTCGGCGTGATGCTTCAACCGGTTGCGCGTCGCTTGCACCACTCGGCCCGCCCAGCGGATGGGGCCATCCATCACCAGCACGAGAGCAGCAAAGCCAGCGAAGAGCACGAAGGCGGCGATTCCGAGAAGTGCTGCATGCTCCAGGCTCTGGTCGATCGGGACTCCGACGATGATGGCCGGGAGCACGAAGATCGGAAGCGCGAGCAGGCCCCCGATGCCGAGCAGCGAGAACGCTGTGAGGCCTCCGACCGCGGTGGCCGTGTCGTTGCCCGAGGCGGCGAGCATGCGGAACTGGGTCGCCGCCCCGAACGCGGCACCGCCCGGGACCACGAGGCTGATCGCATTTCCCGCCAACTGTGACGTGGCGACCGAGAACCAGGCCTTGGTCCGAAGAGCAATCCGCTGGAGCGCGATGGTGCAGGCGAAATGCGCGACCTGCAGGACCACGGCGAGCGCGAACCAGACCGGGTCGAGCGACGTCAGCTTGGGCCAGGAGTCAAAGACCTCGGTCAGGCTCGGGAACACGAGGTAGATCGTGATGCCGGCCACCACCACCATGACGGTCTTCTTCGCGATGGACCGCCACGGCAGCGGGGACTCGACATCTTGTTCAATTCGTGTCGCCAGGCGCTGCGACATGGCGTCGCGGCCCGGCTCACTGGCGCCCGCTTCGGTGGCCCGAGCGGACTCCTCTTCTGGCTGGTCCTGCGTCGCCACCGGCGCGTCCGACTCGGCGGGCGACGAACTGCCTTCCTAGCTGGCGAGGATCTTGGCCTTCTGGGCGTCGAACTCCGCATCGGTGATGACGCCCTGTGACTTGAGGCCCGCCAGCTTGGAGAGCTGGTCGGCCGTGGTGTCCCCGCTGGTGCCCGCCGCCTGCTTCACGTAGGCGTCGAACGCCTTCTGCTGATCGGCCGCCTGCGCTGCCGCCCGTTCGTGCATCTTGCCGCCGCGGGCGATCAGGTAGACGAAGACACCGAGGAACGGGAGGATGATGATGAAGATCACCCACAGCGCCTTGGCCAGGCCGCCGATGTCATGGCTGCGGAAGACGTCCATGAACACCATGATCAGAAGCCAGATCCAGATGATGAAGAGGAAGAAGTACAGCATCGTCAGGAAGGCATCGAGTATCGGGTAACTGGAAGCAAACATCAACGACTCTCCTTGGGTTCCGTGGTCGGCGAGTACCCCGCCCTACCCTCCAATGTCTAGTCCAGCTGGCCCGGCAAAGATCGGATAGGGAGGGTCCAGAAGTCTCAATGTCCACCAATGGCCCTGACGGGCCGCCACAGCGAGCACCCTGCCCGAGACGTGCTCTCGACAACGACCTGCCACAATCGGGCCCCTGCCCATGACCCACGACCTGAACCTCGCCGCTCTCGCCGTGATCTCGGCCTGCGTGATCATCTGGGGCCTTCTGTCAGCCCGCCTCGAGCGCTGGGACGTCTCGGCGCCGATCGCCTTCGTCGTGCTGGGACTGGTCGTGACCCACGGTCCGACCGAACTCGTCCATTTCAACTTGCACTCATCGACCATCCGCTCGCTGGCCGAGGTCACACTCGCCCTCGTCCTCTTTGCCGACGCCTCCCGGGTCAACGTGCGGGCCCTCCGGTCCGACGCCGTCCTCCCACTGCGTCTCCTTGGGATCGGTCTGCCACTGACGATCAGGGCCGGAGCCGCCGCGGCGGCACTTCTCTTCGGCAGCAGCGGGCTCTGGGTGGCCGCCGCCATCGGCGCCATCGTGGCGCCCACCGACGCCGCGCTCGGCGCGTCCATCATGCAAGACGAGCGCGTGCCGTCCGGTGTGCGCCGATTGCTCAACGTGGAGAGCGGGCTCAACGACGGGATCGCCACGCCGTTCGTCAACCTCTTCATCGCGGGGGCGGTGACGACGGAGGCGGTCAGCGGCACCCACCTCAGCAAAGCAGTGGTCGAGCTCGTCGGAGGCGCCGGTCTCGGGATCGCGATCGGCGCGGTCGGAGCGATCCTGCTCGCCCTGGCCCGACGCTATGGCTGGAGCGCACCAGGAGTCCGGCCCCTCGCCATTCTCGCCCTGGCGCTGTTCGCCTACTCGACCTCGGTGGTCGCCGGCACGAACGGCTTCATCGCCGCCTTCGTGGCCGGGATGGCGTTCGGGACCATGGATCACCACAACGACGAAGCGGCACTGCAGTTCACCGAGCAGACGGGCACGCTGCTGTCCCTTCTGGTCTGGTTCATATTCGGCGCCGTCATGCTCGTCCCGGGCATGGAGGATCTCGGCTGGCGCGATGCCGTCTTCGCCCTACTCGCCCTCACCCTGCTCCGCATGGTGCCGGTTGGCATCGCTCTGGCCGGCAGTGGCCTGGACCGGGTCACGGTGGCCTTCGTGGGCTGGTTCGGGCCCCGGGGCCTCGCCTCCGTGGTCTTTGGTCTCATCGCGGTGGATGCCCTCGCGCCGGCCGAATCCAAGGTCGTGCTCGCCGCGGTGACTCTCACGGTCGCGCTGAGCGTGCTGCTCCACGGGCTCAGTGCCTCTCCGCTCGCGGCTCGCTACGGTGGTTATGCGACCCGGTTCGGCCCGGAGGGACCGGAGCACTCGACGGCCGTCCCCATCTCCACCCGGACCCTGCAGCGCAACCACGCGCCGTGAGCGCTTCGACGACGAGGGCGAGGCGGTCGTTCGGCCGTCTACGACAGATGGGGTACCTGGGCTTTCTCGAGTAGCTCCAGAATCTCGGAGGCCGCCACCGGCCGGGAGAAGATGAAGCCCTGGCCGTGGTCACACCGCTCGCCACGGAGACCGTCGAGTTGGTCCTGCTGTTCGATCCCCTCGGCCAACGTCACCAGTCCGAGGGTGCGACCGAGCTCCACGAGTGTGTGGATCAGCGCGGCCGCGTCGGGCGACCGATGCATGTCTGCGACGAACGACCGATCGATCTTCAACACGTCGACGGGGAACTTCCGGAGGTACGCGAGTGACGAGTACCCGGTGCCGAAGTCGTCGATGGCCACCATGACACCCAGCTTCTTCAGTCGGTTCAACCTGTCGACGGTGGCGTCGGCATCCCTCATGAGGGTCGATTCCGTGACTTCGAGGATGAGACTGCTGGGATCGAGGCTGCTGGCCTCGAGCGCGTCGCGCACATCATCGACCAGACGGTCCGACTCCAATTGCCGCATGGAGACGTTCACCGAGATTGAGGTCCGGTGTCCCCGACTGTGCCATGCAGCGACCTGCTGGCATGCCTCGCTGAGCACCCACCGTCCGACGTCGACAATGAGACCTCTCTCCTCGAGCACGGGGATGAAGACGTCGGGTGTGATGGTCCCCTTGGTCGGATGCTGCCACCGAAGCAGCGCCTCGACCCCCTGCAGCTCCACCTGGTCCAGATCGAAGATCGGGTGGTAGAGCAGGAAGAACTCGCCTCGGCCGAGGGCGGATTCCAGATCGGACTTGAGGGCGAGCCGCTCCGTGGCGGCTGACTGCATCTCGCGCTCGAAGAGGACCGACTGGTCCCGGCCCGCACCCTTGGCCCGGTACAGGGCGATGTCGGCGTCGCGGAGCAGATCTTCCCCGGTCTCCCGATCCCCTGAGGCGATGCCGATGCTGGCGGAGATGGAGATGGTCAACCCCTCGACTCCGGGGATGTGGAAGGGAGGCTTCAGGACCTCGTGCACGCGCTGAGCGATCATCTCGGGTCCACCGGCCAGCGATACCCCCTCAGCCAGAATCACGAACTCGTCCCCCCCGAGACGCCCGACCGTGTCACTCGCCCGCAAGATGCCACGCAGCCGACCGGCCACCATTTGCAGCAGCTGATCACCGGCCCCGTGACCGAGCGAGTCGTTCGAGTCCTTGAAGTTGTCCAGATCGATGAAGAAGACGGCCAGCGGCTCGCCGGTCCGGCGCGCCCGCTCCAGCATCTGCTCGGCGCGGTCCAGAATCAACTGCCGGTTCGCCAGCCCCGTGAGCGGGTCGTGGAGCGCGCGGTGGGCGAGAAGGGCTTCGAACTTCTTGCGTTCAGTGGTGTCGCGGATGTTCACCACATAGCCGGCAACAGAGGGGCGATCCGTTTGGTTGGAGACGACCGCTTCGACGTTGCGGATCGTCCCGTCCCGGCGCAGCATGCGGAACTCGAGCGTCGTCGTCACGGGCGACGACTGGAACTCGCCCCCGAGCAGCCGTCGGACGAACTCGAGGTCTTCGGGATGCACGAAGTCCAGGGCGCGACGCCCGATGAGGTCAGAAGGCTCGTACTGCAGCAGATCCTTGAGAGCCGGCGACACGTAACGGAAATCACCTGTTTCGCTGAGGATCATCGTGACGTCGGAGGAGTTCTGAATCAGTGACCGGAACCGATCCTCGCTCAGGAGCAGGGTGGCCTGCGCCTCCTCCTTCTGCTCCATGATGGCCCCGACCATCCGGATGACGAAGAGGAGCACGAAGGCGCCCATCACGGTCAATGCCATGGTCTGTGACCGCGTCAGCTCCGAAGGGAACCAGCCCCGAGCGAGACCGAATTGACCGACGGCCATGCCGACCAGGCTCCAGACGGCGGTGGTGCGCCAGACATGTGACCCACCTCTCGCCACGTTCTCCAACGCGATGAAGGCGTAGGCACCCCAGAGGACCGGTCCCCACCCCGTCAGGTAGATGACCACCGTGACCGCCGCCACCTGGCTGATGACGCGCAGATTGAGAGTCAGGCCGTTTGTCCGCGCCTTGTACACGTGATCGACGACCAGGTTGACCGCGAAGATGGCGACGAAGATGCCCAGCCACACCCACAGGGACCGGCGCTCCGTGTACCCCAGCTGCATGAGGAGCAGGATGACCAGGAAGGCGGCGGGCCCGATGAGGTAGGCGAGCTTGGTCGGGTCGAGCCTCCGCCGTGCCTCCCCCGGGGCGCGCTCGTGCCATCCGATCGGGTCGGTGCCGCCGTCTCCCATTGCATCGTGTGCTGGCAGTGCCATCTCCCCCGACCGGACGTCGATCTCTACCTCCATACCTCGACAGCTGAGACGGCGGACTTGATCACGGCGTGGACTTCATTCCGTCGGGACCGCGAGATGCCGGGCGAACGGGAGATGGGACAACGGCCTGGAGGTCCGGGTGTCATCCCCACGATGCCGTCCCTGCGGTGCCGGCACCCCCCGAGGCGCCTCTCGGGAGGGTGCGCGCTCGGGGGCAACGGGGCACAGGGAGTGCGTCCGAAAGCGTCGGGGGTGCCGTCGCCGTACGGGTCCGACGCCGCCGAATGCTCGCTAGGCTCTGCCAGAGGCCGGCACGTCCGTGGACTGACGGCAGCGGCGAGTGGTTCACTGTGGGGGGAGCTGGGCTCGACCGCTCGGGCTGCGAGAAGCGTCCATCGGAACCACCAGAAGGAGAGAATCTTGGGAAGCGAAGGACTCCACGAACCGCTGGAGCTTCTCAATGAGGCGACGGTCGATCACCATCGGGCCATGACGTCGTTGTGTGAGGAGCTCGAGGCCATCGACTGGTACGACCAGCGGGTGAAGGCGACCTCGGACGAGAGCCTGGCGGCCGTGCTCGCCTACAACCGGGACGACGAGAAGGAGCACGCGGCCATGACCCTGGAGTGGCTGCGGCGGCGGGACAGCGCCCTCGACGCCAACCTGCGGAAGTTCCTGTTCACGTCGGGGCCGATCACCGAGATCGGCGACGAGACCTCGGACGACGCCGCGGATCCCGCTTCCGACCAATCCGGCTCGCTGGGTATCGGCAGCCTCAAGGGGAGAGTGTGATGAATCACCTGTATCGGAATCTGGCCCCCATCTCCGATTCCGGCTGGGAGGCGATCGACCAGGAGGCCACGTCGCGCCTTCCCACCTACCTTGCCGCTCGCAAGCTCGTGGACTTCGCCGGACCTCACGGATGGACGCACTCGGCGACCGACCTGGGCCGCATTGCCACGATCGCAGGCCCTTCGGAAGGCGTCACGGCGGCGCAGCGGAGGGTCCTCCCGCTCATGGAGCTGCGGACCGAATTCAATGTCTCGCGCGTCCAGCTGGACGACGTCGAGCGTGGTGCGCCCGATCCCGATCTCCCCGAGCTGGACGAGGCGATCCGGCAGATCGCGCTCGGCGAGAACGTCACGGTCTTTCACGGACACCAGGCGGCCGGGTTGCGCGGGATCACGGAGAGCACGTCGCACGAGCCCATTGCGCTCGACCCGGACGCGGAACGCTCTCCCGACGCCGTCGCCCGCGCCGTCAACACCCTCCGTCAGGCCGGAATCGATGGCCCGTACGGACTGGCTCTCTGCCCCGACATCTATACGAGGATCGTCGAGAGTGCCGAGTACGGCGGGCATTTGCTCTTCGACCATCTCCGTCAGATCCTCGGCGGCCCTCTCGTGTGGGCCCCGGGCATCGATGGTGGGGTGGTGCTCAGCCTGCGGGGCGGGGACTTCCAATTCGATTCCGGGCAGGACCTCTCCATCGGCTACCTCGACCACGACGCCGACGTCGTCAGGCTCTACATCGAGGAGAGCTTCACCTTCCGGGTGCTCGAGCCGGACGCTGCGGTCGCTCTCCGCTCCGAACCCTGACGACCGCGCCGCCTGGGCATCTCACGCATCCAGCACCGTCCTGAGAGAAGGGCCGCCCGGTCGACGGCGGTGAGCGACGCCGGCCACGGCGTGCGATTGCTCGTCATCACCCAGGACGGTCTCCGGCCCGGGAACCCTCGGCGCGCACGACGAGCGGGAAGGGAGCTCGCCGTCATCCCCCAGTGGGGAGATGGTCCTCCAGGGCCTTGACCAACAAACGGCGGAACGTTGCGCGCTCCGAGGCGCTCAGCCCGCCCAGGATCTCGTCCTCGATGCTCCCCTGCGCCGCTTCGGCCCGCTCCAGAGCCTCCAGGCCCGGTTCGGTGATGTCCACGATGTGACGCCGGCGGTCGGACGGGTCTCGCCTCCGCTCCACGTACTCGAGATCCTCCAGGTCGTTGAGGACGAGGACCCCGGTGTTGGAGTCCATCGACAGGTCCTCGGTCATGACCTGCTGCGCTGCGCTCGGATGGTCACGCAGATAGGCCAGGACCACCATGTTCTTCAGGTTCATCCCCACGAGGTCGACCGAGCTGCGGAGGAAGACGGCACGGGCCAGGCGCGTCAGGAGCACGATCGTCCCGGTCGTGGGCGACGTCGTTGGCCGGGCCTTCACGATCCCGAGCCTGTCACTGCCGGCCTGGCGGCCGCCTGCACGGATATTTCCATCACCCCTCTAGGATAGTCCCGAAATCATGACTATCCCCGACTCCGGATCCATGACCATGCCCCAGATCGGGGCCGACGACGCCGGCGACCGCCGGCGCTGGATAGCCCTGGTCGTCGTCTGCCTGGCCATGTTCATGAACGCGCTCGATGGCTCCATCGTGAACGTGGCGCTCCCCGACATCCAGCGCAGCCTGCATTTCACCCAATCCGGCCTGACCTGGGTCGTCGACGCCTACCTCATCAGCTTCGGGAGCTTCCTCCTCATGGCGGGCCGCCTGGGCGACCTCGTCGGCCGAAAGAAGGTATTCCTGGCCGGAGTCACGCTGTTCACCCTGGCGTCAATCGCCTGCGGCTCGGCCGACAGCCAGGCGATGCTGGTGGCGTCACGCTTCGTGCAGGGCATCGGCGGAGCGCTGTCCTCCTCGGTGATCGTCGCCATCATCGTGACGGAGTTCCCGAGCCCCGTCGAACGGGCGAAGGCAATGAGCGCCTACGTCTTCGTCGCCGTCGGCGGTGGCTCCATCGGGCTCCTGGCCGGCGGGGTGCTGACGCAGGCACTGAGCTGGCACTGGATCTTCTTCGTGAACGTGCCCATCGGCATCACCACGCTGATCCTGGGCCGCCTCCTGGTGGTGGAGAACGTCGGCCTGGGCATCAAGCAGGGGGTCGACGTGGTCGGGTCCGTGTTGGTGACACTGTCCTTGATGGTCGGGATCTACGGCATCGTGACGGCGTCGAGCGACGGCTGGGTCTCGGCACACACGCTCGGGATCCTCGGCGTGGCCGTCCTTCTGTTCGTGTCCTTCGTCGTCCTCGAGTCGAGGCTGGCCAACCCGATCATGCCGCTGCGGATCCTGAAGCTGCGGACCTTGACCGGGTCGAGCGCGATCAGAGGCCTGCTGGCGACGGGGATGTTCTCGACCTTCTTCATCGGCGCGCTCTACCTCGAGCACGTGCTCGGGTACAGCCCCATTGAGACCGGGCTCGCCTTCATGCCGGCGACGGTGGGCATGGCGACAATGTCGGCCGGCCTCACGGCGCGCCTCGTCAACCGCTTCGGGATCAAGGTGATGTACCCCGCCATGCTCCTCGCCGCGGGCGGCTTGGTCCTCCTGGCCTCTGCGGGCCAGGGAGCCAGCTACTTCCCGACGATCTTCTTTGCCTTCCTCCTTCTGGGCGTCGGGGCCGGCGCCTCGTTCATGCCCCTGTTGCAGATCGGGATGTCCGAGATCCCGAACGCCGATGCCGGCCTGGGCTCCGGGATCGTGAACGTGTCCCAGCAGATGGCGGCAGCTGTCGGCCTCGCCGTGCTGAGCACGGTCGCGACCAACCGCACCAAGGCGTTGGTCGCCGAAGGTCACCAGGTCGTGGCGGCGCTGACGGACGGCTACCAGCTTGCGTTGCTCATTGCCGCGGGGTGCGTCCTGGTGGGCCTGGCCCTGTCCCCCTTCCTCCTGCGCACGAACGAGTCCGCGGAGGAGAAGGCCGCCCACATGGCCGAGAACATGGAGAACCCGGAGACCTACGAGCACCTGGTGCTCTAGGCGACGACAGCTCGGTGGGGACTCGTGGTCCCCACTCCCTCCTCGTCGGCGACCGCGCCATTCGGCCAGCTCAGGCTCGAAATCGGCCCCGTCGGGTATCCCTCGGGACCTCCAGAGAATTCCGAGCGGAGTATTGGTAGTGTCCGCGAAGTCGACAACCGGCCGTAGGTCCCTGGGGGGTCAGGAACACACGCCACACCGTGGTCGGTTCCGCAGACTGGGGGTGTGCTCATGTCGAGACTCACCGGCGTGCGAGCGATGGGTTCGGCCCTCGTGCTCGCGATGCTGACGACGACGGGGGTGGTGGTCACCCCATCGGTCGCCGGCGCTTCGTCGAGCTCTTCTGCCGCGTTCGGCACGCTTCCTTCGCCCTGCGGCAAGGGACACGCCACGGGGGCGACCGATCTGGGGGTCACCGACTCCACCATCAACATCGCCTACGGCGACGATCGCGGCTTCTCCGGGAGCCCGGGACTCGACCAGGAGATGGGCGATGCAGTCAAGGCGATGATCGCCTGGTGCAACGCCCAGGGGGGCATCAACGGGCGCCAGATCGTCGGTGACTACTACGACGCCGCGGTCACCAACGTCGGCAGCGTCATGTCCCAGGCGTGCAAGACGGACTTCATGCTGGTCGGGGAGGGCTTCGCTCTGGACGGACTGGCGGAGCAGACCCGGCTCGGTTGCAACCTCGCGGCCGTGCCCGGGTTCACGGTCTCCCCCGTCGTCGCCAACGCCTACGAGATGTACCAGGCGACACCGAATCCGGCCAACGACAGCCCGGCGTCGATCGCCTACCAGGGGGAGAAGCTCTTCGGATCCAAGACTCAGCATGTGGGCCAGTACGGCTCCACTCTCTCGACCCAGCAGCAGTCGATGGCCAAGGCGGTGCAGGCCTACTCGGAGGCCGGTTGGAAGTTCGTCAACTGCCCGTTCCTGGTCAACTACAACGGCGAGGCCAGCTACACGCCGTTCGTCCAGAAGCTGCAGAGCTGCGGTGCACAGATCGTCTTCGACGACGCCACCCCCGGACCGACTCTCTACGGTGCCCTGGAGGCCGAGAACCAGATCGGGTACGACCCCATCTGGCTCCTGGACGCAGCCGAGTACACGGAGGGCTTCGCACAATGGAACACGGCGGGACTGGGCAACAACGTCTACGTCCGAATTGCCTACGAGCCACTCGAGGCGGCCAAGGTGGTTCCCGCGGTCGCCCAGTACCTGTCGATCGTCAAGAAGTACGGCGGCCTCACCTCGGCCCTCGGCGAGCAGTCGACGTCCTCGTTCCTCCTTTGGGCCACCGAGGCCAAGGCCTGCGGCTCGACCCTGACGCGCCAGTGCATGATCAACCACCTCGCCAAGGTCACCAGCTGGACCGGCGGGGGCCTCAATGCGCCATCCGACCCGGCCAAGAACCTTCCGCCGAGCTGCGGGCTCCTCATGAGGCTCGACGACACCAAATGGGTGCAGGCCTACCCGAAGAAGCTCGGGACCTTCGACTGCTCACCGAAGTACACCGTCCCGAACTCGGGGTCCGTCGTCGGCACCACGCTGAACGCCCAGGGCTACGCGACCCAGTACGCCACCTCGTCGGTCATCAAACCGCAGGGGTGAGCTCGGTGGTCCCCCGATCACGGTGACCCGGAGAGATCGTCCGGTCGAAGGACGGGACCTGTGCGGGCGAGGTCGCGTCGTCAGACCGGGAGCCCCGCCTTCGTCGCCTCCGGCACCTCGACCAGACGCCCTGTGGTCACCTCGTAGATGAATCCGTAGATCGCGATCCTCCCTGGGACCAAGGGGTGGTTCCGAATGCGGGTGACGTCCTCGACGACACTCCGGGCATTGTCGGCGATCGTCAGCCAGTCGATGAAGTTCGCCTCGGCGGACCCCGGTCCTTCTCCTACGTCGTGAAAGCCGTCGGGGCCGAGCTCTGCCGTGTCGAGACTGTTTGCCAGCAGGTCACGAATGACCTCGTCGGTGAAGAACTCCATGCCGCAATTCGAATGGTGGATGACGAACCATTCGTTCGTCCCCAGCAGCTTGTACGAGATCACGAGGGAGCGGATGGCGTCGTCACTCGCCCTCCCGCCGGCATTGCGAATGACGTGCGCATCTCCTTCGCTGAGCCCTGCGTACTTCGCCGGATCGAGCCTGGCGTCCATGCAGGTGAGGATGGCGAAGTGGCGCGCCGGTGGAAGCGCGAGCTCGCCCTTCGCGCCGAAGCTCGCCGCATAGTCCTCATTGGCTGCCAGTACCTCGTCGTAGGTGGACATTGCACCAACCTCCTTCAGTCGGGGAATCTCCCCTGGTTTCTCACTTCAGACCCATGAGGCTCCATGGGTGCCAGAACCCGGTGAAGCCGTCGAGGCCCCGCCCACGACCACCAGGCCCCGGCCGGCCCGGATGGGTGGAGATCACACATTGCCCTAAATCCGATTGAATTGGTAATGTATACCGTTAGACCCAGGTGCGGGCAGGCCGCCGACGAGGCAGGCGGACCGACCGCAGCGCTGTCCGGTGGACGAGAGAGAAAGTGGTCACGACAATGGGAATCACGCTGCACTGGTTCTTGCCGACATCGGGCGACAGCCGAAACGTCGTCCCGGGCTCCGGTGGCCATGGGCGCCCCGCGACCATCGACTACCTGGCTCAGGTGGCTCGCGCCGCTGACGACCTCGGATTCGATGCCGTCCTCACCCCGACCGGCACATGGTGCGAGGACTCCTGGCTGGTGACCTCCGCCCTGAGCCAGCAGACCACCAGGCTGCGGTTCCTCGTCGCCTTCCGCCCGGGCATCACCAATCCCACCCTCGCCGCCCAACAGGCGGCCACCTTTCAGCGGATCACGAACGGGCGCCTCCTGATCAACATCGTCACCGGCGGCGATGCCTTCGAACAGCGGCGCTTCGGTGACTGGCTCTCCCACGACGAGCGCTATGCCCGGACCGACGAGTTCCTCAAGATCCTCCGCGGTGCGTGGAGCGGAGAACCCTTCGACTTCGAGGGCTGGCACTACAAGATCCGGGGAGCCACCACGCTGGCTCCGCCGGACCCCATTCCCGAGGTGTTCTTCGGTGGCGCCTCGAGCACCGCCGAGGACGTCGCCGCCCGCAACGTGGACGTGTACCTGTTGTGGGGAGAGCCGCCGGCGATGGCCAAGGAGCGGATAGACCGTGTACGTGAGAAGGCCGAAGCCCAGGGAAGGACCGTTCGCTTCGGGATCCGCCTCCACGTGATCACCAGGGACACGGAGCGCGAAGCCTGGGCCGAGGCCAACCGGTTGCTCGACACGATGGATCCTGCCCTGATTGACGCGGCGCAACAACTGCTGAACAAGAGCGAGTCCGTGGGGCAACAGCGCATGCTGTCGCTGCACCAGGGAAACCGTGAGGACCTCGAGGTGAGTCCGAACCTCTGGGCCGGGATCGGGTTGGTGCGTCCGGGTGCCGGCACAGCCCTGGTCGGAAGCCACGAGCAGGTGGCGGAGCGCATCTTCGAGTATCACGAGCTGGGACTCGACGAGTTCATTCTGTCCGGGCATCCGCACCTCGAGGAGGCCTATGCCGTGGGTGAAGGCGTGCTCCCCAGGGTGAACCGGGCCACCGACGGTCCCGTGCGTCCATCGGAACCGAGGGGGGCGGGCCACGGGACCCTTGCGCCGGCACCCGCCGGCTAGGAGCATCCACAATGAGCCAAGAGTCCCCGAACCACCTGCACCTGGCGGTGGCGCTCGACGGCGCGGGATGGCACCCGGCGGCCTGGAGGGAGCCCGATGCGCGACCGTCGGAGCTGCTCTCGCCGCAGTACTGGGTCGATCTGGTCCGAGAGTCCGAATGGGGCCTCCTCGACTTCGTGACCATTGAGGACTCCCTGGCGATCCAGTCGGCGCGGCGCGGCGAGCTCGACGACAGAACCGACCAGGTGCGTGGACGTCTCGATGCGGTACTGGTCGCGGCGCGGATCGCGCCGACCACATCGGCCATCGGCATCGTCCCGGTCACCACCACGACGCACACCGAGCCGTTTCACGTCTCCAAGTCCATCGCCACCCTTGACTATGTGAGCCAGGGGCGGGCCGGCGTGCAGGCACGCGTGTCCCCGACCGCCCTGGAAGCCCGCCAGTTCGGACGACGCGTCATCGCCGATCCGAGCCGCAACGGGGCACCTTCACCCGAGCCGGACTCACTCTCGGATCTCTTCGACGAGGCGGCCGACTTCGTCGAGGTCGTGCGGAGACTGTGGGACAGCTGGGAGGACGACGCCGAGATCCGGGACCTCGCGACCGGGAGGTTCATCGACCGGACCAAGGTGCACTACATCGACTTCGAAGGTCGATGGTTCTCCGTCAAGGGGCCCTCCATCACACCGAGGCCCCCGCAGGGACAACCGGTGGTCTCGGTGCTCGCCCATGTGCCGGTGGCCTTCCGGTTGGCCGCCCGGAGCGCCGACGTGGTGTTCACCACCCCGACGGACGAGGCCACGGCCCGATCGATCGTCGAGACCCTCCGCACCCACGAAGCCGACGTGTCGCGCACCGGACACCCCCTCAAGATCTTCGCCGACCTGGTCGTGTTCCTCGACGAGGATGCTGCGCGGGCCGCCAGCCGAAAGGACGGGCTCGATCAACGCGACGGCCGGCCGTTGCGCTCCGACGCCCTCGTCTTCGCCGGAACCGCATCCGAACTGGCCGACCTGATGCTGGCCTGGCAGGCCCAGGGCATCGAGGGTTTCCGACTTCGTCCCGGTGCCATACCTCACGATCTCGAGTCCGTCACGCACGAGCTCGTCGGCGCCCTGCATGACCGGTCCGCCTTCCGCCACCACTACGAGGATGCGACCCTCCGCACCCGCCTGGGGCTCTCCCGGCCCGCCAACCGGTACGCGCTGGCGTGAGACGGACCACGCCTCTCGTGGACGGAGTGAGGATCCACCGATGACAGAACGACCCAGGCAGGTCCACCTCGCCGCGCACTTCCCCGGCGTGAACAACACAACGGTATGGAGCGATCCCGCCGCCGGGAGCCACATCGAGTTCTCGTCCTTCGTGAAATTGGCGCAGACGGCCGAGCGGGCGAAGTTCGATTTCTTCTTTCTCGCGGAGGGACTCCGGCTTCGTGAGCAACGCGGGCAGATCCACGAGCTCGACGTCGTCGGGCGTCCCGACACCTTCACGGTGCTGGCCGGGCTTGCGGCGGTCACCGAGCACATCGGACTCTCGGGCACGATCAACTCCACCTTCAACGAGCCATATGAAGTGGCCCGGCAGTTCGCCAGCCTGGATCACCTGTCCGGAGGCCGAGCCGCCTGGAACGTGGTGACGTCCTGGGATGCCTTCACGGGCGAGAACTTCCGACGTGGTGGTTTCCTGGCCCGGGAGGAACGATACGACCGTGCCAAGGAGTTCCTCGAGACGGCACGTGAGCTGTGGGACTCATGGCACGAAGGTGCGGTCGTCGCCGACAAGGACGCAGGGCGGTTCATCATCGACGCCGACGAGGGTGATTTCGCCCACTCCGGGAGTCAGTTCGACATCTCGGGGCGCTTCAGCGTTCCCCGCTCGCCACAGGGTCATCCGGTGATCTTCCAGGCGGGTGATTCCGACACCGGTCGCGAGTTCGCCGCCGCCGACGCAGATTGCATCTTCACGAGGCATGGCACCATCGAGGCCGGACAGCGCTTCTACGAGGACGTGAAGGGCCGCCTCCCACGGTACGGACGGTCCCCGGAGGACCTCAAGATCCTCCCCGCTGCGACCTTTGTTCTGGGTGAGACGGAGGCCGACGCCGCCGAGCGCTCCGCCGTGATCAGGCAGCAGCAGGTCTCCGGTCCGACGGCCATCCTCTTTCTCGAGCAGGTCTGGAACCGTGACCTCTCGGCCTATGACCCCGACGGACCGCTTCCGGACGTCGAACCCGACCTCGCCAACGAGAGCATCGTGCAGGGCCGCGTGCCCGTCTTTCGGGACCGGATGGACACGGCCACCAGGTGGAGGGAGCTGGCGGAGGCGAGGTCACTCTCCATACGAGAGTTGATGATCGAAGTCACCAACCCCGCGTCATTCGTGGGTACTCCGGTGCAGGTGGCCAACCAGATGGAGAAGGCGGTCGCCCTGCGAGCGGCCGATGGCTTCATTCTGGTGCCCCATGTCACGCCGGGAGGACTGGACGACTTCACCGACTCCGTGGTGCCCATCCTGCAGGAGCGGAATCGATTTCGCACCGACTACGAGGGCACCACCCTGCGAGACCATCTGGGACTGCCGCCGGCGCGCTCGTCGACGAGGGCTCGCTCCATCGCCGGTGCGCACGGCTCATGACCTCCCCACGGGTGCCTCTTGGAATCCTGGACCTCGTGCCGGTGAGCTCGGGCTCCTCCCCCGCCCAGGCTGTGCGGAATTCTCTCGACCTGGTGCGGGTGGCGGAACGGCTGGGCTACCGCCGCTACTGGTTCGCCGAGCATCACATCAACCCGGGAGTGGCGGGTTCCTCCCCGACCCTCCTCATCGCCATGGCGGCTGCGGTGACGGATCACATCCGCCTGGGCTCCGGGGGCGTGCAGAGTGGCCACCGGACCGCCCTTTCGGTGGTCGAGGAGTTCGGTCTGCTCGACGCCCTCCACCCGGGTCGGGTCGACCTGGGCATCGGCCGCTCCGGTGGGCGGAACTTCTTCCGGGACCGGCTGGCGGCAACCGCGCCAAGGGAGGGGCAGCCGCCACGCGAGCCTCGTCGAACGGAGAACGGCGTGCTGATCCCGGCTCCGCCGTCCTTGCGTGGGCTGGCGAAGGCGCCGAGAATCCGCCTCACCGCCGAGCTGCTCCAGCAGGAGAACGCCGAGTCAGCTGACTACGGCGAGCTGATCGAGGACATCCTGGCCCTGTTGGATGGCAGCTACCGATCGAGCGACGGCCTCGACCCTCACCCGGTGCCCGGGACACGGGCAGACGTCGAACCGTGGATCCTCGGCAGCAGCGCGGGCGAGAGCGCCGAGGTGGCCGGACGCCTGGGCATTCGCTTCGCCGCCAGCTACCACATCAGCCCGGCCACGGCGCTCGAAGCCGCCGAGGGCTACCGGAAGGCGTTCGTCCCCTCACGGGATCTCGATCGTCCCTATCTGGCGGTCTCCGCCGACGTCGTGGTAGCCCCCGACGACGAGACGGCCACGCGTCTGGCCGCCGGCTACGGGCTGTGGGTGAGGAGCATCCGAAAGGGCGAGGGAGCGATCCCGTTTCCGGGCCCGGACGAGGCGGGACGGCAACCGTGGGACGAGAACGACCGCGCGCTCGTGGCGGATCGGGTCGACACGCAGTTCGTCGGATCTCCCAAGACGGTCGCCCGCCAACTGAGCCTCCTTCAAGAGGCGACGGACGCGGACGAGCTCATCGTCACCACGATCACGCACAGTCATGCCGATCGGGTCCGATCCTTCTCCCTGCTCGCCGAGGAGTGGCTGGACGACTGGAACCGATGATCGCCGACATGCGGAATGCTCCTGCTGCTGCAGCACGCGGGCGGACGAACCCAGGATCGGCTTTCCGACAGCGGTGCCCCGAAGAGTGCTGCGACATACTGTGGTTGCACTGGGCGCGGGTGCTCGAGGAGAAGGAGGAATTGTGACCGACAGCGTGGCCGATCTCGATACCGCATGGAGCAACTACGCCGAGCGCATCAAGGCCGTCGGCGAGAGCATCACCGGCGACGGCTACCCCGATGACCCTCGGTTGCGGGCTGAGGGCTATCGCTACGTCAGCCGCCTCGCCCACTTGGCCCAGTTGATCTACGTGGAGTTCGGGGACCCGGCTTTCCCGTCGCTCTTTCGCGTCGGTGACGACACCACTCCCTTCGGCGCGACGAACACCGACAACAACTACTACCGGGCCATCGTCGACCCGGCTGGGACCTACCGTGTCACCGGCGACGTGACCGGGGTCAAGGAATTGCTGTTCTCGGTGCAGGACGGCGAGTTCGTCTTCGGCAAGACGGAGGTCCTGGCCGAGCTGTCACTCGAGGAGCTCGTGATCGACGACGACGGGACACTCGAGCTCATCCTGGGGGGACCGGAGGGTCCGCCGAACTGGCTCCCGTTGGCGCCCGACGCGGAATACCTCAATGTGCGCGAGTTCGTCGGGGACTGGGAGCACGACGCACTGGCCTCCCTGTACATAGAGCGGATCGATGACGCCGGGCCTCCGGCCAACCTCACACCCGCTGCGCACGCGGCTGCCCTGGACCGGGTGGCGACGTGGGTCGAGGCCAGCGTCCCGCTGTGGAAGGAGTTCGTGTCGGGGCTGCGCTCGTTCGTGCCGGTCAACGGTCTCCAAGCCCCGCTGAAGCCGCAGGGCGGTGCGCAGAACATGCTCCACGGGGCGGGACAGTGGGACCTCGGGCCCAACGAGGCGCTCATCATCGAGTTCGACCGACCGGAGGTCACCTACTGGTCGGTCCAGACCTACGTGCTCGACTGGATGGTCCCACTGGACTTTGCCAACCGGGTGACCAGCCTGAACGACGGCCAGCTGCGAGAGGACGACGAGGGCACCTTCCACATCGTGCTGTCACATACCGATCCGGGTGTGCAGAACTGGCTGGACACCTCCGGCCTCCCCAACGGATTGTTCACCTACCGCTACGTGCGGCCAAAGCACGCGCCGGCGCCGACGACCAAGGTGGTGGACGTCGATCAGGTCCGCGCCCACCTCCCGGCGTCGACACCCGCCTTCTCGGCCGAAGAGCGCCGGACACAGATCACCAGTCGCCGCCGTGGCGTGGCCCGCCGCTTCCGCCGCTGACCGGGACGGGCCAGCTCTGGTGGCTGGGTCCGCGGATTTGAGTAGCACGGAAGGAGCGAGGTGAGCGTCACTCGTACCAGGTTGCGAAGCTGAGTGTGCGGCAGCGCCGCGACGTCTCCATCACGACCGATCGCGGTTACCCGGATTCGAGGATCCCGGCAACTACTGGCTACGTCGCTGGCAGTCCTCAACAGGCAGTGTGGCGGTCGTCACTGAGGGCACGAGGCCGGGTGAGGTGTCAAGCTTCCGACGCCATAGCCGATTCATACAATGTCCTCCCTCTCGCCTTGACTGCGGCAACTGACTCGGGAAGCACCAGGCCGAGTTCGGCAAGATCATCGACCGCTTCGTCCCATGTCTTGTTGAAATCCGTCGCGTCGACGTGACCGCCGGCCGGGGTCGCCTGGTTCTCACAGATGTAGAGGTCGATCTTGTGGCCCTCGAGGCCGTCCTGGTACTTGTTCTCGTAGGCGACAGCGGCCTTGGCGCCCTGCTCGACGAGGGCGCCGGTGCCACCGCCACCGCTGCCGGTATCGGAGATCAAGCCGATTGTCACTGCGGGCAGCGTGGCTGGGTGGGGCGTGCCGAGGGCGCTGCTCGCGCCGGCTGCTCCGATGCCAACGACTGCGGTCGACACGATCGCCGCCGTCATGACGGCGACGGCGAGCAGGGTTGTTGCCAAGAACCTTTTCGCCCTTCGACTCGTCTCACCTCCTCTGAACACTGCCCCCACCTCGTGATCAGATCGACGTGAACCACATTGATTCGGCACGCGCTCTCCTTGCGGGGGGCGCGAAAAGGCCATCGGGACCCCCC
>Ga0187890_10000507_pt1 | contig 27370 bp, 22 predicted proteins | sample June2016WEW_21_1_FD_133005 | JGI IMG/M metagenome (GOLD analysis project Ga0187890, IMG submission 133005) | Peatland microbial communities from SPRUCE experiment site at the Marcell Experimental Forest, Minnesota, USA - June2016WEW_21_10 | ecosystem: Environmental > Terrestrial > Soil >... | reverse complement strand
CGGCGAGCGAAATTACGGGCGCCGGGACGTGCATCGAGGTCATCGCGTAGCGCACCCGCCCGTCTGTGAAAGTATCCCCGGAGGCGCAATCGATCCCGAAAAGGGCCACGATGTCGCCTGCTGTCGCAAAGTCGATTTCCTCCATCTCATCGGCGTGCATCCGGACCAGGCGTCCTGCCTTCACTTGTTTACCCGTTCTGGTGTTAACGATGGTGTCGCCCTTGTTCAGGCTCCCCTGGTAGATTCGAACGTATGTGAGCTGACCGTAGCGGCTTACTTCGAGTTTGAACGCAAGCATCACCAGGGGCCGATCGGGCGCGCTTGCGAGCAGGACTCGCTCTTCCTCCCGGTCCAGGTCGTGGGCATCGTTGTCGACATCAAGCGGGCTTGGGAGGTACTTGACAATGGCGTCTAGAAGCGGCTGGACCCCTTTGTTCTTGTAGGCCGAACCCATGAGAACGGGAGTAAGCCCGAGGGCAAGGGCGCCCTTGCGGATTGCCTCCTGCACCATATCTTCGGATATTGGCGCCTCCGCCAGAATCGCCTCTGTCAATTCATTGGAAAATAGAGATACCGCATCGAGCATTTCTTCCCTTTTGGCCCGCGCGAGATCGATAAATTCCGCCGGTATTTCTGACTCTATCAACTCCTCGCCGTGCTCTCCCTCGAAAGTGAGCGCCTTCATGGAAACAAGATCGATTACCCCCCGATGATCTTTCTCCAGGCCCATCGGCACCTGAAGCAGCACCGGATTTTGGTTCAGCTTCTCCTGGAGCTGCCGAGCCACCCGGAAAGGGTCGGCGCCCGTTCTGTCGCATTTGTTTACGAAAGCGATCCTGGGAACCCGGTATCGCACCATCTGCCTGTCAACGGTAACCGATTGCGACTGGACCCCGCCGACGGCGCACAGTACCAAAATGGCCCCGTCGAGGACTCGCAGGGCGCGTTCCACCTCGATGGTGAAATCGACGTGACCCGGCGTATCGATAATGTTGATGGGGTGATCGCCCCACGAGCAATTAGTCGCGGCGGACTGGATGGTGATTCCGCGCTCCTTTTCGAGTTCCATGAAATCCATTGTGGCGCCCACGCCATCTTTTCCCTTCACATCGTGTATGGCGTGAATGCGCCGGGTGTAGAACAGGATTCGCTCCGTGAGAGTCGTTTTCCCGGAATCTATGTGCGCGCTGATGCCGATGTTTCTTAGCAGAGCGATTTTTTCTGCGGTGTTGTCAGGCATTTGAACTCCAGGTGCTAAATGAACCGGGTATGGACATTTGACCCACGGATGGACATAGTTGAACACGGATAATCATGCGAGAAGAAACCCTCGACTTATCCGTTTGTCTAATCCACCTCGCCACGTTCCTCCATCCGGGTTTGCGTTTTATCCATGGTTCGTGACAAGTTCGGCGCAAAAAAGAACGGGCACCGAATAGCGCCCGTTCAAGCGTTTAGTTGTATCGCATATTGCAAAAAAAGAAAAGGGCCGGTCCAGGGAAGTTTTGGGTCACATTCCCTGCCGACCCCGAACAAACCTACCTCTTTGCAAACGCCGTATTTTTCCCTGGCTTAGCCGATGTTTTGACCTTGGCCCTGAAATCCGGTGTTTTTTTCTGAACTGTTGCCGGCGCAGGTTTGCCGGATTTGCCCGTTTTCTTTACAGCCGGTTTCTTTGATGCTGATTTGGCAGATGCCTCTTTTGCGTGCCCTTTTTGCACCGCTGAGTCTTTTGAGGCGCCGGACTTGTCATGCTTAACTGCCGCAGATTTTCTTGCGGAATCTTTGACTGAGCATGAAGCGCTGCCGAAAGAAGGTTTTACCGGCAGATTTACCTGGGTGAGCTTTATCCTTTGGCCGGGCTTAAGACGGGCATTGCGGGTAAGTCCATTCAACTGGCACAGTGAGGAAAGCTGAATCCCGGTTTTTTTGGAAACATCCTGCAGGGTCCCGCCATTGTTCACGGTGTAATAAGCAACGGTTGGGGAATGAGGCTTTTTTGAATCGGATGCAAAGCAAATCGATGAAGATGCCCCTTTGCGCGTATTTGATGCGACCTTCAGATCGGCCTGTGCTAGCTTTATCTTCCGGCCCGGTTCAAGACGGGTGTTTTGGCCAAGTCCATTCAACCGGCACAGTGAGGAAACCGGGATACCCGTCTTTTTGGAAACGTCCTGTAGAGTCCCACCCTTTTTCATAGTGTAATAGGAAGCGGTTGCGGAGCCGGACTGTTGGGGATCGGAGGCAAAGCCGGTCGATGAAGATGATGATCCCCTCGTGGGTGCACCGGTTGCCATATGGCCGGCAACAGCATAAATCTTGACAGCGCCGGTTTTTACCGTCTGGCCCGGCTTCAAGGGTGCGGTTTTTTTGATCACGTTCAACCGGCAAAGAAGTCTGACATCGAGCTTGTTACGTCGGGCAATCTTGTCGAGCGTGTCGCCTTTTCTGGCTTTATACGTTCGAAATGTCGAAGTTGAGGTGGCCGGACGTTCGGACTTCTTCACAACCGGCTCAGCATCAGCGGAAAAAGTTGAATCTGATATGCTCGATGGCTCGGGTTCGGGCTGTAGAGCAGCCGTCCTGACGGGTGGGGCCTGAGCAATGAAGCCGGGTTGCAGAGAACGCGCCAGCAGGACAGGCTCGATCTCAAAACTTCTCTTGTAGAAAACGAGACAACTGCCGGGAACGAGCACGCTCGATGGGCTTGTATGGTTCCACCTGCAAAGATCCCCCGTGGTGACCCCGAAGCTATGGGCGAGTTCGTCAAGCCCTTTTTCGGAGCCGTTCACATAGTAGTTGACCTTTCTGGGCAGATATGACTGCTGGGCTATCTCGATAACCGCTTGTTTCTCAAGTTCATCGGCTCCGATATGCGCCGCAAGAGTGGACCACGGAGTGAAAAACCGGACGTGCATATGATCGAAGTGATTTGGAATATGCTGGATCAGGGACCCGCGCACATTTCCGAAAACGCGCTCCAGGTACGCCTGATCATAGCCCCGTGAGACCGCGTGTTCATATAGTATCCTCTGGATGCGCCGGTCCAGGAAAATGTACTGCACGCGCTGCGAGGCAATAAGGTTTTCAATGAGGCACCAAGTCTTGGCGGAGTCAAGGTTTTCCTCGCTCATAGGGACGAGAGAATTCATCGGGCGGTTGCCTTTGGCGTACATCCCTATGTCAACGTCCCTGCCATTCTGGTGAGAGCGGTGATGGATGGCGGACCCGCCACCGGCACAAGTAAAATCTGCAATGAAAAGGTCGCAGGTTTCAGGAAACTGCTTCCGGACAGCCTCTATCGCATCGAGAAGAGCGCCAACCACTTCAGGGGTGGTATACGACCTGTTCTCATCGCGCAGATGGAAGCCCGGAAACTGGTCGGGAAAAAGGACACCATTTTCCAGGCTCCCGTGGTAGGGGTGTCCATAGGAGACGGTAAGCGCTTGACATGTTTGGCTAAAAATTAAGGAAGAGACTACAAATACGGTCGTCAGGACCAAGGTACAAATTAACGCCCTTAGAGTTCTGGCACCCCCCATAAAGCTACCCCCCATTATGTTGACTTTTTGGAGTCCACATCCTTTACCAAGACTGATCATATCAATTGTTTGAAGGAGATGGACCTTCCCTACCAAAAAAGGTGCGCCCATGTCAAACAGTTTTTTCAGAATAGGTCTGATTTATTTCAGATGAACTATTAAACGATTGAAATCACACGATAAAAAATCTAATATGGAGGTATATGAAATAGATTTGAGTTGATGAACTATTTTGATGAATTGAAGTGCGCTAAGTTCTCTATATCACTTCAAAATAACCCGTCTATAATTATGTATGAAGATCGGTTAAATTATAAAATGCAATATAATATTTACTTGAAAAATAATAACTTAAAAGGAATTTGAGTTCTCGGAACAGACGAAAATTATTTTGAATCGGGTTTTCATCCTTTCCGGCTAATTGTCTTGTTTAAGAATCCCATAAAGGTCTCCCGCGAACACGACTTGAGAGCTGTTGGTGGCAACCACCGGAATATATTCTATCGAAATGGGAACGGGTTTTGAGAGCTTCACGAAGAGCTGACGAGATCCCTCAAGGACCGGTTTCATCTTCTCGGCATACGGGCTGGCGTCATCTCTGAGAAGTGTTTGGGCAAGCTCCAGGGCTTTATCGAGCCGTATGCAGCCGTGTGAAAAATCCCGGCGCGATCTTGCGAATAGATGCTTGAGCGGGGTATCGTGGAGGTAAACGGCGTAGGGGTTGGGAAATTCGAATTTGACACGGCCGAGTGCGTTTTTGGGTCCAGGGCTCTGAAAGATCCGGGGGGCACCCCAGGGATATCGTGCAGTCATGCTCACATAGCCGTGCTTTGTAAACCACTCCGGATCGGATTTGGCCTCGTTGTCCAACTCCAGCCGAATTCGGTCCGAAACATACCAGCGGGGATTAAGGATTAACTGTTCAATCGAGCTGGTCAGGGTTGGAGTTTGGTTTTCTCCGACCATTTTACCGCGAAATTTTACTTTCTTCCCAGTCGCCTTGCCGACAACGATCTTATGGGCTTCCTGGAATTGCCCGTCTTTATAATACTCCAACATAAATTGCGGAATATTTATTCGAACAAACCGGCTGTGCGCGCGCGAAGGGCTTTGGCGAACGGCTTTCAAAGCGTACGCGATCAAGCCCGCCTTCTCCTGAAAGGACACGTTGAGCAATTCTTTGGTCTGCCTGCCGACAGATCCATCGGGGTCAAGCAGGTGGGCGGCTTGAAATTTTTTCAACGCACGTTGGGTCTCAGAGTCATAGACGCCTGTAATACTTCCGACATAAAAATCTTCCTGCTGCAGCCTTTTTTGCAAGTCGCGGATATGATTGCCGGACTCGCCTTGACGCGCCTTGGAGGGCATATTGACAGGCTGCTGGGCTCCCTGGGCCGCGAACTTTTTATACCTCTCATAGGCCGAACGCAGCGCTTCATAGTTGAATGTTTTCGGCTCAAGTTCTTTGAAAAACATCGAAAAAGGAATCTCGCCCGAAAGGGCCTTAAGGCTCTGTTCCTTCTGTAAAAAGGGATTCATTTCCGTTGCAAACAGAAAAAACGCGGTGGTGAGCCGGATATCGGCTTCGCTGGCGGATTGGAAGCTTTCCTGGTATCTTTCCAGAATCACCGCAGGGTTTGCCCCTGGCGGCGGCGCCGGTGCTGTGGACTGATCTGCCGAAGAAACAGTGGTAAACGCTGATGGCTGCACATCAAAAAAGGACTCCGCCCTGGTGTCCTTGATTCCGGGGTCTACGGCCTGGAGAGCGGATCGGCATTGATCTAGCGTATCAAGGCTTTGGGACAGTTCGTCGAGCCTGAATGGGCCGGGGTCTATGGCCTCGTTTTCGAGCGTGCGGAGGCGGGCGAGCAGTAGTGCCGCTCCCTGGTTCAGCCCAAATCGGGAGTCAATGAAGATGGGTTTCCAGTCATTTTTCTGGTAGGCTTCGCTGACTGGGTCGGGGTCAGGGCCATTTGATCTATCGGTGGGCAGACTCTGCCAGATATAGCGGCGCCAGAGGGTTGATGAGCCCCATTGACTTAGGTCATTTTCCGGGCAGGCTTTTTCGGGTTCGGCGGCGGGAACTGTGTCCAACGAAACCGTCTGGCGATCGTTGGGGTTGTGAATCTGCCCCGCGCCTGTCGGTGGGAAAGAGGTGATTGAGACTATTACAAACGCCGCAAAAACGAAAAAACGCCGTAAACGCAGCAAAACTTTTTTCGAACTCATTTGCACCTTTTTTTCAGGAAAGGATCGTTAACATTAATTTGATCATAGAGCCGAATCTGTTCACTGAAGCTCATTTTTGGACAGCTTCCCGGTGTCTGTGCGCTTCGGCAGCAGTTACACCGGGAGTCACTGCAAAGCTGGCAGACATGGCAATCCGCACAGGCGTACTTTCTTGGAAGCGGCAGAGGGGCTTCCGAGCGAGCCGGCTCTGATTCGGCATTCGGCCTGCCTTGCATGGCAAACACTCCTTCCGCCTAGGACGGGGCCAGTCAAGGGTCGGTCCCGCCCAGGAGTCGAAGCGAGACCATAAACTAATTCTTTTCCGTCCGGAAAGGGATTTTTTCTCTGGTCCCGCCAAAGACGTGATCAATCTTTGGGTATTTCCGCATAGATCTAACTATACGGTAATCGGGATCGCCTGGCGCAGCAACAGACGGAAAAAACTTTTTTATATACCAAAACTGTGCTATTGGCAATCGGCATGCTGAGTGGGCAGATAGAGAGCGGTCTTGCAACGAGATGATTTCTTCATGGGCCTTGCAATCGAGGAGGCCGAAAAGGGTTACCGGCTGGCCGAAGTACCGGTCGGGGCATTGGTCGTGGGTGTGGATGGGCAAATCCTCTCAAGAGCGCACAACAAGCCAATTACATCAAATGACCCGACGGCGCATGCCGAAATCCTGGCAATCAGGAGCGCCTCCACCAGGGTGGGCAACTACAGACTGCCTGAAACGGTCGTATATGTAACGCTTGAGCCCTGCGCGATGTGTGTCGGGGCGATGCTTCATGCCAGAGTGCAGCGCCTGGTTTTCGGAGCGCGTGACCCCCGCAGCGGGGCCGCGGGAAGCCTGCTGGACCTGACAAGGGTCGGTTGCTTCAACCATCGGATAGATGTAACGGGAGGGGTCCTGGCTGAGAACTGCGCCGAAATTATGTACAGATTCTTCAAAGAGCGCCGTGGCTAGAAAAGAAGCTGCTGTTTTGCCTTTGGAATATGTAACGGACGTTTCGGGGTGGTTTATCGTTTAAATTGGTTTCCGCTTACATTAGAATTAAATGTTTAAAGTTTTTCACCAGTTGTTCAGAAGAACGATTACTATTGCGGAGAGGTACCGAAGTGGCCGTACCGGGCTCGACTCGAAATCGAGTTGTCCTGTGAAGAGCAGGGCACGTGGGTTCGAATCCCACCCTCTCCGCCACTGTTTGGCCATTAAGCCACAGGCAAGAACAAGAACCGGGGATTGCCGGATTTTTGGCTGGAAGCTGACTTTTTTGAGGCTAATCCAACACATGGCAGCGCTTTGCGGAGAGATGTCCGAGAGGCTGAAGGAGCACGACTGGAAATCGTGTGTACGCCCAAAAGGTGTACCGAGGGTTCGAATCCCTCTCTCTCCGCCATTTAGCCTTGCCGGCTGACTGCTGACAGGCAACTTACAGTCACGTATGTCTTATCAAGTCATTGCCCGAAAATGGCGGCCGGGGACCTTTGAAGAAGTTATCGGCCAGCCGCATGCGACACGGACGCTCCAGAACGCGATTCGTCTGGACCGTATCGCTCACGCCTATCTTTTTTCTGGAGCGCGCGGTGTAGGGAAAACATCTGTGGCGCGAATTCTGGCTAAAGTCCTCAATTGCGAAAAGGGGCCTTCCCCCACGCCGTGCAATCAATGTTCGAACTGCCGCGAAATATCGCATACAAACTCAGTGGACGTTATCGAGATCGACGGCGCCTCCAACCGGGGAATCGACAACATACGCGAGCTGAGGGAAACTGTGCGCTACAGGCCCGCCAAGGGGCGCTATAAAGTCTATATTATCGATGAAGTGCACATGTTGACCACCGAGGCTTTCAACGCTTTGCTGAAGACCCTGGAGGAGCCGCCCCCGCACGTAATCTTCATATTTGCCACGACCGAGCCTCACAAAATTCCGGCTACTATCCTCAGCCGTTGTCAGAGGTTCGATTTCCGGCGCCTGAGTCTGCTGCAAATCGTGGAGCACCTTAAAAGGATCACCTCGCAGGAAGGGGCTGATTTCTCCGATGGCATCCTCTACGCCATAGCGCGGGAAGCGGACGGGAGCATGCGGGATGCGCAGAGCCTGCTCGAGCAGCTCCTGGCCTTCAGCGGCGACGAGCTTCCGGAGGCGGAAATCCTCGACATCCTTGGGGTAATCGACAGGCAAAGCGTGTTGCTGACCGGAGAGGCGATCCTTTCAGGAAACGCGCAAGCCTGCCTCGACCTCGTCGCAGATGTCTACCGGCGAGGAATAGACAGCAGACGCTTTTGCCAGCATCTGTGCGACCATTTTCGAAACCTGCTTTTCGTGGCCATTTCCTCTGACCGTGAAATTAGGCTCGATCTGCCGGGAGACGAAAAAAAATTATTGATGGACCAGGCGGCCGCGACAACTCCCGAGTCGCTCCATGTCTATTTTCAGATGCTGCTTGGGGGAGAGGAGCAAATCCGCCGCTCGAGCATGCCAAGGATCGCACTGGAGATGCTTCTTTTGCGCATGGCCCAGCTCCCGAAGCTTGAATCAATCGATGCCGTGGTGGACAGGATCGCAATGATCGAGCAAAGTCTCAAAGAGGGACATTCAGCTTCGGCCTGCATTATTTCCGAGAGCCAAGCCGGTTTCGAGAAAAGGGCCTCTTCCCCGCCGCCCTGCGGTTTCACCCCCGATTTGGGGCCGGCTCGACTGTCATCCGAATTTACTGACAACTGCGAACCGCTTACAACGCCGGATCCGGAGTTTCCTTTTGAGGCGAACTTGCCACTTGCAGCGTTACCCGACCAAAAACTTGCCCCGCCGGTGTCCGCCTCGGAGGCCGTCGATGGTTGGCCGGCATTCGTCGCCTTTCTTGAAGACCACAACCCCGTTCTGTGGGCCAAAGTTTCGCATTGCGCGGTCAAGGCTTCGGGAGAAATGCTTGAGCTGGAGGTTCCGGACATGTTTGAGAAGAGCGCCGACGGTCCGGAATTTATCCGGAAACTCGAGGATGCCTCCCAGGCTTTCTTTGGCTCCCGGCTACAATGGATGATCACGATAAAGAAAACTTCCCAGACTTTGCAGGGCCCACCGGCTAAAGGCCCCAAAACAGGTAAACCTTCGGGCACAAAACACATCGTCAATCATCCGGCCGTTCAGCAGGCAATTGAGATACTGGGTGCTGAACTCATCGAGGTGAAACCGTCCAAAGGACTTGATCCCATGGAGGAAAAAGACAATGGCAAAGGGATTCAACCCGCTCCAGCAGGTTAAGGCGTTGCAGGAGAAGATGGCCAAAATGCAGGAAGACCTGGCTTTCAAGAAAGTCGAGGCGAGCGCCGGTGGAGGCATGGTGACAGTGGTGCTCAACGGCAGGCAGGAAGTTCTCAACATTAAGATAGACCCCCAGGTGGTAGACCCTGAAGATATCGAGATGTTGCAGGACTTGATCGTTGCAGCTGTGAACGACGGTTTGAGAAAGGCCCAGGAAATGGCCGCCGCCGAAATGGGAAAGCTGGCCGGCGGACTCAATATCCCGGGGTTGAACATACCTGGGCTTTTTTGAGGGTAAATGAACGCATATCCACCGATTTTGAGCAGCCTTATTCGTAAACTGAGCAGCCTTCCAGGGCTTGGGGAAAAGAGCGCCACCCGGATCGCCATGTATCTTCTCAAAGCGCCAGGTGGCGAGGCCGAGTCGCTTGCGGAAAGCATCCGGCAGCTTCGCGACAATATACGAAGCTGCTCAATCTGTTTTCATTTCACCGACGAGCCGATTTGCGCCATTTGTGGCGACCCGGCGCGAAATATCGGGGAAATCTGCGTCGTGGAAACCACGGCGGACCTCTTGGCCATTGAGCAATCCGGTGCTTTCAAAGGCCGCTATCATGTACTCCAGGGCGTATTGGCACCTCTTGACGGTGTGGGTCCCGAGCAAATCCGCATAAAGGAACTTTTCTCCCGCTTCGGATCCGAAATAATCAGTGAAATTATCATAGCGACCAACCCGAGCAGCGAAGGAGAGGCAACCGCTCATTACCTTCTCCAAATTTTAAAAGACCGCCCTGTGCGTATAACGCGGATAGCCTACGGCATACCGATGGGCGGCGACCTCAAATACACCGACCGTATAACCCTGGAAAGGGCGCTCAAGGGAAGACAGGCTTTTTAGAACAGAGACTCTTAGTCCAAGGTTCAAAGATGCCATGGAGTTTGCGATCTCCAGGCTCACATTGGACCATCGAACAGATGGGGTGAGGCTGGGCCTTCTGTGCATTAAAACCTCAGACGAAAGGTCGGATTGTTTACATCCTTTGAAGGGATTCTCCAGGAGCACGAGGGTCTAACCGTGGAAGATATCCAAGCCTGCTTGCTCTTCGCAACAAGGTTTAAAGTATGTTCCTGCCCTCCACTTTCTTTGGGGATTGCTTTATCCTTGCATTGTCCAGTTTCTTTTGGGCTTGCTTCGGGGTTGCACCGGCTCTTTCAATAAGAGAAAAAAGTTTCAAAACGCTTATGACATCCTGAGCGTGATGGCAGCAAATAAAAGGCCCCCTCACAGCGCTGCCCGACCGGAGGTCGAACCACGGAGACAATAGAAACATAGATTAGCAGAAGCAGGCTGGTCCAGGCATGGAGCTTGCCAGGGAAGCCGATGGTGCGGAGCTGATCTGCGATGCAAGCGTAGTCCGTCTGGGAATGCACGAAAAGTAAAAAAGCCTTGACTTTTTTTTCACAAAGCAGGATAAATTGATGCTTGAGTAGGCGGGGTTTTTGTTTCTCGCGGTGGGCTCAAGCTGAAGGGCTTCCTGAGGTGAGCGCTATTTGATCTGCAACGTTAATGTGGAGAAAAATTATGGTTGAAATTCGATTTCATGGACGAGGAGGCCAGGGTGCCGTGACCTCTGCCGAACTTACGGCCCTGGCGGCAATCGAAGAAGGGAAGTATGCTCAGGCATTTCCAAGCTTCGGCCCTGAACGACGTGGCGCACCGGTTATGGCGTTCGTCCGGGTGAGTGAAGCCCCAATCGTTACTCGGGAAAAAGTGTATGAACCTAACATCGTCATCGTCCTCGACCCAACGCTCCTGAAGATCGTCAATGTTGAAGCGGGACTGAAAGAAGGTGGGATTGTAATTCTGAATACATCGAAGAGTGTGGAACAGATCCGCAAGGAGACCGGCATAAAGGCCAAGCTCGCCACTGTGGACGCTTCCAAGATTGCCATGGAAACCATGCGTGTTCCCATCACCAACACTACCATGTTAGGTGCTCTTGTCAAAGCCACAGGAATTATTCAGATGAGCGGTTTGCAACATCCGATCAAGCACCGCTTTGGACCCATCGCCGAGAAGAACATTAACGCGTGTGCCCGCGCATTCGAAGAAACCAAGGTAGTGGAGGGATAACAGTGGCTAAGGAGACTGGAATCAAGAGTTGGAAAGAATTGAACTTCGGGATCGCCATTACAACTCCGGGAAACGCAGCGGAGCTAAAAACCGGAGACTGGCGGTCCATGCGGCCTGAAACGGATCGCGAGAAGTGCACCAAGTGCGGCCAGTGCTATATCTTCTGCCCGGATATGGTTTACAGCAAGGACGCCGAGGGCTACTACCCACAAAACTACTATTGGTGCAAGGGTTGCGGCATTTGCGCCAAGGAATGCCCCGTTGACGCCATCACGATGATTCAGGAGGTCGACTGACATGTCCAAACCTATTGGTATTGAAGTCTCTATTGCTGTTGCCGAAGCGGTAGGACTGTGTGATGTCGATGTTGTTGCGGCTTACCCGATAACTCCTCAGACGCATATTGTCGAGCACCTTTCCGAACTAGTAGCCGACGGCCATCTGGATGCCGATTTCGTTCCCGTCGAATCCGAACACAGCGCAATGAGCGCCTGCATCGGCTCTTCGGCAGCAGGAGCGCGTACCTTTACTTCAACCTGCTCCCAGGGCTACGCCCTGATGTCGGAGCTTTGCTATATCGCTTCGGCCCTGCGGCTGCCGATCGTAATGGCCGTTGCAAACCGTGCGTTGAGCGCACCGATCAACATCTGGAACGACCATGCCGACCTGATGTACGCAAGGGATACCGGCTGGATTCAGCTCATCGCGGAAAATGGACAGGAAGCCGTCGATATGTCCGTTCTGGCTTTCCGCATCGGTGAAGACAAAAGGGTATGCCTGCCCGTACAGGTGAACCTGGACGGCTTTACGATGAGCCACGTAATCGAGCCGATCGCCATGTTCGATGAAAAAGAAGTCAAGAAATTTTTGCCGCCTTTCAAGCCGACGCTCCGTCTCGACCCCGCCAATCCTGTAACTTTTGGCCCCGTGGGTATGCCGGACGTTTACACTGAAGCCCGCAAGGCCCAGGATGAGGCGCTCAAGGCGACAAAACCTGTGATCCAGGAAATCTTCAATGATTTCGCCAAGCAGTTCGGGCGTCAGTACAAGCTGGTAGAAACCTATAAGACCGAAGGCGCTGAAACCATTATCGTCGCCATAGGCAGCATCGCCCAGACCGCCATGACCGCAGTCGATGCGATGCGGGCAAAAGGGAAGAAGGTCGGGCTCGCACGCATCCGTGTCTTCAGGCCTTTCCCTGCTGCGGAGATTTTCGAGGCGATCAAGGGCGCGAAGAACCTGGTGCTCCTCGACAGGGTCTCCGCATTTGCAGGTGGAGAAATATCGGGGCCCGTCGCCCTCGAGATCAAGTCCGTCCTGTTCGACAGGAAGGTTTCCCCGAAGGTGGGGAACTTTCTGGTTGGTTTGGGCGGCCGCGACGTGACGGGACAGAACTTCGAGGAAATGGTCGAAAGAGTGGCCTCCGCGAAAAACGGTGACCTTCCAGCCTACGAATTCATCAATGTGAGGGAATAAATGGGAATCGCATCTGAGGCTCTAAAGAATTTCAAGGGGTTTAACCTCAAGAACATGCCCGAGGTGGAACCCGTGTCACCCGGTCATCGAGCGTGCCAGGGCTGCGGAGAGGTACTGGCTTTGCGGCAGGCAATGAAAGCAATCGGAACCAACGCTATCGTATGCAGCGCTACCGGGTGTATGGAAATTATCACGTCTCCTTACCCGCAAACCGCTTGGCGGGTACCCTGGATTCACGTGGCATTTGAAAATGCCGCCGCCGTGGCAAGCGGCGTGGAAGCGGCTTATAAAGCGATGAACCGCAAGAAGATAATCGATCAGCCCGGTGTCACCGTCATCGGTTACGGCGGCGACGGCGCTACGGCCGACATCGGCATGCAGGCCCTGTCCGGCGCTCTCGAGCGCGGCCACAACATGATCTATTTCTGCTTCGATAACGAAGCTTACATGAACACGGGCATTCAGCGTTCTTCCTCGACTCCTTTTGGAGCTTCGACCACGACTTCACCCGCAGGAAAGAAAAGTTCGGGCCAGTCGACCTGGAAGAAGAACATGGCGGAAATCGCTGTCGCCCACGGCACACCATACGTCGCCACCGCGACCCCGGCTTACCCGATCGACCTCATGAACAAGGTCAAGAAGGCTTCCCTGGTTCCCGGCCCCGCCTATATCCACATCTACTCTCCATGTCCCACCGGCTGGCGGTGCGGGATCGACGAGGGTATTGAAGTGGCAAGACTGGCCGTGCAGTCAAAAGTCTTCCCGCTCTACGAGGTGATCGACGGCGAATACCATCTTTCGCGCAAGGTGGCGAAGCCGAAGCCGGTTTCCGAATACTTCAAGCCGCAGCGCCGCTTCCGCCATCTGACCGAGGCGGAGGTAAAGTTTATTCAGGGCAGGGTGGACGAGCAGTACGAAAAGCTGGTCAAAAAGTGCGTTGTGGAAGACAAGAAGAAGGAAAAAGAATAAAAGAATAAATGAAAAAGAGAAGCGGATTCGCGAAGGAGTTCGCTTCTATTATTATTTCCTCTACTAAATCAGGGTTTGATATGTACCTGGGTCCCGGTGGAGGCGATCTTGCAAAGTTCGTCCATATCGCTGTTGTAGAGGGCGATGGAGCCTTGCGTCCAGTCCTTATACGCCCCTCCTGGATGGATGTATAGCTGGCCACCCAGTTTCGCGGACCATGGGGGCATAGCCTTACGCTCGACGGCCGTCAATATCTCCTTGAACTCGAGAGGCGAAAGAATGCCCGCGAAAAGTGCCCGTTCGGCATGCTTTCTGTCCGGGTAGTTGAGAACGAGCGCCTTGTTGAACCGGCCCACAGGGTCTTTCCGGCAGATGAGGAAGTCTCCTTCAGGGGTACGGCCGTCCCCCTCGATTTCCTTGTCCCCAACCGGATGAAATCCAAGGCCTATGGGATAATCACGGACCATCACATTGGACTGGATCACATAGAGCCGCCGCTTTTCCTTATAGACGTAGATTTCGGGATTTATAATGTCAGTTAACGCTGTGAGATAGTCGATCCTGACGGGTTCTTTTTCCCCAGGTGGTTGCTGCCGGGCGGTTCTGCTTTCCGGCTGTTTTTGCTTTTCGGTTGATTTGGACGAATCGAAGCGGCTGTCCGGTCCTTGCATGGAGCATGCTGAAATCACAAACAAAACCACGCAAAGGAAGATTCCCCCGAACCCTCCCCGCAGAATAAGCCCGTGCATAGCCGCGTCCCCTCAGTGGTGTTTCTATCTCTAACTCAGCCGAAGCGATATTACACGCCACTGCCGGCCGGGGCAAGCGTAAAATCAGCCTCCAATCAGGATTTATCGTAAGGCGTTGAAACCTCTACTATTTTTGGACTTATGAAGATCAGCAGCTCGTTTCGTTGGTCATCTGTTTGTTCGTTCTTAAAGAGCCGTCCTAGAATAGGAATATCGGCCAGCCCAGGAGTAGTCGAGTTGCTGTAGGTTGATTGATTGTTGATAACGCCGCCGATAACGATAACATTTCCGTCGTCGACAAGAAGCTCGGTCTGGATCTTTCTTGTGTCGATGCCCGGTTCGGTGCTGGTCCCAACTGAATAAACAGTCGCTGAGACCGTATCCTGCTTAGCGGCTATCAGCAGTCTCACTTTGCGGTCCGGGGTAATATGAGGCGTAACCTGAAGCTCCAGGGTCGCGTCCTTGAATGCGGTGGCTGTCACATTGGCGGCCGTATCGCCGACCTGGAGGTATGGGACTTCGGTACCTTGGGACACAGTGGCTTTTACATTGTCGAGGGTAAGGACGCGGGGCGCGGCCACCACCCGCGCCAAATTGACCGTCTGGAGCGCCTGTATCTCGAGGTCCACGTTGATCAGGGTTTTGCCTATAAGTTGGTAAACGTTAGCGCTGATCTGCGAGATACCTGCAGTCGGGGGATTGATAGCAAAGTTCTGGGTAGCGGGTCCCGTAGAGGGGTGAGCCGATGAGAACGAAAGGTTCACTCCCAGTGTTCTTTTCGTTTCACTGGTGAGCGTGATAATGCGTGCTTCGATCAGCACCTGCGGGGTTGGGCGATCGAGCCTTGTGAGCAGTTGCCGGGCGCCTGCGACCCTCGCGGGGTAATCGGTATAGATGATAAGACTGGTACGTTCGTCAACGGCGACTTTTCCTCGTTCACTCTTGCCATCCGTGATTTTAGCAGCCACATCGGATGGTTTGGCAAAATTTACCGGGAGATATACTGTTGAGATGTCTCCCAGGTCACGGGTTGTCTCGGCAAGGCTCTGTTTGGCCTTGATGGCATCCGCCTGCTGAACATACTCCTGGCGCAGCTTAGACTGTTTGGCTATGCGAATCACGTTGCCGACCTGTTCCTTGCCCAGGTCATTCATGGCAAGCACCATATCGAGCACCTGGTCCCATGGGACCTGCTCGACTTTTAAGGTTACTTTACCGGAGACGTCAGGCTCTATGACGATATTAATCCCGGCGAGGTCTGAAAGGAGCCGGAGGACATTCCTCAAGTCAGCGTCCATGAGGTCCAGGCTTATAGTTTTTCCAGTGTACTCTTTTCTTGCGGCGGCCGGGGCGCCTATCGCCTGGACAGATTTCACCTGATCGGCGGCTTTTGCTGCGGCACGCCTGGCTTTCGATGCCTTAGTTTTGGAACGCGCTGTTTTTGCAGGTTTATTGCGGGCCGCTTCGGTTGCAGCTTCGGGCCCGTTGGTCCCAATGGCAAGCGGGGTTTGCTCAGGCAGTTGCCCCGCTCCCTGTAAAGCCTCTGTGCCAGTCCCCTCGGCGCGCACTTCCGCTGAGCACAAAGAGCAGCCGAAAAAAAGCGCCAGTCCCAGGACAAAAGGAAGAGTGCCGGTCCAAATCTTTACCTGCCTTCGCATGCGTTCTCCCCCTGATAGACCCGTTTTATTGTCATAATTGCCGGTTAGGAAATAACGAACCGGAGTATCGCTGCTATTTTTTTGGGCCGGCCTTCGGTTGTGGCTTCTCCAAAAACCGGTAAGTAACGATGTTACAACCCACCTGAAGCAACGAACCCGGCTTGCCCTTTTGCCGAGTTAACGTAAGCGATTCGACTTTTAAGATTCTGTCCAGCTTGGAGATATTATCCAGGAAAACCCCAAGGTCATTAAAGGTGCCAAGCAGGTCGAGCCGGATGGGAATGGTAGCGTAAAATTCCTGCATCACCTCGGGTTGAGGTTGGAAAAGAATATTTTCCAAACCCACCTTGGAGCCAAGTCTTGAAACGTTTTCCAAAAGGCCCGGGATTTCTTTCTGATCGGGCAGGAGCAGAAGAAGTTTTGCAAGTTCTTCTTCGGATTGGGCGAGATCTTTTTCAAGCATCTGAACCTTGGCAGCCGACGCCTTGAGAGAGACAAGTTTGTTTTGCTGCTCAGTAATTTGACTCGTGAGATGTGTAAGCGTGTCCAACTGGTTCTCGAACTTTAGAAAGTAGAAAGCAACGCACATGAGCAGCAGAGTGGCCGCGAAAAGCAGCACCTTCTGCACGGCGCTAAGGCTTGAGAGTTTTTCCTGGAATTCGGTAAAGATATTTTTCATAGCGGCTACATTTTCAATTTTTTTTGTACTTCGGAATAAGGATAAAAACGGTATGACAACTGGAATTCCCTCAGCTTCATTTCTTTTACGGCAAACTGCCTCGAAAGTACCAGATTGATACTGCCTCTTTCGATGTAAGGGGAAGATTCGAGATTGCGCATGAACTCAACTATGGCCTCGTTGCTCTGAGCCACTCCCTCAAGGGTGACCGAGTTGCCTGCCTGAGCCAGCTTGTCGAACCACATTTTCTCAGGCGGCACCTGGATCGAAAGAAGGGCCAGCATCCGGACCACTGCGTCGCGGTCGCCCTGGAGATCTTTGGTGATCAGCAGTTTTCTTGTAATGAGATCCTTGCGTTTGGTGAGTTCCTGCAGGGCCGACTCAAATTTGGCGTATTTTTTCACCTCTTGCTGCAGCGCTGAAAGCTCGTTTTGCCGGGAAACGATTTGCCGATCGTAGGAAATCCACAGAAACCCGATAAGTGCCATGGCAAGAACAATAGTCAGAAGGTAGACTGAGGCGATTTGCCGGGCGCCTTCCTTTCGTTTTTGTACTCGGACGGGAAGCAGATTTATCTGAATCATTTTTCTTTGGTCTTTCTTAAAGCGAGCCCAAGACAAATGGCCATTTGCGGGCCTATGTAATCGACGTAAGCCGGGTCGAAGTGTTTGACTTCGTACTGGATGCGGGAGATGGGATTAAAAATCTCAACGGGGATATCCAGGTGTTCCCGCAGCACTTTGTCGAGGCCGGGAATTCGGCACGAACCTCCACTGAGGTAGAGTGCTGCAATTTTTTCATCCGGGTAATTATGATAATAAAAGTCTACCGCACGCCGGCACTCGGTCACCCAGCCGGTTATAGTGGAAACGAAAATCTCTTCCAGGTCGCGCATGGGATATTTTCCCACCGACTCGCCCAGCTTGACCGATTCAGCCTCTTCAGCGGAGATGTTGAAAAAGTCTTTTATAGTGTCTGTCAACTGGTTTCCACCTATCGAGATGCTCCTGGTGAAGACAGGCAGGCCCTTGTAGGCAATGTTCATAATGGACTTATTGGCGCCTATATCGAGCAGAGCGACTCTTTCATCACCAAACCCATAAGTTACCTCAAAGGAGTTGCTTAGAGCAAAGAAGTCCACGTCCACAACAAACGCGTCGAATCCGGAAAGTTTTAAAAGAGTGTTGAAGTCGGTTATCGATTCTTTTTTTGCGGCGACAAGCAAGACGTCCATGAAATTGGGGCGGTTCTTGGAGACATCTATTACCTGGTAATCGACGTCCACCTCATCTATGTTATAAGGTATATACTGGCCAAGTTCGGAATGCATCCTTACCGCTAATTCATCCTCGGTCATGGTGGGGAGCTCTATTTTCTTGATCATTACGTCGTAGCCGGATATAGAGACGGCAACCCCCCTTCGTTTGATTTTCAGATGATTTGCGAGCAGGCGTATGGCGTCTGCCACGCCCTCGGGTTTGGCCAATCTACCCTCAATGAATGCTTCTCGGGGCAGAGGCGCGATGCCCATGGTCAAGAGCCTGGGCGTGACATTGCCGGTGTCGGCCTGCATGAGCTTCACGCTGTGCGAGCCTACGTCGAGTCCGATGAGGTTTTCTGATTTTGAGAATAAAGAAATCATATCAAACGATTTCCCCGGTTATTTTCATTTGTCTCTGCCCACAAAACTCGAATCCAACATCTTTGGCTTGAAAACATCGAAGAAAGCATTTACTATAAAAATTTGCGCCAACAATTCACATCGAGAGGAGTTGGAGTTGAGAAACGTAGTTGAGACCCCGGGCGACAGAGTCAGGCGCAAGAGCCTTGTTCGCGAATATAGTGAGGCCATAATCATAGCCGTAATTCTCGCCCTTTTCATTCGCGCTTTTGTTGTACAGGCATTTAAAATTCCGTCCGGCTCCATGGAGCCCACCCTGCTCGTCGGGGACCATATCCTTGTCAACAAGTTCATTTACGGCATTAGGCTCCCTATTGTCAACAAAGAGATTATCCCAATCAAATCTCCCAAACAATTTGATGTTGTCGTGTTCCGGTACCCAAACGACCGCTCGAAAGATTACATCAAAAGAGTAATAGGGCTGCCTCTTCAAAAGGTTCAAATAATTAACAAGAAAATCTATATCAACGATGAGCCCTTGAACGATCCCTACGGCTATTACGACGATCCGCACGTGATGATGGGTGCAAGGGACAATTTCGGGCCGGTCATCGTTTCTCCGCACAGCTATTTCGTCATGGGCGACAACCGGGACCACAGCCATGACAGCCGTTTCTGGGGCTTCGTCGATGATGGCGATCTGGTCGGCGAAGCTTTTATCATTTACTGGTCCTGGAGACAGGAGGGTGCATTCAGTATCGAGCCCTCCGAGAGCTATATCCGATGGAACAGGTTCGGTAAATTGCTCCTCCAGTAAATAATGATGTCGGGATTCCAAAGAGAGGATTGGAGGTTTGGTTTGCTCCAATCCTTTCTTATTCAGGGTAAAGCAAACCCGGTTCGCGCTTTTCCCGGTACTCTCGCAATCCCTGTTCCCAGCCCGATTCGATCTTGTCGAGATCCTGTCCCTGCTCGACCAGACGCCGTACCGTACCGCTGCCGATCAGAATATCTATCGGCAGTTTTTCCCGCTCGTACTCATAAGGAGGATCGAGCCATCTGAAGCGTTCCGGATGCGTCAGGCAAAGGGCCTTTAAAAGGGCAAGGCCCATCCTGTATGGTTTGAACCTGCCTTTGTCCGTTATGTGTATCTGAAACCCAAAGCATGGTTCCCCTTTGTACTTGTCGAAAGCAGGTTCGTATGTAACAGGCCGAAAAGTTACGCCATCTAAACCGGGCTTTTTCAGTTCTTCCAGAAACCTTTTCCGGTTCAAAAAAGGCGCTCCTAAAAGCTGGAACGGCATTGCCGTGCCCCGCCCCTCACTGATATTCGTTCCCTCCAGGAGCACCATGCCGGGGTAGAGCAAGGCAGTCTCCCATGTTGGCATATTGGGCGAGGGGTAAACCCAATGAAGGCCGAGGTTATCGAACCAGCGGCCTCGCCTCCAGCCCATCATGGAAACAACATCCAGATCGCAGTCGATATTTGCTGCATCGCAGACGAAGCGTGCGAATTCCCCCGTCGTTAATCCATGTCTCATAGGAACCTGATATCTTCCCACAAAGGAGCGGAATGCCGGTTCGAGCACATTGCCTTCAATTTCCGTACCATTTATCGGATTGGGCCTGTCCAGGACGACCACCTTGATGGCTGCCAGCGCTGCAGCTTCGAGGCAGAGGCCAATGGTTGTAGTATATGTAAAGATCCGCGTCCCCACGTCCTGTAGATCGATCAGGAGTATGTCAATGTTTTCAAGAGCTTGCAGCGAGGGTTCACGGGTTTTGGAATAAAGGCTCACAACCGGGATGCCTGTGTCCGGATCGCGCGAGTCGGCCGATTCAATCATATTTGCTTGTTTGTCCGAATAAAATCCGTGCTGGGGCGAAAAAATGCAGCTCAGGTTTCCTCCCGCGCCCAAGATCAATTCCTTGACGCTTTTCAAAGACGTGTTGACCGAAGCCTGATTGGCCAGAAGCCCAAGCCGCCCCGAGCGAAACCATGAGGGGGGCGACTGCAGCAAAACTTCGCACCCCAAGCGGAATTGATCGCCTTTCCTGGTTTGACTACGGCTGATCACCTGATCTTAATTCCCTTGCCCTTGCTTTTATTTACCGGTCCAGTCGCATTTATCGGTTGCCTGTAACTGCATAAAAACCGGTATGTCTATAACAGATTAGCAACTCCGAGACCATTTAATTACAAATCTGTTATCAAAATATATTTAATTTCGCGATGGTGCCAGGCCTCCCGCGAACGCCCCGTCTCTGGTCATGGACAGTGATCATAGACAGGTCAGGTATGGAGAGCGTCGAGAAAGGCGGCGGTCGGCCTGCCCGCTACGCGCTCGCACGATGCAGAGTGGTTATTTTTTTTCGGTAGGCTACTATATAAGTCTATCATACGAGGAATGTCTTGACCGGCAAGCCTATATTCTCGAAAATCTTTGTTGAGGGCCGATATTTCAGGATGCGCCATCGGCCGCATCAGAAAGGATTTTTCCGTACATGCCTTTGCCGTTTTCGCTAATCAAGTCCATTGTGGGCGATGACAACCTGTTGAGGTCGCCCGAAGAACTCCACTGCTACAGCTTCGATGCGAGCAAGATGAGCTTTGTTGCTGAAGGGGTGGCGTTCCCTGCTGACGGGGCCCAGATATCGGCCCTCGTAAGACTGGCCAATGAACATCGTTTTCCAGTATACCCGAGGGGGTCAGGATCCGGAATGGTTGGCGCCTGCCTCCCGCAGGGCGGGCTGGTAATCGTTACCAACCGGCTCAACAGAATCCTTGAAATGGACGCCGACAATATGACGGCAGTACTCGAGCCGGGTGTAATTACCGGAGATTTTCAGAAAGCCGCCGCAAAGTGCGGACTCTTTTATCCGCCTGACCCGGCAAGCCTTGCTTTTTCTACGATGGGAGGAAACGTCGCGATGTGCGCCGGAGGTCCAAAGGCGGTGAAATATGGCGTGACACGGGACTATCTGCTGGGGCTGGAACTGGTGCTTCCCACCGGTGAGGTCATTCGAACCGGGACCCGTACCATGAAAGGAGTCGTGGGCTATGACTTGACTCGTCTCATGGCAGGCTCCGAAGGCACGCTGGGGATTTTCACAAAAATAGTCGTTCGGCTGATTCCTGCGCCGGAATCGGTCCGCACCCTGACTGCCGTATTTTCCGACCTGGATTGTGCCGTAAACGCAATATGCGAGATATTGAGGGATCGCATCATTCCATCCACAATCGAACTGATGGACCGGCCGACGATCTGCGCAGTCGAGAATCACCTGCGGATCGGGCTTCCGGTTGAAGCGGAGGCGCTCGTGCTCATCGAAGTGGACGGACCCGAGGTCGTGCTGGACGGTCAGGTTGCCGGAATTGAGCGAATTTGCCAAAAAGCGGGCGCAAGCAGAACCGAGGCGGCGCGATCCGATGAGGAAAGAGACCGGCTCTGGCAGGCGCGCAGGTCGATTTCCCCGGCCTTGGGGCAGATCAGGCCCGGCAAGATAAACGAGGACGTTACAGTCCCGCGCACCAAAATACCGGAGCTCATCAGGTCCATACGTTCCCTGGCCGAAAAATACGACCTGACCATAGTCTGCTTTGGTCACGCCGGAGACGGCAACATCCACACCAATATCATGCTCGACAGAAAGGATGAAAGCGAGCGGCGGCGGGCGGGAAAGGCGGTCGAGGAGCTGTTCGGAATAGTCCTTGGGCTGGGAGGCACCATTTCCGGAGAGCATGGCATAGGGATCGCCAAATCGCCGTTCATCGAGCTGGAGGTAGGGAGGGGCGGGCTCGACGCCATGCGAAGAATCAAACAGGCCCTGGATCCGCTTAATATAATGAACCCTGGAAAGATGTTCGTCCCGGACCGGACCTTTTTGGATGGATCTTTTGTTTAGGCCCGCAAGTGGATTATGGCCCGGCAGCTCGACATTGCAGCAGCCAGGGATTATTCCTTGATTGTATGAAAATTTGTATTACAATCAATACGAAAGGAGATTAATATGTCCTCAAATATGCATACAGTCAGGCTACCGGAAGAATTGACGGCACGCTTGGCAACACTGGCCCGGGCCACGAAGCGAACCAAGAGTTATTTTATCCGCGAGGCGCTCGATCGGTCCATTGAGGATCTGGAAGACGCTTACCTGGCCGAAACTGCCTACGAGGAGTTCCTGAAGAGCGGTGAGGAGTCTATACCGCTTGAAGAAGTGGAGCGCAGGCTTGGCTTGGCGGATTAGTTTTACACCTCAGGCGGAAAAGGATCTAAGCAGGATTGACTCGCAGAACGCCCCCCGCATCAATCGCTATCTCCGCGATCGTGTCGCTCCGAACCCCAGGGCTGTGGGTGGGCCGCTTAAAGGACGACTTCGGGAGTTCTGGCGCTATCGCGTCGGAGACTATCGTGTTTTGGCCAGGATAGAGGACGAGCAGTTGCTTGTGTTGGTGGTGCAAATCGGCCTTAGGAACTGGATTTATGGCGGATAATCAATTTTTTGCAAGTAACTGAATGTCACACGCATTCTTGATAAGGATACTCTCTACTTTCTACTCTCTTCCTCAATTTCTTGTCATGTTCCATCATTCTGAAAAACTTTGGCTTATTTTGGCAATCGCCGAATATGTTAACTTTCCAAATATTTCCCCAATCTCTCCGTTTGAGGCGTCTGTGACATATTTAATAGGTGCAGACACTTGATTTGGCCCGGGCGGCCCGAACGTCGGGAAATTTCCATTTTCAATGGCTGACCCCTTAGCGAAGGTGCGGTTGTCCGGACGCTTGCGAACCGACACTGAGCCGAGAAGCTATCAGTAGCGGGGATCGTGGTGTGTCCTGAAACTGTCAAAACCTGTCTCATTGCATTTGCTGAAGTTTACAAAAGTATCGTTAAATCCAGCCTCTGCGGCTTAACATTTATTTACAAAATGATTTAACCATGCCGGGAAACGTATGTACTTACAAATTAAGCTGAAAACTGGTATATTGAGTATATTTGAGGCCAATTTCTCCCCCCAACCTCACTGCTTGACATTTTCACGATCCCGCAATATGAATTTTTAACTATTAAAATCATTCATAGCGACACAAACCTGAATCACGCAGGTGGCGGCAGGCGGTGGGGACTGCAATGGCGCTGCTTGGTGGATCTATTGACATATACATAGTATTTTTCTTTTATTCCTGGGCCATTGAATAGACTGCCGGTAAGTTTCGGCCCATCCGGGAGCGAAATCCGATTTTCCGAGGAGTCGGATATGCAGGATGTAGCCAAGACCAAAGAGCAACTCATAATCGAATTGCATGAATTGCGTGAACGGGTTGCTGCATTGGAGATGAGCCAGGCGGAGTGCAAGAGGGCCGATGAGGCGCTACAGAATTCCCATTCACTATTGGCCGCGACGCTCGAGTCCACGGCGGATGGCATTCTGGTAGTGGATACCGCCGGCAAGGTGGTCAGCTTTAACCGGAATTTTCTGGAACTGTGGGGGATTGCCGAGACCCTGATCGCTACGCGGGATGACGGGCAGTTGCTCCAGTTTGTCCTGGATCAGCTCTTGAATCCCGATGCGTTTATGGACAGGGTCCGGGTGCTTTACCAGACGCCTGATGCAAGTTCCATAGACGAGTTGGTCTTCAAGGACGGTCGTATATTCGAACGCTATTCCCAACCTCAGCGCATTGACGATGCCATCGTGGGACGGGTGTGGAGTTTTCGTGACATCACCGAGCACAGGCGGTCGGAGGAGTCGTTGCTTCAGAGCAATGCGCGAATAAGCCACCTCAACGATGTCTTGCACGCCATTCGTGATGTTGGAAGCCTTCTCAAGAGAGAGAAAGACCCGATTGAGCTGTTGAACGCGGTCTGTCACAGCCTGTTCCAAACCCGCGGCTATGTAATGGTGTGGATCGGGAAACCGGAAGGAGACTCCAAGCGGGTGTTGCCTGTGGCCCACTCGGAAGGATGCGCGGATTTACTGCGAAGCATCCCTATCACCTGGGATGACAGCCCCACAGGACAGGGGCCTGCTGGCACGGCGGCACGGGAACGCCGGGCTGTAGTCTTCGATGACCTCGCCACCGACCCGCGCTTTGCCCTCTGGAAAGATCCCGTCATGAGCTATGGCTGCGCCTCCATCGCCTCCGTCCCCCTCATCCATCAGGAGCGCCTCTTCGGCGTCCTTACGGTCAAGGCCGACCGTCCGCATGCGTTCGATCCGGAGGAAGTGGAGCTTGTGAGCGACCTGGCGGCGGATTTGGCTCGTGCGCTTCAAAGTCTGGAAAATGAAGTCGCTCACAAGCGGGCTGAAGAAGCATTGCAAGATAGCGAAGCACAACTCCGCCAGATCGTTGACCTGGTGCCACACATGATCTTCGTGAAAAGCTGGGATGGGAAATATCTCCTTGTAAACAAAGCGGTCGCTGAGGCCTACAACACGAGTGCCGGTGCTCTCACGGGAAAATATCATGCCGACTTCCATCCCGACGAAAGCGAGCTCCAAAACATGTTGCAGGATGACCGGGAAGTCATGATGAATGGAGAAACCAAGTTCATTCCAGAGGAACCCTATACCGACGCCCAAGGCAACCTGCGTTTCATGCAGACCACCAAGGTTCCTTTCCACGTCCTTGGCGATAAGACGCCCGCGGTGCTTGGCGTTGCCATCGATATTACCAATAGCAAGCGGGCCGAAGAAGTACTACGGGAGAGTGAAGAAAAGTTTCGAACACTAGTAGAAAGTGCGCCGGACGCTATTTTTATACAGAAGCAGGGGCGTTTTGCTTATGTAAACGATGCAGGCATCCGGCTGTACGGGGCGGCATCGGAGAAAGAATTATTGGGTCACGATATCGTGGAACGAGTCCATCCTGATTACCGTGCAAGAATTCTGGAGCGCATTCGCTCAATAAACGAGGAAAAGAAAGCCGCCCCGGTGATGGAGCAGAAACACGTGAAACTCGATGGGACGACCATTGATGTTGAAGCCATTGCCTCACCCATCGGATACCAGCAGGGTCAAGGTGCTCTGGTTTTCGTCCGTGATATCACCGAGCGTAAGCGCGCGGAAGAGGCACTGAGGGAGAGTGAAGCTTGCCTTGCCGCAACCATTGAGAGCATCCCCTTTGAATTCTGGGCGATGGGTCCGGATGGCTGCTACATCATGCAAAACCGCATTCTTAGGGGACGCTATGGTGAAATCATCGGGAAGAAACCGGAGGATGTATCCCCGAATGAGAATATTTTGTCGCTCTGGCAGGATAACAACCGGCGGGCCTTTGCGGGCGAACTGGTTAAGGGCGAAGTGCAGTATGTCTTCGGTAATGAGGTACGATACTTTTATAACGTCGTTGCTCCAATTTATGACGCCGGCAGAACACTCGGAATTGTCGGGATAAATATTGACATCACTGATCGCAAGTTCCTTGAGGCAGCATTGACAAAAGCTAATGAGGATCTTGAAAGTCAGGTTGCGGAGCGAACGAAGGAACTTGGCGCCAAAACCCGCCGTCTTGAGGAATTCAATGCGGCACTGAAAGTTTTACTGAAACAAAGAGAGGAAGACCGGACGGAACTTGAAGAAAATATCCTGTTGAACGTAAAGAGTTTGATTGTCCCATACGTTGAAAAACTTAAGAAGAGCAGGTTAGGTGGCGACCAGATGACCTACCTCACCATCCTCGAGTCCCACATTCAGGAGATTGCCTCTCCTTTTGCCAAGAGGCTTTCCGGAAAATATCCTGGTCTTACTAATGTGGAGGTCCAGACTATTGATCTCATCAGGGAAGGGAAAACAACCAAAGAGATAGCTGAATTGCTGTGTGTTTCTGAAAATACGGTATCATCAAACCGTTTCCATATACGAAAAAAGCTCGGGTTGAGCAACAAAAAGGTAAACCTCAGATATTACTTACTTTCTATCGAAAAGTGATGGCAAAATATAACCATTATTCCACCAAAGTAACATCAACTATTTCTGTTCCCGATCTGCTATGAACTTATCCAGATACACAGGCTCCGAGTGAGCAAGGGCGGGTTTGCCATCCCAAGAAGATACCCGCACCTCAGAGCCTGTTGCGACGCACGGGGGCCCCTGTTGCACGGGGGTCCCTCCCCCGTGACTTTTAAGTCATTATTTGCGAGAGCATCTCTCTTAAGTATACGCCGTGGGGATCTTGGAAATGATCAGTATCTCAACAGAACAACTAAAGGATGAGATCGAGCAGGTCCCACGGGAGCACAATGCATCTCGGAAGACCAAAAAAAGATGTGCACAACCAGTTGACTCTGCCCCTCACTCCGCCTTTCAAATCGACCGGAAGGGTAATATTACCTGCGTAAAGACGTCTGAAACAAAGACGGACGAAAAAGCAAACTCCAGTGCAGATAAAGTAAGGGTTCTCCTGATGGATGACGATGAGATGATCAGGGAGACGGCCGGCCAGATGCTGGATGATATGGGGTATGAAGTTGGGCTTGCCCGAGCCGGTTCTGAAGCGATTAAACTGTATGAGGATGCGATGCAGGCAGGGAATCCTTTCGACGCTGTCATTCTGGATTTAACCGTCCCAGGGGGTTTAGGGGGCAAAGAGACCATCATTGCGTTGATCGAAACAGACCCCGCCGTCAAAGCGATTCAATCCAGCGGTTCGTACAATAATCCTGTATTCCGTAATTTTAGAGAATATGGTTTTAGCGCCCTGCTTCCCAAGCCGTACAAAATGGAAGATCTGAGAGAAACCTTGCAAAAGGTTCTTCTGAGGGGAAGTGGTTAGCTTCCTTCATGTTGGCCCTGACAGTCTCATTCACACGCGGCTGGAGGAAGCGCTGCAGAAGAGCGAAGAACGATGCCAGTTTGAAAGTGGACGCTATTGGAAGCTTTTGAAGATTCCAGGGTAACCATAGTTGACGACGACCATCTGGTCTGCGAGACTCTCACCGAGACAATTCGCAGTTGGGGCCTTTGCGCGGAAGGCTTTACCCAGCCCGAAGCCGCACTTGAAAATATCAGGAACAATAAGTCAGATATAGTCTTGCTCGACGT
>Ga0187890_10000506_pt1 | contig 27388 bp, 21 predicted proteins | sample June2016WEW_21_1_FD_133005 | JGI IMG/M metagenome (GOLD analysis project Ga0187890, IMG submission 133005) | Peatland microbial communities from SPRUCE experiment site at the Marcell Experimental Forest, Minnesota, USA - June2016WEW_21_10 | ecosystem: Environmental > Terrestrial > Soil >... | reverse complement strand
CCTTTTCGACTTGATCTCGGCGGCGGGAGGATTCACCGAGAAGGCAGGCCGCGTTGTCACCATCGAGCATCACGGAGATCCCGGTCAGAAGGTTGAGCTTCAGCTGTCGTCTAATAACCTGACCGAAGATACCCAAGAAAACGTGGATGTCTATCCGGGAGACTTGATCATTGTTTCGCGCGCTGGCATCGTTTATGTCGTGGGCGACGTGCAGCGGCCGGCCGGGTTTCTAGTTTCAGAGGACAACGCGCTCAGTGTTCTCAAAGCGCTGGCCCTGGCCGGCGGCGGTACCCGCACTGCGGCCTTGAACAAGGCCAGGGTCCTGCGCCAGACGCCGAACGGGGTTCAGGAAATACCCGTCAGCCTCAAGAAGATTCTTTATGCCAAGGCACCGGATGTAGCCCTGGTGAAAGGCGACATATTGTTCATACCCGGAAGTGCGGCCAAGGCTGCGGCATATCGTACTGCGGAAGCAGCCGTGGCGCTATCCACCACATTGGCGGTCATAGCTGTTCAGTAAGGCGCGTGGCGCAGCACTTTCCTAGACTTTTCGCCCTCAGACTTCTCCCCCTCGTTTTCGCTCGGCTTCTGTAAAAGCGGGGTAGGCTCTGCCTGCGGCCATTTGCCGTGTCCCATCTCTTCGCCATTAGTGCCAAGGCTACCCACGGAGCGATTCCAGCACAGTAATGTAGTCCTGCGCCGTTTTTTCGCGGGCATATTTGTTGACGATGTATTGCCGCCCGCTGGCTCCCATTTGTCGTCTGTGCTCGGGGGCGTCCGCCAGGTCGAGAATCGCTTTCGCCAGGGCCTGACTGTTTTCCGGTTCCACAAACACGCCGGCACCGGCTTCTTCGACGATCTGTCGTGCCTGCCCGTCGACCGCGACGATGACTGGCCGCTCGCACGCCATGTATTCGAGGAGCTTCGTGGGAATCACCGTCTTGAACAACTCGGTCTTCTTCAGCATGACCAGGCAGAGATCGGCCGCCGAAACAAAGGCGGGTATCCTCTCCCGCGGCTGCTGACCAAGAAACTGAATGTTGGTGATTCCGCGAGCAGCGGCGAGTTCCACGATCCGTTCCTTTTCTGCCCCTTCGCCAATCAGCACGAACATCGCGTTCGGCAACGTAGTTGTCAGTTCTTCGGCGGCGGCAATCAACGTCTCCAGTCCATGCGCATTACCCATGGTGCCGATGTAGCAAATCAGAAAACGATTTTCGACCTTCAGTTGCTTTCGCACTTCGATCGCTGCTGGGTCGAGCCGGAAAAGATCAGTCTCCACTCCATTCTCGACAATGGAAATCTTTGCTGCGGGAACGTTCCAGTACCGCATCAAATGGTCCTTGAAGGCTGGCGCCACGACAACGATGCGGTCGGCACGACGGTAAAGAAATCCGGCGATTGCGCCCAGCGTACGATGAAGCAAGGTTCCTTCGCTGCCCGCGACGACGGCCGCGAGCGATTCCGGCCAAAGATCGCGCACCTCGAAGACGAAGGGAACGCGCTGCCAAAATGCCAGCCACCAACCCGAGAGGGCGCACAGCAATTGCGGTGACGTGGCGATGACCACGTCCGGCTTAGGCAGAGCCAAGCCGCTGACCGCCGCCGAGACACAGAACGACGCGTAATTGCGAATCCTCTCGTGTGCTTTTCGGTTCGGCAGCGGCCACAGCCACGTGCGAACGATGTGCACCCCATCGACGGTCTCGGTGTAGCGGAGGTCGTGCAATCGCGAGCGCCAATCCTCGGGCACAACACCGGTCGGATGGTTTGGAAATCCGGTGAGCACAGTCACTTCATGCCCCATACGCGCCCAATGCCGAGACAATTCCGCGGCGCGCGCTGCAGGCGCTCCCATTTCAGGCGGAAAATATTGCGAGACGTAGAGAATCTTCACGATGAGTATTTGAAACAATCAGTACCGGAACAATCAATAATGCAGCAATTTGAAAACGCTTTTCTCGGCCACAGCGCGGATCCGATTGCTCGGATGCTGCGCGTAACTTTCCCACCGCTCGGCAACCGCCGCAAAGCGAGCGTCGCCCGTTAGCTTGGACAGCACGCGCAACTGCACGATATGCAACTGGTGATAGAAAGGGCTCGCCAGCATTTTCAACCGGGTTCCAGATTGTTCGTACAACGACCAGTATCCGGTATCGAATCGAGCGAGGTTGTGAATCAGAGTCTCGACCCCGCGATCGAAAATTTCTTTCGCCGGTGCGTCCGCGCGCGCCAGCCAGAAATCGAACACACCCCACAGTGCCCACATGAATCCGTTCAAAATGTGCGTCGGCGGATCAACGAGATATTCTTCGATCCACAGGTTCTTCTTTTCATCTTCAACGAGTACGCCACCTTCGGCAATCGGCCGTGTGAGTACGACAAACGCCTTCTCGGCCGCCCATTTATAGTTCTCGTCGTTGGAATGAGTATGGGAATGAGCATGCGCCCGCAAGAGAAGTGAAACGCCCTGCCCCTGCGCGAGTCCCGAATACCATGGCGCTTTGAGCGTGTCGCGATAGTCCCAGTCAAAATGATGGTTCCAAACCCAAAGTCCGTGAGCATTCTGTTCCAGGTTGGCGGCAAGCCAATCGGCAGCTTTGAGAGTTCTTTGCCAGCGCGCTTCGTCACTCGTTTCGCAGAAACGGTTGTAGTTTGCGAGCCCCCACTGCGCAATCGCGATTGGGTTGTACTGCAGGCCAATCACTCCGTGATAGTCGAGCATGGGAATGCCGGCAGCATCGTAGTGACCAGCGTAGTCCGCCTTCTCGCGAAACAGCATGTAGTATTCGCCAAACTGGCTGGCGCTGGCGCGCGGATTGATCTCCGGCACTTCATGCCAGAACGTCAACTGGCTTCGTCCAGAACCAAGATAGGCGCGAAAGATACGCCGGTAGTAATGCCAACGCGTGGCCAGGCTCATGCCGACTCAACTTCCCAGAGTGTGGTGACCAGATCGTCCGGCTCGGTGGCGATGGTCGTGGCTGCAAGATAACGAGTGGCGTTCTCGCCGTCGGGCAAAAATGCGTTGCCGTATTGAAAATAGCGCATCGGCAAGTTGTCTTTCTTCCATCGAGCCAGCACCTGCCAGTTCGTTCCATTTCTGGAGCCGACGATTTGCACTTCACGGCTGGTGTTCACGGCGCTGGGCTCGATCATTGTCGAAAAAAACACCGCTTCGCCAACCCGGTAACCAACTCTACACCCAAAGATCGAAGAGCTGGCCAGATCGCCGACCTGCTCGACGTTCCCTTCCCGATCGAACCGATACACATGGTTCTTCTCGTGGGGCGTGTCGGTCGAAAGATACAGTCCACTTTGTGTTGGAATTGCCGCCACGGCCCGCGCTTGCTGGTTCCCGCCCAGCACGACTTCCACCGAGCGAAGATCAGAAGAAGCGCGCAGCACCTTGCACTCGGCGCCTTCATCTCCCGTCAGAATCCAAAGGCAATCGCCCCAACGGTCGTAAACAATGTTGTGGACGTGCCGTATGCTGCCCGCGGAAAACGTGTAGGCAACCTGCCACGTGCGTCCTCGATCGGTCGAAACGTAGATATGAACTGCCGCGCGCTCGCGATTATCGAAATACTCGCCCCAGTAAATTGTCCCAGATGGAACCGCGGTGACGTGCAGCGGCCGTGTGCCGCGTTGGAGTCGGTGAGTCACATGAAATTCATCGCTGTCGGGAGGTCGCGTTACGAGCGCGCCCGGAACCGCACCCACCATCGTCTGGCCGCCCCGAGGGCCATCGAGAGTGGCCAGTGCATGAAAGCCATCACGCATCAGGCGACTGGTCAGCACGCGGCGCGACGTAAGACTCCTCCACCAGACTGGACGAAAGCGCGCGACTCGTTCCCACTCCGCTGTCTTGCCCGCTGGCAGGCGGAAGTTCATGCGCACGATGTCATAGCCACGGCACCCGTAAAGAACGTCGCCATCCCACGCGAGCACTCGAATGCCGCGCCAGGCACCGACTCTGCGAAGATTTAGCGCGGAAGATGCGGCCACCGCAACTGGGGTCTCAGTCATGGAGGGTTATGCCGGTTCAGACTTGCACGCGAAAAAAGGGCCGATCGCCAGCACGTCCATCTTGGTTCGCTGGAAGCAGTCGATGGCCTCTTGCGGCGTGCACACGATCGGCTCATTCTCGTTGAAGCTTGTGTTCAGGATCACCGGGGTCCCGGTTTTCTTGCCAAACGTCTGGATCAGATCGTAATAGAGCGGATTCTCTTCCCGTGCCACAGTCTGCAATCGCCCGGTATTATCCACGTGGTTGACGGCGCACAAACTCTTCCGCTTCTCCGGACGAATCTTGTAAACGTGCAGCATGTAGGGCGATGGATGATCGTGCTCGAAATATTCGTGCTGCGCTTCGGCCAGGATGGAGGGCGCAAAGGGACGGAACCATTCGCGGTGTTTGATGCGAGCGTTCAACACATCCTTCATGTCGGGCAGACCCGGGTGGGTAACGATGGAACGATTGCCGAGCGCGCGCGGCCCCCACTCCATGCGGCCCTGAAACCAGCCCACAACATTGCCTTCGACCATCTGATCGGTGACCGCGTCGAGCAGCGGCGCGCGCTCCAGTCGCCGATACTTAACTCCCGCGCTTTTCAAGGCTGATTCAATCTGCGCCTCAGAAAACTCCGGACCGAGGTAAGCGTGATTCATCTGCCCTTCGTCCCCGCGCGGCTGTTTCAGCACCGAGTGATAGGTGTGCAGCGCGGCGCCAATCGCGAGGCCTTCGTCGCCTGCGGCGGGCTGGATCCAGGTGCGCCGGAACGGCGTTCGGGAAAACAGTTTGCCGTTGGCCACGCTGTTGAGCGCGCATCCCCCTGCCATCGCAAGATTTTCATCGGGAACACGCTGGTGCAGTTCGTTCGCAAGATGGAAGAACACTTCCTCAAAACAATATTGCATAGCATAAGCGAGATCCATGTCCCGTTGCGTGATCTCGGCGTATGGCTCGCGCGGCGGGCCGAAAAGCTTTTCCATTTTGTCGGAGAAATGCCGCGCCAGGCGCACCGTTCCGTCGGGCAGCACCTGCATTCCCTGATTGCTCCCAAGCGGTTTGAAGTAACTCATGTTGAGTTGAAAGCTGCCGTTCTTGAGCGCGACGATCTTCCGAATCTCATTGATGTAGGTGTCTCTTCCATACGGCGCCAGCCCCATGACTTTGCCTTCATCGCCATATTTCTTATAGCCGATGAAATCGCAGATCATGGTGTAGAAACTGCCCAGCGAGTGCGGCAAAAACACGCGGTCGAGCACATGGATTTCAGGGCCCTCGCAGCGCGCCGTCATCGTGGAGACAAAATCTCCCGAGCCGTCGTAGCTGAAGCCCGCCGCCTTTTCCCACGGCGAACAGTAATACGAACTGGCGATGTGCGCGATGTGGTGCTCCAGATGATGCTCCTGGAACTTCAAGATGGAAGCATCCACGTCGAGCGCCTGCGCCAGCAGTGAACGCACGTCGCGCATCGACTCTTTGCGCTGCCGCATCTTGATAAAATTCAGGACCTTCGCCGGATTCGCCAGCGCATATTGCACTTTCCTGGCGAGGTTGGCGTCGCTGTCCTGCCCGACGGCAACGTGCTCAACCTCGGTAATCTTCGCGCCCGCCGCATCCAGACATGCTCTCACCGCGAGTGCAGGAAAGCCGCCGTAGTGTTTATGCCGGTTCAGCCGCTCTTCAGCCACCGCAAAAAGAATTTTTCCATCTTCGACGATGGCCGCCGACGCGTCGGCATGAAACATGTTCAGGCCCAGAATCAACATTTACGACTCGTTCCCTTCTCTGATCGCTCTTTTTTCTCAGTGCGTACTTTTCTTGATGCGGATTTGTCACTGCAACGATCTTTTCTGCAGGGCCGACGCAACGAACTCGCTCAGGTCGACCGTCAGAGGTTGCCCAGTCTGGCAAGAATTCTGCAGTCGAAGGGTCGCGAGAGTTGAACCTACGACCTGTTCAAACGGAATGGGCGACGTCTTGCCCTGGAGCGCATCCACGAAGGCCTGCATCTCGGCTTTGTGGCCCTTGTCTTGTGTCCACCGCGCGCGTGTGATTTGTTTGCGCCCGTTGCGAACCAGTTCGAGCCGCCGAAAATCTTCGAGGATCGCGACCGAGCCACCGCCGAAGACTTCCACGCGCTCCTTCGAAGCCGACTTATCGCCATTCGCGAGGTAGCTGATCGTTCCCAACGTGCCGTTCGCGAACTTGAGCGATGCGACGACGTTATCCATGCTGTACTGACCTGGATTGCCCACGGTCTGCGCCTGCACTTCGATGGGACTCGCGCACGCGAGAAAGCAGAGGAAGTCCACGAAATGGCAGACCTCGCCGAGAATGCGTCCGCCTCCCTGCTCGGGATCGTTCACCCAATGATCTGCGGGAATATAACCCGCATTCACGCGGTAATGGATGGCCAGCGGTTCGTGGACCTCCGACAAAAACTGTTTCATCTGAGCCGCCATGGGCGCGAATCGGCGATTGAAACCGACCATCAGAAGCGGAGCATTCTCCTCGGTCGACGCACATACAAGCGCCGTCAGTTCACTCTCATTCAGGCAAAGCGGCTTCTCGCAGAAAACTGATTTCCCCGCACGCAGGGCCGCGAGCGATTGGCTGGCATGAAGGTTGTGACGGGTCGCAATCAGCACTGCTTTGATTGTTGGATCCTGCAGAAGTTCGCGTTCTGAATTCGAACAGTAGGAGAATCCAAACTTCTCCGCCGCGTAGCGACTGCGCGGCCCGGTCGCATTGCAGACACCGATGAAAGAAACGCCTGGGATCGCTTTCAGCGCAGGCAAAAGCGTGTTCTGTGCGAAACTTCCCGCTCCGAACACACCCAGGCCAATAGAACCCGACGACGGCGCGACGGCGGCCACCGGAATTCTCTCCGACAAATTGGGCGCGATTCCAGTTTCGGCGCCCGCGTATGTAATCAGTGCGGCCAGAAAGGGCTCGCCCGTGCTGCCCGTAATCAGGTCATAGGCTCGCTTTGCCTGTTCCATCGGAAACCGATGCGTGATCAGCGATGGCAGGTTCAGTTTGCCTTCCGCAATGAGTCGCAGAAAGGCTTCGAGGTTGCGCGTTTCCGTCCAGCGCACATATCCAATCGGATAATCGCGCCCGCTTTGCTCATACGCAGCGTCATAACGACCGGGGCCATAGGAGCGCGAAATTCGAAAGTCCAATTCCTTCTCGTAATACAGTTTGCGCTGCAGTTCCATGCCGACGGTTCCCACGGCAACCACAATGGCGCGATCGCGCGCCAGTTCCGCCGCCAGGTTCACGGGTTCGCTGCTTGGAGTCTCCGCCGTAATCAGCACCGAGTCGACGCCCACACCGCCCGTTTTCCGGAAGCAGAGATCGCGGAACTCGCGCGCACCGGTGCACGCGGCCTCGGTTCCGCTCCCCAGAGCGAGATCGGCGCGCTGCCGCAACGGATCCAGCCCAAAGACGCGGCACCCCGCGGCTTTCAACAACTGAATCGTGATTTGTCCGAGCAACCCCAGACCGATCACCGCGACCGTGTCGCCCAACGCGACTTCCGCGGTTCGGATGCCGTGCAGGCAAATCGCCCCCACCGTCCCGAAGGCTGCCTCTTCGTATGAAATGTTGCAAGAAGCTTGCTCCGATGACTCTCTGCGCTCGGGAAACTTCGCAACCAGCATGCGCGGCACGCACGCGAACTCGGCATGCAGCGCAAATCCCGCGCCAGCACACGCGACGCGGTCACCCACGTTGATGTCGGCGATGCCATCGCCAACGGCAACCACCGCTCCGGCGCTGCTGTAGCCCACCGATTGCGGCTGGTCCAGGCGGGACCGGACGGTTTGCATGGTTGAAGCCAAGCCATCCCGCTGCACCTTGGCCATCACGTCGCGCACAAGGTCGGGACGAGCCCTTGCCTTCGCCAGAAGATTCTTGCTGGCAAATTCAGAAGACGCGCGCTCCGTGCCCGCCGACACGAGGGACGCTGCAACTCGCACCAGCACACAGCCGGGTAACAACTGCGGAGCCGGAACTTCGGCGACCTTTAGCTCACCTGTGCGCGCGTCTTGTAAGAGTTGCTTCATGCTGTCGTTAGTCTTGATTGAGACAGTTGAGATGCGTCGATCTGCCGCTGAGCGAACGATCGTGCGCCACCGTCGAGAAAAAGTTGCATCCAGATTTCCAGCGTCAGCAGTTGCCAGATTTGCATCGACCAGTCTTCCGCGCCCCGGCGGTGCTCGTCAATGTAGCCGCGCACCACTTCCGGACGAAACAATCCTCGACGCTTGACTTGAGATTCCGAAAGAAGATCGTCCACCAGGGGACGCAAATCGTGCGCCAGCCAATAATCTACCGGCGCCGCGAAACCCGCCTTCGGCTGCCGCAACACATCTTCTGGCAGCATACTACGCATGGCTTCGCGGAAGATGTGCTTCGTTACCGGACGCCATTTCCCTTTCAGCTTCCACTCTGGCTTTACATTCCAGGCAACGAATTCGGCGAGATGCCGATCCAAGAATGGGACCCGCACCTCGACCGACGACGCCATGCTCATTTTGTCGTTGTAAGTCAGATTCAGCGTGGTCATGAAAATTTTGGTATCCAGATAGAGCATCTGGTTGAGAAAATCCGCGTGCCGCACTTTACTGAACGCCGCCAGATGCTGGTCGTCAGCATTAGGATTGCCGCTTGCTAACGGCTGCGATTTTAGGGCATATAAGTCGGTCTTCTGCTGGGCATCAAGATACGTGCAGTTCCTGATAAAAGCTTCCGCCGGGCTGAGCGCCGCGCTGCGCGCCATTTTTTTCGCGAGACGCACCGATCCTTTCAGGCGCGTTCCGCGCAGTGACGGCAAACTCAGCAGAGCGCGCTCCGCCGCGAAGCGAACGGAGCGAGGGACGCGCCGATATTCCTCCGCCCACGCGTGAGCTACGTGTTTGCGATATCCCGCGAAAATTTCATCGCCGCCCACTCCCGACAAGAGTACGGTCGCCTGTTTTCGCGCCTCGCGGCACACCAGATACGCCGCGATAATCGCGGGATCGGCGGTGGGCTCATCCATGTGCCACGTCAAACTCGGCAACAGACCGACCACGTCGGGCTCGACCACGATCTCATGGTGCTCGCAGCCTAACTTTTGAGCGAGGCGCCGCGGAACGGCGGGATCGTCAATCGTCGTCTCACCCACGCGATATTTCTCGGGAAACGTAATCGTGTAGGTCCGCACGGGCTGCTTTCGCGCCATGGCTGCTACCATGGCCGTAACTATGCTCGACGAATCGAGGCCGGCACTCAGAAAAGCGCCGATCGGAACATCGCTCACCATCTGTTGTTCGACCGAGGCGCAGAACCTTTCTCGAATCTCATCCGCCAGATCCGCTTCGGTTCGTTCGAAGCGATGCTCCGCCGGAGGGAAGGTCAAGTCCCAATACTGTTCGACCTTGAACTCGCCGCGCTGCCAGAGCGCATAGTGGCCCGCCGGCAGCTTGCGGATTCCGTCGAACATGGTCAGCGGATCGGGCACCCAGAGGAATGTCAGGTATTTGTCGAGCGCCTCCTGGCTCATGCTAGCTTCGATTCCCGGCACTTCGAGCAGCGCCTTGATCTCGGAAGCGAAAGCGAGTTTTCCGCCGCGCTCCCAGTAATAGAGCGGCTTGATTCCGAAATGATCGCGCGCCAGAAACAATTTCGGCGAAGCGCCGCGCAGGTCGCAGATCGCGAGGGCGAACATGCCATTCAACCGGTTCAGACAGTCTTTGAAACAGTCGGGGCCGTATTCTTCGTAGAGATGAACCACGGCTTCCGTGTCGGTGTGCGAACGAAAACGATGTCCTTTGCCTTCGAGTTCACGACGCAGATCGGCGAAGTTGTAGATCTCGCCGTTGTAGGTGATCCACACCGTCCCCTCTTCGTTGCTCGCCTCCTCGTTGCACATGGGCATGTGGCCAGCGGGGGAGAGATCGAGAATGGCGAGACGGCGGCTGCCCAGGCCGATGTAGCCACCATCGGGGAAATGTCGCTCCCAGAGGCCGGAGTCGTCGGGACCGCGGTGCGTCTGCACGTTCGTCATCCGCGCGAGAGCTTCCACGTCGCCGCAGTTTACGAGTCCGGAGATGCCGCACATGGCCTCAGTTCCTCCCCGTTTTTAGTCCGGACTTCAGTTCGGGCTTTAGTTGGCACTTCAGCTCGTAAATTTTGGACTTGGAATGGAACATCTGCACCGCTTGAAAGGCGCAGTAGATCAGCCCCGGTGGACCATCGAGAAATCCGAGACAAAAAATATAACGATAGAGGAACAGCAGAACCGGAGAACCCGGCAAACGATATAAATTTCGCTTGAGCCATCTTCGGCGCTGCGCCTGCGCGCCAAATAAATCGGCGCGCACTGCTTCCGGATCGTCTTCTGGCTGCAGAAGCACGCGCGCTTCCCAGTTCGAGTATTCATTGTGCTTCAGAATGTAGCGCGACAAAGAATCGACGTTGTGGTGGATCAAGGCGTTGCGCAACTCCGCGGTGGGCCCATCGACCACCACGTGTTCGTGGATCTCGATGTCGGCCATGGACGGATCCTGATCCTTCAACCGGCATTCAAAACGACCTCGCCCTTTGCGAAACAGCGACAGCTTCCAGAAGCTCGCATCGCAATGACGCAAGATCCTGCCGAGAAAATACATCTGCAGGCGAATGGAATATCCGTTCACCACAGGGTTTTGCAGCGCACGCCGAATTTCTTCCACCAGTTCCGGGGCCAGGACTTCATCCGCATCGAGCAGCAGAATCCAGTCGTACGTGAGCGGCAGCGTGTCCATAGCCCATTGGCGCTTCTTCGGCCAGCCCCCCGCATAATGAAACTGGACCACCTTCGCGCCACGCGACTGCGCGATAGCAACTGTATCGTCCGTGCTCTCGGAATCGATGACGTACACTTCGCCGAACCCCGCAAGTGATTCCAGGCAGCGGGACAGGTTGCGGGCCTCGTTGCGCACCGGGACGATCACACTTACAGGCAGCACTTGTACCGCGGCGCTAGCATTCGACACCTTAGCCTCTGATTTTGCTTCGATCATTATTGTGTAGATGATTATTGTTTAGATCATTATTGTCTAGATCAAGTCCATTCCGTCGGCAGGTAGAAGGTCTTACTATGTTAGCTGAATTGAGGGCATTGTTGAACGCAAGATCGTCAACGTAGCATCCGTGGACGAAACACCGTTCCTGCCCGAGTTGCCCGTCAGGCGGGCGCCCGCGATGCTTTTCACAGGTTCTGCGCGCACCAGCGCTGCAGCACGAAAAGCGACCAAGGCCGCGACCATGAAGTCTCGCCCGCAAGAAAGCGGTTCCACACATCATGCACGGCGCTGGCGCTGATGGAAGTCTGATCCCAAGCACTCTTGAGCAGCGCACCTTCGACGACCGGCCTCATCTCACCCCGCAGCCAGCGCTCAAAGGGCAGCGTAAATCCGCGTTTCGGACGATTCACAATCTCCCTGGGCAAGTCGACACCCGGGCCCAGGCTCGCCAGCAGCAGGCTCTTTGGCCGATTCCCTCGTAACTTCTCATCCCCCGGAATGCGAAAGCACGCCTCGACCAGCGCCCGATCGAGAAAGGGGACGCGCAACTCGAGACCATGTGCCATGCTCATGAAATCGGAATCACGGAGCAGCGTGTTACGCATGTACCAATGCGATTCCAGATAGGAAACGCGACTAACTGGATCTAAAAGTTGGCTCGCAGTAACCGACTCTTGCAACACTCGATCGAGGGATTGCTGCGATGCCTGATAGTCCGGCGCCGAGAACAAGAATTCGCGCTCCGCCGATCCGAACAACATGCGCACCAAAAAATACGGATGAAGTGTGGAATCATGGGCCGTGGCCAACTCGGCCAGCTTGCGGCTGCGATCCCCCTTGCCGGCAAACAGCGCCATGGAAGAGGAGAGCGGCCGCCGCGCCAGCCTCGGCAGTCGTCCAAATCGTTTGGAAAAAACTTCCATCCTCGGCACGCGGCGAAAATTCGAGTACCCGGCGAACATCTCGTCGGCGCCCAGACCAGTTAGAGCAACTTTCACTCCCGCAGCCCTCGTTTTCGCGGACACCAGATAAGTATTGATGCCGTCGATGGTCGGCTGGTCCATCGCACACAGGGCTTCGGGCAACACAGCCAGCGTGTCCTGCTGCGAGACTGGAATCTCCTGGTGTTCGGTGCCGAAGCGCCGGGCGATTTCCCGCGAATACTGCCCTTCGTTGAACTCCTCTTCCTGGAATACCAGCGAGAAGGTGTTCGCGCGCACACCATTGTGGCTGAGCACGGCAACCAGCGCGCTGGAATCGATTCCGCCTGAAAGAAACACTCCCACGGGCACGTCACTCACCAGGTGCGACAAGACCGCATCGCGCAAGATCGCGGGCAGTTGATCTGCCATCGCGCTCCCATTCCCGGATCGCGATCCCGAGTCGGACTGTGAATACGAAAAAGACTGCAGCGGATTCCAGTATTCGCGGCTGCTCACCGATCCGTTTTCTATCGTGAGCACATGCCCTGGCGGAACGGACATCACTCCTTCCACGATCGTCCACGGCTCGTACACGGAACCGAATGCCAGGTAGCTCAAAACCCCGGTGGGACCGGCCTTTCGCGGCACCAGTCCGGTCCGCAAAAGCGTGCGCACCTCCGAAGCAAAAATAAACATCTGCTCTGACTGGTGGTAATACAGCGGCTTGATTCCCATGGGATCGCGCGCCAAGAGCAGCCGTTTTCGCGGCGCGTCCCAGAGTGCAAACGCGAACATGCCGCCCAGTCGCGTCAGGCAAGACTCACCCCACTCGCGATAAGCGGCCAGAATCACCTCCGTGTCGGAATGACTTTTGAACTCTGCCCCGGTGGCTTCGAGTTCCTTCCGCAGCTCACGGAAGTTGTAAATCTCGCCGTTGAAGACGATCCAGTTGCCGGTCACCGGATCCTGCATAGGCTGGTGCCCGAGCGGCGAGAGATCGAGAATGGCCAATCGCCGGTGGCCCAAGCCGATTTCCAGCGGCTCCGGTTGAGTATCTTTCAGCAGCACGGTGCCGGAATCGTCGGGCCCCCGGTGCGCGAGTGAACGCGTGGCTTGTTCCAGAACTGCAGGAGGAATCCGGGAGTTACGCGTCAGTATGCCAATGATGCCGCACATCTGCTACTTAAACGCCTCCACGTACAAAGAATGCGGTAAGTCCCTCGAGTCTCCCGGTTCATACGGCGGAACGCCGCTGCCATACAAGCGGCTCTTTCCTTCCGCAGATTTCTCCACCTCCCGAAATCCCGCTTCGTGAAGCACCTCGTTAAGATAACTGAAATCGAACGCGGTGCGGTGTTGTCCATCGCAAAAAACAAAATTCGAAAATCTGCCGCCGAGCGAATCGAAGTGGCGCGGGAAAGAATCATCGAACCAATCGCTGCGCTCCTGAGTATAGGCTGCAATCGCGCTCTCCAGGCTGGGAACGATGAGCCGGACGCCGCCGCCGTTTTTCAACACGCGCACACATTCCCGAAGAAGCCGCTTCAGCTCATCCGGATAGAAGTGCTCGAACATGTGGGTGGAATAGATGGAGTCAACTGAGTTCGAACGAAACGGAAGCCCGTTGCGCACGTCCAGCCAAAGGTCGATCTTGCCGAAAGGATTGCCGTCGATGTTCACGAAGCCGGGAAGGTATTTTGGACCGCAACCAAGATGCAGATGACAGGCGCCGTTCCGAGGACGCGCACTCATCACATACCGGCGCAATAAATAATTCGGAACTGTGACCTTGGCAATCCCCCAAAACACGAAGTCTTTGTAGCGCTGGTGAAGCAACCCATCCTCCAGTAACGGTGACCGCCATTGGTGATCGCTATTATATAGAGCAGCCTGTCGAAACATCTTCGAGATGGACAAACCTCTCAGACGATGGCTTGGCGATAAATCCTGTCCAGCTGTTTTGCCTGATGCGCTAGCGTCAGTTTTTCGAGGATCGTCTGGCGCGCAGCCGTCCCTATGCGCGCGCACATTTCGGGCGACTCGAGTAAAGCGGAAAGCCCCTGCACCAGTTGTTCGAGTCCATCCACAGGAATGAGCCAGCCATTCTTGCCATGCTCAATCACTTCATCAATTCCCTGCCCGCGACAACCAATTACCGGCTTGCCGCAAGACATGGCTTCCAGGTAGACGCACCCCAAGCCCTCATTGCGGCTGGGCAACACGAACACGGAGCAGCGTCGCATGGCCTCTGCTACTTCGGACCGGCTCTGCCGCCCGACAAACTGAACCTGCGGCCGAATGCCCAATTCGCGCGCCAGCCCTTCAAAGCGGGCGCGATCCGGCCCTTCTCCGATGATGCGGCATCGAAGCTGCGGGAACGAAGGTGGGAGATTTTTGAGCGCTCGCAAAACAAGTTCGTGGCCTTTGCTGCGCAGCAAGTTGCCGACGATCAGAATCTCCGGATCGAATGGTCCAATCGCGGCGGGATTCGGCGAAAAAAGAATTGGATTTACACCGTTGTACACGACGGCGCTGCAGGTTTCCGCCGGCGTTCCGTTTTTCAGAATTTCCTGCACCTTGCCGCTGATACATATCACGGTCCGCGCCGCGCGGTAGACGTGCACCGACACCTTCCGCCGCCAGGCTGCGGGAATTCCACCAAGAAAGCACGTGTTAAACACATCCAAGCCGTGAATCGTAACCACGAACGGAATTTTCAAACGACGGGAAAGCAACGCAGCCGCGTGGCCACAGGGCAGGGCCGCGTGAGCGTGGATCGCATCAATCGGCTTCACGCCGTGAAGCTTCCGTATTCTTCCCAGGAGACGGGCATAGAGCAGCTTCCCCGCACTGGAGAGCCCCAGATTCCCGGGAACTTGCAAATACCGCACCCAATCGGCCGCAGCCAATGAACTCGGTTGTTTTTGAGGATGGTAAATCGGGGATACTGCAATCACGCTGGAATCGACACCGAACTGTCTAAGCTCCTCGATCGGTTCTGCGATGAAGCAACCGCTTACCTCGCTTTGGTCCGAAGGGAAAAATGGAGTGAGCGCCAAAACGTGCAGCGCTGAACCTACTTCCGCGGCTCGCGACATCAGTTTCGCTCACTCTCAGACTGCACCAATTCCTGAGCTAGATCAAGCAGCCGTTCAACATGCGCGCTCCAACTGAAGTCGCGAGCGCGCCGCAGGCCATTGCGCGACAATTTTTCTGCCAACTCCGGCGATTCATGGATCTGCACTACTCTTTCCGCCAGAGCTTCGGGAGAAAAACGGGGAAAATAAATTCCCGCGTCCCCGCAGATTTCGCGATGCACCGGCAAGTCCGAGGCCACCACCGGCAAGCCACTTGACATCGACTCGAGCAGTGGATGAGCAAAGGATTCGGCATAAGCCGGGGTTACGTAAATGTGGCAGGCGCGATAGAGATGATGAAGCGACCGATAGGGGATTGTTCCGAGCTCGACGATCTCCTGGCTTCCTCGAAGATCGTTGGCCAGCGACGCCGCGGACTCGGCTCGATATGTCCCCGGATTCTCGCCTGAATTCAGCCGGCAGGTAAGAAAGAGCTTCACCTTTTTTCCCTTCAGACGGCTGCTCAAGATCGGCATTGCCCGGAATAATGTTTCGAAATTCCGGTAGTAATTGTAGTGGCTTACAAAAAGCAGGCGGAGTGCGTCTTTCGCCTGCTCAAGCTGGCTTCGAGCTGAAGATGACAACGGCGCGGCATTGCTCGTAAAAGCATCTGGATCGAATCCATGGTGCAGTGAAAGTACCTTCCTGCCGCTCCACTCGGTAAGTTCGTGGGCAAACGCCGCACTCGGGGCAACTGTAATGTCGGCGCGCCTTATGGATCGTCGCGCCAACCAGCTTTTGAATAAAGTGTCCGCCCATATGGCATAGTCTCCACGAGCACGAACATCGCGGCAAAAATCGCCGGAAGTATAGAGCGAGTTACGAGATAGGAGTATCTGCGGCACAGGAGAGTTCCAAAGGGCAAAGTTGCCCGCAGAAATCAACACCTGCGCGCCGCTCTGCCGGATCAGTTTCGGCAACGCCGTCTGCTCGCGAACAAAACGACGGAATGCCCCGGAGCTTTCTGAAATTTTGACAAAACAAATGTTCGGAAGCTCTGCAAACTCCTGGCGAACCGCCGGATTCAACACCACCGTCGTTTCCGCATCGAGTTTCCGCGCCAGATGGGGAATCACATTGCGCAGATAAGTAAGGCCTCCACCCGCACTCGCGGCAAGGCCGTTGACAAACAATCTGATCATCGGTTGGGCACGAGGAGGTTGGGCACGACAGCTCCAAAACCAGCTGGTGACGAAGGGGAAGGTCGGGAAACAACGCCCGCTAGTGGGACCGCGACAGCGGCAGGAACAAGATCCGCGAGTACAAATGCAAAAAACCAAAAATACACGCAAAGATAATAACCCACGGCAAAAAGCCAATCTTCGAAGCTGGCGTGGACCAGGCCCGACAACACCACCATGGCCAACGGAATCGAGTAGTGCCGTGGGTCGCGGGTGCGCTTCATCCAGGCGAAGGCTTTCCACGCGTTCGACACCGTCACCGCCAAGAGCGCAACGAAGGGCAACACACCCAACAGGCCCACCCACTCTGCGATAGCCATGTAACTGCTACCGTGCTCGCGAGCCACCTCGGTGTTGGAGGAAATCATTCTATAATCCGACCTTGGGTCTCCACCCGTCGGACTCGTGCCATACCCCGTTCCAAACAACGGATGCGTCTTGATCGCGGCGATCGACTTTTCCCAAGGTGTTCGCCGCGAACCGAGCACGCCTTCCTCCTTGTGCCCCTTGTAGAGCACGGCATCCTTCAGGTCCCCGAGGTGCTGGTTTAAGGATTCTGGAGCGAACACCCCAGTGACCGCAACCAGCAACAGAGCCAGCGCCGCAAGCTTCGCCAGCAATTTGTACTGGCGCAGGCAAAAAACGAAGACGAGCGTGACGAGCAGTACCGATGCCATCCCAGCGCGTGCCATGCTGAAAAGAACAAGATAGGCGCAAAGAAGCAGGGCAGCCAGCCTGCGGAACCTCACCTTCGGCGCGTCGCTGGTGAACCATCCCCACAGCAGGATGGGAAAGACTCCGATGCTCATCGCCGCGCCCAGAGAGTTGGGATTACCCCAAATACGGTCACGCAGACCGAAGTAGCAGATCGCCGTGATATAGACCGCTATCTCGCTTCCCCACAGAAGTCCACGAAAAAAACGGCCCTCGCGGCCAAGAACGGCCAGGCGAGCGCCGGTAGCGCAATATAGAAAAAGAAGGAAGAGGCTCAAAGCTTTAAGGGACGCCATCTGAATGTACGCAGAAACGGTGGCGGAGACAAATGCGGCACAGATGCAGAAGAAAGCGATCAGATGCAATGATCCGAAAGGCTTGCGGGGAGTCTTCGTCCAAACAATGCAGCCAACCACCGCACCGGAAGACAGTACCAGCCAGCGTCCAGTGGTCCAGGAACCTCGTAGGGGGACATACATGCCAGACCAAAGGAAGGCGATCACCAGCAGAACAAAAAAGCGCTGATCATATTTCCAGAAGCTGGCGATGATTACTTCCAGCAGCAGGATCCCGCCTAAGAAAGTAACGTCACCGAAATATTGCATATGGGAGTAAAGAAAATACAGTGCCAGGCTCGCGCCCAGCACAATACCCGCCCACTGCAGCGGTTTCAACGAATTCATCGAGCCTCCGTAGCGGAGATCGCGGCCGCGGCCAGACCATCGGCGCATGCTTCCGGCGAGTACTTTCGAATTCGTTCCAAGCTGTGTGCGCTCATAGTTTGCTTGAGCTCAGGCTGCCGCAGCAGAGAATCGATCGCCACGCTGAGTTTCTCCGAATCTCGAGGAGGCACGACGTAACCATTCCACCCATCCCCGACCAGATCGGCCGAACATCCCGCAACGCTACTCACAACGATCGGAAGTCCGCAGGCCATGGCTTCGTTTACCACCAAACCCCACGGGTCGCTATGCGTCGGCAGAACCAGCGTCTCCGCGAGCGCATACAGGCCCGCCAGATCTTCCCGCTGCGCGAATCCCGGGAAACAAATCGCCCCCGGGCTGATCCGTTTTGCCTGCTGCACCAGTTCCTCTTTGGAGATCCCATCGCCTGCAAATACCAACCCCACCTCGGATCGCAAGTCGCTCTCTAGTTTGGCATAAGCTTCGAGGAGATCAAAAATGCCTTTTTCCGGCACCAATCGGCCCACAAAAAGAATGAACCGCGAGGGCAGCCCCAGTTTCTCTCGAAATTCAGTCGCATGGGCCCGGGAGCTCTCCGCCTGGGTCGCAAACAGACTGTTATCGACGGCATCGGGGGCGGTCAAGATACTTGCTTCCGGAGCCCCCAGCGACCTGAGATACTCAAAGGACGCCCTCCCCGGCACAACAAATCTGTCACAGTGCCTCAGGAAATAAGTCTTCAGGAACTCTACCCATGGCCGTCCTCTACGAGCGTCCTGCCGGTTACTCTCCGACCATAACACGAATGCAACCCCGTGGCGCCGCGCCCACAGGAGAGCTTCCCATGAAGCGGCATAGTTGTATCCGCCACAGATGATAACCTGCGGACTCACCTGGTTCAGGGCGGACCACAATCCTCGATTGATCAATAGACTGCTCTTCCCAGCACGCCAGCGCCAGGACGGCAGAATCTGATGCGAAAAACAGATTTCGTTCTTATACACACGCCACTGCCGAAGAGTCTCGTCTGTCTCCGCCAAAAATATTACGTGCAGATCCAGCCCCGCTCGACGCGCCAGAACGTTGAAAACCGAGATGCGGTAGGGAGCAATGATCTCCGTAAGGATCACAAGCCGCCGGCTCATTTTCGACATTCCGCCCGACGTTCACTCAGCGCACATTCAATGTTCATTCAACTCGCATTCAATGCGATGTTGCCTCTGCCACACCGCGACATTGACAGGCCCGCCCCATTGCGTCTTCTCACGCATTGCCGGCGCTCGTGACGGTCGAGCGATACCAGGCAACAAAATTCTGCAGACCTTGCTCCATTGACGTCTTCGGTGCATATCCCAGAAGGCGTTTCGCTTTGTCGATGTTAGCCCATGTGATCGGCACGTCTCCCGGTTGATCGGGCAAGCGCTCCTGCCGCGCCTTTTTGCCGGTCGCTGCCTCCAGTTGCGTAATCAATTCTGCCAGACGTACGGGGTGCGAGTTTCCCAGATTAAAGACCTCGAATGGCAGCTTCGATTGCGGCACATATTCGAGAGACGCAACCACTCCAGCCACGATATCGTCAACGTAAGTGTAATCACGACCCATCGAACCGTCACCGTAGACCGGGATCGGCTTTCCCGACTCGATGAGAGCGGTGAACTTGTGGATCGCAAGATCGGGCCTTTGCCGCGGACCGTAGACGGTGAAGAATCGCAGGCAGAGGTTCGTCAAACCATACAAATGCGTGAAGGTGTAACACATCAACTCGGCCGCAAGTTTCGTTGCCGCGTAGGGCGAGATTGGGCGAGTCATGAGGTCGTCTTCGCAAAAAGGGACGGTGTTGGTGATGCCGTACACTGAACTCGAGGAGCCAAAGACAAACCGTTGCACCTTAAACTCGTGGGCGATTTCCAGCAGGTTCACTGTCCCCGCGACGTTCACACTTTCGTACAAGGCAGGCTGTTCAATCGACGGCCGCACGCCGGCGCGAGCGGCGAGATGAATCACGATTTCAGGTTGGACGCGCTCCGCGATTTTTCGCAAAGAATCCATATCCCGCACGTCGGCCTCGAAGAACTCGAAGCTTCCGGCGTTGCGAATCTCCTGCAGGTTGAGCCGTTTGCGACTGAGAGCGTAGAAATTATCGAGGTTGTCCACGATGGACAATTTTGTCCCGCGGCGAATCAGGGCCTCCGCTACGTGGGATCCAATAAAACCCGCGCCACCTGTCAGCAGAATCCGCTTCGGATTTGATCCCACTCAATCACGCCCCGATTTCGTAAAGAACCGCAACTTTGATAAAACAAGAGAACAGAAAAATGATTCTAGCGCACAGCCACGACAAAGTAGTTGCTGGCGAACTGATTCCCTCGATAAACCTTTCCCGCCAGTAGTCCAGCCAAATTGTTCACGGGACAAATTGTCCATTGGATCAATCCTTGCAGCCACGGCCACGGGCCGGTGAGCATTTGCAAATACACGTTGACGACCAGAAAAATGCTGGGGACCGTTCCCGCCTCTCCCATGACCGTCACACTCTGAAAATCGCGCAAGATCCATTCCAGGCCCTGGGGCATGTACCTCCAATAATCGCCGGGGGACCCATGCTGGGGGAAGATGGACGGAACACTCAGCAAGAGGGTTCCGCCAGGTTTCAGCACTCGTTGAATTTCGCCAATCACAGCAATTGGATCGGGGATGTGCTCGAGCACCTGGGTAGCCAGGACGACATCCATCGATGCATCGGAGAACGGCATGCCGCGAGCATCACCGACAACATCCACGGAGTGCGCGGGCGCCACGTCCAGGACGTAATGATTGGCAACGCGGCCGGCGAAAAAAGAAGCGTATGGTTTTCCCTTCCCGCCCACATCTAAAAGGTTGCGTACTTGTGGAGGCAGTTTCGCTGCCTGCTCCGCGATCAATTCGGCACGGCGTCGGCAGTCGAGATAGGTAAAGTCTCGGAGTGAGGGCCGCACCAGATCCATGCCGCTGTCCCTGGGTTCGGTCATCGATCGTCGGACATCAGTTTGGCCAACATTAGCTTGGCCGACATTAGCTTGACCGACATTGGACCGGCGGACTTCATTCGACTCCGCATTGGGCGTCATGCGATACCCTCGATTTCCCTTTTCAGGAGATTGCGGCCGATGCTGGCCCAACTGATTGCATATACCGCGCACCCCAGACCGACCAAGACCAATGGGGGCAAGTGTCTTGGAAGCGCAACCAATAAGCCAGTTCCCATGATTAGACTTGCAATCACGGTAACGCTCAGCAGTGGAGTCTTCGCGGCAGCGCGCACCTGTGGCGGACAGAGCAGGAAGGCACACAGCGCAACCGCGACTTCTCCCAGCACGAAGGCCACACAGGCGCCGTCAATTCCGAATAACGGAGGCAGGATCAGATTAAGAACTACGGCAGTGACGCCGCCAGCTAACGTCGAAACGAAATACGCCCGATGACGGCCCATTGCGTAAAGAATTGTACCCGCGAACAGCGCCGCTGCCGGCGCCGTAATCACATACAGTGCGACCCATTGGAAAGCGCGCACCGCCTCCTGATACTGGGCACCGAGCAGCCAGGGGACAACCACGGGGGCCGTTACCACGCCACCCACCGCCAACGGAACGCCGAACCAGACCAAGACTGAAGCGGCGATCCTTGTGAGTCGGAACAGGCCATCGGCAGAATTTGCGCGCAAGGCCATGCGCGGCATCAACACGATTTGGGTAACCGCGAGGAAGTTACGCAGCACGTCCGCCAACCGCGCCGTGACGGCGTATAAGCCCAGGGCGTGCTCACCAAGATACCATCGAACTGCGAGATGCCCGCTGCGATGATACAGGTTTGACATCAGCGAAGATCCCGCATAATGCAAGCTAGGCACCAGGATCGCGGCCCAGCGCCGCGGTGCAATCGAAAACCGGAATCGATACCCCTGCCGCCACAGAAGCGTCCAGCCAATCAGGCTGGTCAGAAACGCAGAACCCAGGATACTGACCGGCACCCAAATCACATCCTTGGGAGATCGAACCATCGTGAAAATGCCGACAGCATAAAGACATTGCTGCGCGATCGAAATGAAGGACTGCGCATGGAACAGTTCCAGCGAAGACAATAGATAGTCCAACGATAGACTGCCGGTTAACACCGAGGCCACTCCGTACAACTTAAGAAGAAAGCGGACATCGTGCCGTACTTCAAAACTTGCAACCACGAGGACCGCAACCACCGCGACTCCACCCGCCAGGACGCGGAGCACCAGAACATCGGAAATGGTCTCAAAAGCTGCCTCGCGCCGAGCCGCCACCTGCTGGGCGGCATACGTCGTAAGCCCTGGGTTCGCCACCAGTCCCGTGAACCCGCACACCGCAACCACATAGCTCCACAGCCCATAAATATCGACACCGAGGCGCCGCACCAGGAAGGGAAAGGTGGCGGCCGTAAGTATGGTGCCCACGATGCGGGCAGTTGTCACGGAGACAACAAAACCCCCGTAACGCAACAGCGACTTAGAAACGCTCAATAACCCATCCTATGTCCCAAGCTGATTTCTCATCTCTGTCCGACTTACTGTTCGGAGTGGAGCGCCGGGCGTCCCCGCCCGGCTGGACGGGCGAGACGCCCGTCCCTCCACAATATGATCCATCACGCAGCCACGGTACTAGTTGAGAACGGCTTTGTGGCAACGACGTGAAAGAACCATCCAACGAAACAACGAGTTGCTGTGATCAACCCCCCCCAGGTGCTGACGGAATAATTCTCTCGCGGGCAACGGACTCAGCAGGCGTCTAAGTTCTCCCAGGCCGCCGTCGAGAGTCCTTTCCATTTTTCCCCTAAGTTCACCGCGAAGCCACGTGCACAGCGGGGGAGTGAATCCGCGTTTCTGCCGCCAGCGAATTTCACGAGGAACCCATGGCGGGAGCGCATCCCTGAGGATTGCCTTGCCCATGCCCGCCGCAAAGTGATACTCGATCGGCAAACTCGTCGCGAAATGCATCAGGTCCGGATTCAGGAAAGGTGCGCGACACTCCAGCGAGGCGCGCATGCTCGCGCGATCGACCTTGACCATAATCTGTTCCGGCAAGTACGAAGAGGCCGTGGCTTCGAACGCCGAGAGCGGATAGGGAAGACGCGCGTGTTCCATCTCGCTGACCTCAAGTTCTCGCAATCCGAGTTCTGCCGCGCTGCGATGATCAGGCAGGAAATACGAAGTGATCACATCTCGCCGCTCCGCCGGATACAACAGTTCCCAATCGTTCTTCGACAAAAAGCCCAGCAACCCGACGCCTCTCCAGTCCCTTCCCCAGACACTCAGAAGGCGCTTGGCGGCGGCGCTTGCCGAGGCCGTCCGCCGCACTCCGTGCCAGCGATGATAGCCAAACATCTCCGAATATCCGCCAAAGCACTCGTCACCTCCATCACCGGAGAGCATCACTTTGCAGACCTGTCGCGCGGCCCGACAAACCGCGAAGGTCGGGAACATTGATACATCGCCAAAGGGCTCATCGTAATAATCGATCAGTTCGTCGAAGATCGCCAGAAGGTCGCCCGAGGAGAAATGCACTTCGTGGTGATCCGTCTCCAGATGTTCCGCGACCAGACGCGCGTAAGGCGCTTCGTCCAACTGCTGATCGTCAAATGAGGCACAGAAAGTACTGAACCTGGCTGCTGGCTGTAACTCACGAACCGCAGCTGCGATGAAAGTCGAGTCCACGCCCCCGGAGAGAAACGCTCCGATCGGCACATCGCTCCTAAGTCGCAAACGAACAGACTGCAAAACGCGGGCGCGGACGCTCTCCACGGCAGCTTCCTGGCTCGGAGGTTTTATTCCAAGCTCGATTCTTGGCTGCCAATAGCGCCATGTCCGCAACCCTGCGCCCGGCTCCAGTGAAAGCGCCTCTCCCGCCATGAGTTTGCGCACGCCTTGAAGATGGGTTCGCGGCGCCGGCACGTATCCCAGAGCCAGAAACTGCGCGATGGCAGGCACATCGAGGTGGTTATCCAGACCGGGAAAGGGAAACAGCGCCTTCATCTCAGAAGCGAAGACCAGGCCCTTACCTGCATGGAGAGGCGCGTAATACAAGGGCTTCTCGCCGTATCGATCGCGGGCCATGAATAGCTGCTGGTTTTTCTCATCCACAATGGCAAATGCAAACATGCCATCCAGATCGTCGAGAAGAGACAGCCCCTTCTCTTCGTAGAGATGAACCAGCACCTCAGTATCACTTTGGGTGCGAAAGCGGTGTCCCTTGGCAATCAATTTTTCGCGGATCTCTATATAGTTGTAAATCTCGCCATTCAGAATCACCCAAATCGTTTCATCTTCATTGCCAATCGGCTGCGCGCCACCTTCGAGATCGATGATCGCAAGACGGCGATGGCCCAGCAGGCATCGTCCGCCCATGCACATCAAACACGCACTTCCGTCGGGGCCTCGATGCTGGAGAAGTCGGCTCGCCTCTTCTGCCCACGACCTATATTGCGCCACATATTGCGTCACACCGCCTTCGCCGCCGGGACCACCGTATACTCCGTAGATTCCGCACATTAATTTTTTTTGCGACGTTTGCCGGCCGCCTCCACAAACACACTTTCCCAATCTCGCGCAACTTTATCCCAGTCGAATTGCAAGGCATGGCGAGCGGCGGCGGCAGACATCTTGAGCCGCAAGTCCTCGTCGGCCAGCAACACACCCAGTTTTTGTGAGAGTTCGATGTCCGATTTTACCAAGTACCCCGTTTGACCGTTGACAACGTAGTCCGGCCGATACTTCTCCATGGCCACCGCTGGCAGTCCGCAGGCCGCCGCCTGTCCCAGAACTTGCGGATGACCTTCGAGCACACTGGGAAAAAGAAATATGTCGGCCTTTTGCATTTCCTCAGCTAACCCTGGCTGCGAAAGATGGCCAACGAAAGTCACGTTGCGACATCCCAATTCGTTCACCAGAGACCGGCAACTCTCTTCTTCTTCACCTTTTCCCACCAGTCGGAATTCAACGGAAGGCGAGTTTGCTGCTTCGCGAATGGCGACATTCACTCGCTTCCGAGCCTGAAACGATCCGGCATAAAGCACCGTGAGCTTTGACCGAGGCTGGCGCGCCTGCACCGGCGGATGAAACAACTCCCGTTTGATCCCGCTGTGAATTGTCCCAGTCGAAACTCCGAAGCGGTCCTGAACCGTCTGTGCCACAAATCGCGAGTTGCCGAAAACAAGATCGGCCTCACGAATCGATCTTGTCATGGTTGGCCCGACAGCGGTTTCATCGAGAGCCATCGCGATATATGTCACAAGCGCAACCGGAAGCCCGGAGCGCCTGCAGAACAGGAACAGCGTATCCAGAGGCCCCCCGCGTGGAAAAAAATAGATGTCGACTTTTGAGAGCAACAGGCGAAGCAGCCATCGAGCCGTATTTCCATGTCGAGAGAACTGCAATATTTCCGTGTTCTCGCGAGCCAGAATCCGCGGATCGGGAGGTCCGTCGCCAAGCATCACGACCCTGAACCGGTCCGCCGGAAGACGGCTTACTATCTCTTTCGCGGTCAGGTTCTGCGCGTTCGTGTTCGCTTCATCTGCGAACGAAGGAGTGAATACCGTAATCATGAAGATGCTTTGCCACTCTTGAAAACTGATCTCAAACCGCTCGCCTGTGGCTGGCAGAGAACTTCCGACAGCGCCTCCGGAGAAATCGATTGCACCAGGCTGCGTGCGGTGTCTGAGTCGGGCATAACTCCGCTCAGCACATCGGGAATGCGCAGCAGGTCATCCGGAGATTCGAGCATCCGTCCCACGCCGAAGCGCACATATTGCTGAGCATATCCGGAATAAGCGTGCCGCAACCATCCGCACAGAAAAGCGGGGATCCCGACCGATGCGCATTCGAAAGCCACCGTCGATTCGACCGTTACCGCGCACCATGTCTGCCGGAAAATTTCGCGTGACAGTGGCGCATCCGTCACCCTCACGAGCTTCCGATCGCGCTCGCTCAAAATGCTTTTCACCAACCTCAGCCGCTGCCGGGCGCTCTCAAAGGGATGCAGCTTCAAAACCACAGTCTTGCCCGATCCACGGGCGGCCGCACAGAGGCGGGGCAACACCTCGCAATAGATCGCCTCTGCCCGCCACAAATCAGTTTCATACGGCTCGGTGAAAAACGTGATCCAAGGAGCGCGTTCACTCCACACGGAAGCATTCTCTCGCAGTGGAGACGACGACGCGCCGATTCGAATCCGGCCCGGATCGATTCCGCAGATGCGTTCCAGATAATCACGCTCCATCTCGCCCTTGGCCAGATAATTCGAAAACCGCAGATTCTTGTATGCCATGCCGCAATCGAGCGCTCCGTGATGGCATGCGACTGCCGGAATTCCCCGCTGATCGGCCAGCAGCAGAGGAATCCGCGTGTATGGATTCGAATCGTCGGCGCTCAGGCAGCCCACCACCGGGCGCGTCTCCAAGACGTTTATCCAGGCATCACGAACCGTGAGCCCCCAGCGCAACCAGTTCGGCCCTTTTTTCAATATTCCAAGCTGAACCGACAATCTGAATGCCGAATGTTCTTCGAGCGACTGCTCCATCTGCTTCCAGCCGGCTTCGAGTTTCTGCAATTCATTCCGGTCGCAGCCCTTGGGTGCGAAACCGGCCAAGTTCGCCGTCTCAACATTCGCCGGAACCGGCGAGACCGCACCAGACTCGCGGGCGAGAACCAGAAGAAATTTCTGCTTGGGCAGGATTTCGGCGTAACTGAGCGCGGTTTTCGTGACATTGGAATAAGCCGACGGAAGCAGCACCACCGGCTCCGATTTCGGTCTCGATTTCCATTCCGATGACTGCATCGGCGCCCCCGCCAGCTCCCTTCGCCAGCGGTAGTGCGGATCGTACTTGTCGTACACCACCTGCCGCAATTGTTCAAAGCTCAGGTTCACCACCGCGGCGCCGCGCCGCAGAACGCTGCGCACCAGGCGCTTTCGCAGTCCGCGGTGAAGCACGTGCAGCGGTATTCCCACCTGACGTCGCAAAGCTTCGGCCGGCAAAGACGGCCGGCTCACGACCAGCGTGCGACATCCTTTGAGCTCCTCGGCCAGCCGAAGCGCGAGCCGCACGTCCTGCAATTCCGGTTGCAGCACCAGACTGATCACGTCCCACCAGTCGATGCCAAAGCGGTCCACAACGCGTCCCATGCCAAGTTGAAGCAAGGGACGCCATATCTGCAGATCCTCAACTTCGACGGCCAGGTCGAAAATGCTGAAGACCGGACAGCCCAGCGCGGCACTCCGTTCGTGATAAAACGATTTGGGAGCTCGTCCCAGGTCGATCACCGAATCCCAATGCTGACGTGTCCACGAACCGTGGAAGCCATCGTCGGGATGTAAGAGGAGAACTCGCATAAAAGCAGGTGTCAGGTCTTAGGTCTGAGGACTCAGGTGTCAGGTGTCAGGTCTCAGGGATTTGCGAATTTCCTGAGCCCTGACACCTGAGTCCTGAAACATTTATAGCGGTTTTTGTGATGGTGTATAGTGCGTGCCCTCAGCGGCTAAAGCCGGAACCCGTTGTAACTCCTGACGGCACGGCTGAACAGCTTGCGGAAAAATGGGATGTTTTTCTCGTTCCATCTTCTCCGTGAGTTGTTTTTCCGTGCGTTATCACGCCCCGATTTCGTGTTCTCCGGCCATTTCCTCGACCGG